>Ga0193709_1000059_pt1 | contig 48955 bp, 42 predicted proteins | sample H3c2metaG_FD_160571 | JGI IMG/M metagenome (GOLD analysis project Ga0193709, IMG submission 160571) | Soil microbial communities from a riparian zone of the East river system, Colorado, United States - H3c2 | ecosystem: Environmental > Terrestrial > Soil > Riparian zone | place: USA: East River...
GCATGGTCTCCAAAACGCTGCGCTTGAACTCGGGCAACTCATCGAGAAACAAAACGCCATGATGCGCCAGCGAAATCTCTCCCGGCGTCGGATTTATATTCCCGCCCAACAACCCGGCGTCACTCGCGGTATGATGCGGCGCGCGAAACGGTCGCCGCGTCACCAGCGCCTGCCCCGGCCGCAGCAAGCCCACGATGCTGTGTATCTTTGTCGTCTCCAACGCCTCTTCCAACGTCAGCGGCGGCAAAATGGTCGCCAGCCGTTTTGCGAGCATCGATTTGCCCGTTCCCGGCGGGCCAATCAGCAAAACATTGTGACCGCCGGCGGCGGCAATCTCCAACGCGCGCTTCACTGATTCCTGCCCTTTGACCTCGGCGAAATCGATTTCGTCATCGTTCCCGTTCGAAAAGATTTCGGTGATGTTTACTTTCGTGGGCGCAATTTTTACCTCGCCTTCCAGGAAACTGGCGGCCTCACGAAGATTTTGAATCGGGATCACCTGCAATCCCGCAACCACGGCAGCTTCTGGGGCGTTTTCAGCCGGCACCAACAGCCCAATCTTCCCGTCCTGTCTCGCGCGCAAGGCAATCGGCAATACTCCCTTCACGGGCCGAACCGCACCCGTGAGCGCCAACTCGCCCACCATCGCGAAATTATCCAACTGGTCCGTTTCGATTTGCTCACTGGCCGCTAGCATCGCGACAGCAATCGGCAAGTCGAAACTCGGCCCCTCTTTCTTAACGTCAGCCGGCGCCAAATTGATCGTCGTCCGCCCAAACGTGAACGTGAAGCCGGAATTCAACAAAGCCGTCATTACCCGATCGCGCGATTCCTTAACCGCAGTGTCTGGCAAGCCTACTATCACTAAAATAGTATCCCCATACCCCGCGTTGACTTCGACTTCGACCGGGTAAGCTTCTATGCCGTTGACAGCAGCAGAGCAAACCTTGGCCAACATTCATCGATTTATGCTGGAACCATCTCCAAACTTCAATCCCGAACTGTTGAATTCACCAGTCCACCGCAGCCAAATATACCGATCATCAGTTACCAATCACAAATTTCCACTTACCGCTCGCCCTTTTTCGCTTTAATTTGCGGGATAGGAGGTTACGCTCTCCGAAACGACACGTCATGCCGGGCACCGCTGGAACCAAAGCTCAGGAGGAAATCGGACATGAATCTGCCCGGAAAGAGACAATGCACCTGAAATTTTGGGGCGTCCGCGGCTCGATTCCAACTCCCGGCCCAACCACTATCCGCTACGGCGGCAACACTTCCTGCATCGAAGTCCGCGCCGAGGGCCAAATCATCATTCTCGACGCTGGCACCGGCTTGCGCTCGCTCGGTCGCCAACTGATGACCGAGTTCGATAATTCGCCAATGGAAGTCACCCTGCTCCTGACGCACACGCATTGGGATCACATTCAGGGCCTCCCGTTTTTTCTCCCGGTCTATAAAGAACAAAATCGTCTCCGCATTCTCGGTTACGAAGGCGCAAGGCACGGCCTGGCAAACATTCTTACCAGCCAAATGGAAAGTCCCTTTTTCCCCATCGGATTGAAAGAAGTCCCCGCCAACGTCAACATCGAAGAACTCAAAGAAACAAGCTTCGACCTCGGCGCAGTCCACGTCGAATCCTGCATGGCCAATCATCCTGGCATCTGCGTCGGCTATCGACTTTCCACCGGCGACGGCTCGATCGCCTTTTTCCCCGACAACGAACCTCATTTCGGCCATTGCCACGATCCCCAGTTCCGCGGCAGCGGTGACACCACCAAATTGGAATACGCCCGCAATGAAGACCGTAAAATTGCAGAGTTCGTCAAAAGCGTCGATGTCCTCATCATGGATGCTCAATATGACCGCGAGGAATACAGCCAGCACCGTGGCTGGGGTCACGGCTGCATCGACGACGTCGTCAAATTCGCGCTCAAATCTGACGTGAAACGACTCTTTCTGTTCCATCACGACCCCGATCATGATGACGCGAAAATCGATAGCATGGTCGCCTACGCTCGCCAATTGGTCGCCAACGAAAAAGGCACGTTGCACGTCGAAGCCGCACGAGAGGGAATGACCGTAGCGCTTCAAAAATAATTAACCACGGATGGACACGGATGCACACAGATGGGAAGAAATGTGAATGACCGTTCCGAAATTCCTTTTAATTGAGTTCGTGTTGCCTCGCTGCCTTCGCGTTTCTCTATTTCCTCTGTTGGTTACTGTAAAATCCGTGTTTATCCGTGGTTAAATTTTTCCGATGTTTGAGCTGCTAAAGACTGACCCGTCCAGCAAAGCCCGCCGCGGCCGCCTGACCACTCCCCACGGCGTCGTTGATACACCCGTTTTCATGTCCGTCGGCACCCAAGGCAGCGTCAAAGCCCTTGACCCGCGCGAATTGCGCGAGTTAGGCACTCAAATTATCCTCGGTAACACCTATCATCTCCACATCCGTCCTGGGATGGACATCATCCGCGCCGCCGACGGCCTCCACAAGTTCATCAATTGGCCGCTCCCGATCCTTACCGACAGCGGCGGCTTCCAGGTCTTCAGCCTCGCGACCATTCGCAAAATCAAACCCCACGGGGTCGAATTCCGTTCGCACCTCGATGGCTCGCTTCTTTTTCTCGGCCCGAAAGAAGCCATGCAAATTCAACGTGAACTCGGCTCCGACATCGCGATGGTTTTCGACGATTGCCCGCCCCACACCAGCACCCCGCGCGAATTTCGCGCCGCTGTCGAACGCACGATGCGCTGGGCCGCTGAATGCCGTGAACAATCTCGCGCGCCCAGCCAGATGATCTTCGGAATTGTCCAGGGCGGCATCGATCCATATTTGCGCGAAGAGTGCGCCAAGGCTCTCGTTGCGCTCAACTTCGACGGCTACGCCATTGGTGGCGTCAGCGTCGGCGAACCCGAACCCGAAATGTTTCGCGCCGTCGAGATCACCGAACCCCATCTTCCGGCAAACCAGCCTCGCTACGCGATGGGCCTCGGCACCCCCGCCCAAATGGTCGAACTCGTCGCGCGCGGCGTCGACATGTTCGATTGCGTCTTGCCCACTCGCGTCGCCCGCAACGGCACCGCCTTCACCCGCAAAGGCAGCATCAGTATCAAGGCCGGCGCATATAAGTCCGACTTCCGCCCGATCGAGGAAAGCTGCGATTGCTTCGCGTGCCAACACTTTACCCGCGCCTACCTCCGCCACCTTCTTAACGTCGGCGAAATCCTTGGCCTTCGAATGCTCAGCGTCCACAACACCCGCATGTTCGTGAAAACAATGGAAGAATCCCGCGACGCGATTGAAAAAGGAACTTTCGCCGAATTCCGGCGCGAGTTTGTCGCCAACTACGTCCCCAGCCAAAAGGTCCTCGTCGCCCGAGCTGCCGCCGCCGATCGGTAGTCGTTCGAAACGTCAGACTCGTCTGACACGTCCGACTTGTCCCCTCACGCATCACGCATCACAAAAATAATTCGCCCCTCCGCCCTCCACCGATTACAACTACCCCCGCGCAATGGCCAAACTCGTTTTTGACATCGAAACTTCCGCCCTTCCACTCGATCGCTTCGACGAAGCCCAGCAAGAATACCTCTTCCGCGAATGCGAAAAAATTATCGACGAAGTCGCACGCAACACTCGTCGCACCGAGATCAGCCAGCAATTCAGTCTTTGGCCCTTTACCGCCCAGGTCGTCTGCATCGCGATGCTCAACACGGAAACTTCACGCGGCCAGGTGCTCTTCACCGCGCCTGATTTCGAAGAAGACGCCGGTGAAGCCGGTCCCGTCGAATTCGTTCCGTGCGTGGACGAAATCGAATTGCTCACGGCATTTTGGGACGTCGCCAAACATTACCAGACGATCGTCACCTTTAATGGGCGCGGTTTCGACATCCCCTTCATTTATTTACGTTCTGCTCTGCTGAACGTCCCAATCTCGCGCAAAGATTGGCTCGGTTACCGTTTCCAAACCGAGCCGCACTGCGACCTCGCCGAACAACTCACCTTCTACAACGTCAGCGGTCGTGAAGGCGCAGCTCGCCGCTTCAACCTCGATTTTTACTGCAAAGCTTTCGGAATCGAATCACCCAAGGCTCAAGGCGTGACCGGGCGCGACATGAACTCGATGATTGCCGAAGGCCGCCAACGCGAAATCGCCGAATACTGCCTCCGCGACGTCAAAGCCACCGTACTCCTCTACAACATCTGGCGCGATCGCCTATCCGGGATTAGCTAATATGTCACTCCTGCACCCGGCATATATATACCCCCTTCCCCCCTCTGGAGCCGTAACACCCGCAACACATCGGTAAAATGGGAGCGAAAGCAATGTCGGACCCGTAACAAAGCCGTAACAAATGGGTAACAGCAGCCGTAACAAAACCCTTCGGCCTGAGGGCCAGCATTGGTAGTCGAGTTTTTATTACCGGATGCCTCCTTCACCTTTCACCCTCGTCTGTTTCGCCGTCAAAGAAGAAGCCGCTCCCTTCAAAACCGCAATCGGCTCCCGCCCCGACATCCAAATCCTCCTCACCGGCATGGGCCAACGCAACGGCGAAAAATCCATTCGCTCCGCGCTTCCCCGGACCGCGGCTGGGTGGGAGACCAACCGCAGAAACGTGACAGGTCCCGACGCACCCGTTCCACAAAGAACCACTCTCACGCCATCCGAGCACACCAATCCGTCATTCCATCATTCCATCATTCCATCATTCCGCTTGGTCCTCACCTGCGGCTTCGCTGGCGCCTTAAACCCCGACCTTACTCTCGGCACCGTCCTTTTCTCCTGCGACGACGCACCACACCTCCAACCCCGCCTCGTCGCCGCTGGTGCCCGACCCGCCCGTTTCCATTGCGCCAACCGCGTCGCCTCAACCGCAGCCGAAAAGCGCGTCCTCTGGGACGCCACCCACGCCGACGCCGTCGAAATGGAATCCCAAACCATTGGCGACATCTGCCGCGAACAACAAATCCCATCAGCCACCATCCGCGTCATCCTCGACACCGCCGACGAAGACCTCCCGCTCGATTTCAATTTCCTTATGACCGCCGACCAGCAAATGGACTACCGCAAACTCGCCTTCTCCCTGGCCAAATCCCCCTCCAAAATCGCTGCCCTCCTCCGCCTTCAAAAACAATCCAAAGCCGCCGCCGAAAAACTAGCCGCCGTCCTCTTAAGCATTACCTGACGGCGCGATAATCCAAACACGCAAAACATCATTTTTTTGCGTCTTTAGAGTATTCTCCAAGCGCTATCTTGCGAATCGAATTGGTTGCGCACTTTCGAACATCGTCGTCCGTGTCGGTGAGCGCATTAGTGAGAGGTGGCAAAGCCCCCAGCGCTTTAGCACGAAACTCGCCGAGTGCTTGGGCCGCGCGCGCGCGAACCGAGGAATTAGTGCTTTCAAGCGCGACCATAAGTGCGGGTACCACAGTTTCGGGTTGGGATTTGAGCGTTCCAAGGACTGAGGCCGATTCGCCAGCGACAAAGGGGTCCTTGTCGCTGAGGTTTGCCGTGAGGAGCGGCACGGCCGGAGCTGCGTTTGTTCCAAGATTCCCCCAGACCATTGCAGAATAGGCAAGGTCATTTAGCGTACGAGTCGCGCAAAACCGCGCGTCTGAGGAAAGGCTGGGATCGCTCATCAGTTGCATCAGTGCAGGAATCGCTGGCGTGCCGATATGACCCAGACTGATGGTCGCAGTTTTACTTTGCTCCTCGTTCGCACTTTTAGCCAGCGTCAGCAAGTGAGGTATTGCGGGAGCTGCGCTGGGGCCAAGGACTTCAAATGCCACCATTGCTTCGCCAGCTCTTTCGCGCCCGGGATGATCGGTCAGCGATCTCGGTATCCATCGCTTAGGAGTGCCAATGTGAAAACCTGGATCCCTCTCCCTCCCGAGAAAGGTCTTCCATTTTGGCGGCTCGTAGCCGATCCATTTGATCAAATAGGGCAGCGCATTTGTGCCAATTTCACTGAGTGCTTCCTTTGCTTCCAACCGGAAGCCCGGATCGCGTTGGTCATAAATCGCGATCCATTCGGAAAGCCGAACTCCATGGCAAGAAGGTTCCTTGGTACGCCGAACAAACTTCAGGGCCAGCATGGCGAATGCAAAGCAGGCAAGAAATGTCAGGATCATCCAACGTTTCCGCATAAATGCAGCTTGTCAGAAGGCCAAGCGAAGCGAAAGCCTGCAAGAACTCATTCAGAATTTGATCATTCTGATTTCGAATTTCGACATTCGGATTTCGGATTTTGTCTCGCATCAAGTATCACGGCATCACTTGTCCCCGCAGCCCTGCGCCTATACCTTACCCTCAGCGTGTCTTTGCCCGACAACATCCAGAAAAAGCTTCGCGACCTCCCGCACAAGCCGGGCATCTACCTCATGCGCGACCGCTTCGGCACCGTCATTTACGTCGGCAAAGCCCGCGATCTTCGCAAACGCGTCAGCACGTACTTCCAACCCTCCCGCCGCATGGGTTGGGACCTCAAATTCCGTGCCCTCGTCGATGGCATTCACGATTTCGATTATCACGTCGTCCGCAGCGAACCCGAGGCCTTGCTCCTCGAAGGCAAACTCATCAAAGAATTTCATCCGCGCTATAACGTCAGCTTTCGCGACGACAAACGTTTCCTTCTGCTCAAAGTCAATTTCAACGACCCGATCCCCCGCTTCACGCTGACTCGCATCAAACAGGATGACGGCGCGCGATACTTCGGCCCATTCCCCAACTCCGGTTCACTGCGCAGCACGCTTTCACTGGTCCGCCGACAATATCATTTACGCGGCTGCCGCCCTCTTACGCCGAACGAGCGCGATTACAAACACTGCCTTTACGGCCATCTAAAGTATTGCACCGCGCCTTGCATTGGGAACGTCACCCGCGACCAATATCTCGATCAGGTCAAAGGAGCTTGCGATTTCCTCGAGGGTCAATGTCAGGAGATGCAAACACATCTCGAAGCCGAAATGAAAAAAGCCGCTGCGACGCAGGATTACGAAAAAGCCGCCCAACTTCGCGATCTCCTCGCTGACCTGAACCGCACGACGAAAAAAACAAACCGTTTCCAACGCGTCCCCTACAGCCTTCCCGTTGCCGTCGAACCCGAGCGCGATCTCGCCGAACTCGGCCAACTCCTAGGTCTCCCTGCCCCGCCCCAACGGATCGAAGGGATCGATATTTCCAATATCAGCGGCACTTTCGTTGTGGCCTCACTCGTCAGCTTTCGCAATGGCCGGCCCGACCGCGCCAACTATCGCCGTTTCCGAATCAAATCTGTCGAAGGCCAGGACGATTTCGCCTCCGTCGCCGAAGTCGTCCGCAGACGTTACACGCGTCTGCTCAAAGAATCTTCGGAGCCACAAACCCAACCGCACCGCGAAGACTCAGGCGAACCCGTCGCCGCAGAACTCCAGCAACTCGTTGACGACGTCGGTGACGCCGCCCGCCGCAAACCCTCCCGCTCCGTCACCACCGACTCGGCCGCTGCCGACGTTCGCAAACATCGCGCGCCTGGCGAACTCCCCAAACGCACTGGCCCGGGGCTCCCAGATCTCATTGTCATCGACGGCGGGCGAGGCCAACTCAACGCCGCCTGCGCCGAACTCGAAAAACTCGGTCTCAGTCATATCCCAATTCTCGGCCTGGCCAAAGAATTCGAAGAAATCTATCGCCCCGACGAAAAAGAACCCTTGCGCCTTTCGCAAGACAGCGGCGCTTTGAAATTGCTCCAACGCGTCCGCGACGAATCCCATCGTCTCGCCAACACCTACAACGCGACTCTGCGCCTGCGCAAAATCTCTGAAAGCCTGCTCGACGAATTCCCCAACATCGGCGAAAGGCGCAAAGCTGCCCTGCTGAAAAAATTCGGCTCCGTCCAACGCATGCGCCTTGCCACCGTCGAACAACTCGCCGAAGTCCCCGGCTTCGGTGGCAAAGCCGCCGCCGAACTCAAAGCCTTCCTCGAAGCCCGTTCAACATTGTCTTGAGTTCGGGACTCGCGTGTGGGAGATTCCTACCATGACTGCAGTAGCCGACAACAAAAAACGCGTCACCATCCGCACCGCCAAACCCGGCGATCGCTTCGACGTCCAGGTCGCTCAAAATGGCAAGGTCATCCTTACACCACTCGCCCCCGCTGAAAAAAACGTTCCTGTTGTAAAGATGATTCGAACCAAAGAAGGCTTTCTCATGTTCCCGCCGGGTAAGGGCCCGAGTCGTGCAGCGATTCGCGCCGCGATTCGCGAAGATCGTGACAAATGGCAGTCATGAAGGCTTATTGGGACTCGTCCGCACTGGTCGAGACAACGACTAACCCGGAACTCAGAACTCGGCTGCAAAACGAAAAAGGTTTTGCTCGTACCCATGCCTTGGCCGAGGTTTTCGCTGCCTTAACCGGCAATCCTCAAATCCGGGCAGATGCCTCTCAGGCTGCTGAAACTATTGAGCATCTAGCCGAACATCTCGAGTTCATCGACCTCTCCGCCGCCGAAGTCATTTCCGCCCTCAAAAAGGCCAGGCGCAAAGGCGTTCGCGGCGGTCATGTCCATGACCTTCTGCACGCTGCCGCAGCCGATAAATCCGGCGCGAAGGAACTCCTCACCCTCGACATAAATGACTTTCAAGGTTTATCCGAAAAGACTCAACTCACGACGGTTTAGAAGGATTGAAACCGATTCGTTTGCGCACCCGGCCAACCGGGCGTTGTGAAACTCCGCGAGGGTCGCTGGAACTGAGAACCTTCCCTCGAACCAATCTCTGGAAATCACCCCTGAACATTTTCGCAACTATTTCTCGCGCCTTCTCACGCCCTAAACCAAAGTGAGTTTATGTGGACCCGGCCGCGAATTGCTTCGACAACAGCAGTTCTCGCGGTGTTCGCATTACTCGCCTGGCTCGCATTTCATTCTTCAGAACCTTCATACCATGGAAAGTCGTTAAGTGCCTGGCTGGAACAAGCCAGGCAAAACGAAGAGATCGAAAATCCATTCTCTGATATCTATCTCGATACCCCTTCCGCGCGAGCGGTCCGTGCCATGGGAAAAGATGCTCTGCCGTTCCTGCTCCGAATGGCTCACACGCGCGATACGCCTCTGCGGCGGAGCATGGTTGACCTTTCCCGGCGATACGACTGGCTTCGCATTCATCCGCAACGCTTTGAAGATATTCAGATGAAAGTGGCTTACGGTTTTCTAGTCCTCGGGCCCGGTGCCAGGCCCGCGCTTCCCGAACTAATCTCGATGCTCGACGATCCGGCACACGAAGTGCGAGTGGTGGCCGCGTTTGCAATCGGCAAGATCGGTCCCGACGGCGCATCGGCCATCCCTGCGCTCCAAAGGCTGATTACCAATTCGGTATCGGCAAGCCTCCAACGAAAGGTCTCGACGGACGAGCGAGCTTTGCCTGCCTATGCGCTGGGTGCAATGGGCTCGGCCGCGCGACCAGCCCTTGCGCAGCTCGAACTGCTCAGGAAAGATTCTAACACTTTCGTTCGTGAGATCGCCGAGGCAGCCTTCATAAAAATCTCCGGCACCCGCCTCGACGCGATTCTAGACCCATTGAAAGACCCTGATTCAACCAATTGGACATTCGCGGCGGAGACGATTCGCTTCCTCGGTACTAATGGCGCTCCGGCCATTCCATTCCTGATTCAGGCCTTGCAGCATACCAATTTGAGTGGCCGGGATCTGGCGCTCAACTCCTTGAGCGCAATTCATATGTTACCCGAAATAACCGTTCCGGCCATCTTACCGGTTCTAGCGGCGACAAATACCAACGCCGGGCAGCGTGCCACCGCACTGATCATCCTCCGCAATCTCGGACCCAGCGCTCACACGCTCGTGTCAACGACCACGTTGCTGCAAGCTCTTCAAGATCCTGACAAGAATATTCGCATCCACGCGACGAACACGTTGCGTCAAATCGATCCCGAAGCAGCCAGGAAAGCGGGCATCGATTCGGGCGACAGCAATTGAAAGCGCAGCTGCCGGTCACCTGTTCGTGGCTTAAAAATCAAAGAAATCTTCTCGCGACTTCCCACGCCCTGAACCAAAGTTGACTTTATGTGGACCCGGCGGCGAATCGCTTCGACTACAGCAGTTCTCACAGTTTTGGCATTGTTCGCCTGGCTGACATTTCATTCCTCGGAACCCTCATACCAGGGAAAGTCGTTAAGCGCCTGGCTCGAACAAGCCAGTCGGAACCAAGAGCTCGAATTTACATTCCCCGATGTTCGTCTCGACACCCCGACCGCGTGCGCCATCCGTGCCATGGGAAAAGATGCTGTGCCGTACTTAATTCGAATGGCTCGCACCCGCGATACGCCTCTCCGCAGGCGGTTCGTCGACCTTTCCTATCAGTACGACTGGATTGGCCTGCACCCCCAACATTATAGTGAAATTCAGGCGGAAACGTGGTACGGTTTTTTGGTCCTCGGGCCCGCTGCCAAAACTGCTCTTCCCGAATTGATCTCCATGCTCGACGATCCTGCGCCCGAAGTGCGAGCGAACGCTGCGTTTGCCATTGGCAAGATCGGTCCTGACGCTGCCTCCGCGCTCCCCGCCCTCCAAACGCTGATCAACAATTGGTTTTCTCGGAAGCCGCAAAGAGAATTCTCGGATGAGCGAGTTTTGACTGCCTACGCGCTGGGTGAAATCGGCTCGGCCGCCCGATCAGCTCTCCCGCAAATCGAGCTGCTCAAAAAGGATGCTGACCATTCTGTTCGCTCGGTCGCCGAGGCAGCCTTCGTCAAAATCACCGGCAACGGTCTCGGCACGATTCTCGAGTCATTAAAAGATCCCTCGAATTGGACCAATTGGCTGTTCGCCGCACACGCAACTAAATTCCTGGGCCCAAACGGCGCCCAGGCCATTCCATTCCTGATTCAGGCCTTGCAACATACCAATCCAATGGTCCGACTTAGGGCGCTCGATGTCTTAAGCTCAATTCATACGTCACCCGAAATAACCGTTCCGGCCATTTTGCCCCTCTTGGCGTCGGCTAATAACAACGTCGTCGATCGTTTCACCGCACTGGCCATCCTCCGCAATCTCGGACCCAGCGCTCGCGCAATGGTGCCGACAGCCACACTGCTGCAAGCCCTTGCAGATCCCGATTGGGGAATTCGTGCCCAGGCCACGAATACCCTGCGCCAAATCGATCCCGAAGCAGCGAGGAAAGCGGGCATCGATTCAGGCGACGACCGCAACTGAAAGAGCGGCTGCAAGTCACCTGTTCGTGGCTTGAAAAGCAAAGAAATCTTCTCGCGACTTTTCACGCCCTAAACCAAAGTGAGTTTATGTGGACCCGCCGGCGAATTGTTTGGATAACAGCAGTTCTCGCGGCTTTGGCATTCCTCGCCTGGGTCACCTTTCATTCCTCAGAACCCTCGTACCGCGGAAAATCATTAGACGCCTGGCTGGAACAGGCCATGCAGAACCAGGAAGGCGCATTTGAATTCCTCTCTGATATCCATCTCGATACTCCTTCTGCTCGCGCTATCCGCGCAATGGGAAAGGACGCGTTGCCAACCTTGCTCCGCATGGCTCACACGCGCGATACACCTCTGCGCCGGGAACTCGGTAATCTTTCCGAGCATCACCCCTGGCTTGGTCTTCACCCCCGGAATTTTAAAGAAATTCAAGAGAAAGCCGCGTACGGTTTCTTAATCCTCGGACCAGAGGCCAAAACTGCCCTCCCCGAACTCATTTCTATGCTCGACAATCCGGCGCCCGAAGTGCGAATGCTCGCCGCGTTTGCCATTGCCAAAATCGGTCCGGACGGTGCAACCGCGATCCCCGCCCTCCAAAGGCTGACCACTAATTCGCCGGCAGCAAATCCAAGCTGGAAGTTCTTGCCTGACGATCAAGGATGGCCAGCCTTCGCGCTGGGCGCAATGGGCCCGGCGGCGCGACGAGCCCTTCCGCAAATCGAACTGCTTAGGAAAGATTCAGACCTTTTCATTCGCGCCGCCGCCGAGGTAGCCTTCGTCAAAATCTCTGGCCACGGCCTCGACGCCATTTTCGAGGCGTTGAAAAATCCGTGCGGCTCGACCAATTGGCTCTTCGCTGCGGAGGCCATTTTGTTCCTTGGCACAAACGGCGCTCCGGCCGTTCCCTTTCTGATCTCTGCCTTGCAAAATACCAATGCAAGCGTCCAGGAAAAGGCGCTCGGTGCCCTGAGCGCAATTCACATGTCGCCAGAAACAACCATCCCCGCCATCCTGCCACTCGTCTCGGCCACCAACACCAATAACCGCATCCGCGACCGCGCACTGAGCGTCCTCCACAATTTCGGACCCAGCGCTCGCGCAATGGTGCCAGCGACCACACTGCTGCAAGCCCTTCAAGACCCTGACGAGAACATCCGCATCCGTGCCACGAATGCGCTCCGTCAAATCGATCGCGAAGCAGCCAGGAAAGCGGGCATCGATTCAGGAGCCGACAGCAATTGAAAGGCGCGGCTGCGAGTCACCTATCCGAATATCACGCAAACGATTCCCACCGCCTCGTCAATACCTACGGCAAAACGGCTCAATCCATTCGCTGAGCGTTTTCGCTTCATAGGAAGGCTCACATGGTGAAGCAAGATGTACGGCGGCGAGTATCAGACTGGCGATTCCCAGTACGAGAAGACCTGCCATCACCCACCCTCTTTGCCGTCGCGACCCACTTTTCATCACAACAAAAATTAGTCGAAAAATATTACGTTGGTTACCAGGAGCTTACACCTTTCAGCCTTCGGACTTGTTGCCCAAAAACTCCTTTTTCTCCAATCACGTTAACGTTACCGATTTGCGCAAGGCATTCTTACTCAAGAGCTTACCGCCAAAACGATCCGGCACTTGACAAGCTCCCTAGGGTAGAGGGACAAATTCTTACCAACCGGCCGATATTGAATTGGCTGCCGTACTCGTATAAACCACCCGAAAACTCGGACCTCTTAAAATGAACACCGGCTCATTTTTCGATTAACTTGGGTTTAGCTAACCTTCATCAAACTTGACCTAAATACACCTAAGTTCAGCCAAGTTCACCGAACTACACCAAACATTTCGCCTCATCCATGCAACACTCCGCTCATCCCCACGTCCGCCCCAACCCGATCTGGCTGCTGCACCTGCTCGCCTGCGTGTGCCTTTCCCAAATTCCGGCACGCGCCGCCAGTTCCTCCGGTTCCCAACTTCCCAACATCGTCATCATCTTCACAGATGATCAGGGTTACGCCGACGTCGGCGTCTTTGGAGCAAAAGGCTTCGTAACTCCCAATCTCGATCGGCTCGCCTCTCAAGGCCGCATCTTCCGCAACTTCCATGTCGCCCAACCGGTGTGCTCCGCCTCTCGTTGCGGCCTGCTCACCGGCTGCTATCCCAATCGCCTCGGCATTCACGGCGCACTCGGTCCTCGCTCTAAAGTCGGCCTGAGCACCAACGAAATGACTCTTGCAGAACTCGTCAAACAGCGTGGCTACGCGACGGCGATTTTCGGCAAATGGCATCTCGGCGATTCGCCTCAGTTTCTCCCGCTGCATCACGGGTTCGATGAATACTTCGGCCTCCCCTACTCCAACGATATGTGGCCGCTCCATCCTGATTACGTGAACCTGCCTCCCAATGATGCAAAACGAAAACGCGGCTATCCCGACCTGCGCATGTTCGACGGCGACAAAGTCGTCATTCCGAATGTCTCTCACGAAGACCAAAACCAACTGACCACCTGGTACACCGAACACGCCGTCAAATTCATCGATTCGCACAAAGACGGCCCTTTCCTTCTCTATCTGGCTCACAACATGCCGCACGTCCCCTTGCACGTGAGCGACAAATTCCGCGGCAAAACGGAGCGCGGCCTTTACGGCGATGTCATCGAAGAAATTGATTGGTCCGTGGGTCAGGTTATGGACGCACTCAAAAGAAATGGACTCGAAGAAAACACCTGGGTCATCTTCACCTCCGATAATGGCCCGTGGCTCTGCTATGGCGATCATGCCGGCTCGGCGTATCCGTTGCGCGAAGGCAAAGGCACCTGCTGGGAAGGCGGCACACGGGAACCCTGCATCATGCGCTGGCCCGGGAAAATTCCCGCGGGCACCGAATCCAAAGACATGCTCATGAGCATCGATCTTTTCCCGACCATCGCCAAACTCATCCATGCCGATCTGCCGAAGCATCGGATTGATGGCCTGGATGTCTGGCCGATCATCTCCGGCAAACCCGGCGGCTCAAAAAATCCGCACGAGGCTTATTGGTTTTATTACGAGGTTAACCAGCTCCAGGCGGCTGTCAGCAGCGATGGCCGCTGGAAACTGCAACTTCCCCACACCTACCGCACCCTCGCCGGAAAACCGGGCGGACATGGCGGCACACCTGCTCCTTACCAACAACGCAAACTCGAAAAATCCGAACTCTACGACCTCATCAGCGACATCAGCGAAACCACCGACGTCTCCAGCCAGCATCCGGACATCGTCAAACGCCTTGAAGCCGAAGCCGAAAATGCGAGAACAGAACTTGGCGACAGTCTCACCAAACGCATCGGCGCAGGAATTCGCGAACCGGGAAGGGTTGAATTACCACAATGAATAGGCACTTTTCTTTGAAGGTGGGCGCGTGTCCCGACGCCGAAGTGCTTTTGATGAACGCGACCCCACCAAATCTCAGTAACACCTGGCTTCAGCGAGGTGTGGGTTCGGCTCTATTAACTTTAACCGTTTCAACCGCTCGCCGCTTTCGTGAATCAGATTCTGCATCGTCGAATCGCCTTCTCCGCCGCCGGAGCAAAAGCACTACCGCACACAGCACGGCGCACAGCACCACAGCGGCGAAAATCTCCGCCGGATTCGGGGAAAAAATCAGGATGAACCCCTTTCCTTTCACCAGCGCCGAAAAGCTCGACACACAAAACGGCATCAGAAACAAACGAAAGGTCTGCCAGAAATCGAGTTTTACTTTGTTCGCGCTGGCGGCCGTCGTGCTGATGAACAACGCAAAGCCGATAATTAAACTCAATCCAAATGAAGTCAGCCAGAGTCGGGGCGATGGATCAAAATAACGCGCCAGGACGACGGTGTACCAAATGAAGTAACACCAGAGAATCAGCCGCCCATTCGAGAGATTGCCTAGGTAGCGAATGAGCATGGAGTCAGGTGGTAAACTTGAGGACGTTCCCATCGATCACAATGAAAGCGGCAGAGGACAGCCGCACTCCAAAACCTTGCGGAATTAGCTGCTCGTTCGATATCGCGCCAGCGTCATGGAGTGCGGCTGTCCTCTGCCGCTTTTCGAAGAGCCCAGGGCGCCCAATAAAGCTGGATTTACAGGCATTACAACATTGTCCTTCTCGTCGCACAATCACTTCCCTGGTGGCTTGACATTTTTCGTCAAGAGAAACGCAATCAAATTGTTAAAATCTTCTTTCGGCATCGCATCGCCAAAATTGTCCGGCATCAACGACGTTTCCGACGTTCGCCTCTCCCTGATGTCCTTTCGCGGCACAGAAATTTCTTTTCCGTTGGACTGCGCCATGATGACCACTTCGCCTTCGTCGCGCCGATACAGGCCGCTCTGCACATCGCCGTCGTTCATAATCAGCAGCGTGCTGCGGAACGCACGATCCACATTTCGATTTGGATCCAACACGTCCTCCAGCAACCGGTCGACGCCACGACCCCCAATCCCATCCAACTGCGGCCCGATCAATGCTCCCTGTCCATCCAGCGAATGGCATACGCTACAGTATTGTTTGAAAACCGCTGTGCCTTTCGACGCCGAAGCTGTGGCGGAGTTGAAGGCAGCCCGCCGTTCGGCAATCAGCTTGTCGCGTTCCTGGCCAGGCGTGGAAAGATTTGCGGTTAACGATTGCAATCGCTCGGACAAATCTGCCGGTTTCGCAGCCGTCAAATGGTCCATGACCTTCCGATTCTGCAACAGCCGCGCCGATGCTTTCCCATCGCTCACCGCATTCAACAACGCCTCGGCGCCCTCGCGATTGCTCGCCAAGGCGACCGCCAGGTCGGTTTGCAAACCCGTCGGCGCGGCCTGCAGCGCTTCGACAATGGCTGCCTTCGCTTCGGGCGTATTGATTTGCCCCAGGACTTCAGCAACTTTGCCGCGAAGTTTATTGGGTTCATCGGCGCTCGACACCACCTTGCGAAATTCGCCGAGGTGTGCCGGGCCCGACAATTCTGACAACGCCTGCGCCGCTGCGGCGCGCGCATCCGCGTCCGCATTTTCGTCCTCCAACACTTCCTCCAATTTCGGTTCGTACTTTGCAAAATGCAAAGTGCCGGCAAGCTCAGCGGCTGATTGCTGCAACTTGTCCATCTCCCTCGGGCCGACTTTCGGAACCGTGACCACGGCCGGAGCAAAGCGCCCAACTGCCAACCACGCATACGCGTCTCCGGCGTCTCCGTCCACGATTTCCATGACTCCCTGCTTGCCCGACCATTTCGACAAGTCCCAACTCATGGGCTGCGCGACATCATTTCGCGGCGGTCCATTCTGCGCGAGCACCTCATGATTTTCCGCATCGAGAATGCGAATCAAATTTTTCTTTCGCGGCGGCTTTCCGGGCGGCCCATCGTGACCCGCGACGAAAAAGCTCAACTTTTCAGGAATGACAAATGTTTTGGACCGAAGCGCGCCGGTATGCTTTTCGCCGCCGGGAGTCAGGCTGCAAATGAACGGCGACTCTGTATCACCATCCGAAGACCGGCGCTTCTCCACAATCCACGGATCCGTTGGGTCGTGGCCTTTAAGCGGTGAATTGCGCCAGGCGAGCGTTTTGCTGTCCGCGGACGCAAACAACCGCTCATCGAGTTCGGAAGCCCAATCACGCACCGCTGGGTCAAGTTCATTGCCTTTTTGACCCGCTCCTTCTTGAACGGATTTGAACATGGCCAGTTGAAAATCAACGTCCTCGGCGAAATGCTTCTGAATAAAACTCGCCAGTTGTCCGAGCTCGCTCCCGGGCGCGTAACGAGCTCCGTGTTGCAAATAGGTCGTCAATTTTTCGCGAGGCTCAGAAACAAACTGCACATGTTTCAACAAAAACCGTCCGGCGTCAGCGGTATTGATTCCGAGCGCGACGTCGGCAATGGCACGCGAATCTTTTTCGCTGAGATGCTCCTGCTGCAATTTTGTCAAATTACTCTCAGGCACGAGCTGATCACGCAACGCCATTCGCACTGTATGCAAAAGTTGTCCGTCCTCCGCAGAAACCCTTTCGCGCGCCGCCAGCAACGGCTTGATCTGCTCAAAATCCGGATGCTGCCCCAACGCGTCCGCTGCCGTCCGCTGCACATATGGATCCGCATCGCGCAGTCCGGCCAAGGCCATTTTCCGATCCGACGCGCTCCAATTTGCCGTTTCCGAAAGCACTCGCATGGCATGCGCTCGCAGTGCACGGTCTTTGTCGTGGGCCGCCGCCGCGAGAATGGTTTCATCCAATCCATTCAAGCGATGCAGCACCCACAAGCCGTGCACCTTTTGAAAAGGCGAAGCGCTTTTGTCGCGCATCATGTTTTTTGTCGGTGCGATTGCGGCCTCGCCGACGCGGTCTACCAACTGGTTCATCGCAAACATTCGCCGTGTAATATTCGGATTGCTCAATTCGCGAATCAGTTCCTGGGCGGATTGATGAGAAAAATCGCAATCCACCTGCTTCGAAGGTTTCGCCGAGATGCCATTCGTTCCACGATAAACAATTCGCCAAATACGGCCCCGCTCGCGATCGCGGCCCGGATGATCCAACGGCACTTCATAATGGCCGATAATTCGATTATAAAAATCTGCCACATACATCGCGCCATCGGGCCCAAGATGGAGGTCCACGGGCCGAAACCATGGATCATCGCAAATTAAAAAATCCGGGGCTTCCCTGGCGACACGCGTCGAGCCGTGCTCGTCCAGGTAATCACGATTAATCCGGCACGTCACCACGTTGCCAACAAAAGTATTTCCGCGATATTCCGCCGGAAAACGATCGTCATCGTAGTAAACCATGCCCGCAATCGCCGTTGAACCGTGGCTGTGGTCGCAAATATTCGGGCCGAACCCAAGCCCGTCGTTCGGCTTGCCGAAACTGGGATAAAAGGCCCCTCGCAAGAGCTGATAAACCGGCGAGCTATGACAATCCGCCGACCACAAATCGCCCAGCGGATCGAACATCAACCCGAACGGGTTGACCTGCCCATGACTGTGTTGCTCGACGCGCGAGCCATCCGGTCTGAAGCGATAACAATTGCCTGATTGCATTTTCACGACGCTGCCGTCCTTCGCCGTGAGCGTTGTGTCGTTGTTATAGCCGTGGTCGGCATAAATCCAGCCGTCATACCCACGCCGAAAATTGCTCGTCAAGCCATGCACATCTCTGTCAAACCCGAATCGTCCGAGAATCAAATCCCTGGTGTCCGCCTTGCCATCCGAGTTCGTGTCCTGGAAGTAATAAATATTCGGAATGCTGAACGCGATTACGCCATACTTGTATGGATACAAACCTATCGGAATATTCAGCCCGTCCGCAAACGTCGTCACCTTTCGCGCCTTGCCGTTGTCAGCAAAATCCGACAACACCATAATCTTGTCCCGCCCCGGCTTATCCAGCGGCGCGGCGAACGGATATTCTCGCGATTGTGTAATCCAAAGCCTTCCTTGAGCATCAAATGCCATATTCATGGGTTTGCCAATTTCCGGCTCAGATGCCACCAACTGCATTTCAAACCCCGACGGAAGATGGAAATTCGTTTGCTCCTGCTCCGGCGTGAGCGCCTCGGTCACTCGCACGAAATCATCAAACACACTCGCCGCGCTGGACCTGAATGCCACCGCGAAAATGTATGTTACAAAAAGTAAGCGTGAACAAATTCGGCGTGGGGATTTTTGGAAAGCAAATATCATGTCAATTCAATCAGCAGCTTATGGACAATTACCTGACGCGCCAAAACAAAAACTTCTTCATGATTTTGTCATTAATGATTTTGCTATACAATTTGATCATGTCCGCTGAATCCCAACCACCAGAGCCTGCGCCTCTCAAACCTATCGACATGCACGTTCACGTCGTCGGCAACGGCTCCGGCAATAGCGGTTGCTGGCTGCGCGTCCGGGGATGGCATCGGCCCATGGCTTCGATGATGCTGCGACACATCGGCCTGCCTTTCGGCGCGCTCAAAGGAGACCTGGAAACGCTTTACGTTCAACGATTACTCGAACTGGTTCGCGGCTCATCCCTTGGCGCAATTGTTATCCTCGCACAAGACGAAGTCTATGACGACCAAGGCCGAAAAATGGAAAACGTCGGCTCCCACTACGTTCCAAATGACTACGTCCTGAACCTTGCAAAAAAACATCCAGAATTTCTACCGGCGGTCTCCATTCATCCTGCCCGACCCGATGGGCTCGAGGAACTCGAGCGTTGTCTCGCCAATGGCGCGGCTATAATGAAATGCCTGCCCAACTGCCACAACATCAACTGCAACGACCGCCGTTTCACCAAATTCTGGGAACGGATGGCTGAAGCCAAACTGCCACTCCTCGCGCACACCGGCGGCGAGCACACGCTCCCGGTCGTTCGCGCCGAGTATGCCGACCCTCGCGTTCTCGCTTTGCCACTCGAATGCGGCGTAACCACCATCGCCGCGCATTGTGGCACGAAGAGTGGCCTATTCGATCCCGAGTACTTCCACATTTTCGTGGGGATGACCAAGCGGTTTGAAAACCTTTATGGCGACACCAGCGCTTTCAACGTTCCCATTCGTGGACGCCACATTCCGGAATGCCTTCGCGAACCAGTCCTCAGCCGCATGGTTCATGGCAGCGATTATCCTGTTCCCGTCCATGGTCATTTCGCCTGGCTGAAGGGATTCGTCGATTGGAAGACCTTTCGCCGGTGGGAAGGCCAGCCAAACATTCTCGAACGCGATTATCAACTGAAGCTTGCGATGGGCTTTCCTCCCGAAGTTTTTACGCGCATCCATTCGTTGCTTAGGCAACCCAAAGCGCAACCAACGTCGATTCGAGCCGCTGTTTGACTTCCGAGCAAATATTCATTAAATGCTTTTTCAATCGCCAATGCCTATGCGCTTGTTCTGCCCTGTTATAATCAGCGTGTTCCTGATGTGCGCGACCGGCGCGTTGTGCGCAGTTAATCCGATTCCAGAAGCTGAACAACCCTCGCTGGCTATGAAAATCGTAGACGCTTTTCACGGAAAGCGACCGGCCACTCCGCCCAAAAAGCTACGCATCGTTTATTTCACGCCATCCGATCGCGATCCCGAGCCGCACTATCAGGAACGTTTGAACGCGATCATGGAAGACATTCAGACCTTCTATCGCGACGGAATGGTTCGCGCCGGTTTCGGTCCAAAAACCTTCGATCTCGAGCGCGATTCTGAAGGCAAAATCCTCTTCCACCTCGTCAAAGGCAAAGAACCCGAGTCCGCTTTTCCGCGCCCCCTGAGCGAGAGATTGATTGGCGATCCAATCGCCAGCGCAAAGGTAATTGCCGATTGTCGGCCCGTGCTGAAAGCCGCCGGGATTTCTCTTGAGCGTGAAACCGTTTTGATTTTTTGCAACCTGGCCAATTGGGATGAAAAAGCCCGCGCGTTTCGGCACCACTCTCCCTATGCAGGTCGCTCGACTCAAACGAGTGGACTGTGCTTCGCCCTCGACACAATCATTCAAAATCTTGATGACCTCCCCAAAAAAGAACCAATGCTGAAAGATGCTGAATGGGGAAATGAATCGTTGGGAAAATTTAACACCATCTTTATCGGCGGCATCGCCCACGAACTCGGCCACGCTTTTGCCCTTCCCCACTGCGGCGAACGTTGGGATGAAAAAACTCTCGGCACCTCGCTGATGGGCAATGGCAATCACACTTACCATGACGAGCGCCGTGACGAGGGCAAAGGTTCTTTCCTGACTATGGCCAGCGCGATGCGCCTCGCGGCACGCCCGCTCTTCAACGGCTCGGACAAAGACGAGGTTAAACCCGCGCAGCTCGAAAACTGCAAGTTGGTCCTTTCCACCAATTTCACTCGCACCGACCTCCGCGGCAGGCGCGGTGCGTTGCGTCTCGAAGGCACCGTCGCCGGTTCGGTCCCTATTTATGGTGTCGTCGCCTACTTCGATTCCATGCTCAACAACCAAAGCGCTTATCAAGCGCCCACTGCTACTTCTGTCCCTGACGCTGAAGGTCGGTTCGCCATCGAGGTTAGCGATCTCGTTACATGTGTGAATGGCCAGTTGCGCGTCGAATTCTGCCACGCCAACGGCGCCATTTCGGAACGCCGCCTCGGCTTCAACGTCACTTCCGACGGTTCCACTGATCTCACCCAATGGGAAATTCGCAACGCCCTTGAACCCATCGCCCAGGCCGTCGCAACACATGAAATCAACGTCGCGCAGGCCGCGTTGGGGAAATTGGAAAAGAGCAACGCACCCGAACCGGCCACAGAAATCGCTCGCAAACTTGTCGCGACGTTCCAATCTGACTCCACAACAAATCCGGCCGATGCGCCATCAGACCTCCAAAAGTTGCCTTTGGGTGACGCCCGCGCGCAATCCGCCGAAGTCGGCTGGCTCAAATCGGCTCAAAATCGCGTTCCCATCAACGACAATGTCTCCTCCCCTCTGCTGGATTCAGGAAGTATCTACGCCACCGGCCTTTATGCCCACTCCCCCTCTCGATACACCTTTGAACTCGGCGGCAAATGGAAAACATTACGCGGCGAAGCGGGAATTCACACCCATCATCAACCCTACGCCGTCGGTGTTGTCTTTGTGATCAAAACCGACGGCAAAGAAGCCTTCCGTTCCCCAGCCATTCGGGGAGCGGCCAAAGCCAGCTACGACGTCGATGTCTCCGGGGTGAAATCTTTGGAACTCATCGTCGAAAAAGCCACCGACCGAAACGGCAACAATTGGGCGCTTTGGCTTGATCCCACGCTTTCTCGATGAAATAAACAGGAACTGCTCCGAACTCCTCGCTTCACGGCTCTCGAATGTTACTTGAAGTCGACATCGCTATCGTAGGTACAAAAAAAACCGGGCTAGTCAGTCAGGGGGTGACCGAAAAGCCCGGGGAATTTTCGAATTAAGTACAAACGTAGGATTACGGAGAACATCGGTCTCAATCTGTACCCGGATCGGGACCGAAATCTTTTTGGGCTGACAAAGAACAATAACTGCCAACTCTGCCCGAAATTCAAATGGCGTAATCTGACGCCAATAAATCATCGAATCTAATTCTTGTCAAACTTTATTTGCACACTATTAGTTCGACTACGGTGGCCTATAAGAACTCTGATCTCACAATGGCCTTCACTCACTCTGACACACTTCGGTCGAAATTTATTCAAAGATAATTCCCGCTTTTCAAAAGCTTTTCACCTACTACGGGAACTTTGGTTCTAAACATCTACTAATATAACACAGGCTGCGGCACAAAGTTGCAGAATAGTTTGTCACTTGTCATCCGAATCGCGCAACAGCCTGCGCTTCGACAAGGATCCAGGCTTATAAACGATCCCATCATTTGACTTTGACCGTGCCGGGAATAACGTGACAATTGGAGCATGAAAATTTTCTTTGCCCTTTTGGTCGGCATGGCGGTCGGAGCCAGTGCGGTTTGGTTTTATAGCACGAAGCAAGGGAAGTCCGCCGCTCACACGACCGGCGATCAAATCGACAGCTCGACTAAACCCGCTCGGGACGTCATTCAGGAAAAACTGAAGATGCTGGATTTGCGCTCCGAAGATATCAAAGAGGATCTCGCCCGAACAGGCCAAGTCGTGCGGCGCAAAGCTCGCGAAGTCAGCCAGGCTATCGCTGATAACACAGCCGATGCGCGCATCACCGGCATGATCAAAGGCAAGCTCGTAGCGAACCGCGATTTGTCGGCGATGAGCATCTCTGTAAACACGACCAGCGGAGTCGTAACTTTGTCTGGTTCGGTTTCATCTCCGGAAGACATTGGCAAAGCCGTTCTGCTGGCAATGGAGACCGATGGCGTTCGGGAAGTCATCTCATCGCTACAGGTCAAGAAGGTTGCGAAAGCAAACTGATGCGGCCATATTCAATCGGTGAGGGTGATCGAGAACGAAGTAAATTGAGGAGATTCTAGATGGCAGAAAAAGTTAAAAACGGTTCTCCTCAGGCGCCTGGCCCGTCCAATCTCGCATTCGTGGAAGGCCTTTACGAAAATTTCGTGCGCGACCCGTCATCGGTTCCGGTTGATTGGCAACGCTATTTCTCAGAGTTTGGCAATGGCGAACTCCGTTTTCCGAAGCCGCGATTCACGCCGTCATTCAAGCCATTCAGCATTTTCAATCCGCCGACTGGTTTGGATTCACGGCCTCAACCGGCTTTCTCGGCGAATAATGCTGCCATCCAGGATCGCATTTATCTTTTGATTCGTCTCTACCGCGTGCGTGGGCATCGGATTGCCCAGGTGGACCCGCTCGGTTTGCCGCAGCCTGTTCCGCCAGAACTCAAACCCGAATTCTTCGGCTTCACGGACACAGACATGGACCTGCCGGTTCAAAGTGAAACATTTCAGTATGATGGCCCGATGACGCTTGGGACGCTACTCGAACGCCTGCGCAACACGTATTGCCGATCCATCGGCGTTCAGTACATGCACATCGATGATCTCAGCGTTCGCCGCTGGCTTCAACGGCGGATGGAAATGACGGAGAATCGCACCCAACTCACCCGCGACGAACAATTGCGGATTTTGACACGCCTGAGTGATGCGGTAACTTTCGAAGAATTCATTCGCAAGAAATTCGTCGGCGCGAAAAGTTTCTCGCTTGAAGGCTCGGAGAGTCTGATTCCGTTGCTGGATCTTGCAATCGAGAAGGCAGGTGACCAGGGTATCAAAGAAATCGTATTCGGCATGGCGCATCGCGGTCGTCTCAATGTTCTGGCCAATATCATGGGAAAACATCCGCGCCAGATTTTCCGCGAGTTCGCCGACAGCGATTGGAAGTCGCAGTCGGGACGCGGAGATGTGAAATATCATCTCGGCCACAGCACGGATTGGACAACTTCCACCGGCGGGAAAATCCATCTCTCCCTTTGCTTTAATCCCAGCCATCTGGAATTTGTGAATCCAGTCGCGATGGGCCGCATTCGCGCCAAGCAAGACCGAGTGGGAGACGAGACATGCAAACAAGGCATGACGCTGCTTATCCACGGTGATGCAGCCTTCGCGGGTGAAGGGATGGTTCAGGAAACACTCAACCTCAGCCAACTTAACGCTTACCGAGTTGGAGGCACGCTGCACGTAGTAGTCAACAATCAGATCGGTTTCACGACGAGCCCAAGCGAGGCACGTTCCAGCACCTATGCCACGGATGTTGCCAAGATGCTTCAAATTCCGATTTTCCACGTAAACGGCGAAGACCCGGAGGCAGTCGCGCAAGTGGTGCGGCTCGCGATGGATTTTCGTTTCGAGTTCGCGCGCGATGTTGTCATCAACATGGACGGCTATCGTCGGCTCGGCCATAATGAAGGCGATGAGCCGGCGTTCACTCAGCCGTTGCTCTACCGCGCCATCGCCAAACGAAAACCCGTCCGCGAAGGTTATCTCGAGCATCTTCTGAAACTCGGCGGCGTCACTGCGCAAGAAGCGGACGACATCGCCGCCAAGAGAAGTGAATCGCTCGAGAAAGAATTGTCCGAATCGCAGGCTCCCCAAACTCGCTCGCAACTCGATCCTTCGCACGGCACGTGGTCAAAATACAAAGGCGGGCCTGAGCCGTCGAATGAAGAAGTTCAAACTGGAGTTTCGCGCGAAAAACTAGCGGCCTGGCTTGGAAGATTGGCTACGCTGCCAAAAGATTTTCATCCGCATCCGAAAATTAAAAAACTTCTCGAGTCGCGCGCCGAAATGGCCGCGGGCAAAGAGCCGCTCGATTGGTCTACTGCCGAAGCGCTTGCCTTCGCCAGCATTACAGCCGATGGGCTTCGGGTGCGGCTCACCGGCCAGGACACCGAACGCGGCACTTTCAGCCAACGGCATGCCGTCCTCCACGATTATCAAGACGGCCACACCTACATGCCGCTGGAGCATCTCGAACCAAACGCGGCTCCAATCCAAATTTTCAACAGCCCACTTTCAGAAGCCGCAGTCCTCGGATTTGAATACGGCTACAGCCTCGATTATCCGGATGCGCTCGTTCTATGGGAGGCTCAATTCGGCGATTTTTGGAATGCCGCGCAACCCATCGTCGATCAATTTATCGCCAGTGCCGAAGATAAATGGGAGCGCCTCAGCGGCCTCGTTTTGTTGTTGCCCCACGGTTTTGAAGGCCAGGGACCGGAACACTCCAGCGCGCGCCTGGAACGCTTTCTTCATCTCTCTGCTGAAGACAACATGCAAATTGTCTATCCGACGACGCCGGCCCAGTACTTTCATTGTCTGCGGCGGCAGGCGGTTGGGACTTGGCGCAAACCACTGATAGTTATGACGCCGAAAAGCCTGTTGCGTCATCCCAAGGCGGTTTCGTCGTTGGAAGATTGCGCCAGTGGAAGCTTTCAACGTGTCCTGCCCGACATGTCGTCCACTGCTGGAAAACAAATTCGACGAATTCTTCTGTGCACCGGCAAAATCTATTATGACCTGAACGCTCACCGCGCTGAAACCAAACGCGAGGATGTGGCGATCATTCGCCTCGAACAGCTCTATCCGCTTCGCCGCGACCTGTTGCAACTTGCACTCGCAGCCTATCCCAAGGAAACCGCCGCTGTTTGGGTGCAGGAAGAGCCGGAAAATATGGGCGCGCTCACTTTTATGCGCATCAACTTTGGCCAGAACATTTTTGGTCATCCATTCAGCAGCATTTCACGCGACCCTTCCGCCTCGCCCGCCACCGGGTCCCACCGCCAGCATAAGTTTGAACAGCAAAAACTGGTCGAAAGAAGTTTTGAAATAGGGTAGCTTAACTTTTCACGCATCACGCACCACTCCCATGGCTCTCGAATTAAAAGTCCCGGTGGTCGGCGAATCCATCACCGAAGTTGAAATTGGCGGCTGGCTGAAAAAACAGGGTGAAACCGTCCAGAAGGATGAACCCGTAGTTACGCTCGAAAGCGAAAAAGCGACTGTGGAATTGCCCGCGCCCGAAGCCGGAACAATCACCCAGGTTTTGAAGCAAAAAGGCGAAATCGCAAAAGTCGGCGAAGTCATCGCTTACCTCGAAAAAGACGGCCAGGCGGAGGCTGCGCAAAAACCCGCTGAGAAGAAAGCGGAAGAAAAACCGCAGCCCAAACCTGCGCCTGCAACCGAACCAGTTGGCCCTGGTCGCGCTGCGGCTGAGCCAAAGCCTTCAGAGAAACGCGTGATGCCCGCGGCCCAGCGCGCGTTGGAAGATCACCGGCTCAGCGCGGAGCAAGTCGAAGCCACCGGTCCCGGCGGCCGTCTCCTTAAAGAGGATGTTCAGCGTTACGTCGAAGCGAATGAGCAGAAACCATCGCCGCCCGCCGCTCAAGTTTCTCCCGCCACTCCCCAGGCCGCGCCCTCACCCGAACGGCAGGAGGAAGTCATTCCCATGAGCCGCTTGCGCCGAACGGTTGCCGAAAGGCTTGTTCAAGCGCAACACGCTGCGGCGCTATTGACCACTTTCAACGAAATTGATATGAGCGCCGCGATGGCCTTGCGAAAGCAATACGGTGAGGCGTTCCAGCAAAAACACAACGTCAAGCTCGGCTTCATGTCGTTCTTTGTTAAAGGGTGCATTGATGCGTTGAAACAATTCCCGACGCTCAATGCCGAAGTCCGCGGCACTGATGTTGTCTATCACAACTTCTATGACATCGGCGTCGCCATCGGCAGCGGTAAGGGGTTGGTCGTGCCCGTGCTGCGCAATGCCGAACGCATGAGCTTTGCCGAAATCGAAATTGCCATCGGCGACTTCGCCCGCCGCGCAAAAGAAAACAAACTCAAAGTCGATGAACTCCAGGGCGGCACCTTTACCATTAGCAACGGGGGCGTCTATGGCTCGTTGCTTTCGACCCCAATCGTGAACCCGCCCCAAAGCGGCGTCCTCGGCATGCACTCTATTCAGGAGCGGCCAGTGGCGCGCGACGGCAACGTTGTCATTCGCCCAATGATGTATGTCGCGCTAACCTACGACCATCGACTCGTGGATGGCCGCGAAGCTGTCTCCTGCTTGAAACGAATCAAAGAAACCATCGAAAGCCCCGCACGAATGCTGATGGAAGTTTAAACCTCGAACTCAATTCAGCGAAATCCCACGTCGGAGATAGGTCGGCACGTCCAAATCTTCACCCATGTGAATGGTCGGCTCACTTTTGTCGAACCTGCCTTTCGAGATAATTTCCAATGGAAGCTGCGCTTGTCGCATTTTGGCCGCGTTTTTGCGCCCACGCGTACCTCCATTTCGTTGCCGTGAAAGCAACTGCTCGACTTTGTCGGGTGACAACTCGGGCGCGGGCGGAATTAATCGCGATTTTGGCTTTCCCGTCGAGGTGCGACTTAGCAATTGCGTCTGCAATTCTTCCGGGTTCGTCCGAGCGCGCTGTTCATTTTGAACCGAGACCTCACCTTTTCGAGCAACAATCACAGTGATCGCCAGCCGTTCGCAGTATCTCTCGTCAATTGCCGCGCCCATCATTACATGAGCGCCGTCACAACGCCCCTGAATCTCCCCCATCACCCGATTCACCTCTGCCATGGTCAGGTCTGGTCCTCCGATCAGACTCACCAGCACAGCATCGGATTCCGCCAGCATTTGTCCTCCATCGAGCATCGGATGCGCCAGCAACTTATCCATCGCTTCGCGCGACCTGGTCGGACCGATTGCTTCGGTCGTCGCGAAACAACTTTCCATATGACGATCCCGCATCAACGCGCAAAAATCACCAAAATGAACATCCATCAACCCCGGATGCGCCAGCAAACGCCAGACACCGCGCGCGCCATCAGCCAGCAAGTCACCAATCAATTTGAAAGTGCTGATGACGCTCGTATTCTCATCAATCAACTTGAACACTTTCTGATTCGGCAGACAAATCACTCCGTCCGCTGCTTCCCTCAAAGCTTCCAAACCTTCCTGCGCGACATTCTGCCTGCGCCGACCTTCGCAATCGAAAGGCGTCGTCACAAATCCCAGAACTACCGCGCCCGCCTCGCGCGCGACTCGCGCGAGCACCGCGCTGATGCCCGTTCCCGCGCCGCCGCCCAGTCCTGCAAGTATGAAAACCACGCCGGCGCCGGCACAAGCCTCTTTCAATTTTGCAGCCGCTTCTTCAGCGGCGACCTGTCCGCGCTCCGGATCGCCTCCGGTTCCCATGCCGCGCAGAGGCTTGGATTCCAAATGAATTTTTTGGCTCGCGGAAGAGCCGAGCAACGAGGCAGCATCGGTGTTCACGGCAAGGAATTCCACCCCTTCAAGGCCGCCCTCCACCAAGCGTTGCATCATGCTGATGCCGGCGTTGCCAACGCCGAATATTTTGATCGCAACCTTCTGTTGGGCGGCGGCGGGTTCCGTTTCCGAATTCTGATTCATCTTTTGAATAATTGCCCGAATGTGCTCTTGATTCCCTGCGACAGGCTCCCTTTCGCAGTCCGCTTGCGTTGCTGAAATGAGCCGAACTTCACCAACCCGATCGCCGTCGCAAACTCCGGCTGGTCCAGTGCCGATTTCAACCCGCTCATCGAACTCGTCTTCCCAATTGTGACGGGCATTTGCAACACCTGCTCCGCCAGCTTCGCTATCCCGGCAATCCGCGCGCCGCCGCCGCACAGGAACACCCCCGCGCGCAAATAATCAAGCGCGCCTGCCTGTTCCAAATCGTGGGCGATGAGCTGAAAAATTTCGTCCAGGCGCAATGACATGATGCGGCGCAAATTCTCCAGATTGATCTCCTTCAGCGGCAGCCCCAACTCATTTGTTATCGCAAGGGTTTGTCCCTTGACAGACTCATCGACCAGCGCCGAGCTATGCTCAATCTTGAGGTGCTCCGCGCGGCTTAACGGTACTTTCAAGCCATAGGCTAAATCGTTTGACACATGATCGCCGCCAACAGCCAGCACCCCCGTATGCTTGATGATGCCGTTGGCATAGACGACGTACTCGGTGGTCCCACCGCCGACATCAATCACCAGCGAGCCAAGTTCCTTTTGCTCATTCGTCAACAAAGCCAGGGATGACGCCAACCCATTGAACACAATATCATCCACCTCAAGCTGCAATCCCTTCACCGTCCGAATCGCATTTTGCAAGCGATTCAAATTCCCATGCACCACATGCACATCCACCTCGACCCGTGCCCCGAGCATCCCGACTGGATTGGTAATTCCGTCCTGTCCGTCCACCAAGAAATGCTGGCGAATCGCATGAATGACATGATTTTGCGCCGGCAAATTGATCGTCTTGGCATTCTTGATGACATCCTGCACATCTTCCTCGGAGATTTCTCGATCCGCCGAAACCACTGGATGCACTCCGCGATTGTTAAATCCTCGCAAATGCCCTCCGGTTACGCCCAAATAAACGCTGCGGATTTCCACGTCCGCCATTTGTTCGGCCTCGACAATTGCGTGACGCACGTCTTCCTCGGCCATCGGGGCATCGGCGATTTCTCCCTTGCGCACTCCGCGCGAGCGCGCCTGGCCCAATCCGACGATGTTCAGCGCGTTCTCGGCGTTTAACTCGCCCACTACGGCGCAGACTTTCGAGGTGCCAATTTCAAGGCCGACAATAATTGAAGACGGATCAAACATGCTTTCGTTTGTTGCGGAGAATTTTTGGTGCTTTCGGCGGAAGTGGCGGAACAACGCTGGCTTCAATCCACGTCGCTGGAATATTGTTGCTCACCGCCAAATCCAGAGTCGCAACCGCTTTTCCCAATTTCTGGCCCTTTTCGTAAATTTCGCGCCAGCGCCGCAGTTGCTGCTCAAAATCTGTGAGGCCAAAAGTGACTTCTCCGCCCTGCCCGGTCGTCACGACCAGGACCTCAGCCGAGCTGACATCGATCTTCTTCAATTCCGTTACGCCCGCCATTGGCGAACGATCAAACGTGTTGATTAACTGCAATGCCGCTTTCGCTTGCGGCAATTCCACGGGATGACCCACCTGCGCTTCCTTGATCCCGCTAATCAGTGGTAATTGTTCCGGCGTTTGGCCTTGAGGAATGGCCCGCTGCCGTGGATCGAGCGGAACCATCACCCAGCCGTCGCAATCCAGGTAATAGACCACCTGTTCGATTCCGCCCGGGATACGGCGCCGCGATACCATGATCTGGGCAACGGGCTCCCGCTCACACACTCGAATCCGCAACGTGTGCGGCAAAATTCGTTCGACCGAAACCGACTGAATAAACGGCACCAATTCCAAATTTCGACTTACCCGCGCCAGATCGAGCGCGAGCAAATTCTGGCTATTCTTTACTCCCGCCCAACGTCGCAACTGCTCCGTCGCAATCACGCCATCTGTTTGCAAATCGATCTCCCCGAGCGAAAACGCCTGGTTTTCATATACCAGCTTGTCCATTGTCCAGCCGCCGATTCGCCACAGGAGGAAGGCGCTCATCGCGATCGTCAAAACCACCGCGCCCACGATCACGAATTTGCGCGTGCGCGCTGCTCGCACCTGGCTGGAGCGCAGCTTGACGTCCAGGACGTATTCCCGTCCTAAGCGGCGGTTTTTTGACTTACGATTCCAAAACATGTGGTGGTGATTGGTGATCAGCGATCAATAAGCCGTGAGTCTCGGTCGGGAACGCGAAGGGAGGTCGCAGGTAATCCACAGGCTTCCGAATGAAATCGGCAAAGGACAGCCGCTTTATGATGAGACCTGATCAAATGCTCAAATCGCGCACGAGCGGGTCCCGCAGCGGTTTCAGGCCACATTTGGCTTTTCGAATTTCCTTCGGATTTCGTCATTCTGATTTCGAATTTCTCTTCGGTTTTCTTTTCATCGCCAGCTCAACCATCTTCTGGCACAACTCGGCGTAACTGATCCCCGCGGCTGTAGCCGCTTTCGGCAAGAGACTGCTTTCGGTCATTCCTGGCAGCGTATTCACTTCCAGCACTACCGGCTCGCCATCAGGCCGGACCATCACGTCCACTCTTGAATAATCACGCCCGCCGATCGCTTTAAACGCGGCGAGCCCTGCCTCTTGAATTCGCTTCGTTGTCGCTGTGTCAAATTCCGCGGGACAAAAATATTCGGTCGTTCCAGTGATGTATTTGTTCTGGTAATCATAGACGCCCGTCCTGGGCCGCACTTCCACGATGGGCAACGCGGTCTCGCCCAGGATTCCTACCGTGCATTCACGACCGAGAATCTTCTCTTCCATCAGCACTTGTGTGTCGAAACGCATTGCTTCAGCCAGCGCCTGGCTCCAGTCCGATACTTTTTCCACGAACTGCAAGCCGACACTCGAGCCTTGCCGAGTCGGTTTCAGCACGACTGGGGGATTCCAGCCGATTGGCCAGCTCGCGGCCACCGAATCAACCAGCAAAAAACGGGCGGTCGGAACGCCGGCCGCGATACACCGTTGTTTGGTCAAAAATTTATCAAACCCAATCCGGCTGGATTCGACATCACAACCGGTGTAAGGCACCCCCAATTTTTCCAATTGGCTCTGGACCGTACCGTCCTCGCCGTAAGTCCCGTGCAACGCCAGGAACACCACATCGGTTTTTTCCGGCAACTTCCAGCCGCCGTTTTGGGGATCGAGTTCCGACACCTGATGTCCGAGCGAACGCAATGCCTTTGCGACGCCGTCGCCCGATTTCAACGAAACTTCGCGCTCGGCACTCGGGCCGCCCAGCATCACTGTTATCTTCAACTTTTCAGACATTCATTCGCCGATGATTTCGACTTCGGTCTGCAACTCGATCCCGCGCTCCTCCCGCGCGCGCTTTTTCAACAATCCAATCAATTCGAGCACATCTCGCGCAGTTGCTCCGCCTACATTGACAATGAAATTTCCGTGCTCGAGCGAGACCACCGCTCCCCCCACTCGCGTCCCTTTAAGCCCGAGTTCATCAATTAACTTTCCTGCGGGAATCGATGCTGGATTCTTGAACATGCAACCTGCGCTTGGCGCCGCGGGTTGCGATTGCCAGCGTTTCCGGCTGCACTCATTCATTCGTTGCTCAATCGTTTCGCGCAATCCCGGTTTGACTCTCAGTATCGCCGCCAAGGCGATATGCGATTTAAAGGCTGCACAACTTCGATATTCTATCGGCAGATCTCTCGCCTCGCGCTCGCGTATGATTCCAGCAAAATCCATCATTCGCACCGACTCGACCATGTCGAACATCGCCCCGCCCATTGCACCCGCGTTCATTCGCAAGGCCCCGCCGACAGTTCCAGGAATTCCTTCCAAAAACTCCACACCAGCCAAGCCGTTCCGTTTCGCTTCGATGGCCACCGCCTTCAGCCGCGCCCCCGCGCCGCAGTGCAAACGCTGCCCGACAATTTCGATGCGGCTGAAATGCGATTGCGACAGGGAAATCACGACACCCCGGAAACCTGCGTCTTTAACGAGCAAATTCGAGCCGCGTCCCAACACGAAAAACGCCAGCCGCTGGTCCGCGCAAAATCTTATCACCGAAGCCAAATCCTCATCGCTCGCCGGCTCGACATAAATATCCGCCGGTCCGCCGACGCGCAAAGTCGTCCGCTTGGCCAGCGGCTCGTCACAACGAATCACCGTGGCCTCTGAGACGCATCGCGCCAACTCATGGGCCGCATGGCTCAAGTTTCCGCTCACTCGCTCTGTTGATGTTGCCTGCATCATACCATTTCCTTCCGCTACGCCCGCAATTTACGCATGTCCCACAACCGTTTCTTCCTCTGGTTGGTTACTTAATTCATTTAAATCATTTACCCTATTTAACTTATTCAACGGTTTCCTCTTCAACCGCACCGCCTGAAGCATCGTATCCGCAATCTCCTCGGCTGCGTGCGGCGATTGCCAGCGCGCCAATGCGTTCTGCATCTTCTGCCGAGTGGTCGCACAGTTGACAATGCTCACAATCAATTCGGCCATTGCCTCCGCGGTCGCTCCGTCCTGCGCAAGCATTCGAGCCGCGCCAGTCTCCGCAAACGCCCGCGCATTGTGCAATTGATGATCATCTGTCGCCGCCGGATACGGCACCAGCACAGAGGGCACGCGCATTGCTGCCAGTTCCGCCAGGGACGAGGCGCCAGCTCGGCTTATTGCTGCGCTTGCTGCTCCCAGTGCCAACTCCATTCCCGTGAAAAATGGATGCACGATTGCCTTCAACCTCAGCGCGGAGTATGCCTCTTTCACCTTTTCCGAATCCTTCGGACCTGCCAGATGAAACCACTGCAGATTCGGAGCGAGCTTCGCCATAGTGGGCAAAGTCTTGATCACCAGTTCATTGATTCCACTAGCTCCCTGGCTCCCGCCCATCACCAGCAACAGCGGGCGCTCCGGGGCGAAGCCCAACTCGGCCCGGCAAGCCGCGGCATCACACGGCCTGAAAGTGGCTCTCACCGGCGTTCCAGTGATTGTAATTTTTCGATTATTCAAGCGACCTGCTGCTGAATGAAATCCCACAAATGCGCGATTAACCACCCACGAAAGCCACCGGTTGGCCCGGCCCGGAATCGTATTTGATTCATGAAGGAATGTCTGCGCGCCGAATCGTTTCCCCGCCAGAATTGGCGGTGCGCTGGTAAAGCCGCCCATCGCCAAAACCGCGTCAGGCCGGGTTGCTTTGAACAATCGTCTCGCGGCCCCATACGACTTTTTAAATCCCTTTAGAAACGCGAGCTCACTCCCGCGCTGCAATCCTATCGCCGGCAAGGTCACAATCTCCATTCCCGATGCCGATTTGACTGCCTCCTGATCCACTTCCTTTGGCGAGATCAGCAGCGTCACCAGGCAATCGCGTTGTAAAAGCTTTTCGGCCACCGACAACCCAGGGAATAGATGACCTCCCGTGCCGCCGCACGCGATCGCGATCGAAAATTCTGACTTTGTCATTCGAGTTCCACGTTCTGAATCTTCACCTGATTCAAACTTTTTTTCCCGGCCAGGCTTCCGCGCATAATCTCACAATCGCCAATGCCACTTTTCTTTGATGTTCCAACCACCGATCACTCATGCCGCGCCTCTCAATACAATCTCGCGATTCTTCAACTTTGGTTCTCGGCGCCGTAACCGGACGGCGGCCAGTTGTTCGCTCAGGTTTCATGCGGGTTCGAGTTTCGCGGTTTCAATCGAGTTCGGACGCCCCTCGCCACAATTCGCCCGTTGACCACAGTCTCAATACATCCAGCACGGCTCTTCTTTGGCGTTCGCGTTTACTCTCGCTTTTCGCCTGGGCGCAAAAGCGAGTGCTGCTTTTTTCTGAGCCTGGAAGCTGGACTGCAATTGGACGGAATCGATTGACGCGTCCGTTTTTGGTCATTCGGTTTTCGGATTTCATTCGGGTTTTTGGGGTTTCCGCGACCTGATTTCGTCTGCATCTTGCGCCGCCGCGATTTGTGTTTCCGCGCCTTTCGCCTGGCGCGCAATGCTCAACAAAATTCCGACTGCTGTAAGCATCATCAACAAATTCGAGCCACCATAGCTGATAAACGGCAGCGGCAATCCTTTGTTGGGCAACGCGCTGGTTACGACGCCGATGTTGATAAACGCCTGCAACCCAATCAAAAAGGTGATGCCCGAGCCGAGTAGCATCCCAAACGTATCTCGCGCGTTTAGCGCGATATAAATCCCACACACAATCACGCCGACAAAGCCGAGCACGACGAGCAGCGTCGTGACCAACCCCAGTTCCTCACCGATAATCGAAAAAATGAAATCCGTGTGGTTTTCGGGCACGAATCCCATCTTTTGCCGTCCATTGCCCAGCCCGAGCCCGGTCCACCCGCCCACGCCAAGCGCGATCATCGCCTGATACGCCTGATACCCGACTCCCGATTTATGCGCTTGCAAATCCAACCAACTGAAGATTCGCCGCGCCCGCATGGGATCCCGAGCCAGTGAAACTCCTAACCCGGCCAGCGCGAGGACGACGGGCGGCACAATGTACATCCAACGCACGCCCGCGATGACCAGCATCACAGCGCTGACGCTTCCCAATAGAATGGTCGTACCGCGATCAGGCTCGACAAATATCAGCGCGAGGATCAACCCGATGAACAGACCAGGGATCACGATTCCTCGTTTCCAGGTCGGCATTTGCCGTTGGAAATGCTCCCCATACCAGGCCAGCGCAATGATCAATGACAGTTTCGCGAACTCCGACGCTTGAAATCGCACGTTGCCTGCGTGCAACCAGCGTCTTGCCCCATTCACTTTCAGCCCAATTGGCGGCACCAACACCGCTACGAGAAGCACGACCGCCAGACCGAATAGCGGCCATGCCAATTTCTTCAACCAGCGATAATCAATTAGAGTCGCGGCCAGACACAACCCGAGGCCGATCGCGCACCAAACCAACTGCATCAGCAGATAACGCGCCCCGGCCTGCGCCATGCTCGAGCTGTATAACATCACCATGCCCAGCGCCAGCAGGGCAGCGACGCAAAAAACCAGCATGGTGATGGCTGCTTTCATCTGGCCGCGCCAGCGCTCGGGTTGAGGTCCCCGGGCGCCGGAAATGTATTAATGCGAGAGCGTGTTCGACGCCATCGGACCCGTAGCGCCGGAATCCGCCATCTTCACAGGGAGCTTGAGCCTCTGGCCGACTTTGATGCTGTCGGTCTTCAAGTTGTTGGCCGTGCGAATCGCTCGAACTGTTGTTTTATGATCCTGCGCAATCCTGATCAGCGTGTCGCCTGATCTCACCGTGTAAAGCGGGTCGCCGGTCGCATCAGTCGCAGGCGCTCCATTGTTTCCGGTCGACGCAACCGTTGGCGCAGTCGGCGCAGGAATGTGAAGCTTCTGTCCAATCTGCAATTTAGTTGGTTCGACACCGGGATTCGCTTCGGTCAGCGCTTTCACGGAGACCTTCTTGCTCCGGGCAATCGTGCTGTAGTTGTCGCCCTTGGCGACTACGTAGTCGGTGGCAACACCGGGGTTCTCAGCGGTTGGTGTGCCGGGCGTGGCAGGCGGCACCGTCGTCACGGTCGGATTGACGGGCGGATTTGTCTCGTTCGTCACGACTGGATTCGTCGGTTGAAATTCTTGCGGCGAGGCTGTAAACGTGTTCGTCTCGGTCTGAGTGGAAGCCGCCTCCTTCTCGCCTTTGCATCCTTGCATCAGCAACGCCAGGAGGCCGACTCCGTGAATGGCTAAGACGAAGAAGACCGCGATCTTAACGCGCGCGCGACCTTTGCTGTTGGTTTTCTGCTCGAGCATCGTGCCCTGTGGTACTAATGGACTTTGATTATTCATGATTTTTTGGCCGCCTCAGCGTCCTTTCTATTTTCTGTGGTTGGTTTGTTTTGGGGGAGTTCGCCCCGGGGTTTTTCCTCAAAAAAACCCGAGGCAAATTTTTCAAAAAGTTTTTCATTTAGACTCGGTCGCGATGAGGTGCAGAACACCGCAATAGCGGTTTCCATCGACCGCCCAAATTGGCGCTTGGCACCATCGATTTTCCACGTTGGCATCTTCATCAGACTAGCTTTCCGCTTTTCTGCCCATTCCATTGTGGGTTCCAGCGGTAGCACCGCTACTAATTGATTTCACTATTCTGCAAAACTCTTCGCCGCGCTGTTGATAATTTTTAAATTGGTCCAAGCTCGAACAGGCCGGTGAAAATAAAACTACATCGCCCGAACTCGCGTTCTTCGCCGCTTCAGTAACAGCTTCTATCAGCGAATCGCAAATCTTGCAAGAGGTAAAAAGGCTCCAGGCCGATCTAATTTTTTCACGCGCTGCGCCAACGAGGAATGCCTGTTTAACTCGTTTCGAGAGCAACGGCCCCACGTCGTGGAATTCCAAACCTTTATCCTGGCCGCCGGCGATCAACCAAATATTCGCGTCACTTCCGACGCGTGGCCGCGCCGACAGCAATGCTTTGTGCAAAGCTTCCACGTTCGTTGCTTTTGCATCGTTGATAAACTGAACGCCGTTGATTTCCCCGACTAATTCGAAACGATGCGGACCTGCTTTGTATGTTTTGAACGGTTCCAGCATCCTCTCCAATGGCAATCGCAACACATGTCCGACTGCCAACGCCGCCATCAGATTCTCCGCGTTGTGCGGCCCTCGAATTTGGCAGTGGTCCATGTCGAGCAATGGACCCGGCCAATTCGGAAGCCGGCTGATCAACAATCCGCGGTCGAGATGAATGTCCGCCTTCGGATCGTGCGCGCTGAATGTGATCGTTTTGCCGGGCACTGGCAGATTCAATTGTTTCAAACGCAGCAACGCCTCACTTTGAATGATCGCCCAATCAAATGCTTGCTGGTTTCGAAACAGCCGAGCCGTTGCTCGAACGTAGTCATCTGCACTCGCGTAGCGGTCGAGATAATCGGGTGCAAGGTTCATCAGCACCGCAACCGCCGGACGGAAGAACTCCGTCATCCCGAGTTGAAACGCGTTCACCTGCAGGATTAGAAAATCCAACTCGCGCGTTTGCTCGACGACTGAACAAACTGGCCGCCCACGATGCCCGGACAAAACTGTCTTGCGATGATTATTCGCCAGAACCCGCTCCACCAATTCTGCGGTCGTCCCTTTTCCATTTGTTCCAGCAATGGCGATGCTCAGGCACCTGGCTTGCTGGTACCCGAGTTCCAACTCGCCGATAATCGGCACATTGCTTTGCACCACCGCTCGAACCAATTGCTGGTTTGCAGGTGTCGCCGGGCTCACTACTGCCAGGCTGAACTGCCGTTTCGGCAGCGTCGAAATGCCCAATTCCACCTCGACTCCGAGCGGCCGCAACTTCTCCGCGTCATCCCGCAGCGCCGAACTGTCACAACTGTCGACACCTGTCACTCTCGCGCCATTGCGCCGCAATAATTCACAAGCCGCCCGTCCGCGGCCTCCGAGGCCGATCACCAGAATCTCTTTGTTTGTCAAATCGAACATTTCTTCTTCTACCAATGAACCGCAAACAATTCTCGGTATCATAATTTTCACGTCATCGGATTTTGAGTGTGCTGAGAGCCACCACCGCGAACAGGAAACACAAAATGTAAAACCTCATTACTACTTGCGATTCGTACCAACCCTTCTTCTCGAAATGATGATGAATCGGCGCCATCAAAAATATTCTCCGGCCCGCGCCGTAACGGCGTTTCGTGTATTTGAACCAGCCTGTTTGCAAAACCACCGAACTCGCTTCCATCACAAACACTCCTCCGGCAATCACCAGGACCAGTGGCTGATGAATCAATACCGCGATGATTCCCAACGCGCCCCCGAGCGCCAGCGACCCGGTATCACCCATGAACATCTGCGCCGGATGACAGTTGAACCAAAGAAATCCCAAGCCTGCGCCAATCATTGCTGTGCAGAACACAGTTAGCTCACCGGCGCCGGCGACATGTGGAATCTGCAGGTAATCCGCCGCCTTCGCGTTTCCAGAGAGGTAAGTGAGGACTACGAACACCATCGCCACAATCAACGTGCAGCCGGTCGCCAGCCCATCCAGTCCGTCCGTCAAATTCACGGCGTTCGAAAAGCCGACGATCACCAGCATCGTCAAAATCAAGCCAATGGCAGTCGCACCGGTTAAAACCGGATATTTGTAAAACGGAATCATGATTTCACTGATCAGCTTGCTGGTGGACGGCATACTCCACAGGTAGAGCCCGATGAAAATTGCCAGCGCGCCTTGAACAGAAAGTTTTACGATTGACCTCGTTCCGCCGCTGCTCTGCTGAATGATCTTTGCGTAATCGTCGTAAAATCCGAGCCCCGTCAGCACTACGACCGAAAGCAGCGTCAACTGCACGAGCGTATTCCACTGCGCCCAGAGCAAGGTCGTAAAGTTCAACGCCAGAACGATTAAGATTCCTCCCATGGTCGGCGTTCCCTTTTTGCTCAGCAGCCGTGCCGCGATATTTCCGCCAGCTTCGGCTTTGTCGGCGTAGTCCTGTCCAAATTTTAACCGCTTCAACCATAAAATCACTTTCGGCCCGAGCCATAAGCTCATGACGAGCGCAGTCACTGCCGCGCCGGCGCAACGAAACGTGATGTACTTAAACAGCCGCAGTGCTGAGAGATGATCTGCCCACGCTGTACCCGCTGACTTCTTCAGCAACCAGTCGCTCAGGTAATAAAACATCAGTTCCGTTTCACTTTCATCGCATTCGCTTCAACAGTTCTCGTCTCTGACGACTTCGTTCTTCCCGATTAACGTTTTAACGATTCGACGTTTTAACGTCTTCCCGTTTCAACGCCTCCGCGATTCTTTCCAACCGCGCCGAGCGTGACGCCTTCAACAGCATCAGATCGCCACTTTTCAAGAAACTCTTTATGGCCGCCGCCGCGGTATCCACATCCGCAAATTCCATGATTCGATTCAGCCCTGCCGCTCGCGCCGCGCGTGCCGTGAAGGGCGCCATCTTGCCGATCGCAAACAACTGGCCGATGCCCAATTCCGCCACTCGCTGGCCTACTTCTTCGTGAGCGGCCTCGCTGTGGACTCCTTGCTCCGCCATGTCGCCCAGCACCGCTACTCGTCGTCCTGTGCATGGCAATTCCTGAAGCGTTTGCAACGCAGCAATCATCGAATCTGCATTTGCGTTGTAACAATCATCGAGAACGCGCACGCCATTTAGCTCCCACAATTGCATCCGCATTTTTGCGGGCTTGCATTCAGCGAGACCGCGCTGAATTTCCGCGCGGCTCAATCCCAGTTCAACGCCAACCGCAATCGCGTAGGCGGCATTTAACACCTGGTGCCGTCCGAATAGATTGATTTGGTATTCGCCCGAGTAGTTCACTTTCGGCGCCTGCAGCCAAAACGTAATCCCCGCTTCGTCAACCCGCGGCGATTGCACTCGCCAGTCATTGGCGTCCGAAAATCCTACCCGCACAGCTGCCGCTCGAGTTCTATCAATAATTCGGCGTGTCCACTGGCTATCTCCGCTAATGAACAACTTGCCATCCGCCGGCAGCAGTTCTGCCAGCCAGCCCTCTTCCTCAGCAACCCCCTCGACATTTCCAAAAAATTCCAAATGCTCACGGCCAATGCTTGTGATGACTCCATACTTCGGTTGAATCATCTTAACCAGCGGAGCCAGTTCGCCGGAATGATTCGTGCCGGCCTCGAGCACGGCGGCTTCGTGCCAATTTTCCAATCTGAGCAGCGTCAGCGGCACGCCAATGTCGTTGTTGAAGCTGGCTTCGCTCCACACAATCGGCAGCCGCTGCCGCAATACCGAGGCGACCAATTCTTTCGTCGTCGTCTTTCCGTTCGATCCGCCAATCGCGACAATCGGCAGCGTAAAATCCCGCCGATAACGCGCCGCAAATTGTCCAAGCGCCAACCGCGTATCCTCCACCGCGATGACCGAACAGCCGTTCGCAGACGCCGGCGCCCGGTCGCGTCGGACCACAACCCCGACCGCGCCCTTTCGCATCACCTGCTCGACAAAATCGTGCCCGTCAAATTTGTCGCCAGGTAATGCAAAAAATAAATCTCCAGGCTGAATATTGCGCGAATCCGTGCAGATTCGCCGTACTAATTCATCCGGGGAGCCATTCAACTGCTCCCCGGCACAAGCCGCAGTTACGAATTTCAGCGGTCGCGCTTCCATCGTTTCAATTAAGGTTGCTTGCTTGCCCGCGCTCGCCCTCTTGCTCAAGGTCGAGTTGTTGGTCGAGTTTCGCTCAACGCTCAGGGGCGAGCTTGATCGCGCGAGCTTGAGGTAGGATGCCTTCTTTCGTCCCGCGCCCCTTCGACCAATTCCATTGGTATGGCCGTCGCCAGGCCGGTTCTCTGCGTATTGACGATTTCGCCTTGCGTTGACTTGGCGGGTGACTGCTCCGCGCTTCCGATCGCCGCCACAAACAGTCGGTGCGATATCAGTGGTATCGAACTCATGGTTGCCTTTCATGGTTTTGGGTTTATTGCGACCGTGCGGCTGCTGTCCTGACTACCCGTTCATCTTCCTGCGCCGCAGCAGTTTCCGGCACCGTTTGTACGCCATCCTCGGGCCGGATATTCAGATAATTGGCCGCTCGTTCGGCTATCTGCTTGAAGGCGGGCGCGGCGGTATCCCCTCCGTAATGTCCCTCCTTAGGTTCGTCCATCGACACTGCAATGCAAAGCTCCGGATCGTCTGCCGGGAAAAAGCCAATGAACGAGGAGAAATATTTCCCGGGCACATAAACCCCATGCTCGGCCTTTTGAGCCGTTCCTGTTTTGCCTGCGACTGTGTAATGCTCAAGCGCGGCCTTCGCAGCAGTTCCCTCCGGCGACACGACGGTTTTCAACGCCTTCACCATCAACTTATCGGCTGAATCACTGATCACCTGGCGCACTCGTTGCGGTGTATATTTAGCAACGACTCGATGCTCACTGTCTTCAAGACGGTCGACGAGCATGGGCCGCATCAACCACCCGTTGTTGGCAATCGCGCACATCGCCATCGTCATTTGCAAGCGGGTCACCGCAATTCCCTGGCCCATCGGGATTTGAGCAATCGAAACTTTGCTCCAACTTTTCAGCGGGTGAAAAATCCCGCTGACTTCTCCTTGCAAAGGAATTCCCGTGCGCGCTCCGAACCCGAAATCACGTATGTATTCATACAACCGGTTTTCCCCCATTTTAATTCCGACCTTGGCGGCGCCAATGTTTGATGATTTGGTAATAATACCCTCGACGGATAATACCCCATACGACTGATGGTCGTGCAGATTCCTGCCCGCATACCAAAAATGCCCATGCTCGCAGTCAAACGTATCGGCCAGACTCACCGTTCGATCGTTGAGCGCGCCGGACACTACCACTATTTTGAAAGTCGATCCTGGCTCCGCGACATCGGCGATGACGCGATTGCGCCGCGCATCTGCCGTTGCAGAGCCAGGATTATTCGGGTCGTAGTTCGGCAGCGTCACCAGTGCCAGGATTTCGCCGGTACGCGGACGAACTACGATCCCTGAAATACTTAGCGGCGAATGTTTCTCCATCGCCTCTGCCAGCGCGGTTTCGACGATATGCTGAATCACGGAATCTATGGTCAGCACCACGTTCATGCCATCCCGAGCCTCAACGTCCTGTTCGCGCCGCGAAACCATTTCGCGCTGCTTGCCGTCTTTCTCGGTCACTCGCCAGCCGCGAACACCTCTCAATCTGGAATCGAATGTGTGTTCAATTCCGTCCTTCCCCACAATTTCAATTCGTTTGACACCGTTGGTAATCCTATCTTCGGCCCCGACGTATCCCAGGACGTGTGCGGCCAGAGTTTGGTTCGGATACGCCCTCAACTGGCCATCCTCTGCGAAAATCGCCTTGTGCCGCAGCGTCTGGTAGAAAGTCTTCTCGGCCCTCGACAATTTCTTCTCGTCCAAACCAAAGGAGAGATTTGTCATTGCCATCTCGATCTTCTGCCAGTTATCCACCGAGACTTTCTCTTTCAGCTTCACGTACTTGTGAGTGGCTGTCTCCCCCCTCTCATTCAAATAAGTTCGAAGCGTCAGCTTTTCTACAAGCTCGCTTTCATTGAGTTGGAGTAGAGGGGCCAGCGCTCGCGCAATGTCGCCCTGGCGATTTCCAATCAACGTCGGGTCCGCGCAAACCGTCTTCACCATTACGCTGGTCGCCAACAAATTCCCTTTTGCATCAAGAATGTCCCCTCGTCGCGGCTCCAAAGGAAACTCCATCTGCGCATTTTCCTGCGCCTTTATGCTCAACTCGTCGTGGCGCAGCACTTGCAAATCCACCAACCGATAGCCCAACCCCGCAAAAGCGATCAGCACCAGCACGACCAGCATCAATACTCTTCGATATTGCAATCGCTTTGCCATAGTTCTTAGGGGTTGAGAATCGCCGTCCGCCCGTGTTCCATCGGTTCCTCGGCCGACGGCTCCACGGGCGGCGGCAAAATTCTCATTCAACCAGTCCCGAACGCTTTCGGGATCAACTCTGTAACCATTTCATTCATCTGTTTTCTAAAGCTCGCCAACCGCCCGCGGCCGACGGTTCCTCATCCATCGGCACTGCGAGCGGCGGCAAAATTTTTCAGGCACGGAGTCCCGGCCCTGGCCGGCCTGGCCCCGCCGCAGGTTGCATTCGGCTTTCAATGATCACTCGCGGCATATTGCGTCTCATTCGTCGCAACTTTCTGACCGTCCCGCGCCGGTTCCACGAGGTGCCACACCTGCGACATCTGCGGCTGGCTCAGCCCAAGGTTCAGCTTCTTTATATTGTCCTCAATCGCCTGCACGGTTCGCATCGTTGCCAGCTGCTTTTTCAATTTCTCGCCTTGCTGTTCCAGCGTTCCGAGCCGTAGCTCGCGCTGCTTGATCTGCTTTCCCAACTCATAAATTTGAGTTTTTTGCCAGACATAACCCACACCCGACCCGCCAATCACCAGACACAGCAAAAACGCTTTCAACGCCGGCCCAAACCGGATTGCCGCCGACCGATATTTTCGATTCCGAGCCATTAGGTTCGTGATTGGTGATTTGTAATTGGTTTGAACCAATCGGTTCCTTCCGATTACCAATTACTCATCACCCGTTACCAGCGACCGACTAAAGTTTCTCAAACACTCGCAACTGCGCGCTCCGGCTTCTCGGATTCCCGGCGACTTCCGCCGCACCCGGCAGAATCGCTTTCCGACTCACGAGCTTCAATTCAGGCGCGCGCGGCTCACGCAACTCCGGAACATCCACCCCTCCAGGGAATGTGTAATCCCGCGCCCCTGCGCGCCCGAAGTCTTTTACGACCCGATCTTCCAGCGAATGAAAACTAATCACCGCCAGCCTTCCCCCGCGCTTCAAAATCTTCAGCGCCCCTGCCAATCCCCGTTTCAAAGAACCAATCTCATCATTCACCGCTATGCGAACGGCCTGAAAAAGTTTCGTCGCCGGATGCGCCTTTTTCCCGCGCCGTGGCGACAACCGCGCAATCAGCTCTGCCAACTGCCGCGTTGTCTCGAACGGACGCGTCTCGCGATCTTTCACAATCGCCCGCGCGAACCGTCGCGCTTCCCGTTCGCCGCCGAATTCCCAAAAAATCTTTGCCAACTCTTCCGCGCTCGCCTCGTTCACCAGACTTCGCGCCGTCAACTCCTGCCGCCGGTCGAATCTCATGTCCAGCGGCCCTTCCGCCTGAAAACTGAATCCACGCTCGGCCAAATCGAGCTGCGGCGAACTCAAGCCGAGATCCAACAACACACCATCGCAACTCTCTGCCGGCACCCATTCCGCCAAATCCGCAAAGTTGCCCTGCCGAATTTCAAAGCGCCCTTCGAACTCGGCCAACCGCGCTTTCGCCGCCTCAACTGCGGCGCCATCGCGATCGCATCCATACAACCATCCAGTCGGCGAACTCGCCGCCAAAATGGCTGCCGCGTGTCCACCCCCACCGACCGTGCCGTCGGCGATCCGCGTTTCTTCCCTCGGCTTCAGTGCTTCCAGCACCTCTGCCGCCATTACCGATTTGTGCCCGAATTCGTGTCCCACGCATTGCTTTTTTAGGGTTTAATGGCGCTAAATATCGCCAACGAACGTTCCGATTTTTCTGCCGTCCATTCTGATTCAGCTTCGGCTTTTTGCGCTGGCGCCGCTTTTCTGGTCACCACTTCCAGGTCTGCATCGCTCAAATCGTTCCGCACCACTTTGATGCTGTCCAAGGACAGCTCACCCTGGACCGGTGCGCCATTGAATCGCGGAATCGCCCCTCTGGCTGCCTTCGGTTTCTGCGAAACTAACGAACTCAACTTCGATCCCAACTGGCTCACCCACCCGTTGCCTCGCTCTTGCCGCGCAGCCGCTACCGGCGTCTTTTCCAATTTCGGCTTCGAGACCTCGACGCTCGACTTCGCCACGCTCGGCCTTGCCCCACTCTCCCCGGCAACATTCATATTAACTTTTTTCTCCGACCCGAACTTCGGCAGCGCTCGCGGATCGCTCAGCCGGTATCGGCTCTTCAAGTCTTGTATGCCGACCAAACTTTTTCCCGCCGTCAGTAATCGCACCAAGCTCATATTTTTCTGTCGGAGCGCCCGATTCCAATCGGGCCAGTTTATTCTAAATCATTCCATCATCTTAAATGCTTCTTGCGCCATGATCTCGTCAGACGCCGTTACTTTCTCGAACCGCTCAGGGCTCCAAATCTCAAACCGATCCAGCAACCCGACGAGCACTGCTTCTTTAGCCAGGCCGGCGGCCTTTGCCATGTCGTCCGGCAAACAAATTCGACCAACCGAATCCAGTGTTACCTGCACCGACTTGCTGCCGATGAATCTCTTGAGCACAACTTTGTTCGGGTCACTGTTCGGCATCGCATCGATGTCTCTCATCAAATCCGCCATCTTGTCCGAAGGCAGCACCCGCAAACAGGCGCCCTCTTTCGCCTTGGGCCAGAGAACGAGAGTCAGCTCAGTGCCCGACCTGGGTCGCCATTTGGCGGGCACTTGGACCCTTCTCTTCTCGTCGAGCCCATGTCGGAACGACGAGTTGTAATAGGTCCGACCAACATTCTCATTTTCTTCCATTTATTCACCGCTTGGCCCCGCGCTGCACTTTGGCCCCACGAGCCCCCACTCTCACACACTACCCCCCACCCCTGTCAACAAATTTTAGCGAGACTTATTCAGAACTTATTCACAATTTCCCGCGTCTCTTAGAATCTGCCCTGAATAGCTCGCTTTATGCCCCAACTCTGCTCCTTTCGGAGGTGTATTCAAGGACTTTTTCACAGTTTTACCCAATTACTAATCGGGCTGTCAGTCTGCGTCCTACACGCTTTTGTCGTTTTGTGCTTTAACCGCCAATACTTTCAATAATGTTAACAACATGTTCACAAGTGACTTCGACTTCGTTCTACCCGATATGCTGATCGCCCAAACACCTGCTACTCGGCGTGACTTATCCCGGTTACTTGTCCTGGAACGTGAAACCAGCCAAATCGCACACCGACAATTCCGCGACGTGCTCGATTACCTCCGTCCAGGCGACGTTCTCGTCATGAACAACTCTCGCGTCATTCCGGCGCGGCTTCGCGGAATCAATGCTCGCACTGGCGGCCAATTCGAAATTCTGCTGCTTGAAGAAGTATCACTAAACGAATGGTGGGTGATGCTCCGGCCCGGCAAACGAGCCCGAGTCGGCACAGAAATTATTCTTCGCAACCCTCACGGCGAGACGACCGAGACCCGAGCCGTGGTGGTCGACATCAATGAGGAGGGACATCGCCGTGTTCGTTTCGAATGCCCGCAAAATATTCTGAACCTTCTCGATGCTCTCGGTGAAGTCCCACTGCCTCCGTATATCAATCGATCAAACACCAATGAAGTGGATTTTGATCGCGCTCGATACCAAACCGTTTTCGCAAAAACTCCAGGTTCGGTTGCCGCGCCAACTGCCGGGCTTCACTTCACTGAAACGTTCCTTGATGAAATTCGCTCTCGCAATGTCCATGTCTGCTTTCTCACACTTCATGTTGGCCTCGGCACCTTCGCTCCTGTCAAAGCCCAGAGGCTTGCCGCTCACAAAATGCACGAAGAGCGATTCGATCTTCCGGAATCAACTGCGCGCATCATCAATGCAGCCAAGCGCGAGGGCCGCCGCGTCATCGCCATCGGCACAACCACTCTGCGCGTGCTTGAAAATGTTGCCCAAATTTCCAATCACCAATCACAAATTACCGGTCAACCATTGCAAATCCCTTCAGTGACTCCCGGCCCCGGCCGCACTCGCATCTTCATCTATCCACCGTATGAATTCAAAATTGTCGATGCGCTTCTCACCAACTTTCATCTGCCCCGCTCGACTCTCCTCATGCTCGTCAGCGCCTTTGCCTCGCCGAACGAAACTCGCGGACGCGATCTGATCCGATCGACGTACACACAAGCAATCGAACAACGCTACCGCTTCTTCAGCTACGGCGACGCGATGCTGATTCTCTGAGCTGTATCTATGAAATTACAAACACGGATAAACACTGATGAACGGGGATTTTCCGGTAACAGGATTGGATCCTGGTGATTCGACCTTACGTTATTACGTTTTACGCGTTTCAACCCACCGCGCAAACAACCACAACAAATCCGACAACCGATTGAGATAAATCAAAATCTCATCATTTGCCAATTGACCACTCTCTTTCAATGCACACACGTCGCGCTCAGCTCGGCGACACACCGTCCGCGCCACATCCAGCGCCGCGGAAAGAGCATTCGCGCCGGGCGTTGCCCAGCCTTTGAAGCTAACGTTCTGCGCTTCGATCTCCTTGACCAAGTCTTCCAATTTCGCGGTCATCGCCGGTTTCAAAAGCGCGAAACCATCCTTTACATAACGCTCCAAATCCTGCGGCAATGTCGCCAACTCTCCCATTAATGCGACGAGATCCTTCTGAATCGATTCGAGATTCTCTCGAACGAATTTCTCCGACGCCGTCGCCCGGGCCATTCCAATCCCCGCATTCAATTCATCCACGGTGCCATAAGCGTGAACGCGCGGATGGCACTTGGAGACCCGTCGATTGTACATCAGGCCCGTCGTTCCCTCATCGCCTGTTTTCGTGACGATGCTCACGAGCCCCTCTGCTCCGTGGCTCTTCGATATGCACCAATCCCATCCACAATCGCTTTTGCGATTTGCCTGCGATAGCCTGCGTCGAAGATTTTTCTTCCTTCCGCTGGGTTCGACATAAATCCGGCCTCGATCAAAACGGCAGGCATGGTCGCATCGCGGAGCACTGCGAAACGGGCGCGATGCAATCCGCGGTCCTCCGCGCCGAGACCTTTGGTCACCGACTTCTGCAACTGGTAAGCAAGAAACACGTTCTTGTCGTTCGAGCGATTTCCCGGATACCAACCTGCGTCGCTGCCCTCCCCGCGCGCGTTGGTCGAAGGCGCGCCGACCGATGTCATGCAATACACCTCGGTGCCGCGCACGGTGCTGGCGGAATTTGGCGCGCTGTTGAAATGCAAGCTGATGAACAAATCGGCACTGCGCTTCTTTGCAATGTCTGCGCGATCGGATAGTTCGATGAACTTGTCGGTGTTACGCGTGAGCGTGACCTTGTAGCCGGCGCGTGTTAGTTGCGCGGCGAGTTCTTGTGCAAGCAATAACGTGTATGTCTTCTCTTGATGCGAGCCGACACGGTTGCCGGAATCCATGCCGCCGTGCCCGGGATCCAAACAGATGCGCGTCACCGAGGCACCGCGGCGGGTCCTGGGTGGTGAAAGAATCGGGTCCAAGGTCGTCTGCGCGTCCAATTGCGAGAGACAGGGCGCTCCTTCACGAATGGCGACGGGAAACAGGAGGCGAACACCGACGCCGTTCGCCTCCGCGTCATTGGAATCCACGGTGAACAGAAGCCGAGCGGATTGGCGGGTAAGCTGAAGAGTTTCGTCTTTCTTGAGCCAGTGAAGCTCAAAATCGCGGGAGCGGGCCCAATCTGTGAGGCGAACATAGGCCGGGCCGGAAACGCGTTGAACTTGCGGGCGGCGCTGCGCTGCTTCGATGCGACATGGCTCGAAGGCGATGGAAAGCGTCGCGACGAGGCAGCAAACAGTGGCCAATTTCATGCGAGCGCACTCTGCACGCGGACTATCCTTTATTCAAGCCAAGAGGAAGGGGTCGGAAAAGAGATCGGCGCGGATTAGTTGGGGATGGGTTCGGATGGGAGCGGATTATAGATTCATGCATAGAGGAGCGCCGCGAATGTTTGGATTCGGCTGGACCGGGTTAGACCCACAGGGGCCGAATACCGAGCATCAATCGGAGGGAGTGGGGGTACACATTGCCATTGAATTAAGAATTGGTGCCCTCAGAAGGTTATCTTTTTGATGCATTTTTGGAAGTAATATGAGCGATGCACGGAGGGTTTTGGCCTTGGCTGTTTGCGATTTTTGCGTCG
>Ga0193709_1000060_pt1 | contig 48369 bp, 27 predicted proteins | sample H3c2metaG_FD_160571 | JGI IMG/M metagenome (GOLD analysis project Ga0193709, IMG submission 160571) | Soil microbial communities from a riparian zone of the East river system, Colorado, United States - H3c2 | ecosystem: Environmental > Terrestrial > Soil > Riparian zone | place: USA: East River...
TCGTGCCTCAGGTTAGCCTTACGACCGGCACGACGGGCGGTGGCGGTGGCGGCGGGGGTGCGGGAGGCGGACAGAGCCGAGGTGTGAAGGCCGTTACTCGAACCAACGATATGACTGCAGTCCAGAATGCAGTGCGACAGTTCTTTCAGACCATGGGCGTTGATATGACGCCTCCGAAAAGCATCTTTTTCAATGACCGCGAGGGAACGCTTCTGGTGCATGCATCGATAGCAGATCTCGATATCATTGAGTCGGCTGTCCAGGTCTTAAATCTGGCTCCTCCGGAGATAAATATTAAGGCCAAGTTCATCGAGGTCAGCCAGAACGATTCCAAGGCTCTCGGCCTGGATTATTACCTCGGCAACGTGCTGATGAACAACGGCAGCACGGGGTTGCAAGGTGGAAGCGCTCCTTCGTTTTCGGGGAGTCCATCGGCTGCGAATCCGGTCGGAGTTTTCCCAAACCCGATCATACCCCAGGCTAACACGGATCAATTGATTACATCCGGTTTGCGCAATACAGGTATTCCCAATCTGGCGACGTTGAGTGGAATTTTAACTGATCCGCAATTCCGGGTGGTTCTCCGGGCGCTTGAACAGCGGGACGGTGCTGACCTGCTTACCGAGGCGTCGGTTACTACCTTGAGTGGACGCCAATGCGAGATACAAGTGGTGGACCTCCAGACGATCGTTACCGGCACGACAGTGAATCAGACTGCGGCAGGTGGCGGCGGCGTTGCCGGTGGCAACGGTGTCATTGGTTCCACGGTTCAACCGACGACACAGAATCTTCCGTTCGGCCCGACGCTTGACGTAATTCCGTATGTCTCGGCTGATGGTTTCACCATTCAGATGACGATTATTCCAACGATTATTGATTTCCTTGGCTATGACGACCCGCAGGGCTTCGTCATCCAGGCGCAATCGGGCGGCGGCAGTCTTCCCGTCACGGCACAATTGCCATTGCCTCACCTGCGGCTGCGCCAGGTCACCACCAGCGCAATTGTCTGGGACGGGCAAACCGTGGTCCTTGGCGGCCTGATTACCGAGAGTGTGACCAAGATCAAAGACAAGATACCTTTGCTGGGAGACTTGCCGATTATTGGCCGGGCATTTCGCACGGAATCCAGCACGGCGAGCAAAAGAAATCTGATGATTTTCGTGACGCCGACAATCATCGATCCGGCTGGCAATCCAATGCATTCACTGGACGAAATGCCGTTCGCTCAGAGCGCTATTCCGAGCCAGGGCAGTCGTGCGGCAGCGCAATAACCAGGATGATCGGAATTTCTTGCATGAATGGCGTAATCAATTTCGAGCGACAATAAACCTCATGCAACCGATCTACTCACTCCAAACGTGCGAAAACGCAAATTGCGCCTCGCGCAATGCCGAACGAAGGACAGCAGCGAGGAATTGGGGAGGTTCTTCGTGGTTTAAACTCGGAATTTTGCATTTTTTTGCGCGCGGATTGCGAATCAGACAATTTATATTCGCTCTGCGTTCAAGAAAGCATGGACACACGCATGCAAGATTGGTAAAAACATGTTACGATATGAATTTGTCCTCATTCATTCGGGTCGCAAAGAGTCTGTTGGCATGCGGGATTGCCAGTGCTCTGCCGATCCTCAGCTTTGGTCAAGTTGGCTACATCGCTGGAGGTGGCGAATATCCAATCGTGGGATTGCTTCCTGGGGACCAATTACATCCGCATGCGAGCATCAGCGCAACGGGCGGGTTTCTCGTGTGGGAGGACAATGCCATTGACGGAGACGGCCTTGGAATTCGCGCTGCCGCGCTGAACAACGGTTTGTCCGTAATGGGAGATTCTTTTCGGGTTAATGTAAACGCAACCGGCGATCAGGAGCATCCTCGCGTAACATTGTTGAATGGAGGCGGGGCCGTTTTTGTGTGGCAAGGTGGTCGCCAGAGTTTTCAGCACACTTATGCTCGATTTCTTTCCTCCAGCAATACGTGGCTGACGGGTGATCTCCAGGTAAATGATTCCAATGCAAAATATCAGCTAAGCCCCGCCATCGCGACCTTGGACAATGGCAACGTCGCGATTGTCTGGTGTAATGTCGTGAACACTTTTCAGGATGTTTATGGCCAAATTTTTGCGCCCACAGGTCAGAGGGTCGGGACAAACTTCCTCGTGAATCAATTTACACCATTCAATCAGCGAACTCCGGCGATAAGCTCGCTTTCAGGAGGCCGATTTATTGTCGCGTGGGTTTCCGAACAGCAACGATCCGGCTCACTGGATAACCCTGACCCAAATTTCTTGTACGATCCGTTCGCCAGACCCAGCGTCGATATCTATGGACGGATTTTTCAAAATGACGACCCAACCTCGGGCGCGGAATTCATGATTAACAACAGCGTAAATGTTTGCGCTAATCCCAGTGTAGCGGCCGCAAGCGATGGGAGTTACGTCGTGGCATGGAGTCAGAAAGATTATCAAAGTCTTCATGGGAATAGCTGGGATGTGTTTGGGAGAGTCTATCCCGCGTTGAGTTCGCCTGGCCCAACGCGCGCAATCAATGGCCAACTTTACGGGGACCAATATGCGCCGCAGGTCACCGTCATCGGGACTAACTACTTGGTATTGTGGAGCAGCATGGGACAGGATGGCTCTTGGGAAGGCGTGTATGGTCAATCCGTTGCTGCCAATGACGCTTCTCGGATTGGGCCGGAATTCCGCGTTAATAGCACGACGCTGGGCAAACAAATTCATCCGACTCTGGCGGCCGACCAGACCGGACGTTTTCTGAGTGTGTGGAGTAGTTACTCCGGGGGGCCAAGAGATTTTGATTTGTATGCGCAGCTTTATGTATCAACAAACTTCGTAGCGTCCGGAACCAATGCGTATGCGCCGCCTCCGCATGAAGTCTTCATTGAAAATGGCGATGCGGCATCGCAGGAGTCGCCAGTTTTGTCCACGCCTCCACCAGTTCCGGGAGGCGGGAGTGTATCAAATCTTCTGACATCAGCTCAGGGTTCCTACACGGGATTGTTTTATGAATCCAATGGCGTGACTACGGCCAGCGCCGGATACTTTGTTGCGACACTCACATCCAAAGGGACATTCACGGCGAAGCTGACGCTGGCTGGACGTTCTTACCCAGCTACGGGAACATTCGACAATTCCGGTCAGGCTATTGCGACGATTTCGCGCGGCTCGCTCTCGGCGTTAAGAATTCAATTGCAGTTGGACCTATCCGGTGGAAACCAAATCAAGGGTACTGTTACGGACAGCCATTGGACTGCAGATCTGTTGGCGGACCGATTATCCACGGCGGCGAAGGCGGGCAAGCCATCCAGAACTTATCTTTTGAGAATTCCTGGCAGTATCGATGGCGCAAGCGGTCCGAGTGGCGATGGATTCGGGTCTGTAACCGTCGATCCGGCAGGGAATCTTAGCTGGAGTTCGAGTCTGGCAGATGGAACAAAAGTGACTCAAAAGACAACCGTGTCAGCGCGCGGGGTCTGGCCGTTGTATGCCTCGATATATGGCGGAAAGGGTTGTATGGCAGGCTGGATCGGTGTCAGCACCAACGCTTTGGACGGGCAGCTTGTATGGGTGAAGGGCTCCGGCGCTTCCGGGACGGCTGCCAAATACTACAGCCAGGGTTTCACCAACCGAATTCAGGCTGCCGGGATGCCTTACGTCAGACCAGCGACCGGTTCAGGCGTGCTGGATTGGGCGGGCAGTGCGGGTGAAATCAGTTTCAGCAGCAGTTCCAGCCCGCCATGGACGAACTCGATGCGGCTCGAACTCAATAATCGAGTGACTGATTTGAGCGGCAAGAAACTCAACCTGACGATTACAACTTCTTCGGGACTGTTCCGCGGCAGTATCATGAGTCCGGATACGGGCAAAGCGATGCAGTTCCAGGGTGCATTGTTCCAGGATTGGAAAGTAGGCCTCGGTTATTACCTGGGGAGCGATGAAAGTGGAAAAGTCCTTTTGAATCGAGCGCCATGAACACGACGACACTTTTTTCATCGGGGTGGAATATGACCCCAATAAAATCCAGTATGTTGCGATTCGCCAGAAAGGTTAGTGGCTTGATTTTGCTGCTGTGCGGGTTTCAGTCGGCATTCGGTTTCGCGTTATTGGGCCCGCTCAACGAAGCTTACCAGCAAGGTGGAAGCCCGAACTCTCTCGACTACGGTTTCGCAAGCGATGTTGGCGGGCCGAAAAATATCGGGGAAGAATATCGCTGGAACATGCCGACTCTTTATTATGCATTTGACCAGAGCTTTTTAGATTATTTCGGCACTAACGGAGTAACTGCCGTTGAGCAAGCGTTTGCGATTTTCAATTCACTGACAAATGTCTCCTCTTACAGCGCCGATCTTTCCGAGTTTCCGCTGGAGGCGCAACGGGTCAATCTTAAAGCCCAATCGCTTCAGTTGCTCGACTTGAAATCACTGACGATGAATGCCATGATCGAGCAACTGGGACTGGCTGAGCCGGATCGTTACGTATGGACTCTACATGATCGTGTTAATCCTCCGGGTGCCTCATGTCCCGTCTGGGATTACCTCGTTATTAAGCGCAATTTTGATCCGGTCACCTTCGAACCGTCCAGCTATGTAAATGGGACGCTTTATTCCTACAGCATAGCGGAATTCTGCCCCACCCCGGATCGGGCTGATGCAATTGAATTCCAGGTTGATCCCCTGAGTTTCCCGTTTACGGCAGTGGCATCCCCAGGTTCATTTGCTTCGTTTTCTCCATTCGGTGAAACGGATCTCGGATTCCTGCGCTTCGGTTTCTTCTATACTGGTTTGACCCGAGACGATGTGGGCGGTTTGCGTTACCTGCTTCGAACCAACAACTTGAACATTGAAGTATCCGGGCAGGGTTTGGGCGGTTTTCAGTCGCAGACTTTCCAGTATGTAACCAATGAGAATTCGCAGTTGCTCGTGGGCAGCAATTTGACGTTCCTTGCCGCCCAGGCTCTGACCAACAATGCCGCAGCGTTGCAGGCACTTTATCCGGACCTCGTTATTACGAGCACGACGAATCTTTTTGTCATCGTCAGTACCACCAACGTTACGCCGTTTTTCACCAATTCTCCCTGGGATCCCGTTGGCACTCCACACCTGGCGTTCACGACCAATGTCACCCGGACGGCTCAGACCCAGTTTCGTCATACTTTTGCCAATCTTGCTACATTTCAATTTATTAATGGCCGATGGGTGACAGTTCCCGTCGGGGACATCGCTGCGGTCACTAAGCCGCAAATTGTTCTCTCGCAAACGACTACCGTGACGGCTCAAAATGCGCCCTTTACGCCCGTGGGAGTCACTAATCTCGTCATAGTGACTAACACTGCGACCAAGCTTCAACTCACCAATACTGCTACGGGCGAGTTCTTTATTTTGCCAACCAACCTGTGTGATATCTCAATTTTGGGTACAATCCTGACGAACATCGTCGCCAATACCAATGTAATTGCGTCCAGTACGAATAACACAGCTGCGAATGTCAGCGCGGTCCTCTCTTTCACTCAGACCACGATAGATTTCTTTACGAACCATTCGTTTATTGTTTATCCCATTAACTGCGAAACTAACACGGTAGCGAGGCGCCAGGGTATTGAAAGAATCAAGTTTGTTCGAACGGGCAAATTTGGCGAAGTTTATTTCGACCCCGGATTTACGCCGATTACAAATGTCTACACGCTGACCGCGGTGACGAACGGGGAAACCGCCAAGCAAACCATTAAACGAATCGTTACTCAACCAGACATTATTTTCTCAGCTCAGGATCTCGCCAGCGGCCCGAATGCCCTACCGTTCATCGGCGTATACGTGAGAGATTATTTTACCAACGGCCATGTGGACGTGAGCCAGGTAATACCCGGCCTTGCCGGTCCGGGCGTTATTCAACCTACTATTAACATTATTTTCAATAAAGTCGGTCCAATCTTCGAAAACTTTGGCCCCGGTTTTATTGATGAAGCCGCTGCTGCCTTCATTTTCCAATATGGTTCGTTTGATGGAACGACCAATGACCCAATCGTCTATCCAAGCGGCAGCAGCATCAGGGATCTGGAAAACGGGGTCTTGATGGAAATCATCACTCCGCCGGCGATCGCGGCTGCAGTGGGCAATTTCTTTACTTTGCAACTGGATGGAAGCGGAGGACAGCCGCCCTATTCGTGGTCTGTGGCGAGCGGTTCGTTGCCACCCGGACTGACCTTGTCGGGGAGCGGCGTCATTTATGGGACTCCGACCACGGCTGGCAATTACGATGCCACTGTGACAATAACGGATGCACGAGGACTCTCTGCCCAAAGACAACTGACATTTACGATCAGCAATTAATCGGCACAATGTACGAAGGCTTATTTAAGAATTTATGAAGCGATGGTTTTTTGTGGCCAGTCTCATTCTGGCTTTGGCTCCCGCAGTTTTATATGCTGCCGATAACACATGGGTTAATGACGGAATGATTACCGTGCCTCCCGAAATTGCGCCCCAGATTGATGCGATTAACGTCATTAACAACGGAACGATTTCGATCAATTTCACCAATCTTGACTATCTTCCTCTGTTTGACACAACCAGTACCCTGAACTTGACGAATGGCCTTGATGGCTACCTGTCGTGCAACCTCGGATTCCGATTTGACACCGCTCCGGCGAGTGCTGGTCTCCGGCAGCGGTCGGCTAATTTTGAGAATGATGGTTTCATTGTTTCTGGAATCACGGGAATCAACTCAACCAACGCAAACAATTTTCTAAACCTTGGTTCAGTTCTTTTTGGGACTGGAAATGCGCGTTCATTTGTCAACGCCAACAATGTCGTGAGCCCTGGCACATTTGCATTGGCTTTTGAAAGTCTGCTGCGATTCGACGGTTCAAGCGTTAATCTTTCTCGGGGCAATATCGCCATGGACAGCTCGGGTTTTGTGTCTGGATTTGGGGGAATTTTTGGTTTTTTCACGTTTAATCAGGGTTTCTTTGATGGCTACTGGGGAGTAGGGACTGATGTCATGAATCCTTTTGTCCAGTTCGAGATACCGCCTCCAGTCAGCGTGCCGGAGATTGTTACAGATAGAAATGGCAATTTCTTAATTCAGCAACTGGGCGGCCCCACGTTTCTCTCCTATTTCCGGTCGGATACGATTGATGCATCAAACGTAATAAATCGAGCGGTATTTCTCAACAACACGAATTTGGGCTTTAATTTGAACGTTTATTTCCCAAATTCCTTCAGTCCTTTTTCGTCGGGCGATATCGCAGTCGAGTGGGTTTCACCCCTGACCAATGCCTCGTTTGCGACCACCAATTATATATACCTTTTCGATAATTTGCTGAATATTATTGGGGCACCCCAATTAGTTTTAAATGGCACGGTCGGGATCGGATTATTTGGTACCTTTATTCCAGATAACTACCTTTTCGTCCAAAGCGGGACTCGGCTTGGACTGGGCGCTCCGGTTGCAAGCGGACCGCCCCCTCCGGGAGCTTTCCCTAATACCATCCTAACCAATGACTGGACGGCCTACGAAGCCCTATTCCAGGCAACGACACGAAATCTTACGGACGTCCATGGACAAGACGTTACGAACTTGCCGGGACGAGTCGAAATCAACGCCGAGAAGTATCTCGATTTGACCCTGACGCGAATTTCAAGCGACAATTATTTGTTGCTCCAGGCTACGAATCAATTTGCTGGGAATACTGGGGCAGTAATTTTTTCTCCCTACACTGACTTGAACCTTAGGAACACAAATGGTGTTTTCGCCATAACCAATCTGATAGAACCTGTTGTTCCGAAGCCGGAAGGGACGATTGAACTTTATAGCGCTCGCTTTACGAATGTGGTGATCGACGCCAGCGGAAATACGGTTACAAATGCATATCACGTTCTTTTCGTCGACTCACGTTTGGCCCCGACGGTTACGTCTCGCGAGCAGGATGTTACCCTTCGTAGTGTTAATGGCGCCGGAGGCGACGACAATCTGATTATCAGCGACATCCTCACTGTTACTCGAGATTTCCTTCTTGATTCGGAGCGCGTCACGATTACGACGAATGGTCCGGGCGCAAATACCCTTTCGGGCGGTCTTCAGCTTACCGACCCGCACATTGTCTGGACTACTGCTGCGCCACGATTGCAGTACCTAACGAACAACGGATTTATTAACACCGAGAATGCCGTGTTCTTTGGTGGGTCGAGAACATCGCCGGTTGATTCCTCGATTGAAAACGTGCCTTACCAGGTTTTTATCAACTCGGGTAACGTCACTAACGATGGCAGTTTGATTTGGGCGAAGCTCTTTGTAAACAGCGGAACCTTCTTTGCGCCGTTGGGCTCAATTAGTTTGCAGCAGGCGCAGGCGGCAATTCTTACAAATGGCATGTTTGTGGCCAGCAATGGAGATATTTCGATCCAGGGCAACGGCTTGTTGATCAGTAATCATGTTTTTCAGGCTGGTGGAGCGATCACGCTGTCGCCATCGGTTTCCTTGGACGATGGCACTTTCGCAGCCGGGTGCCCGGAGTTCAATACGAATAAAAATTTTTGGGTGGGCACCGGCTTTAACCTGACCGTCGAGTCGCCGTTGGCTACTTTGGCGAGCACGACTGTCACCAATATCGCTCCGCCGTTTCGAAATGTTGTGAATCGTTGGGCTGCCGCCGATCGCGGTCCTACTCCGGACGGTTTCAATAACAATGCGACGGTTGGCCGGCTGATACTGAACGGCGGCCTGAATTCCTTGTTCACGTTCTCCGCAGCAACGGGTGGAAATGCCATTTACATCGATTACCTGGAGTTAGACAATTTCACTACGAATTACATTGGTAATGACCTGCTTGGTATCAGTATCGATCCTAACATGAAAGTCTACTACGGGCAGGCTTTTGCATCCGGAGTTTCAGTCGCGGAGAAAATCAATGGCTATGAAGGTGGCCGCCTTATTTGGGTCAGCAATTACAATTGCGGATTCTTTTCATCTACGAACTTCGTCTATCCGGATGGCGCCACGAATCGGGTCAATGCAGCACTGGCTGGCAGTTGCAATATCGATTCCGATGGCGATACTATTGTCAATTGCGCCGATCTGTCGCCTATCCCAACCAATGAACTCTCCGCTTGCTCTTGTATTCCAGTGGCCATCGACTTGCCGGTGACATTGGGTAGCAGTGGTTCCGGTTCCGGTTCGGGTTCAGGTTCCGGTTCATCACCTGGCTCGGGTTCGAAGCTCGCGTTCCCGATTGTGCCCGGAGCGGGCCAAAGCAATTCCGTCGAGCTGTCTATTGCCTCTTACAAGGGCCTGTTCTACGAAACCAATGGCGTGGCCGCTCCAAGCTCCGGCTATTTCACTGCCGTCACAAGCTCGGGGGGCACCTATACCGGAAAAATCGGCAGTGGTGGCCGCACTTATTCGTTTTCGGGCAAGTTCGATCCAACAACTGGACTATCCTCCGCTACCGTCTCCCGCGGCATGCTGCGCTCGTTAACGGTTAACTTGCAGTTGGATTCAACCGCCAACCAAATCCGCGGGACGGTAACCGATGGGCATTGGACTGCAAATCTCATGGCGGACGAGCTGGTGTTCAGCAAATCCGCTCATGCCAATCAGGCTGGCGCTTACACGCTGGTAATTCCTGGTGAATCGCAGGATGCAAACAGCCCGGCTGGACACAGTTTTGGCACGGTCAATGTAGATGTGGGCGGCAACGTCACGTGGAGCGGCGCCCTGGCTGATGGCTCGAAAGTCACACAGAAGAGCACACTTTCTGCTGATGGCGTCTGGCCTCTCTATTCATCGCTATACAGTGGCAATGGTTGCGTGCTCGGTTGGATTCAGGTCACCAATGACAGCATTGGCGGGGACGTCATCTGGATTAAGCCCACAGGTGTCTCTGGCAAATACTCTCCCGGCGGGTTCACAAATCTCATTGATTCAATCGGATCGCCGTACCACAAACCGGCAACAGGAACGCGAGTTTTCGATTGGAGCAATGGTCTTGGCCAGTTCAGTGTCAGCGGCGGCGGTTTGAGCCAATCGTGGACCAACGATATTCGCCTTGAACTAAACAACCGGGTTACGAATCTCTCGGGACCTAAGTTGACTCTTAGTATCACGACGTCGTCGGGCCTTTTCCGCGGCACTTTTGTAGATCCTGACTCGCACAAGTCTGAGCCGTTCCAAGGCGTGCTCTTGCAGGATATTAACGTTGGAATCGGATATTTCCTTGGCTCCGAGCAAAGTGGGGAGATTCGGCTTGGCCCGGCGCAGTAAAGGGCCGCCAAACCTAACTATGACTCAGAACGAAACCATTAAATGATGATCCAAAAGATTTTATTCAGAACGCGGGGTTCGGAAGCAGGGTTTTCCGCACGAAGGCTAACTCGTTAACCAACTATTTGGACTATTAAAACCCATTAACTCAATTACCGCTTTTTTCGCGCGTCCGTGTTATGCATAGACTGCTGACCTCTCTCCCGCTACGCACATCTCTATTTGCCTTTCGGCTTAATTCACGCGGTCGTTTATCGTGTGGACTGGCTAGCCTGCTGGCCATGTCTGCGTGCCTGCTTTTGGCCGGTTCAGCCCTGGCCCAACCGGCCAATGATAATTTTGCCAATGCTCAAGCGGTTGCCGGCGGCAGTGGCACCGTTGTGGGTAGTAACATCGGTGCCACTACGGAGACAGGTGAGCCGAATGTCACCGGGATGCCGCCCGCTGCTTCAATCTGGTACGCCTGGACTGCGCCTACAACAGGCGCCGCCACGTTTGATACACTTGGCAGCACGAACGGCGGGGGATCGCTTGATACGCGACTCGCCGTCTATACTGGTAACGCCCTCAATGGCCTGGTGCTGGTGGCGGAAAATGATGACGCTGTCAATGCCGCTACCTTTAACAGCAGCGTCACTTTTACGGCAACAGGCGGAACCACTTACATGATTGCTGTGGACGGGTTCAGTGATTCGGATCAGGGTATCGTCACTCTAAATTGGACTTCCGGCGGCCCTTGGGCGGGCGACTTCCGTTTTACCTCCAGCTTTTACAATTTCAGCCAGTTCGATTCTCTTCCCCCGGCGACGGGCAAGATGGGTTTCATCACCAATCGCTTCACCATCACTCGCGCGGGTGGCAGTGCGGGTCGCGTCCTGATTAACTACACGATCACGAACGGCTATTATCAGGATATTCATATTACAAATGTCTTTGGGACAAATATTCTGCAGACCAATATCGATAACATGGCGGCGATTACGTATTTCACCAATATCGTCACGACCAACTATACAGTCATTGACCGTCTGCAAAACATGGAATACGGCCAGTTGGTTTATATTCAGTTGATTAATAGCTGGAGCGATATTTGCACTAATCTCGGCGACTCGACCGGTAATTTTATTCAGACATGTTCCTCGAATTGGATTGGTAACTTCGTTGCCACCAATCCCGCGCCGCAATACTGCCCAAGTAAAGATTTTGTCAGCATCACAAACATCGTTGCGACGAATCCTCCAGCAAACAACACCTTGATCACTGACACCAACTATTTCTGTTACGCTATAACGAACGTTGAATTCACCCCTTCAGCATTTGACCTATTCGAGTATGTGTCTACCACCGGTGTTTTGACCAATGATGATTACCAAATGAGTTTGGACATTCAGGTGCCCTACGCGCCAATTTTCGCGGGCCGAAATCGCTATCTGATCGCAACCATCAACAGCGTGACTCTTGATCCACTCGAGTCCACAACAATTGCGCCGCCGACCGCCAGCGATCCGCGCACAAACGCATACATGAACATCCTGGACAATACGTTTCTTGAGGGTGGGACCAACATAGCTCCGTCCGATTTCGGCATTATTGCGGCGCCAGGGGCTGGCTGGATCGGGACCAACGTATTTAACTGGGAACGAGCAACGATACGATGCACAGAAACGGTCGCGGGGGGCCTTGCGCGGGTATGGGTAACCCGCGACGGCTTTATCCCACCTGGTTCCGCTGTCAGCGTCGATTATCGCATTGATTACACGCCCCTCCGGCTGCCCCACGAAAACGCTCATAACTTTTTCCGAAATCCGACCGGACTTACAGCACCGGATTTTCTTGACGATTTCAGCAACCCCGAAATCAATCTGCAGCCTGGCTCGGAATACGCCACGCCAACCAACACTTGGAATTTCTCGCCAAGTCCAGTGGATTTTGATTCTGTCGCGGGCACCCTCAACTTTGGCTCCGGAGTCGGCGCGGTGGCCCTGGACATCCCCATTTTTTCACAGACCAACCTGGTCGAGTTCAACGAGGACGTGCAATTACAACTCTATTTTGCCGGCAGCAGTTCGGTGGATCCTGGTACCAAATCGTTGGGTTACACCCGTAATTGCAACTTGACGATTATCGGCAATAAACAGCCGGCGGGCGCGGTAGATCGGGACCATAACCCGGACAAAGGCGCGAATAGTCAGCCGCCCTATAATCAACACCCCGGCGCCAATAACGTCGTTTATTCGGCAGTACTGCAAGGTGACAACAAGGCGATTATTGGTGGTGATTTCTCTGCCTACAACACCACTCCAATCAATCGCATCGCTCGTATAAATACAGATGGCACCTTGGACGGGACATTTAATCCGCCGGGCGGAGCAGATCAAATTGTCACGTGCCTCGCACTGGATCCTGTCGGCAGAGTTCTGGTAGGCGGCGCCTTTACCTCTCTCAACGGAGTTTCTCGCAAGCGCATCGCCCGCCTCAATGGCGACGGATCTCTTGATTCCTCCTTCAATCCGGGACTCGGTGCAAGCGCCACCGTCTGGTGTCTTGGCTTCCAAAACAATGGAATGCTGCTGATCGGCGGTGAGTTTACTTCCGTGAATGGAACCAACCGCAGCTACGTCGCCCGTTTAGGTACGAATGGAGTTCTTGATGCGACTTTTGATACGGGTAACGGTCCCAATGGACCCGTCCTTGCACTTGCTCTTCAGCCCGATGGCCGCGTTATTATTGGTGGTGAGTTCACTTCTGTCGGTGGCATCTCCCGCAACCGCATTGCCCGCCTCAACACCGACGGCTCACTGGATACTTCGTTTGATCCTGCGGCTGGCGCAGACGATACAGTTTATGCGGTTGCCCGGCAAGGTGATGGCAGAATCGTGATCGGCGGCGCGTTTAAGAACGTTCAGACATTAAGCCGAAAGTCTGTTGCGCGGCTCAATGCTAATGGAGCAATTGATCTCAATTTCAATCCAGGCGCAGGTGCAGACGATACAGTCTATTCAATTGTCCTCCAGCCGGACCAGGAAATCATCATTGCCGGCGTTTTCAGCAGCTATAATGAAACCCGGCGCATGTCCATTGCCCGCCTGTTCACTGACGGTACGCTCGACACATCCTTCATGGATACGGCCTACAACCAGTTCGCGGGTTTACCCAAGCACTATTTCGATGCCGGCGCGGAGCCCCACGGCTTCATTTTCGCCACCGCCCTTCAGGCCGATGGTAATATAATCATCGGTGGCGGCTTTGATCGCGTGGGCGGCGGCGGCGAACGAGACGATATTCGTAATCGCGGCAATTTCGCCCGAATGATTGGCGGCGCAACGCCCGGCCCCGGCAATATTCAACTAGCCCAGAGTTCATACACTGCCGACGAGAATGGCGGCCCCCTTTTCGTCACAATGAACAGGACAAATGGAATTCTTGGACCGGCGACCGTTACATTGACTCCGAAGACTCTCCCGCCAGGGCCCGGTTCGGCTGTAGTGAGCAACGATTTTATTTTTCAGGCCAAATATGGCAGCCCTACCTATATCGATACCTGGGTGCGTGACACTTGGGAAAAGAGCGACGGTACGGATGGACAGAACCAAGGCGGCAGCGGAACTGTCGAACCTGGATTCACCCTGACCTATCCAGATAACGATGTTTTCATTAATATCGTTGACAACAATCTCATTGATGGCAACCGCCAGTTGAATCTTGAGCTGCACAACCCGAGGGACAATGGTCTGTTACAACTCGGAGGCCAGAGAATTCCGCTTGGAGTAGCCCTGGGCCGCGCTTCAGCGCCGGTGACCATTATAGACAATGACACCCCGGCGGGGGTGATCGGATTCACGGTGTCAAATTTTGTTGTTAATGAGAACGTCATAAATGCAACTGTCTCCGTCATTCGCACAAACGGCAGTTCGGGGGTCGTAACCGTTCAGTATACTACAGGCGACGGCACGGCGACGGCCCCGGCAGATTACAAAGCCTTGACTGGAACCCTTCAGTTCCTCGGTGGCACAAACAATGAGGTCCAAACTTTTAACGTCAAAATCATTGATGACTCAATTGCTGAGGACGACGAAACCATCAACCTGAGTCTCTTTAACGTCACCGGCGGCGCCACGCTCGGCGTCAGCAATGCTATTATCACAATTGTCGATAATGATTCGCCAAACGGTCGCTTGAATTTCAGTTCGCCAACTTATGCGACGAACGAAAATGCGGTTATTGCGACCATTACTGTCAATCGGTCGGGGGGCAATCAAGGTGCCCTCCAGGTCATCTACGCCTCCAGCGACGGCACGGCTGTGGCAGGCACGGACTATACCGCCGTAAGCAATGTTCTCTCGTGGAATCCCAGCGACATTCTGCCAAAGACTTTTACCGTTCTGCTTAATGACGATCAGTTGGTAAATGGTGATCGCACAGTCAACCTTCGTCTCCGGAGTCCGACGGTAGGCGGCATCACAAACAATACCATTCTCGGCAGCATCAGTAATGCGGTCCTCACCATCCAGGATAACGATGCATTTGGCACGCTCGCTTTCACTCGAAGTGTCTATAATGTCAACGAAAATGGTGGCCCAGCGATTATCACCGTCCAGCGGACGGCTGGGATTGCCCAGTCTGTGACCGTCAATTTCGCGGCGGTTGGCGGTAACGCCAGCCCGGGATTCGATTACACACCAACCAATGGCGTCCTTGCCTTTGCGCCCGGCGAAATCAGCAAATCGTTTGCGGTTCCCATCATTGACAATCAGTTCACCGATGGTAATCGCTTCATTGGGTTGATTCTCTCGAATGCGACCCCGGCTGCCTCACTTGGGTTCCCTCAGACTGCCCAGCTGATTATTGTCGATGATGAGACTTTCAATGAGCCTGCTGGCTCACCCGATACTGCTCTGGATGCCAACGCCGGTTTCAATGGCGATGTCTTTGCCATTGCCCTTCAGACCAACAACATGATTCTTGTCGCGGGCGACTTTACTCTTGCAAACAACTTAGCCCGCAATCGACTCGCCCGGCTCAATCCCGACGGCTCCCTTGATACTACATTCTCAACTCCAACAACTGGCGCGAACGCCGTGGTTCGTTCACTCATTGTTCAATCCGACGGACGTATTCTCATCGGCGGCTTTTTCACCAACGTCAATGGCGTCGTGAACAATCATATCGCACGCTTGAACTACAACGGTTCACTTGACAGTCTTTTCAATCTCGGTGCCGGCGCGGATAACAATGTATTTGCTCTTGCGGAAACGTTCGCGACCGATGGCACACGAAGACTATTCGTTGGCGGCGCCTTCCTGAATTTAAAAGGCATCTCCAGGTCGGCTATCGCTCGCCTTACAGACGATGGCAGCGTCGATGCTGCATGGGATCCCGGCATTGGCGCAAATGGCCCCGTGTTTGCCGTAGTGCCGTATCCGACCAACAGCGTTCGGAAAGGCCAGGTGCTCATCGGCGGCGATTTCACTACTGTGGGCTCGTTTGGCCGCGCGCACATCGCTCGACTTAATTCCGACGGTTCTGTCGATACCTCATTTAGTCCACCGTCCGGCGCAGATGATTCTGTTCGTGCCATCACCCTGCAATCGGATGAACACATTCTCATTGGTGGTCTATTTACGAATGTCAACGGCGTGGCCCGAAGCCATATTGCGAGACTGAACCCGAACGGCACTACCGACACCTCCTTCAATCCGGGAGTCGGGGCGAATGACGCGGTTCTCGCCCTTGCTCTCCAGGCAGATAATAAAATCCTGGTGGGCGGTCAGTTTGACTCCGCAAACGGTGTGACTCGTCATCGCATTACACGCTTGAACACCGATGGCACAGTGGATCCAACCATCAACTTTGGGTTGGGAGCTGATAGCTTCGTTGGTTCAGTGGTTGTCCAACCGGATGATAAAATTCTCCTGGGTGGTGGATTCACGCATTACGATAACCAGCCTCATTCACGATTTCTCCGCATCTATGGGCGGTCGATAAATGGCTCCGGCACATTGGAATTCGATTCCGCCAACTATACCGTCAACGAAAACGGCACCAATGCCGTCGTCACCGTCCGCCGCCGGGGAGGCACGTCCGGTTTCCCGACGCAGAACGCGAATGTCTTTGTCACCATGTCGACCAGCAACGGCACGGCGGTCGCGGGCGTGAATTACACTGCAGTCATTACGAACCTCACTTTCCCGGTCGGTGAAGTTATTGCCAGTGTCGGTATTCCGATCATTGATGATTTCCTGGTCAACACGGATCGGACCGTAAATCTGTTCCTCTCTAACCCGCAGCCTCCGGGCGGTCCAGCGTTGGGTAATCAGGCTGGCGCGTTGCTCACAATTATAAATGATGACTGCGCCATCAGCTTCTCGTCCTCGACATACTCGGTCAACGAAGATACCGGTCTTGGCGCCGCCGTCATTAATTTCGTTCGAACCGGCAGCACCAACAATCCCGCCTCCATTGATTTCCTCACCACAACGAATGGAACCGCTCTTCCAGGGGTAAATTACACCCCGGTCAGCAACACCATCGCGTTTGCTGCGGGCCAAACGAGCGCGATTACTCCTGTCCCGGTCTTCCATGATCTAACACCCCAAGGCAACAAGACCGTTTCAATGATTCTCACCAACCCGATTGCTTCTGTCCTGGTCGCGCCTTCGCAGGCGACTTTGACGATCATCGACGTCGAGACCGCTCCGGGCCAATTCGTTTACGCTGCCACAAATTTCTATGTCGCCGAAAACGCCGGCAGCGCACTCGTCACGGTGATTCGAACGAATGGCCACAGTGGCATTGTTCAGGTCCATTTCGCCACCTCCGGCGGCTCCGCTTTGGCGGGCACTGATTACATCCCAACTAACGGCACGCTAACTTTCCCTGACGGCACCACGGTCGCATCGTTTACCGTCCCGATTATTGATAACAATGTCGTTCAGAATCCGCGCAGTTTTAATGTCACGTTGTCCAACCCGCAAGGCGGAGCGACCATCGGCCCGGTAGCAACCGAGCCCGTCACCATCCTGGACAACGATATTGGCATTAGCTTCTCCACTCCCACGTTTACTGTCAATGAAGGCAACGGGACCGCGACAATTTCCGTTCTTCGACTCAACGGCAGCAACGGAGTCGTCTCTGTGAATTATTCGACGACTAACAGTCCGGCGACCAATGGAATCGCGACGGCGGGCGTTGATTACCTCCCAACCTCCGGTATCCTCACGTTTAATAACGGCGAAACTCTAAAGACCTTCACCATTCCGATCCTCGACAATTCTATCGTGGATGGCGACAGGACCTTTGGCGTTACTCTCTCGAACGTTCAACCCTCAAGCGCTGCCCAACTGCTTACCAAATTTGCTACGGTGACCATTCTGGACAATGACGTCGGCTTTTTCTTCACTAACGCCGTGCTTTCGACGCTGGAAAGCAGCAACCTCCTCGTGACGGTTGTGCGAACCAACGGCTCACCGACCGGCACCAATTCTGTTCTCTTTTCGACTTCAGACGGCACTGCCACGGCTGGTTTTGATTACACAGCGACGAGCGGTGTTTTGACCTTCACCAACGGAGAAACAGTCAAGACGTTCGTCGTTCCCATCCTGCAGGACACACTCGTCGAAGGCGATGAGACATTCAACATCTCCCTCGCAAATCCAAGTGGCGGGCAATTGCTGAGTCCGAGTAACACGGTGGTCACGATTGTGGATGATGATTCGGGCTTCAAATTCTCCAGTCCATCTTACTCCGTAAATGAAGGCGGGGTCAGCATAACCATCAATGTCCTCCGAACGGGAATCTTGACCAATACCGTGTCAGTTAATTACCAGTCCACTGACGTGCCTGGCCCGAATGCGGCAATTGGAGGTGCTGATTACACTCCCGTGAGTGGCACGCTCGTTTTCACCAATGGCGAAACCTCGCACTCATTAACGATTTTTGTGATTGATGACACTATCATCGAAGGCGATGAGGTTTTCCACGTCGTTCTGTCGAGCCCGACCGGCCAGGCCTCCCTGCTGTCGCCCAGCGATTCCACCGTCACCATAGTTGATAATGATGGCAGTCTTATTGTGCCGGCTGGCGCGGCTCTCGTTTCTGAGTCAGGTCCCGTCAATGGCGCCCTTGATCCAAATGAAAACGTCACGCTCCTCTTTGCCTTCCGCAACTCGGTTGGTGAGCCAACTGCGAATCTGGTGGCCACGTTGCTCGTCACTAATGGGGTGACTTCTCCCTCGGGCCCGCAAAGCTACGGTGTGCTATCGCCGGGCGGCCCTTCAGCCTCGCGTCCGTTCTCCTTCACTGCGTCCGGTACAAATGGCAGTCAGGTCACCGCTACCTTCCGGCTCACCGACGGCCCCATCAACCTTGGCACTGGTGTCTTTACCTACACTCTCGGAACTAATGTCACCCGATTCACGAATAACGCGGCTATTACGATTCGCGATAATACCAACGCCCTTCCATATCCTTCGACGATTATAGTCACCAACTTGAATGGCGTTGTAACCAAGGCGACCGTCACTCTCACCAACTTCAGTCATACCCATCCCAACGACGTCGATATTGTACTGGCTCCGCCCGCTGCCCAGAGCATGTTGATTCTTGCCAACGACGGCGGGGCGAACGGGATTAACAATGTGATGCTGACGCTGGATGACACCGCTGCCACCCCCGTTCCGGCAAGCGGAACCATTGTGACCGCGACCAACCGCCCGAACCCGGTCTTGCCCGTGGCTGCCTTCCCATCACCGGCTCCGCCAGCGCCTTACGCAACCAACTTAGCTGCATGCAACGGCTCCAACCCCGACGGCGCCTGGAATCTGTTTGTGATTGACGACACGACTCTCGACTCGGGCAGCATCGCCAGTGGTTGGATACTGAGCCTGACGACCGCCAGTGTCGTTCCTGCCGCAGCGGATCTCGTGCTCGGCGTTTCCGACGCACCGGATCCCGTCGTTATCGGCAGTAACTTGACCTATACCATCTCCGTCACGAACTTCGGTCCTTCCACAGCTACCAACGTTGTTATTTCCGCGCTCTTGCCCACGATCGTCACCGTCGTCTCCGCCAGTCCAGGATACACGCTCAGCAGTAATTCGCTGACGTTCACAAACCTCGGCAACCTGGCCAAAGACGCCTCGCTGACACTTAGTGTCGTTGTCCAACCCTTCGCCGTTGGTCCAGCAACAAACATCGTCACCGCTTCCTCCCTCGTGTCAGATCCGAATTTGGCGGACAATACTGTGGTCGACCTAACTACCGTGGCTCCGCCATCTGCCGATTTGATGCTCGCGGTTACGGATGATCCCGACCCGATCATCGTTGGTGGCAGCCTGACCTACTCGCTCGCCATTTCAAATCTCGGCCCGGCTACAGCTACCAGTGTGAAACTGACCAACACCCTGCCCGCCACTGTCAGCTTCGTTTCAGCCTCGCCTTCGGGCTACATTCTGAGCGGCAACAACGTTATTTTCACCAATCTTGGCAATATCGGCAGCGCCGGCCAAACCTCGGCTTCTATCACCGTCCACCCCACAGCCGCTGGTGAAATAACGGACACGGCTACGGTAAGTTCAACTGTTGCAGACCCGCTTAAGGCCAACAATACCGTATCAGTCAAAACGGTGGTTGAAGGGCTGCAACTGACTGTATCTCGCTCCGGGAACAACATTACCATTTCGTGGCCGGCCTCGGCGTCTAATTACATTTTGGAGAGTGCCAATACTCTCGTTTCGCCGATCACGTGGTCGCAGGTGACCTCTCCTCCAGCCCAACTCGTCGCGGATCAGAAAGTCGTGACTGTCGGCGCCACTAACGCCAGCAGATTCTTCCGGCTTCGTGCCGGTCCGTAAGACGCGCATGGAATCATGTCTGGAAAAACCCTTTGCACCAATGAACCATTCCATCATTACGGCTCTCCAGGGATACGAGACCGTCTGCCTTCCATTATGAACACGTTCCCTAAGTCAACCTTGAAGCAAAACCCGCTCGTGCTCCTGCCGGTTGGTGCGCTTATTACGCTGCTGTTTTTGCCCAACGAGTCGTTCAGCGCTGCCCAAATACAAAGTCTGCGGGGCCACCTGCCCGCAACGTCCCGCAATCTGCAGCCAATCGGCCAGATGTCCGGCGCTGCCCGGCTTGATCTCGCGATTGGCCTGCCATTGCGCAATACGCAAGCTCTGACCGATCTGCTCGAGCAGATTTACGATCCTGCCAGCCCCCAATACCGCCATTATCTCACGCCGGAACAATTTGCCGAGAGGTTTGGCCCCACACCGCAGGACTATGAAGCTGTGGTCGCGTTCGCCGAAGCCAACGGGTTGACTATCACCGCGAGGCATCCCAATCGGGTCGTATTGGATGTGAATGGCCCAGTGGCTGCCATTGAAAAGGCATTCAATCTCAGGATGCAACTTTATCAGCACCCGAAAGATGCTCGTACATTTTACGCCCCGGATACAGAACCCTCTCTCAACCTGTCGGTTCCCATCCTGCACATCGCTGGATTGGACAATTCGGTCCTGCCTGTGCCCAAGTATCATCGGAAGACGGCTTTTGACAAAACCACGAATGATCCGGCGGATAAAGGGCCTATCGATTCTAAACCCAAACTTGGCTCCGGTCCCGGAGGTACTTATATGGGCTTCGATTTCAGGGCTGCTTATGTGCCAGGCACTGCTTTAACCGGTGCTCGCCAGTCGATAGCTCTCTTCGAGCTGGATGGCTATTTCCCAAGTGACATTACCGATTACGAAAATCGCGCCGGGTTGCCCAATGTGCCGTTGGTCAATGTTTTATTGAACGGCTTTAATGGTTCGGCGGGTTTTGCCAATGTCGAAGTCGCGCTGGACATCGAAGTGGCTATTGCCATGGCCCCGGGAATATCGCAAGTCATCGTTTACGAGGGCTTCATCCAAACCGACATCATTAACCGCATCGCTACGGATAATCTCGCCAAACAAATTAGCTGCTCGTGGGGTTGGTCTCCCTTCGATCCCACTATAGATCAAATCTTCCAGCAAATGGCTGCCCAGGGCCAGTCGTTCCTGGACGCTTCGGGAGATGATGGCGCAGACTTCGCTCCAATTTTTCCGCCTTCGGATGACCCCTACATCACCCAGGTCGGCGGCACGACTTTGTCCACCACCGGCCCGCTTGGCTCTTATGTGTCGGAAACCGTCTGGAACCCGGGCTTTGGCACCGCCAGTAGCGGCGGTACCAGTGGCAGCTATCCGATACCCATCTGGCAGACAGGCATTGACATGAGCACCAATGGCGGCTCAGCAACCTTCAGGAATTTCCCCGACGTAGCACTCACGGCCGATAACATTTTCATTGTCGCCGACAACGGAATTCCGCAACCGGTCGGCGGCACCAGTGCGGCGGCCCCGCTGTGGGCTGGCTTGCTGGCTCTCGTCAACCAACAGGCGGAACAATCCGGTGAAAATCCCGTGGGCTTCATCAATCCGGCCGTCTATGCCATCGCGAAAAGTGCCAGTTACACGAGCGCTTTCCACGACATAACCGACGGAAACAATACCAACTTCATTAGTACCAACCTCTTCTATGCCTTTCCGGGCTACGACCTTTGCACTGGCTGGGGCACGCCTGCTGGAACGAACCTGATCAATTTTCTGGCCCGCCCCATTCCCACTGCTGTTCTGCGAATTGCCACCAATTACATCTCTGGCGGCAATGGCAATGGCATGATCGATCCTAACGAGTGTAACGACCTTTTCATCGTTCTGACCAATATCGGTTCCCTCGGCGCAACCAATGTTACTGCCAGGCTCTCGACGACCACTCCCGGTGTCATTCTGGCTCAGCGCAACTCGCCTTATCCCGACATTCCTGTCAATGGTGGTGGCACGAACCTTATCGCTTTTAAGATCAGCACGTCGCCAACTTTCCTCTGCGGCACGCCGATTGTCATCTCCATGCTCGTCAAGTCCGACCAGGGCACTCGAATCAATACGCTTCGGTTCCCCACCGGAACTCTCAGCCCTGCCATCCAATTTGATGGCGTTGGCGGTGTGCCAATTCCGGACAATGGCGCGACCAATTCATCTGTCGTTGTCTCCAATGTCACCGGGGCGATTGGCAAAGTCACCGTTTCAGTTTTCATCACGCATACCTTCGACTCCGATCTGAAGATCTCACTGATCTCGCCGGATGGCACCAACACCGTTCTTTCGGCTAACGAAGGTTCTGGAGGCGATAACTTCGGCATCGCCTGCGCTCCAGACGCAAATCGGACTACTTTTGACGACGACTCGATTAATTTATTGGGCACGCACACGGCGCCATTCCTTGGCAGCTTCAAACCCGATCAGCCCCTCGCGGTTTTCATCGGAAAATCGGGCACTAACGTTAACGGGACATGGACTCTTCACGTTGAAGATCAAGCTCCGATTGATGTGGGCACCATTCAATGCTGGAGCTTGAACATTTCGCAAGCGACTTGTGCTGACGGTGGTTCACAATGTCCGGGCGTTGATCTCTCTATCGGCATGACTGCCAATCCCGAGCCAGTTTTTGTCGGAAATAATCTTGTTTATACCATCAGCGTCACCAACGCTGGACCGGACCTCGCAAAAAATGTCATCGTTAGCCAAATCCTTGGGAGTGGCGTCATTTATGTGTCTGGTTCCGCGTCTCAAGGCTCGGTTTCGCAGTCTGGCGGCATAGTCACCGGCAATCTTGGGAACATGGCTCCTGGCGCTACTGCGACCATTCTCGTTACTATCAATCCAACTCAGGTCGGCCTTCTCTCCACTACAGCGACCGTTACTTCACAAAACACCGATTTCGACCTGTCCAACAATTCCATTACTCTCACCTCTCACGTCAATCCGCCTTTCGCCGATCTTGCCGTCGGCTTGCTTGATGCGCCCGATCCAATAATTGTCGACCAAACGCTCACCTACACAGTTTCGGTCACCAATCGGGGGCCGGCTCCTGCGAGTTTTGTGACAGTGACTAATGTCCTGCCCAACACTGTTGGTGTTCTCGACGCGACGCCTTCTCAAGGTTTCATTACGATCTCAGGCAATGTTGTCGTCTGCAACTTCGGCTCGCTTGCCAACGGCGCGGTTGCTACGGCTACGATTAACGTTGATCCACTTCTCGAGGGCACCATCGTCGCCACCGCGACTGCAACATCCGCCCAAACCGATCCCATTCTCGACAATAACTCCGCGTCAGCCACTACCGTCGTCGGTCCGTCCACGGACCTCGTTATTGGGATTGTGGACGTCCCGGATCCCGTCGTGCTCCGAAGCAATTTGACCTACATCATCAGCGTCACCAACCGCGGACCCAGCTCCGCCACCGGCGTTGTTGTCAACGACACTGTGCCGGCGGGTGTCTCCGTTGTTTCCAACTACACCTCCCAGGGCGTCATTTCAGCTTCCGGCAGCACGGTCACTTGTGCTTTGGGCAACCTGACCAATGGCGCTCGCGCCACCATGACGATTACAGTTACATCCACGAATTCTGGCACCATTTTCGATGCTGCCAACGTCACCGGCGATCAGTCCGATCCTATTCCCGCCAACAACAGCGCTACGGCCTCAACTGTCGTTTCTCCTCCGTTTATCAGCTTCGCTGCCGAACGCGCAGTGTTGATCTTCGAAAGCCTTAGCCCTACCAACGGCACTGTCGATCCAGGCGAAACCGTCACGGTCAATCTTTATCTGCGAAATGCGGGCAATGCCATAAATACGAACCTCTTTGCGACTCTTCTTGCCATCAATGGCGTCGCTTCGCCAAGCGGTACGCAAAACTATGGCATTCTTGAACCCAGTGCCATTGTTTCACGTCCATTCACCTTCACAGCCAGCGGAGTCGCCGGGGACAGCATCGTTGCCAATCTTCAACTTCAGGACATCAATACGGTACAACACATCACCAATAACCTTGGCACAGTGACGTTTACATTTGTCCTCCCCAGCACAGTGACGTTTGCCAATACCAATCGCATTGATATTCCTTCAACTCTGCAGGATCAGCAACAGCCCGGGCCCGCGTCGCCTTATCCTTCACCAATTACCGTATCAGGAATTACTGGTCTCGTCGGCAATGTCACAGTCACCCTCTCCAATTTCAACCACTCCTTCACGCACGATGTTAATCTTCTGCTCGTTGGGCCGAGTGGCGTAAAATCACTCCTGATGTCCCACGCCGCAGATGGTTCGAGCGCAAACGCAGTCGATCTCACCTTCGACGATACTGCCCCTTCTGCCATACCGGCATCCGGTGGAATTACCTCGGGCGCGTGGAAACCCAGCGACTATGATCCGGCCCCCACATTCACCAATCCTGCGCCTGCTGGTCCGTATAATTCAGTACTCTCCGTCTTCAATGGACCGATAACTAATGGCGACTGGCTTCTGTATGCCAACGACGATTCCCAGGGTGATTTCGGCGCGGTCGTTGGCGGGTGGGCCTTGACCTTTACCGTCCTTAATCCCGTCAACCAAATCGCCGACCTGCTCGCTGCCGCCTCCGCCTCGCCGAATCCAGTTCTGGCCGGCAACAATCTTACCAACGTTTTCTCCATCACCAACGCCGGACCGAATGATGCCAGTCTCGTTTGGGTTACCAATATTCTCTCTCCAAACGTGGTGTTGGTTTCCGCGAACAACACCCTGCACGCCGCGTTCGCGACCAACGGAAACAATCTCGTTTGCAATCTCGGCGGTCTGGCCGCAGGTGCTTCCGCGAAATTTACAATTGTCGTCTCGCCTACCGCGGCCGGACTCATCACCAACACCGCCAGTGTCATCGCTACCAGCGGTGAAGTGGATTTGAATCCTGCGAATAATTCCGCTGACGCCGTTGTTACCGCCAATCTGCCGCAAGCTGATGTCAGTCTTGCCATTTCCGCCAATCCTAATCCGGTCACCGTCGGCAGCAATCTTACGGCGACGGTTACGGTTACGAATTCCGGGCCGAATGCTGCCCTGAACGTCGTTGTCTCGAACGCCCTGCCAGCCGGAGTTACTTACGTTTTTGGCAGCGCCAGCGCCTCCCAGGGCACCGTCTCGAATCTTAGTGGCGTTATCGTCGCGAATCTCGGTACGCTCCCAGCCAACGCCAGCGCGACTATCACATTCCGCGAAGCTCCATTTTCTGCTGGCTCGATCACGAACACTGTGCGGGTCTCCAGTCTCGCATTGGATGGCAACTCCGCCAATAACTCGGCCTCTGCCATTTCTACGGTGCTGAATCCAGCCCCGCTCATCCTGGTTCCGGCTGTAACATTCACCTCGGAGAGCGTTTTGCCTGCTAATGGCACCCTTGATGCAGGTGAAACGGTTACCGCTTCATTCACTTTCACCAATGCCGGCGTTGCCGACACCATCAATCTGGTCGCGACGCTGTTGGCGACGAACGGAGTCACTTCACCCGGCGCTCCAGCTAACATTGGCGCGCTCGTTCATGGTGGCGCAACAGCCAGCCGCAACTTCACATTCACCGCCGGTTCGGCGCCCTCTAACGTTATCACTGCGACGTTCCAGCTCCAGGATGGCGCCAACGACCTTGGCCTTGCCACGTTCGCCTTCACGCTCCCAACCGTCACCAGTTTCACCAACATCACTGCCGTTACGATTCCTGATCACGGCTCCGCAACTCCTTACCCTTCCACCATCTCGGTATCCAGCCTTACCGGTGTGGTGGGCAAGGTCACCGTTTCGCTCAAAGGTCTTACGCATGGCTTCCCGGACGACATTGATATTCTGCTCGTAAGTCCATCCGGCCAGAAGGTTGCGCTGATGTCCGATACAGGGGGTGGCCACTCGGTTACCAATTTGAACCTTGATTTCGACGACTCGGCTGCGTCCGGGCTGCCTGATACTGCTCAAATCGTTTCCGGCACTTACAAACCAACCGATTTCGAACCTGGCGATAACTTCCCGCCGCCAGCACCCGCCGGCACAGTCACTACGTTCCTTTCCACCTTCAACGGTTCCAATCCAAACGGCAATTGGTCTCTTTACGTCGTGGACGATGCAATCGGCGACTCTGGAGCCATCTCCAATTGGTCACTTTCAATCACCACGATCAATCCCGCCAGTCCAGCCGTTAATCTTGTCGTGACCGTAACGGATTCGCCTGATCCGGTTTTTGTCGGCGGAGGTCTCACCTACACGCTCACTCTGACTAACCGCGGGCCGGCAACGGCGACTGGCGTTATTCTTAGCGATATTCTCGCCCCTGGCCTCACACTGGTTTCAAGCAATACCACTTTTGGCACGTTCTCCTTGGGTCCGACAACTGTCACCATCAATGTCGGCGCGCTTGCATCCGGTGCTGGACTCGTTACCACACTTCGCGTCAGTCCGGCTCTCGCCGGTGTGATCACCAATATCGCCACCGCGGCCAATTCTCTGGCCCAGGTGGATCTCGATCCTATCAGCAACTTTGCTCTCACCACAACGACCGTCCTGAGTCCGCTGCCTGCGGTGCTTGCTATTCAGTCGGTTGCTGGCCAGCAGCTCCAAATCACGGTCACGGCCGAGCCTGGCCAGATCTATACTGTCCAGGGCTCACTTGATTTCACCGCCTGGTCGCCGGTTTTTACCGGCACGATTCCGGCAAGCGGAATACTCAAGTTCACCGTACCGAACTCACCCAGCTTCAGGTTTTTCCGGTCCGTTCGCGTGCCTTAGACGCCTGGAATTGGAGCTTGGACGCTGAACAAAAAGTTTTAGGTCTCACCGGCGGCGTGGGCATGGGAAAATCCACCACCGCCACGCTCCTGACTCAGCGTGGCGTGACGATTGTAGATACGGATCTCCTCGCCCGCCAACTCGTTGAACCTGGGCAATCCGCGCTCACCGAAATCAGGCAGGCATTCGGTTCTGAAATGCTGGCTGCTGATGGCAGCCTGCGACGCGATCAACTGGCTCGTCGCGTTTTCTCCGATTCGACTGCGCGCGAAACGCTTGAAGAGATACTGCACCCGCGCATCCGCCGGCTCTGGCAATCCCAGCTTGCCGATTGGCGTTCCAATCTTGCTAAAAGTCGGCGTTCGGAAATCTCACCGCCTTCGCAGGCACATAGGGCAGGGGAGAAGATGCATTACTTCTGCGTCGTCATTCCGCTGCTGTTTGAAACCCAGGCGGAAACAGAGGTCGATACCACGATTTGCCTTGCCTGCTCATCCGCCACGCAGCAACAACGCCTCGCATCCCGAGGCTGGAATGCCGAGCAAATCAATCAACGCATCAAATCCCAATTGCCCATCGAGGCAAAAATCGCTCGGGCAGACTGCGTCATTTGGAACGAAGGTTCGCTCGAGATTCTCGGTGCTCAAATCGATCGCATCCTGTGAACTTCGGGAATCTTTATTGAGCCGTTGGCTGCGCCGCGGGCTGGCTCACTTGCAATGCGTCAAACACTCGAACCACTCCGGGCACCTGCTGCACGAGGTTTTCAATTCGCTGCCGTTCCTCGGCGGTTGAGACCGTTCCGACCAATCGCACAGCGCCATCCTTCAAAATGAAGCGAATGGGTGCGCCAGCCGGGGGCACTGCCGCTTGATTGGGCCCAAACACCGATCCTCGAATCTGGCCGAGCAATCTTCGATCAGTTTCCGATAATGCCTGATCCTGCATCAGCATTGGGTTTGCGTTCGTCATTATTCCGGCGGTGTTGCTGGAGAGTATGCGATTCGTAAACCCAAGTCGCGAGGTCGGGGCCAGATTCGTATTCGCCGCAGACTGATTCGCGCCGCTGGCCAACTGGTTCGTGCTGTTCAGCAACTGATTCGTGTCCCCCGCGATTTGGTTGGTGTTCCCGCCGAGTGCATTCAAGCTCGGGTTATTTTCGGGAGCTTGAGGATTCCCGCGCGTTTGCGTTGGCTGACCTTCCCGTTGTTGCGGGGCCAGGGTATTCTGGCCGGGTTGCTGTTGTGGAAGAGTCCCCGGCTGCGGTAATACCCTTGAACCGGTTGCTCCGGACGTGCTTGAACTTGTGGTCGCACCCGTTCCGCTTGTGCCGGAAGCGCTTGAACCAGTTGTCGCGCCGGTTCCATTTGCGCCAGGGGTCCCGGTGCTGCCCGCAGTTTGCGAATAACCGCTGGCACTCATTGATAAGCTCAAAAGTAAAATAATGTGATTCAATTTCATTTGCTCTTCTCCGGTTGCTTTCGTCGACGGAAACCGCCAAACAAACTCTATTATCAATCAACTCTCGACGGAGCAGTTTCAATAGGGTTTTGCCCTAAAAGGTGAATCAGGCTCTTCGCCGTTTCAGCGAAACTGCAAGTCTTGGGAAGGAAAGGATGGAGGACGAATATTAAGATTACGATTACGGTTAGCATTACGAAAGGATGGATACCTTCACCCCTGCACAGAGTGGTATCCCCAGCTTTCGGGACTACACTGCCTAGCCCGCTGGTACAGAATAGAGATCCAAGGTACTACAAAGGGTGCTACATTTTCAAAATTCCCCCTGGAAGCCCCGTTCTGTGCAGATCTCAAGTATTCCACCGAAACTAGCGAGGAGGCGTTATTCTACCTCCAAACTCCGGAAGCCAGTTCAGGAAACGTACAGTGCGCTCTGCAACTCTCTGGTCATCACTCCCATAAACGGATAACGCCGCTCCGGTTCAAGCTCCAGGCACCGCAGAATTACCTTTTCGAGATTTGCCGGAATGTCCTCATTATATTCGCGAGGCGTCACGAAACTGGTACGATCCAATTGCTTCTTCAGAATTTCCCCCGGCGTTTCGCCCGGAAATGGCTTTTGATTTGTCAACAACTCGTAGGCCGCCACGCCAAACGAAAAAATATCCACGCGATGCGAGATCGGCTCTCCCTGCAATTGTTCGGGAGCCATGTACGCCGGCGTGCCCGGATTTTTTGACATCTTCTTCGGCTTTTCCGGAATCGATTGCGCCAGATCGAAATCGACCAACCGCACGCTTGCATTTTGTGTTACCAGCACATTCTCCGGTTTGAAATCCAGGTGCATGTATCCGTTCTCATGCACATGCGTGAGCGCCCCGGCCATGTCGATCAGAATTTGCGCCACATTCTCGAGCAGCACCGCATCGTGCCGCGCATAAATCTCCTTCAAATTCGACGCCTCGACGTATTCCATGAGCAAATAGAGCGTACCGCTTATCTTCCCGTGCTCGATATAGCCGATAATCCCGGGATGATCGTGAATTCTTGAAAGGATCTCGGCCCCTCGATTGAACCGGCGTCGTGAGACGAAATTGAATCTCAACCGGTCATGCAGCCGCCGTAGCGCGTATGGCTTGTTATTCGAGTCCGTAGCCAGCCAGATATCTGACATCCCGCCGCTATTAATCAGCTCCTGCAAATAAAATCGCCCGAACGTTCCGGGCGATGCTACCTGGCTCGAACTATCAGTTGTCGCTGTATTAAACACCGATTCTATGTATCACGCACTTGGCCCCTTCGCCACTTGAATTCTGTCCGGTGATTGCCCTCCGGTCACGCATCACGCATCACATCTCACGCATGGTAAGACGCATCATCGCCTGATTCCGTTACAAATCCACTTTCGCTTCCCGTATTTATCGGTTAGATTCGTTCCGCCTATGGCCGCATTGGCGCAATCTCTCAAAAAGTGGGCTGATGCCGCCTTGGCGCTCTGCTATCCAGAGGTCTGCCAACTTTGCGGAAACTCCAGGGCTACACCTTTGGAAGGCTTAGTCTGCACCGGTTGCCGCGGCCAGGTCAGATTCATCGATCCGCCCTTCTGCAAACGGTGCGGCACGCGTTTCGAAGGCCAAATCACGACCGAATTTGAATGCGCCAATTGCCGCGATCTCGCCCTGGATTTTTCTTTTGCTCGCTCGGCGGTCATCGCTCGCGAGGGTGTTCTGGAGATTATTCACCGCTACAAATATCACCGCGCCCTTTGTTTCGAGCCGTTCCTCGCGGATTTGCTTCTCAGCCGCGCGGCGCCGGCCTTGGCCGCGGTTAAATGGGATATCATCGTGCCCGTCCCACTTCATCATACCAGATTGCGTGAACGCGAGTTCAACCAGGCCGAACGCCTTGCCCGACCTCTCAGCGCAGCTACCGGCATTCCCATCGAAACCAGCTTGCTGCGACGCGTTGTGCCCACCGAGACCCAGACGCTCCTAAGCCGGCCCGAACGCCTCGCTAATGTCCGCCGCGCGTTCGCCATGCGCCCCGGTAAATCCCTCAACGGCCAGCGAATTGTTCTGATTGACGATGTCTTTACCACCGGCGCAACCACCAGCGCCTGCGCAAAAGTCCTCCGAACCGCCGGGGCAGGCGAAGTTTGTGTCTGGACAGTTGCTCGCGGAGCCTGAATATTATGAGACGATCATGATGAGCACGACCTCATTCACCAAGAAGCCTCTCGCCCTTGAAACGAGCGAGCCTGCCGTGACTCCCCCGCCTTCCACGGGTAACACGACTTTCGCCAAGAAGCCCAAACTCGGCGGCAAATCCAAAAAACGCGAGATTCCCGAGGGCCTTTGGACCAAATGTCCGAAATGCAGCACGATGGTCTTCGACAAGGAACTCGACGAGAATCTGAAAGTCTGCACCCATTGCCAGTATCATTTTCCGATCGGCGCTCGCGAACGCATTCATTCTCTGGTCGAAACCTGCACGTTCGAAGAGATGGATGCTGACATGACCAGCGTGGACGTCCTCAACTTTACCGGGGCTGCTTCCTACACCTCGAAGCTTGATAAATATCGCAAATCAACCGGCCTGAAGGACGCCGTCACGACGGGAGTCTGTAAGATCGGTGAATACCGCGTCGCCATGGGCGTCATGGACTTCAGCTTTCTCGGCGGTTCCATGGGCTCGGTCGTCGGCGAGAAACTGACGCGCCTTATCGAAACGGCAACCGAAAAAGGATTGCCCATAATCATTATTTCCAGCAGCGGCGGCGCGCGCATGTATGAAGGCATGTTCAGCCTCATGCAAATGGCCAAAACCTGTGGCGCGCTCGCTTATCACGCCAAAGCGCGATTGCCTTACATCAGCGTCCTGACCGATCCAACCACTGCGGGCGTTATGGCCAGCTACGCCAGTGTCGGCGATCTCATCATCGCTGAGCCCGGCGCCATGATTGGCTTCGCTGGCCCGCGCGTTATCAAAGACACCACCCAATCCGAACTCCCTTCCGGCTTCCAAACCGCCGAATTTCTGCTCGATCGCGGCCTCATTGATGCCATTATTCCTCGCAAAGAGATGAAACCCCGCCTGATCGAATATCTTAACTATCTCACCGCCGGCCAAAAGCGCACAGCCGCATGAGTCACGTTAAAACGTTGAAGCGTTAATCCGCAATGAGCGACGCTTTCTGGGCGTTTTCTTCCTTTTATCCGTGTTCATCCGTGGTTGAATTCTTTCCAGCCGGGTCCGCTTAGGGCCAACGCCCCATAGAAAAAGTGCCGCAACAAGCGTTTGTTAGGGTGGCAGGCTTCTCGGCCCAAAGTGTCGAGCTGAAGTCGTTCCACAACAAAGTTTTAACTATGAAGACAATGATTTCCCTTTCAATCGTCCTCACACTCGCGTCCCTATCGGCTTCGGCTCAAGTCAGCTCGACGTCTCCGCTCACGCCAGGAACCCCCAATATCAGCCCCGTTGCCCCTGGTTTTGACAACGCCTTCGGACCCATATTCAACAACCAGTTCGGCACAAACGTTGTTCCTATAAATTTCGGAACCGGCTTGGCCAGCTTGCAAAATGACATCCAACAACTCCTGCCTTTGCTCGCCAACTTCAACGACGCCATCGACTTTTCAACACCGAGCGCTTCCGCAAATAATGGAACCGGTTCGACTACCCCAGTCCCAGTCTCCGGTCAAAATCTAAGCTCTCGCGCCAGCAGCGACTTCTCAACCCTTTTGAGCCGGGACATTTCCACCCGAACCGCCATAGCTCCACCGAACGGCTCGCTCTCAACCGCTATCACCGGTCCCGGTCAAACTGCCATCGTCCCCAGCCCAACCGGCGTGAATAATCCCTTTGGCCTCGCGCCTGGATTCGGCGGACCCGTCACCACGAATGCTTTCGGCACCGCGGTCACCACTCGCGATGTCGTGCGCGACCTCATTGTCCTGCAAAACGATCTCGAACGCCTCCTCCCGGTCCTCGTGACTTTGAATGGCAGCAGTTTGCCACTTGGCTTCACCAACATGGTCGGCAGCTTGAACAACTCGTCATCGACCGCCATCGGGCGCTGAGTCGGGCGAAATCCTTCCCGGTGGGGCGAGCGTCCTCGCGAGCCGCTTCCGGGCGCATCGGTCTGCGGGTATTCCGAACTCGCAGCGGCCTCTATTCCTTCTTGGCGCCCGCTGACTGAGGTCCCAAATCCACCTTCCTTTTTGGCCCGGAGTTCCTTATCTTCCGGCGCACATGAAAGGCATTATCCTGGCCGGTGGCGCTGGCTCCCGCTTGTTCCCGCTGACCCTTGTTGCGAGTAAGCAGCTCCAGCCGGTCTACGATAAACCCATGGTTTATTATCCGTTGACCACTCTGGTCGAAGGCGGAGTTCGCGAATTTTGCCTCATCTCAACACCGCACGATCTGCCCCGGTTCAAACAATTGCTCGGCGACGGTTCGGCTTGGGGCCTTACGATTGACTATCGTGAGCAACCCAAACCCGAAGGCATCGCCCAGGCCTTTCTTATTGCTGAATCTTTCATCGGCAAAGACGCCGTTACACTCATTCTCGGCGACAACGTCTTTTACGGCAGCGACAGCTTCATCAAAGCCTTCACCCAGTTCAAAATTGGCGCGACAATCTTTGGTTACCACGTCAACGATCCCGAACGTTATGGCGTCGTCGAATTCGATGGCAATGGTCGTGCGATCTCCATCGAAGAAAAACCGCAAAATCCGAAAAGTAACTACGCCGTTCCTGGTCTTTACATCTACGACAATAACGTCGTGACCATCACGAAGAACCTGAAACCCTCCCCGCGTGGAGAATTGGAAATTACCGACGTCAATGTCGAATATCTCCGCCGCGGCCAACTGAACGTGCATCGCCTCAGCCGCGGCTTCGCCTGGCTTGATGCCGGCACCAGCAGCAGCCTTCATGAAGCTTCGGCCTACGTCCAAACCATCGAGAAACGGCAAGGTGTGAAAATCGGGTGCCCCGAAGAAGCATCGTTTCGGCAGGGCTTTCTTTCCCTTCCGCAATTGCAAACCCTGACGTCGAAGCTGCCGAAATGTGAGTACCGCAACTACCTCGAAACCGTCGTTGCCGAAGCCAAACGCCTCGCATGATCCTCCCACTCGACGCAGCCACGCTTCTCCCTCTCCCTTTCCTAAAGGGAGAGGGGCGGGGTGAGGGTTCGCTCCCGACGCGAACCGCTCTCAACTTTAGGTTCTTCGCTGTTTTCAGTGGAATGGCCAGTTCAGGGGAGGGAGGGTGGCAGGGGGCTTCGCGAGGGTATACCTTCACCCCTGGTACAGGGTGCTACAGTGCTACACTGACTGGCCCGCTTGTACAAAATTGCGATCCAGGGTGCTACACAGGGTGCTACAAACTGCTACATAGGGTGCTACATTTTCAAAATCCTCCTGCAAGCTCAACGCGAGTTGGGTTCAAATATGCCGCTGGAAATAGCGAGGAACCCAACTTTAATACGACCCGGACCCCATGATCCTCCTTCTCGGCGCCACCGGCTACATCGGCGAAGCATTTGCCCGCGCGTTGCGCGAGCGCAATCAAGACTTTACCACCCTCTCTCGCAAACAATTCGATTACACCCGTTTCGACCTTCTGCTCAATTATCTACATGAGAATAAACCCGCTTTTCTGATCAACGCCGCGGGCTACACCGGCAAGCCCAACGTCGATGCTTGCGAAGACGCCAAGGCCGACACCCTCGCCGGCAACACGCTCTTTCCTGAAATGCTTGCCCACGCCTGTCTCGTCGAGAAAACTCCCTGGGGGCACGTCTCGTCCGGGTGTATTTACTCCGGCGCGAAGCTCGTTGAAAATGGCGCCACACGCGTCGAAAAAGATCTCACTAAGCCCGGCCTTCGCGACTTGCCCGAGAAAAATCCCTCTGCCATTCACGGCTTCACGGAAACCGATCATCCCAATTTCACATTCCGCGACGGCCCTTGCAGCTTCTACAGCGGTACCAAGGGCCTGGCCGAGGAAATGATCGCTGGCGTCGGCCAAAACTACATCTGGCGTTTGCGCATTCCCTTCGACGAAATCGATAGTCCCCGCAATTACCTCAGCAAACTTCAGCGTTACGCTAAAGTGTATGACAACGTCAACTCCATCTCGCATCGTGCTGATTTCGTGACCGCTTGTCTCGACCTTTGGGAACGTCGCGCTCCTTTCGGCGCCTACAACATCACCAATCCTGGTTACATCACCAGCCATCAAGTCGTGCGGATGATTGAGAGCATTCTCAAACCCGCGCGCAAATTCGAATATTGGAATGACGACGCCGAGTTCTACCACCTCGCCGCGAAAACGCCCCGCTCCAACTGCGTTCTCGATGTTTCGAAGCTGCTCGCGACTGGTGTGAAAATTCGGCCGGTTGAAGAAGCGATTGAATATTCGCTGCGTAATTGGAAGCCGGAAAAACGGTAGCGAGCACACGTATGAAAACAGAATTCAACGCAAAGGTGCGAAGACGCGTGGACATTTCTGAGCGAAGGCGTCTGAAGAACTGTAGCCGCCGACGTAAGGAGGCGGAAGGTAAAGCGGCATGGGGCTGCCGCACTCCAAAACCTTGCGGATGGAAGATGCGCTTAGCATGTCGCGCCAGCGTCTTGGAGTGCGGCTGTCCTCTGCCGCTTTGTTTGGCGCGTGGCACGACCGCCGTTCCGATTCCAAGTACCACAATCCGTTTTAACGATTCAACGACTTAACATGGACATCTACGACAGCCCCACGTTCCGCATGGCCTGCCAGCAATTCGATTCGGTCGCCGACCATCTCGAAATCCCCGACTCCGAACGCGGCCGCCTCAAATATCCCAAACGCTCCATGACCGTCGCATTGCCTATTCACTGCGACGACGGCACCACTCGCGTCTTCTCCGGCTACCGCGTTCAACATCACCTCACCCTCGGCCCAACCAAAGGCGGCCTTCGCTATCATCCCGATGTCACCATCGGCGAAGTCGCTGCGCTGGCCATGTGGATGAGTTGGAAATGTGCTCTCACGGGCCTCCCTTACGGCGGCGCAAAAGGCGGCATCGCTTGCGAACCTGGCAAAATGTCCACGCAAGAGCTGGAACGCCTCACCCGCCGTTACACCCAGGAAATGATTCCTTTCATCGGGCCGCAAGTGGACGTCATGGCCCCTGACCTCGGCACCAACGAACAAGTCATGGCCTGGATGATGGACACCTACTCCGTTTACGCCGGCCACACCGTCCCCAGCATCGTCACCGGCAAACCCGTCAGCATCGGCGGTTCGTTGGGCCGCCGCGAAGCCACCGGCCGCGGCGTCGCCTACCTCGTCAACCGCGCCTCCGACACCGTCGGCCTTGACCTCGCCCACGCCACCGCAGTCGTGCAGGGCTTCGGCAACGTCGGCTCCATTGCCGCGCTTTCACTCGCGCGCTACGGCGTCAAAGTCATTGCCGTCAGCGACGCCTTCGGCGGACTCTACAACAAAAACGGCCTCGACCCTTGGGCCCTTGAGAAACACGTCGCCGAAAAGAAAACCGTCGTTGGCTTTAGCGAAGCCGAACCTCTTTCCAACGAACAACTCCTCGTCCTCCCATGCGACATCCTTGTGCCTGCCGCGATGGAGCGCCAGATCACCGCCGCCAACGCCGCCAAAATCCAATGCCGCATCCTCGCCGAAGCCGCCAACGGCCCCACCACACCCGAGGCCGACGCCATCCTGACCCAGCGCCCGGAAATCTTCGTTTTGCCCGACGTTCTTTGCAACGCGGGCGGCGTCGTCGTCAGTTACTTCGAGTGGGTGCAGGATTTGCAAAGCTTCTTCTGGGGCGAGACCGAAGTGACGGACAAACTCTTCCGCATCCTCGAAAACGCCTACACCCAAATCGTCACTCTCGCCCGCAAAGAGAAAATGCCGATGCGTATGGCCGCCCTCAGCCTCGGCATCAAACGCGTCCAGGAAGCGAAGCGAATACGCGGCTTGTTTCCTTAATGCCGACTCGCTTGAGAGATTCTCATGTCCCTTGCAATCGAAGCGTTTGTTGAAAACGCGCGGCACTTCTGCCAATGGGTCGAATCGGATAAGCACGATCTTGAGGCAGGGCGCCAGGTATTGCTGGCGCTCATGCAAGGTGTTCCATATCTGATGGCGCCGCAGAGCGAGGTAGGTCACCCGGAATATCCTGAACGAAGCCACCAAGATTGGGAAAAGGATCACAAGCGTTTTTCCGATTTTCCCTTGCAATATTACCGACAAATGTTCTCCCCGTGTGACCTCGACGACGAAGTGCCTGTGACTGGAGATGTTCACGATGACTTTGCTGATATCTACGGCGATCTCTGGCACGGCTTGCAGGCATTGGATCGCAGTGACGGTGTTTACGCAGTAAACTACTGGCGTGATTCGTACTTTCAGCATTGGGGGCATCACGCGTCGGCAGCGATTTATGCCATCGACGAATATTACCGAAAGGCAGGAAACGAGAATGCAGACAGCTAAAGCCCAAACCTTCCCCTTGCCCAACATTTCCCCTTCGGGCTAGATCTCGCGCATCACTCTAACGAACCCATCATGGATGGGTGCGGGCCGTTGGTTGAAAGGAACAGTTCGTGCGTTCGGTGGAACGGAGTTCCAGTCGCGGAGATTGGATCTCTGCGGTCGCAATGTTGTCTGAGCGGCGGAGCATGGGTCGCTGTTCCAAACAGACCTTTCCTTCTTTTCCCAAGCGTGTAATATTCATCCATGACATGGCAGGAAAGAATCGAAAATTGGCGCAAGCTAAAGCCCGCCGAGCGGAAAGCTCGACGGTGGGCGGCTATTCCCCGCCAGGTCGCCGACAGCATGGCATTTGAGGGAGAGCCTGTTGACTTGGAATGGCTGAAGACTCTACACAGCCGCCGGACGCCACGCGCTACATAGAGACGACGCGCGGCGTTCTCTCATACTCGCAGTTGGCGCCGCTGCTCGCCGAGCGAGTGCTGAAGGTCCAGCAAGACATCGAAGACAACTTCTACGCTGCCCGGCTATTGGATGAGTCGCTTCTCCTGGACATGCACCGCGGGATCTGCGGCGATTTGACACCGGGCTGGGCGGGGCGCTTCCGGGACGCGGATGTGCGCGTGGGCGAGCATCATCCTCCACTGCCGTATCGCGTTCCGCAATTCATGCGCGATTACTTCTCCGATCTGAATACCCGATTAAGCGCGTTAGCGGGTGCAAGCGATCCTCTGGTCCTCGAATGCCTCGCCTTCGCAGAAGGCAGGCTTTTGTCCATTCATCCATTTACAGATTTTAATGGCAGGGCAACTCGCCTTTTTCTGGCTGAATTATTACGGCGACTCGACTTGCCGACAGTCGAATTGGCTCCAACTCAGCCTTTCGCCCGTGCCCAATATCTCAGCACACTGCGGGCAGCAGACCAGCTCGATTGGCAACCGCTGGTTAAGCTGTGGCGAGAGCGCTTGGGAAAAGCGGGTTAACGAAGGAGATGAGTCTGACCGATTACTCTTGGCGAATTCTGGAAAACGCCTACACCCAAATCGTCGCCCTCGCCCGCAAACAAAAACTCGCCATGCGCCTGGCCGCCCTCAGCCTCGGCATCAAACGCGTCCAGGAAGCTAAACGTATACGCGGGTTGTTTCCGTGACAATCCCATTGACGATATGCTGTGGTCCGCTATTGTCTGATTAGGAAAAATCAACCAAGGTCAGCACTGTACCGAACTAATCACATGAACAGTTCCAGCACTCAAACCGTTCGACCCTTGCAGGTAACTTTCGCAACGGCGCTATTGGCGGCGAGTGCTGCGATAAAGATACTCGATCATCTGATCCGCCCACATCCTTACTTCAGTTCGTTATCGAAAACTATCTTCTCGATATCTGGTATCGCGATTTTGCCTCTCTTCGCAATAGCTTTTCTAAATCGGAAGGGCTGGGTGCGATGGGTGCTGCTTATTCCTACTGCTGGCGGGCTTTTACTTTTGCCGACCTACTATCAACAATTATCCAGATTTGGCGCCATTTACTTCTGCGTCCAAAGCTTGCTCCAAATCGGAGCCATTGTGTTAGTGTTCTCGAAACCTTCAAACGAATGGTTTCAACAAGGGAAAGCCTCTGGCCCACTCAGTGCCCCCAAACTCGCTGCAAAAAGCTGATTCGAACTAGAAGTTCTTCCCTTTCCCACCATTTCCGTCTTCGCGCTAGATTTCGCGCATCACTCCAACGAATCCATCATTTATGGGTACGGGCCGTTGGTTGAAAGGAACCGTTCGTGCGTTCGGTGGAACGGAGCCGCATCTGCATTATTCTTGGACGAATCAAGCATTGTGATATGATATTGGCATGAAATTGGCCGATTTGCCGCAAGTAAGGTCCTTGCCCGCTCGTGAGAAATTGGAACTCGCGGATGAGCTTTGGCAAGAGGCTGCGCACGAATTGGAGTCTTTAGAAGTTACCCCGGAAGAGAGGGAACTCCTTGACGAACGATGGGCTGCCTATCTGCGTGACCCCTCTTTGGCCCTGACCGGCGAACAATTCCAGGCGAAAGTTAAGCAACTCCGGAAATGAGGGATTTTCGAATCCTTCCAGAGGTTGCGGATGACATTACCCAAGCAGCAGATTGGTACGACAAAGAGGGTTTCCCGGGACTGGGCGACCGTTTCCTGGAGACCTTTTATGCGTCCATAGCCCATCTGCAGAAAACGGGCGAGATTCACCGAACCGTCTATTCCGGTTTCCGCAGAATATTTCTCCGGCCATTTTCGTACGCGCTTTATTACCGCTATCACGGCGAACTCCTTATCATCGCTTTGGTCATCCACGTCGCAAGAGACCCGGAACGAATGCGAGCGCTCTTGCGCGCTCGACAAAGTAAAAGTAAATAACTGGCGGCAAAAACTGAGATGAGAGACAAACTTTTCCGCATCCTCGAAAACGCCCCCACCCAAATCGTCACCCTCGCCCGCAAACAAAAACTCACCATGCGCCTCGCCGCCCTCAGCCTCGGCATCAAACGCGTCCAGGAAGCGAAACGAATACGTGGATTGTTTCCGTGAAAATTATGTTGACCCAACAGCTCGTTCGACGCCTAGTATTTACTTACGTAGCATCGTTTCATTAACAAAATATATGGGGCGCATTACACTGTGGGATACGTCGTCGCATCTGTTTTCGTTTGCGCGATCCTTTGGTTCGCGCTAAAGCCTGTTGTCGGATACTTAGCGCTCCGACGTGATCCAATTGCTGCTGGTCAGAATTACATCAAGCGTTTACTTCACAGAGTCTCATCTGTTAACGCGGGACTAATATGCGATGAGGCGTACAAGCATCTGGCTCGTCAAGGTTTTCAGATCGCTGAGTTGGCTCATACCGTTGAGCATCAGACGTTGTTCGGCGCTTACATGAGCTACCTCGACCTCTATATTCAACAGATCCAAATCGTCATGAGCGGAAACGCGACAGATTTGGAAAGCCCCGTCGTTGACATATTGATGAAATACGGCGTTCCAATTCCCAAGAATGTGACCTTGGGTACTGAGTCGGGATCCTAAATCTCTAAGAATCCTTTTCACTTTCCCCTTGCCCAACTTTTCCCCTTCGCGCTAAAGTCCGCGCATCACTCCAACGAATCCATCATTGATGGGTGCGGGCCGTTGGTTGAAAGGAAGAGTTCGTTCGTGCTCGGGAACGGAGTTTCCGTCCCTCGGAACGCTCGGGCTGAGCTTCGGAATGGACAACCGTGCGGAGATAGGGTCTCTTCGGTCGCAAACTTGTTTGAACTGCGGGGCATGGGTCGGGGGAATTGGACGCCAAAGGCGTCGGTCATACCAGCCCAGGGCAACGCCCTGGGTTCATATGCCTCGAATAACATTCTAAGCGCTGAAAGCGCGTTTCATAACCCTTGATTTGCCGACCAGCGTCCGCCGTGCTCTGGATGTCTCTAAAGCGGATCTCGAAGTCGAGCAAAGGCTGACGGTCGTCAGTACGGAATGCCAGGTAAACGAGAATTTGGTTGAAGGGTCGGGGTATTCTGTTGGATCGGGTTGCGAACGAAGGATATGAAGCAGGCCGTTGGCCTGCGATTTGATTTTGTGGGCTATGATCCCAGGGCGTTGCCCTGGGCTGGTATGAGACAGGCCTTTGGCCTGAGGGCCGCACAGCGCGTTTCATTCGCCCCGCATTTTTCCTACCAACGTGCGGCTCTGCGCGTCCTCAATCTCACGCCGTCACCCTTCAATCCCACACATACCGTTCATCGAATTCAATCCGATATTTGCGCAAGAGTTCGCGATATTCTTCCTGAAATGTTTTGGTTCGATGATGCGATTCCTGTTTATCAATATAACGCATCAAATCATCGAGTTGACTGTAACCAATGGAGAAGCAGCCATAACCCGCCTGCCAGAAGAATAATTCATATTGAGTTCCTTGCGTTTTGATCCACGCCGAAGAGGTCTTCTTAACTTTTTCCAGCAATTCGGATTGATTGATTGTGCGAGCCAACCTCGCGGCCATGTGGATGTGATCAGCAACTCCGCCGACACGGTATGCCTCGCATTGGCAATCCCGGCAAACCGTGGCCAGATAGGCATGCATTCGCGAACGAATCGCGGGGTCAAGCCAAGGTTGCCGGTCTTTGGTGCTGAAAACTACATGAACGAGAACCTGGCTGAGGGATTGAGGCATCTTGTTGAATCAGGTTGCGAGCGAACGATATGAGGCAGGCCTTCGGTCTGCAATTTGATTTTGTGGGCTGTGACCCCAGGGCGTTGCCCTGGGCTGGTATGAAGCAGGCCGTTGGCCTGGGCCAATGGAATGGTGCTCCTGGCCACCAATTTTCCCTTCGCGTTAGAGCCCGCCCTGTTCCACGCTTCCGGTCGCGGAGATTGGGTCTCTCCGGCCGCAAAGTTGTTCGAGCCGCGGGGCAAGGGTCGCTATTTCAATTCGTTTTTTGCTGCCCACCTCGGTCCAGATCGCCATTGCTCGCGACTTACCTACGGGCTATCATTTGACTATGAAAGGTCAGCGATTTGTCTATTGGCAGGATGGTGTATTCTGGCTGGGATATTTGGAGGAATTTCCCGATTACATGACACAAGGAACATCGTTGAATGACCTCAAAGAGCACCTTCGTGATTTGTATGCTGATCTGACCAGCGGCCAGATTCCGGCCGTGCGGCGGGTCGCCGAATTGGAACCGGCTTGAGGTGAAACGCCGCGATCTCATACGGCAGATCGAGGCAATGGGGTGCGTTCTGATCCGGCACGGGGGGCAAACACGACTGGTATCAAAACCCGCGGACCAGGATGGCCCAAGCCGTCCCGCGTCATCGGGAAATACACGAATTTCTTGCCCGCTCGATCTTGAAAAAACTTTCGGACGGCCCGACCCCACCGCCCAAGTCTTGAGGTTGACCGGCAAACAAAAACTCCCCATGCGCCTGGGTGCCCTCAGCATCGGCATCAAACGTGTCCAGGAAGCCAAGCGGATACGCGGGTTGTTTCCGCAATGGATCAAATTGCAATATCAGCAAAGGCACCATAAAAAGAGACAGTATTAAAATGGCGCGCATCCTCATTAGCCTGGTGATATTTATCCTTTCGTTAGTTATGATGACCATTCTTTGCACAGCAGTCTGGGATGCGTTTATCAACAACAAGATATACAATTGCACAGATGGAGGTAGTTGGGATTTCTTGGATCCTGGCAAATGGGTCCACAACCCGGTCAGTGTTCTGAAGGTCACCGGTGGACGGTCCATGAGCGAGCCGGATCAGATTAAATCTGGCTGGAGCGTGGTTGGCTTATGGTCCGTGTGGCTCTGTCTGGTGTGCGTTTCATTGATTGTGAGTAGTTCCATCGCGCTGCAGTGTCTTCCGCGACAAATTCCTCGAAGTGGCAGCGTCTGAAAACTTCCCCCTTGCCTCTATTTTCCCGTTCGCGCTAAATTTCGCATTGAAGGAAGGTAATGAACGAGCCGAAGAACGCCTAAACCCACTCGTGACCGAGCCCTTATCCTACGGCTGTGCCAGTCTTCGTTTGAGGTTCGGTGTGAGAATCGACCATGCAGTATCGGAATAGGTTGAAGGCTTGGTGGGTTTGACTGCGAGGATGCTTATCGTCCCGCCTTGGCCCATGAAGCCCGCCACGAGCGTAGCTGGAACGCTGAGGATTCCGAGGACCGCTCCCAGGAGCAGGCTGGCCGCGCCCTGCCACCAAGGCGCCGGTTTTTCTGTGAGCACCTTCGCCTGTTTCCCGCGCACGATATCGTAAAGGAGGTTATGCCGCAGCCCGCAAAGATTCAGGGCCGATTGGATGAAGCTGAAAAAATCATATTCGGGTGCAAAACCAGATTTGTGCCGAACGTCGAATCCACATTCATTCAACGCTTCTTCCAAAGTGACATTAGAAAAGTGAGTTAAATGGCGGGGAACATCCAAATGGAACCATTTATCTTTCGAAACGCGCGCCTCAAAGCTGCCGAAATTGGGAACCGCTACCATCAGCACGCCGTCCGGCTTAAGTATTCGATTGATCTCCGCCAAAAGCGCTCGCGGATTTTCGACGTGCTCAAGCACATGCCACAACGTGATCGCATCAAAATGATTCGAAGGGAAATCGAGCGTTTCCAGGCTGCCAATCCTAACCGGAATGTTCAGAGTCTGCCGTGCGTAAGACGCCGCTTGTTCCGAAAGTTCAGTTCCTTCAACCTCCCACCCTCGCCGGCGAAATTCCTGCAGGAGCACACCTCGCCCACAACCCACATCAAGCACGCGGCCTGGTCCGCTGTTCGCGACTGCTTCGACCTCGCGAACGCGTAGCGTGTACAATGCATTTTGCAGTCTCTCGACAATGTGCGGAAAGCGGCGCTGCTCAACCGCGCCGTAATAGCCAGTGGGATAGTAACTCGCGATTTCCGCCGCCGCCGGTTGCGGTGTGGTAACCGCGAACCCGCATTCGGCGCAATGAGCGACTTTGAAATCGTGGCCCGTGATGAAATCGCGCGCCGGAAAAAGCGTTGTTAATTTGGCCGCTAGATGAGCGCAGGGATTTCGAGCGGGCCTGGCGATTCGGTGTTGGAGAGGCACCTCCAATGATCGAATGACTCTCTCGACCGGCGAAGCAACTGGAGATGCAGTGCTTCGCGTCTGGGCGGCTGATTCGACTTGGGCAGGATCCATCGCCCCTCATAGGAAGCCAAATCTGTTCCAACAGCCGTTGAATCGTTAAAATGCTAAACCATTGGAGCGTTGAATTATTCAGGCGGAAACCAGGTGCACACGAACAAGACACGGTGTCCCAAAATCAGACGAAGCACTTGCGTGGCCAGGATTGGCGACTGAGTTCGAGCTTAACTCATTCCACGGCCAGAAAAGTGCCCGCGATGTAACGGGGGCCGTTGGCCTTATTGAAGTAGTAAACGACGAGTGCGCGATGCCTGGAAAGCATCGTAGCCCACGGATAACCCAGGTCGCTATTGCCACCGTCATCACGGAGGATCATTTCCGCCGCCGATTCAACATGCTCACATTCCGGATCGAGGACGCGAGCGCGGACCCCAAACGGTTGGTGTCGAAAACCGTAGACCAGTAGCGCGCGTTTGTCCGGCAGGCGCAGGGCGTAGTGCGGATGTCCCTGGAATCCCGCATCCTGCCAGTGCTGGAAACTTTTGCCATGATCGGTCGAGCGCGCGATGGCGGTGTGATCGTTGAAGCCGTCAGTCCGCATGAACGCCACCAGATCGCCTTTGGGCGTTTCATACAACGAAGTTTCGTTGAAGCCGACATTATCGTCATTCGCAACCGGGCACGAGTCAGTCCAGGTGCTGCCGCGGTCCGCCGAAATGAACAAATGCGTTCCCGACTTGCCCGGATGCGATTTGGCGGTCGATGCGACCACCCAGTAAAGCCGTTTATCCTTGCCTTCGCAAAGCGCGCCGCGGTTATACGCAGGCACTGCCTTGCCGAATAGACCATACGCAGATTCATCCGGAGTCGCTGGCGGAAAAATCGGATTCTCCCACGTGTGACCGCCATCTTTCGAGCGCAACAAGTAACCACCGAGAAAAACGAAATTTCCGTACAAAGACGCGCCGCCAAGTTTTCTTGGTGCATCTCCATTCAATAACGCCCAGCCGTAACTGGTGCAGAGAATCGAATCGTCGTGCAGTTGCACCATGCACGGATCTTGCGAACCGCCAAAAGGATTCGCGTAAATCAGTTCCGGAGATTGCGTCCACGACTTGCCATCATCTTGCGACCGCACCAGCACAAGTTGACTATTTGGATCCGTGTGGCCGGTGCTCGGCTCTCCCAGAGCGCGGCGTTCAGGCGCGCGGCGAAACGCAACCAGCAATTCGCCATTGGGGCGGCGCACGAGGGAAGGGAAGGAGCAGTAGAATTTGTCGTCCTGATAAATGACGATGTCGTTCAGTTTCCTGATCGTGGCTTCATTTGAAGCACCGCATAATTTCTGAGCGGCTGTGAAAGTAATGGCGAGCGCGAGGCAGCAGTTGAGAAACGTGTGGTCCATGATTTTGGATGCCTTGCTTCTGGGTTGAGAGGCAAGGAAAAAGTTTGGGCTCGGAATGAGGAACGCAGCTCATCAGGCGGGCAAAAAATCTTAAAGAATTTTGTTGACGTCAATTACTACCATGGTAGTATTACCGCAGTAGTAACCTGAATCCATGAGCCGAAATAAGATTCATCGCCTTGGTGATCTTCAATTGAAAATCATGCAGATTCTATGGGCGCGTGCCGGGGCGACTGTTGCCGAGGTCCATGGGGCGTTGACGGGGGAGCGGGACCTGGCCTACACCACGATCGCGACCATGCTTCGAAAGATGGACGCTCGCGGCCTCGTCAAGCATCGGCTCGATGGGCGCAGTTTTGTTTATCGGGCGGCAGTAGGAGAAGAAGCAGTGTCGCAAGGGATGGCAGATCATTTGGTGGATCGGCTGTTTGAGGGCAGTCTCTCGGACACGGTGCATCATTTGTTGACGACGCGGGAAGTGAGCCGCGAGGAATTGTCGAAATTGGAGAAGATGATTGCCGACGTGAAAAAGACGCGATGAACTCATATCCCCTCACAACTCTGTGGCTCAAAATCCTGGCGCTGATTGCGATGGAAGTTGGCGTGGTCGCTCTCGTACTCCTGGTGGTCCGACGCTCCTGCCGGACGGCGGTTTGGCGGAGGACACTTTGTCAGGCGGCGCTGATAACAAGTCTGGTCCTTGCTTTTTCTGAGCTGAGCGGTGTAGGGAGGAGTTTAGTGGCGCGGGTTTTCAGTCCTCAGAAGAACCCATGGAACATATTTGCAATGAGAGACGGGCCAGAGGCACCTGCGAATCAACCTCAACTAGACCCGGTATTTCGTTCCAAAGTGATAAGTCGACTTACCAGGAATCAGCCGCAAATTTCAGAACCAGGGGCTGAAATTTCACCTTTTGTTGGTAGCCGCCGAGGTAGCGAGACGGAAGACTCCGGTGTCGCTCAGGATTTCCGCCTCCTCGCGTCGGCGGCTACGGGCGAACGGAATTTGGAAACCGCTTCCAGTCACCAAACACCAATTACCGATACCATAGCAATGCTTTGGCTTGGGATGATTTTGGGAATCGGCGTTGCCTTTGTGTCAGGTCGCGCGTGCCTGGGCCGGTTGATTCTGATTTTGCTTGGGCTGCGTCGCAGAACGGTCATTGATGGCGAGCTCCTGCGGCGCGTTCATTTCCTTGCGAAAAGCCTCAGATTTTCGCGCCGAGTGAGGATTGTCGAATCGCGCCGGCTCGTCAGTCCAATTGCCTTTGGGTTGATTCGGCCGACGATTGGCTTGCCGTTGAATTTTTGCCAGCGATTTTCCGCTGGAAAACAAGAGGCGATGTTGACGCATGAATTGGCCCATTTGTCGGCGCATGATCCATTTTGGTATCTCGTGGCGGATTTGGTTGCGGCGCTTTTTTGGTGGCATCCGGCAATCTGGTGGCTGCGGCGGCAACTTCATTTATCCAGCGAATTGGCGGCGGATGAGGCCAGTCTGAGGACGGCCGACGGCCCGCGTGTCCTCGCAGAGTGTCTGGTGGAGATGGGAGCGCAACTGGCAAGGCCGGCGCTGGGACAATTGCGAGTCGCCGGTTTTCGGTCCGATTTGGCGTGCCGCGTCCAACGGCTGATGCGGCTCGAAGGCGCTCAATGGAGGCCGATTTCGCGCCCACGCGCCGTTTTAGCCAAGTGGGTCGGACCACTGGCCGTAGCGGGGACAGTCATTTTTTGCACTGCGTGGGCAGTGCCTCGTGAGTTAACCAAAGGAGACAGTATGAAAACTATGAAACAAAATTGGCAGCGCGCACTCGCTACGATTGCGACCATGGCAGCAATCCAAACGCCGACCCTCGTCGTGGGGCAGGAGAACCCGGCGCCAACCAGGGGGCCAGCATCTGGTGTGGGCGTCGCGGCGAATGTTGCGCCAGCGGCTCCGGAAGCCGGGGCTACGCCAAATGCATCGCCATCACCGCAAAGTGCCGGTGGCGAGGGCTTCGGAATAACGCGCGGAGGAAGCATGGCACCGGGCGGGGGGAGTTTTGGTCTTTCAGTCGCTTCAGGCAGCGACGGGCCTCTGCCTGTGGCGGCGAATCCGGCCTATCCTGCGGGACAATCTGGCAACCCGCCGCACAGTGGGCGGCTCGAGGCCAGGCTGAGGGAGATCGTTCTCGATGAAGTGAGATTTGAGGGATTGCCACTGAGCGAGGTGCTGATGTATTTGGGCGACGAATCGCACAAGCGCGATCCGGAAAAGAAGGGCATCAATTTTCTGATTAATCCGAACTTGCCTCCGAACGCGCCTTCCGCAGCGGCCTCAATCGACCCGGCTACCGGCTTGCCAATACCTGCGGGTGCTAGCGAGGCGATTGATATCTCTGCAGCTTCGGTAAGATTCAATATGCCATTGCGTCATGTGACGATGGCGGACGTTTTGGACGCCATCGTCAAAGTGGCGGATCGTCCGATCCAATATTCGGTCGAGGATTACGCGGTAATCTTCTCGCTTCGAGCGGACGCCAATATGATGCTACCGATGGCTGGCCGGTTTAATGCGGGAACTGCGCCGCTGGCCGTTCGCACATTTCATGTCGATACCAACACATTTGTCGCCGGGATGGAGAGCGCGTTTGGCATCAAGGTTGAATCCAAAGGGAAAGAGACGCCGTCGCGTAAGATTCAATCGGCGCTGCGGGAATTGCTGACGGAACTGAATGTTGCGATGGACGGGAACAAGGCGATTTTTTACAACGAGCTGACCGGAACCCTGATGGTCCGAGTCGCGGTCGATGATCTGGACGTCATCACGGCGGCAATTGAAACATTGGGCGGACAGGCGATGGGCAATTATGCCATGGGATTCGGGACGGCTGGGGGCATGCCGTCTGGTATGCGGAGATAATAATTGCCAGGTAATCCCATTTAAGGTCGCCGCGGTTCAAGCAGATTGCCGCGCCTTAATCGTTTGCCAAGTGGGACCCTGTGTTCCCGCCGCGGCGGTTTTAGGGTGCTTCGCTATTTTCGGTCGAATATTTGCACAATTTCAAAGATTCAAAGCCTGGCCGTAGGTGGAAACGAACCGCACGGCTTCTCACGACCCTCACGGGTGGCCGCACGGGTTGAGCTTTCGTAAGTACCTGATAAACCGCAACGTTGACGGGTTGACGGGGTTCTTCGCTGTTTTCAGTGGAATACTCGCCTTACCGGCTTGGTTCGTTTGTTACGGCTACTGTTAACCTTTTGTTACGGGTTTGTTACGGGTCAGACCTCAATTTCGCTCCCATTTTGCCGGGACGTTACGGGTGTTACGGCTCAAAGGGAGGGGAAGGGGGCATTGCCATTGAATTAAGAATTGGTGCCCTCAGAAGGTTATCTTTTTGATGCATTTTTGGAAGTAATATGAGCGATGCACGGAGGGTTTTGGCCT
>Ga0193709_1000061_pt1 | contig 48327 bp, 37 predicted proteins | sample H3c2metaG_FD_160571 | JGI IMG/M metagenome (GOLD analysis project Ga0193709, IMG submission 160571) | Soil microbial communities from a riparian zone of the East river system, Colorado, United States - H3c2 | ecosystem: Environmental > Terrestrial > Soil > Riparian zone | place: USA: East River...
CAATGAAAGTAACAAGGTAACCAGGAACTGTTTCAGTAATCGTGTGCACCTCCACTCTAATGCACAAATGTATCTACCTTGTACATTCTTATCTTTGAGAAATCCTTAACTCAATGGCGATTGGGGGTTCCCAGGGGGTGTTTTACCCGTCAACCCGTCAACGCTGCGGATTATCAATAACTTACAAAAGCTTGACCCGTCAGGTGACCCGTCAGAAGCCGTCAGATGACCCGTCAGGTTGCTCGTAAGCAATGACGCAATTTGATTGGCAGATCATTTGATCACCAGATCATCAGGAGTCCACATGATTTTGTCGGGCCCGGCGGAACGGATTTCCGTGTCGGTCCCTGAGAGTTGGTGGAAGAAGAAGGGAGTGCCCCAGGAATCGACCAATTCGCCGTTGCCATTGATGCGAAGGCCAGCTTCCGGATCGATGAATTTGATTTGTTTGGGATTCTCGCCATTCAGCGCGGCAGTGATCTCCGGATTGGTACCGACGGGATTACCGGAAAATGTCGATCCGTAATTGACGACGGCGCGGCGCATGTTTTCGAGGACGGTTTGCGGCTCGATATGGGTTGGAGGCGCATCAGCAGAGCCAAGGATGTAGGGTAGGGGTTTGGCAGGCTCACTTGGTGCAGTTGCTCTCGCCGCAGCGGCTCGATTGGACTGGGCTGGCGGGGCCGCGGTTTGTGGCTGGCCTGGCCCAGGTGTTCGAGGTTTGGGATTGCTTGGTGTAGCAAGCGTAGAATTCGAATCGGTCGGAAGCTCCGCATTCGCAGCGCTTTGCAGCTTGCCGCGCGACGCAAAATACCAGGCCACCCCTGCGGCGACGCAAACGAGCAGGATAGCGAGCAGCCATCGTTTCATTGCTTTTATATTCGGAACGGCGCGAGGGAGAGACAAGCTAAAGATCAACGTGATTAATCCGCGAATCATGTGAATCCCGAAGGCTTTCGGGACAGGTTGACGCGAATCAAAAATCCACAAGCAAATAACGGCAGGGATCTCCTTGATCTCCTGGCCGGAGCATAAAGCAAATCAATTCGCGAAAACTCGCGTAATCCGCGGATTAAATAGACTCTTAGATAAATCCAAGATTTGAAGTCGAGAAGCGGCCAAGATTTGGGAAAACTTCGGCGAGATTACCGCTGTCTATGCCAAACCAGGTTGCGAGTGTCGCGAAGAATTGGTCACAGGCAGTCGTCGGAATCCAACGTCCAGTGCTGGTGTCATCAGGCCCCGTGGAACCCACAGTCAGGGTTGGGAAGGTTCCATAAGTTTTTTGGCCGTGAACCGCGCCGCCCATGATGAGGTGATGGCTGCCCCAGCCGTGATCGCTGCCCGTGGCATTGGCGGGAAAGGTGCGGCCAAAGTCACTGCAGGTAAAGGCCGTCACGCGTTGAGCGAAATTCGGATCGTTGTGTGTGGACATATTTCCGATTTGATCCATGGCAGCCTGGAAGGCGTTCATACATTGGCTGAGTTCTGCAAAGAGATTTGCGTGGGCGCCGTTGAGGACTTGGCCATTGACTGGAAAATCCGTCTGGCCGGTATGCAGATCATAGCCGCCGACCTGGCAGAAGAAAATTTGGCGTTTCATGCCGAAACCGTTGTTAGCAACGGAGCGGGCGCCCGCTTCGATGAGGCGGGCAATCATCTTCAGTTGCGGACCAAGAGAGGAGCTGAATTTGACTCCACTGGTTGGCGTAGTCACCTGGAATGGAGAGGGGCCGGGAAATGGCGTTGTGAAAAACTGCTGCGTTCCTTGAACGATGTCAGCAGTTGGTGAAATTGTGTTATTCAGCGTCTGACCGGTAATGATCGAGTGGTAGGCGGTATCGGCATAGGCCTTTGCCTGCAGGTTGGGATAGGGTGACGCGAGAACGTTAGTCAGCGCGGTCAAACGCGAACCGGAAACGCCTTGGAGTTGGATCGCGCCGCCTGTCGAAACCGAATACTGCGCCACCTGGTTTCCGACTTCGAACGTGTTCGCACCGGACAATGTTACCGAGAGCGAAATCGGCGCGCCTGGCTGAACGGAATTGAGGAAATCGGCGCAACGCCCGCCCCAACCACTCACCGGCGGTTGATCGGGGATGGAGGTTTGCCATTGAGTTACCTGGTCCGCGTGGGAAAAGAGCTGAGGCGGCCGTTTGCTGGGCGACGCGTTGTACTGAGCTTTGGTCAAAGGATATGCCAGCGTGCCGGTGTTGAAGAGAACGGCCAGCCTTCCCGCGCCGAAGAGGCTCTGAAGCTGGCTGCAGCAGGGATGGAAACCATAACTATGACCGTCACTGTTGACTGGCGAGATCGGAAGAATTGCGCCTTGTGGTATCGCCAGCGTGGGCGTGCGGATCGTGGAGTAGTTAGTGTACTCGGAGGTTATGGTTGGAATGATGAGATTGTTTGAATCATTTCCGCCCGCCAGAAAGATGCAAACGAGCGCCTTGTAATCGCTGATGTTGCTTTGCGCGACGGCCGCGTTCATGAAGCGGAAGTCGCGGATGGCGGCGGTCATGGCGGCGGTGCCAACGGCGGCGCAGGCAGCCTGGCGGAGGAACTCTCGGCGGCTCAGTGAAGAAGATTTTATTATTTGCATAAAGTTTTCGAGTTCGAGTTATCGTTGCACTGTATAATCCGGGGAATTCGAGATGAGATGGACGACAGCGCGGACGCGGTCGCGCATTTGTCCGGCAGTCGGCGTCGTGTAGGGGAAGTTCGTGTTGTTCGCGACGTAGTTGACGATCTGTGTTTTGGCGGCAGCGGAAAGCTGGCCACCGCACATCAATGAATTGAGAGCATCCACGAGCCCGGGGATTCCCGCATTGGAAGCATAGGTCGGCGTCATCCATGGGTAGATATCCAACACTATCGTGCCGCTTCCGCTGCCGTTATTGCTGCCGGTTCCGAAACTGCTGAGGCCATTGGTATTGCTGGTATTGCCCAGAATGCTGCCCTGCAGGAAATTCATTTGGTCAGCGACCGTGGTGTCCGAGGTCAATTGAAACTCCGGCGTCGTTAGACCGGCAGTGGCCAAAGCACCCGGATATTTAAAGTCCGGGAAGAAGAAGTTGAACACTGTGGGCGAATTCAACGGCGTCTGAGCGAGGCTAAATGAGTTTCCGCCATCAGTGGCACCAATTCCAAAATTGCCGTATTGCACTGAGACAGTGCCCGAGCGTAGCACAGGTGGCGGAATTAGTGGGAAGATGGTTTGGCCATTTCCGTTTCCACCATTCGGAACGACGATGGTGAAATTCGTCGGAGTGGGAACGGTCACGACCTGATATTGGCCGTCGGCAGGAGGACTGGCGCTGAAATTGACATACACACTGTCTCCCGGGTTGAGGCCGTGCGGCAGAGCGGTGGAGAAGGTTGCGTTCGTGGCGCGGCTGATGGTGAAGCCGCCGCCGGTCATTTTGGGCAAAAGACACGCGCCATTGGTGCCGAACGCACTGGCAGTTTCGACTGCGAAGTTATTGCCATTGGTAGTGCTAACGATGCGGTAGATTCCATCCGGCGTTCCGTTATTGACGAAGCGCAGATAGACATTTTGCCCGAGTAGTGCGCCGTGGCTGTTTACCGTCACGAAGATGACGTTCGTAGTATCGAACGTTCCCGTGAGCGCATTGGACACGGTCGTGTTGGCGACTTGCGTGTAAGTTCCGCTGGCGATGCCAGGCGCGCCAACAGTAAACCTCGTTGGACTTTGGACTGTCACGGCGTAGGTCTGTGATGGCGGAACGGTAACCCCGGAAGTATCGGTGAACGAAATCACGACGTTTTCGTTGTTCGTGAGACGGTGCGGACTGGCCGTGTCAAAATAAATGGTCTGATTGGTCGGTTCGGAATAATTGCCTGCAAGCGGAGCGGGCGCCGGGAAGGCCCGGGCCATCCCTGTGACACGCAGCAGAGCTTCACGCTGCTTGCCAAAGGTCGAAGTCGAAAGACTGGTGGAACTGCGAGCTTCGTAATCGAGCAGGGTGGCCTTTATGACCGCCTGCATATCACCACGGACACCTGCGCCGTTGTCATTAAATGCCTGCACTACGCGATAGAGATAAGCAGGGCTCGGACTGCTGGTGACCAGCCGTTGAATGAGTTCCCGGCAGATGACTGGACCAACGTTCTGATTGTAGAAGATCGAATTCAAGCCCAGTTCGAAATCTTGCGAACAGTAAACGTCGTAGTTCGCGTTATTTGGATCGGCGAAGGCTCCCTGGGCCGCAGGCAGGACCACGTTGTCGAGCAACAGTTTCGTATTCAAATCGTGATGAGTCGGCACGAGCACCATCGGATTGGTATAATTCGCGCTGGGGCTGAAGCCGGTTGGCAGGCGCCCGTTTGCTTGATTGGCTTGATAGTAATTCCAGCCGGTCATCACGGCCGCCATGCCCTGAACGACATCTTGATCGTAGGTCGGGACAATTTCGCCGGTGGAGTCCATGACGAGCGTTCCATCCGGCCACATGCGATTAAGGCCAATCGAAAACAACTGCATGATTTCGCGAGCATAATTTTCGTTCGCGTGCGTGCCGCTGGTGATGCTTCCTTTGTCGTTGCCCTGCATATTCAGATAAAGACCCATGGCCGGGGTCAAACTGACAGCCTTGAGCAAGTCGCGGAAATTGCCAAAAGCGTTATCCAGCAGAGTGTCATAATAGGACGAGAGAACGACGCCGTTGTCCATGAGCACGCCCTGGTCGGAAACGACCATGATTTCGCTCAGGGCGAACGCGACGCGCTGGCGCAACTGATCTGGCGCAGTGATTGATTGCTGCCACCAGGTGTTAAAGACGGTGCTGCCCGCAAAGGCCGACGCAGTAGGATCTGGATTCTTTTTCGAGTAGAGTAGCGGTAGGTGGTGGGTCGCCGACAACGTAAATTGGTTGGTAATCCAACTTCCGTAGCCAATCGCCTGCACATTAGCAACATCGCTCGGGCTTGGGCCGAAAGTTGACTGGATCAGGAACCGGGAAGCGGCGCTCGCGTCGGTGTGGTCGTCCGTCCAGGCTGGAGGCGGAGGTGGAGGTGTGAAGCTTGACGAACCTAATGCCGCCTCGAAATGCCCGATCAGTTCGCCATTGGGATAATAATCCGTGAGGACGGTAATGTAGCCCTTGCCTTCTTTGAGGACTTCGAGGACGTCCGCTGTGGACAAAGTTCCGACCGGCCCGATGTTCCAAAGAAAGCTGCCATCGGGTTGCGGCACGGTGTCTGAAATATCGAACATGATCCCGCTGGGACTGCCAAGATAAGGATCGTTATCAATGTGTTCGCTAATGATTGTCGAAGAGACGCCATTGAGGGAAAAGTTAAGCACCGCGCGGCTGTTATCTGCGCTTAGACGTAATGTGGCCGAGCCGACCGGCATATTAGTCACGCCGATACCGGGAAGCATATCGGCGACGTAAAGGGTGCCAGGCGCAACCGAAGCGGGAGGAGCGTAATATGGCGAATGGAGATAGCTGGGCACGACGCCGCTCGGAATGTTATTCGTGCCAGTGGGATCTTGCAGGTAGCCAACCGACCAATTGTCTCCCGCGCCAACGCCGGCCTTGTGGAGGATTTCAATATAATATTTCTGACCAGCGGCGAGGGCGAGCCAGCCAGACTTTTGATTGGGCTGCACCGCCCATTGGCGAGAAGCAGTGCCACTTGGAGAAACATAAGCGCGGCGAACTTTATTGGCCGGTTCGCTGTCATTGGAAATCCAGAGTTCGGCGGAATCACTGCCGGCGATCCAGAAATAGTAGTTGGCGGTGGCCGGCGCTGTGATGTACCCGCGAATGCGCTCGGCGTAATTATCGCCAAAATCAGTGATTCCTTCGAGCGTTCCGAGCGCTGCGACACTGCTGGGCGTCGTCCCAAGCGGAATATCCGAAATGTTAACACCCGGCGCATTGGTCCAAACTTCCCGAACGACCGAGCTGCCGGTATCAAACACGGTGATGTCGAGAACCGACGCGCTCACGCCGACAGAATTGCTGGCGGTGAGGAAAACCTGAAAATCGCCTGCCAGAGTTGGAGTGCCAGTGATAAGTCCACTGCTGGTATTGAAACTCAGACCGGGCGGCAACGGAGAAGCCGAGTAAAGCGCGGCCGAGTTTGCGCCCGCGACCGTAAAATTGAAAGGTTGGTTCAGGAACCCAACAGCAGTGCTCGGACTTATGAACACGGTGGGCGCCTGCGTGACCGTGCTGGGGTACAGGCGGCTCGAAGGAATTACAACCTTGGGCTGGCTGGCGCTATACCAGGAAAGATGTGCGACTGCGGAACCTGTTCCCTGAAAATATTCAAGTTTGATGTTATAACGAACTCCAGCTTGCAACGTAATTGAACCGGTAACGTCGGAAGCAGTTTTGCTTACCCAATCATCGATGATCAATTGGTCGTTAACCCACAGTTTGAAACCTTCATCCGAATTAACAACGAAGAAATATTTCTCCGAATTCTCCGGCTGAACCTGGCCGGTCCAGCGGACGCAATAATGTCCATTGTTGGGGAAGGGCAGGGAAGTGGTCCCCCAGGTGAAATCGACGTTCGTATCCAATCTGGTCATGACGAGATTGGTCGGATTAAAATTGGTAACACTAGAGTAAGTGGTGCTGGAATTGGTGTAATACTGGCCGGTCAGACCGGTTCCGGTCGGCGTTTGTGATGGATTAATAATCACACTGGCGTTGCTCGAACTGCTGACAGTGTAGCCCGGACCTGGGAGGACCTTTAGCATTGCGACGACAGGCGTCAGCAAGCCGGCATGCGCCAGTGGCCGCACCGAGACGGTGGTTGAACCAACGCCAGCTGGCAACGAGATGGAGGTGGGCAAGGCGAGATGATCCACGCCTGGAGTGGCAAAGCCGGTGCCTGGGCCGCCGGTCGCGAGATTTACTGTGATTGAATTCAGAGGGAATCCACCCCGAGTAATAGTAAACTGGCCAAGATCTTGGGCGGTCTGACCGGCATCAGGCTCGATACAGGTCGGATCGGTGGCTGTGATGCTGATGACGTTTTGGGAAGCCATTCTGGCTGCGGCATAAGCGTAATCGCCTATCGGTTGGCCGACTCCATCGAGTTGGTTGTTACTGGACGCTTTGGTGGGATCAAGACCCAACTGATACTCCTCCCAATCATTCAATCCATCACCGTCCGTATCAACGTCCGCAATGCCAACGCGGAAAAATTTTGGCGTCGAACCAATTGGCGCGGTCAGAGTAACAACCGTTCCGGTTCGCGCGATGATAGTCGCGTCCACAGTCCAATTGGTCCAACCGCTAATCTGCGGCTGCACACTTTGAAGCTCGTACTGTTTACCGAGCGCACTGGGAAGTGTGACGCTGAAATTGGAAGCGGAATGGGCGGTCGTGGGAATTCGAGGGACTGAAGCGGGGTCGAAGGGATCGGTGCCCGCCATACTCTCTTGTAAGTTCGATACGCCATCACCATCCGAATCGAGATTAGGATCCAGAGCGACTGCCCCATAGATCTGCTCCCAGACATCACTCATGCCATTGCCGTTCAGGTCGAGCTTTTGCGCGTGAACACGACCGCACACCAGCAGCGCCAGAATCGAAGCGCAAAGCCGCGAAAGAATCCCGAAATTTTTCTTTGAGCAAATATTCATAGAGAAACCTTTACTTGGGAATCGACGGAGGTTGAGGGAACACAAGAAAATGAACGAGCAGCGAAAACTTTAGAAAGCCGCCGGTGTTGTTATGGGCATGTAGCCTCCGGGAGGTGGGTGGCGAAGACAACAGCCGTGGCCTTGCGTGCGTCATAGGAGGCTTTTAGCAGCCTAATGATGTCCGGTGCCCCTGAGATTGTCAAGTGGCGTTCAGTTTTTGCCGCAAGGAATTTCCTGGGCTTGGAAAAACTGCCTGATTTCGGGACGCGGCTTTTATTCGTCTTTGCGGAATTCTACTTCTCCGCAATGTTCCCAACGAAAGACGATTCGCTCGGGATTGACGATGATCAGTTTGCCTGGAATGAAACGGGGATTTTGATACTCCAGCTCGGCAATTTGGCCCTCGCCGCGCAAGGTTTGAAGATTCGCGCGCCAGGTGATGGCGCCGGCAGGAACAAAATCGTCTCCGGTAATTTTGACGGCTTCCAACTCGTCCTCGCGTTGCACGATTTTGATGACCTCGTCGAAATGCCCGGGATAATGTCCGATCCACTCGCCTTCCAAATTTAACATCCTTGTCACAGTCACGCTTTAACTTCTAACGCGGGACGACGCCGAAACAATAGGTTTTTTTACCCAACCGGCGCGACTTTAAACGTGAAGTGGAGTTCAGTCACCTCGACGGTTCTGGCTTCGATTCTGGCCCGGGGCGTGAGCGGCTCCCCGCTCTCACTCATGCGGCAGCAAGATCTGGCTGACCTCCGGCAATGCTTTGATTCCCTCTTTGGCGAAAATGACATTGATGACAATGCCGCCTAATTCCAGCACGCGCTCAGAAATTGGCGCCAGGTCTTCACCGAATTTGCGCATAGCGATGCCGGCCTCGCCGAGAAACCCCCAAAACCGATCGATGTCATTCGTTTTCCGGCGCAACTCGCCGCACATGGCTTCCAGCCGGCGGAGAAGCCGGCGCTTGTGTTCCTCGCTGATCAAAGTGCTGGAGCGAATTAGATCGCGCAGCTCGTTCACCAGGTCTTGAGCACGTTTGAAATCAGGCTCGGTAAACTCATAAACGGCAGCGCGGGCAAAGAGAGCCGCGTATTCTTCGGTCTTGGTTTCGAAATGTCCGCGGGCGTGGCGGTTTGAAAGTTCGCCGCGAACGTTGTCGCGTAGTTTCGCAAAGTAACTCGCGATGGCCGAGATGTTCTGATTACGTTGCGGACCAAGGTCGGGAAAGGGCGGGACTTTGGCGTCTCGGACCATTGCGAATCCGCGGAGGATGCTGAGCGCCTCGACATAGTCGTCGTGATGCTCCGACATCTGGCGCGCGTGGCCATCGAGCTTTTCAAATTCGACGCAAAGCAGGGCCAGCGCCTCCAAATTATCGGCTGGTAAGTTGCCTAAGGTTCTCGGCGGAAAAAATGCGGTCTTCATCCCGGAACCTCTTCAAACGTTGAACGTGCGTCCCATTTCACTCGTCGCTCAAAATTTCACCTGTTCCAAATACTTTAAACTGATTGGAATTTGTTGCTCAGAGACGGGCGATTCGTCTTCGATGAAATACCATTTGACGCCGACTTTCCTAGCTGCTTTGAGAATAGCAGGAATATCCATCTGCCCGGCTCCCAATGCCGCATCGTTTGTAACAGGCGAACTCCCCGTCAATAGCCCGGTCGGAGTCCCTTTGCGCATGTCCTTCAAATGCATCAACGACCAGCGTCCGCTATACTTTTCCAACAGCTTCACGGGGTCCTGTCCGGGATGAACTATCCAGAAAATATCCATTTCGTAACTGACATACTCCGGCTTGGTTTCAGCCATCAAAAGGTCGAAGAGCGTTCCGTCGCCCTGCTTCTGGAATTCATAACCATGCGTGTGATAGAAAAATTTTATGCCGTGCTTCGCCAGTACCTCGCCGGCATGGTTGAAAACCGCAGCAGCCTCGCGGCAAGTCTTCTCATCGAAATCTCCCTGGTGAGGAATCCACGCGCAGCCCGAGTATTTCAGCCCGAGCGCCTCTGCTTCTTTGGCAACCCCTTCGGCATCGTCGCGATATTTTTCAAATGGAAAATGGCCGCTCACCGCTTCAATGCCGCGCTGCGCCAGTTCCGCTTTGAATTTCTCGGGCGGCAGGTCGTAAGTGCCCGCAAGTTCGGCATATTTGATTCCGAAACTCTTGACCTCATCCATCGTCCCGAGGGCGTTTTTCTTGAACTGTTCGCGCAGGCTGTAAAGCTGCAGCCCCACCGGGCCTTTGAAGCTCTTACCTATACCAGTCATGGCGGCGGTTGCCGGTAGCGCTCCGGTAAGCACAATGCCAAATGAACTGATTGCAAATAACAATAAGCGGAAATTCAATTTCATGCTCCATAGATAAGGAAATGTGGCGGGCGAGGAAAGCACAACTTGTGCCCTTTTTATGCGCAGGTTATTCACAGAACCGCCTGTTCTGGACCGCTCCGTTAATGGAAATCTGAAACCCGAACGTCGAAATCCGAAACAAATCCCAGATTCGAAGAAAACCGGGAATCCCAAAACGCATTTCGATCAATTGCTACCATCATTTGCTCCTGAGCGGTCTTCGCGGACTTTGTCTGAGATTTCAAAAGTGGGCGGACATAGAATTCGCAATCGCGGCATGAAAAAAAGTTAATGAGCGAAGGATGCGGCTGGCTGTTGAGCGGGCGCAGACTCCGCGTTTGGCGGCTCAGGTCTCATCCGCCGAATTGAATCTGCGTGCAGCAACAATTCGCGCTTTTCGGGACGGGTCAAGGACTGGGGACCGGCATGCTGCAACTTCAACTCGAGTCCTCGCACATGATGTTCATACATCGGGTCGCATGCTGCTGGCACGGGTGGAAGCAGAGCCAGGTGGAGTCGGCGCGCTGCCGCGTCTTCGAGAACTTCAGTGAGACCGTCTAATCTTGCAGACCATCGGCGCTGAGGCGCGCGCTCAAGCTCCTGGTGCAAATCCCGCAGAACCTCGGGCGGCGTGCGTTCGGCGCGAATCAGAAAAAGATTATGCCTTCTGGCCCATTCGCCCAGGGTGGTTCGACTGCTCCAGACCGAAAACGGAATTGCGAGCAGGAATCCTCCAATCACCGGGGCGAACCACCAGAAAAGTTTGGGAACCGTCAGCCATAACAAAGTGCCCCAAACGATTCCGATCGCCGTGGCCGACCAATGACGGCGGAAAGCCTCTCGGAAGCCAGTGCCGGATTCGCTTCGGTCTTGCGAGTCCCATTTGACACTTTTGCCCATCAAAGTTCCAATGACGAACCGCGATTGCAGCAGAGCGAGATTCGGCGCGAGCAAGGTCGAGCCGACCATCTCAAGCAGGGTGCTCAGTGCCAGCTTTGCTCGCCCACCGAAGCTTGCCGCGCGACCAGTGCTCGCAAGATGAAACGCCAAACTGAGAAGTTTTGGTATCAGCAGCAGGGCCAGCATCAATATGAAAAGCGATAAAGCCTGGTGCTTGGTCGAGATTTGCCACTCGGGAAAGAGCACCCGGTCGGCCACGAAGTAGGTGTGGCGTCCGAGATTTTCAATCAGGCCTTCAGTCGTTGTCAGGGCCAGCAGCAACAGCCAAAGAGGCGAGGCGACGTATGACATCACCCCCATCAAAAGATGAATGCGATTGACGATATGAAGCCCGGGAGTAAAGAGCAGTCGCGCATGCTGCAGGTTGCCCTGGCACCACCTGCGGTCACGGGCCGCGTAGTTAATCAGTGACGATGGCAATTCCTCGTAGCTGCCGCGCAATTCGCTCGCCAGATACACTTTCCACCCGGCCCGACGCATAAAGGCCGCTTCGACGAAATCGTGGCTGAGGATTGAGCCACCCAAGGGCTGCTGACCGGAAAGTTTCGGCAGGCGGCAATGTTCGCAAAATGGCCGGATGCGAATGATGGCGTTGTGCCCCCAATAATTGGCCTCGCCACCTTGCCAGAAATTCAGGCCGGTGATGAAAGTCTGACTATACGCATGCATCGCGAATTGGTGCAGGCGTCCGAACAGTGTGCGGCGATTCACCGGCAAAGGAGGCGCTTGCACAATTCCGACGCGCGGATTCTTTACCATTATCCGCACCAGATTCACGAGGCTCTTCGCGCTCATGACGCTGTCGGCGTCGAAGATGATTAAATACTCGTAGCGGTCGCCCCAGGTCGCGCAAAAGTCGGCGATGTTCCCGCACTTGCGTTCAAGGTTTTGCGGGCGATTGCGATAGAAGAGCCGTTCGGGCTGGCTGACCTCCTTTTTCAAATCCGCAAACGCAAGTTCCTCGCGCACCCAGATGTCCGGATCGGTCGTATCGCTGAGAACGAACAAATCGAAATTGTCCAGCCATCCGTTTTTCTGGAGCGATTCATAGGTCGCTCTCAATCCAGCGAAAACGCGAACCGGATCTTCATTGTAGATCGGCATCACAACGGCTGTTCGCGGCAACGGTCGTTTCTCGTCTTCGTCATCAGACAAAGTGCGGCTCAGATCAAGACTGTCCCCTCCCAGGCATTGAACAGTGAAACCAATGATCGAAGTCCAAAAACTCAGAGCGATGGGCAGCAGCAGGATGATGAACAAAATGAAGATCACCAGTTTCAACGGTGTGAGCCCGTTGATTGCCAACATGTCGAACATCCGCTCGCTGATGAGCGCCACCGTCGCTGCGACCAGCGAAGCGAAGCAGGTCCGCCGCGCAAAGACGGTAATGCGTCGCGGATCGAGAGACAAAATTCTCATAACGACCGTATCTCGAAATGCGGAGCCTATGGAATCTGATAGTGATAAACCCATGTTTCGCTTAATATCCGACCACTCGCCTGAAGTGTCATCCGCAGCTCGGCCGGTTCGCTGTTGACGCCGACCAAATCAAAAAATGCCCGCCAACCCCCTGTCACTTCGTTCGGCTCAGTGACCAGATTTCGTATTTCACCTTTGGAAGTTTGCAATTTTGCCTCGACAGTCGCGTTGGTCGCGAGCTCGGGCACAGGCACACCCGTGAAATCGACGACAAACCGGGTCGGAATTTTCTCGTGTTCAGGTGTGATTCTTGTGCCTTCGACTCGAAGAAGCGGCGTACGCTCGGGCTCATCCGATCGCGCCGAAATGGTATAGCTCCAGCGGAGTTCCTGGCCGGCGGCAATTTTTTGTTTCGGAACCCAATAGGCCACCATGTTGTCATTCCATTCCGAAGGAGTTGGAATCTCTACCAGCTCGATTGTTCCTGGTCCCCATTTGTTCAACGGCCTTACCCATAGACTTGGCCGCAACTCAAACCGGCTGACGAGATCGTGGTAACCACGGTAGTCACGTTCGCGTTGCATCAAACCGAACCCGGCCACATCGTCCGCCGCGAATCTGGTAATGCGGTGTTCCTTGGGCGGGTTTACGAGCGGACGCCATTCCCATTCGCCTGCGGCTGTTTGTATCAGCAACCCGTCTGAATCATGCACCTCCGAACGAAAATCGGGAATAAAGCGCGTTTTATTCTTTCCGAACAGAAACATGCTCGTCAGGGCCGCGAGCCCAAGCTTTTTGCCTTCTTTCCTCACAAACAGACTGGCTTCAACGTCTATAAATGTAATCTCCCCCGGCTTCAGCACAAACCGGAATGCACCAGCGACACTGGGACTGTCGAGCAGGGCAAAGAATTGCATGCGGTCAGCATAGTCGGACGGTCTCTCAAGCCAAAATTCTGTAAACCTAGGAAATTCCTCGCCGTGGGGTTCTCCCGTATCAATTGCGAGGCCTCGCGCTGAAGCGCCATAGCGTTGGAAGCTGCCGACCGGGCGAAAATAACTCGCGCCCTGAAAAGTCACTATTTCGGGCCGATGCTTGGATGTCCGGGGGTAATCGATGACCTTGAATCCGGCAAAATTCAGGTCATTGCCGAGTGCCTTTGGAAGCTGAACGCTGCCGTAGCCAAATTCATTCGTCGAAAACTGGTAATCCTGGACCTGCCCAGCGTCGATCGTGTGCAGCTTTACCGCGTCCTGGTATATATAGCCGCGATGAAAACATTGGATGCCGAATTCAATCGGGCCGGTGTGCCAGGGCCAGGCGTTAGGCCAGAAGCGAATCAATTGGTATTCGTCGTAGCCCATTTTCGTTAGAAACTCCGGCATATCTTCATGCGATGCGGGCTGGTATTCCTTTCCAGCAAGAGCATGGGCCATTTGACGGACCGTTTCGAAAGAGAATGCCGGCTGGGCCTCTTCAGCGGCGGAAGCGGAACTGCTTCCCCAGAGGATCGTCACTCCTGTTAAAATCAATCCGCCCAACCAAAATAAATGCGATCCAGTTTCCCTGCCCAAGCCCATATTTTGTTTTAGGAACCGCCCCGGCGAACCAGTCTTCGGCTCTTTATCCCTACTGGTTCTAGGCCAACGGCGACCGCACCGAAATAGGGTGTTCTGCTTAAAGGGTAAGCGATTTTGTTACCCGAGTTGACGTAAACTGCGAGGGGCTGACGGATTCAGCTATTGGTGCAGACATTCTCATTGAAAATCGGGCTTGGCAAATTGTTTTTCCCGCTGGCGGACGATTTTGGGAGCATTCTTATCCCGTTCGTCCACGTTTCCAACTGTTCTCCCCTCCCCAAGACCCGCACTTTGGCTGACGACAGCCAAGAACCTCTTATCCGCCTGCTTTGCTCAACGCTGCGGTAATTTGTCCGCTGACACCTACCGTTTCCCGGAAACCTGAAACTCCTGCCGGACTGATCGTCCTCAACCGAAATTGGTAGTCTCCGCCTGGTGGCAGGATAACCTTAGTCTTCGTAACGTCAGGTCCTAGCGTCGCAGCTTTTTCGAAACTTGTCCGGTTCGTAGAATATTCCACTTCGAAGCCCGTCTCATAGGTGGAGTTGTCGTGCCATGAGAGCTCGATCTCTGTTGGGCCAATCGCCCGCGCCTTCAGCCGGTCCGGGGGCGGTGCTGTAAATCCTGCTCGCTGCAAGCCGCGCTGGATAATTGGACTATTGAGCATGCGCGACCAGGTCGAGCCGCTCCTGTAGTTCTCGGCCATTAGTACAATTGGCCCTTGATCGATGCCGATCACGTCACTGCTCCACCAATTCGCCCTCACGTTATACGCGTCTCGGAAACCCTCCGTGGTCCAGAGATTGGTTCGGTATGACTCGTAAAAATGACGCAGAGCCGCAAGGCATATGTCCGGCGCAAAGGGCAGGGAACTGCCTGCCGCCGTTGGTGCTATTGTGCCATCTTCGAATCCACCCGGTGCGCCGCGCGCCCAATATCCGAGATAAGTGGTCCCGCTGATCGTTTTTCCGGGACCATCGCAAGCCGTGAAGCCCCATTCATTTGTGCTGTAATTCGGATATTTCTGAGGGTTCAGGCAAGCGTAGTGGCGTTGCGCGAGCGTCGCCTGGCGCGAATTCTCAAAATAATCGCTGCCTTTACTGCGCATATAGCTGTCGGCAATGCCGCGAAAATCGATCCAGACCTGAGAGTACTGATGCGTGAACAACGAAGGCTCAGTGACAAAATTAAAGTCGTGATATTTGGTCCATTGATAGCCTTTCGTCCATCGCTCCCAATAGTTTGAAGGCAACGCGTTGGTTCCAGCGCCAAGTCCGAGCAGATAAAGGCACGAGGCCTCGTTGTAACCCACCCACCTCGCCGGACCGTATCCGCGTTCCGGACACCATTCCATGTTCATGACATTGTCGTTCGACCGCAACATGAACGACCAGTCAATCCGACTTATGAGGCCATCGGAAATTCGTCGGATTTCTGTTTCGGCGGTGTTGGTCGGATCGTTAAAAAACTGACCAGCATCGATCACTCCCATCATTAACAGCGTCGTATCAATTGTCGAAAGTTCACTGCGACCGGCTCGCAAGCCGGTATCCATGTCCAAAAAATGATAGAACCAGCCATGACATCCTGCGGACTCGCTGCGGCTCGCGTTTTGCGGCAGGCTCGAGAGTGTCTTCAGCGTGGTCAATGTTCGAGCTGTTCCTTCCGTCCGAGTGATCCAACCTCGTTCAATTCCTACATTGATGGCGCTCAATCCGAAGCCGACCGCCGCAACGCTGCAGGGCGAGTAGGCGGCCGAACGGTCACGAATCAGCCCATTTTTCGGATTGGCTTCGTCCCAAAAATATCGAAAGGTCTGGCTCTGAACGTAATCCAGGAAGGCCTCGTCGTCCTTGAAGGACTTTGGACCATCAAGCGGAAGCACAACTGCGAATAATTCGCAGCCGCTCGACAATGCCAGCGTAATACAGATTAGAAAACCAACTAGATTCTTCAACTAGTCTAATTTAGGGTTTTACCCCATAAAATCAACTCTCCAAGCCGGGAAATGCGTCTGAAAAAGCCATAGGCCTTTGTCCTACATTTCCAGAAATTTCGCCGTGGTATCCCGACTTACCGACATGTCCACCAGCCCGCCCCGTCCCATTTTTCCGCCTTCTGCGTTCTTTGCCTTCTCTGCGGTCAAAAATCATCGGAATTTCCGGCTCAGACGCTCCCGATCATAATTCTGCCGTTCTGCCGAATCCATCTTGACGAAATCAGGCGTGCCATCCGCCAATTTTGGCCATGTCTTACCGTCCAGCGAGTTCGCTGTCCCGGTAACTCGTCGGACAGACATCGCCGGGTGATCACTCTGGTCCTTCGTCCGCCGACTGACGCTGCCTTCGTAGCTCATCGATTGGTCCGTCAGTTCCAAATCCTTCTCCAGCGCCAATTTCGGCTTGATGCCTTTCGCCTGCAGGACGCCGTGGTATGCTCGAACCGCTTCTTCCGGCGAAATTTTTTGCTCGGTGATCAATCGTAGCATCTCGATGAAGGCCAGTTGGTGTTCCGCATTGTTGATCTTGCGCCCGAATAGCGCCACCCGAGCACCATATTTTTGCGCATCGTGTATGAGTTTGAAGGCGTCGTAAGTCGTTCCCGCACTGCCGCCCAGAATGCCAACGACCAGATTGGGATCATATTGCGCGAGTTCCTCCATCGCTCGCGGGCCATGATAAACGATCTTCAGAAAAAGCGGCCGCCCCGATTCCGGCACGCCGGCCAGGTTCCGAATGATATTGTCGTTGATAAATTCGCCTAATTTTTCTGGGGCAACACCGCTGCTGACGTTTGGATCGAAAACTTCCAGAAAATAACGGAAGTTTTTCCGTTCTGCTTCCTCGCGAAACGCCTTAAAAGCCAGCAACGTCTCCCGATCTTGTTCGAGATCATTTACAAACGTGACGGAATAAAGTCCCAGGTTCGCACCGGAAAATTCGTTTGACGTGCGGTCGCATTCAATTTTTCCGCATTGAATCTGATCGATCGTCGCAGAGCGAAAAGGCTGTGCCGCTTCTCGAGCGTAACATCCGTGCCGCACCGCCCAAACATCCGTCGCATCGTTGGCGCGGGCCGCCGGCGTCACATGTGAGTTTCGAAAAACGCCTTCCTTTATGCTTAATTGTTCGTTGACGTATGCCGACATCAACATGATATCGACCAGCCCTTGATGTGTGACTTCCCGAATGATGTCCAGAAACTCAGGCAGGTTGCGATAGCCGTACTCGTCGCGCGTCCAGATCTCCGGTGAAAATCGCGCTGGCCTCTCGCCGCGTAATGAAAGATAAGAGCGTGGGCCCGGTGCGCGCACACCAAAAGCCATGTCGGCATCCTTCGCGTCCGCCAGGATAAAAGCCTTTGAGGAAGGATTGGCTTTGATTTCCGCAAGCTTGGCGTCGAGTGACTTCATCGCAAGCCGCGAAAGGACGCGGAAAACGCAAAAGCGATACGCGGCAAGTTTGCGGGAATACTTCTGGCTCTTTCTTTGTGCTCTTTTCGTTCTCTTACGGCCATATCAGACTTTCACCTTCGCCAGCGTCTCCTTCAACGCCTTAGCTGATTGCTGCAATGCCATCTGCTCCTTCGGCCACAGCTTAATCTCCACATGCTTCTCCACGCCCTTCCGACTAATTACCGTTGGGACGCTAAAACAGATGTCGCGTACATCGTAAGAACCTTGCAACAGCGATGAGACCGGCAGCAGCGCCTTCTTGTCCAGCAATACGGCATGGATGACATCCCGAATCGCTATCCCTACAGCCCAACCCGCACCACCTTTCTTTTTCAACACTTCGGCCCCGCTGTTTTTCGTGCGTTCGAACACCGCATTTTGAAAGCCCGGCGAGCATTCCGGCAGGCCGGTCAAAAGAAAACCGTTCACAGTCGCTGAAGACCAAACTGGTAGCATCGAATCTCCATGCTCTCCCAATATGAGCGCCTTGACCTGCGAAGGCGCCAGCTTCAACTCCTCCGCGATCAAAGAACTGAATCGTGACGTATCCAGCATCGTGCCAAGCCCATAAACCTGTTGCCATGGCAAACCGATCCGCTGCCCGGCCAATTGGGTGAGGATATCGACAGGATTCGAAACCACAAATATGTGGGCGTCCTTGTGCAGGCCTGCTGACTTGATGCTGTCGAGGATTTGCACAAACAGCGTCACGTTCCGATTAATTAAATCCAGCCGTGATTCATCCGGTTTCCGGCGCAATCCGGCGGTGATCAAAAAAATGTCGCTGTCGGCGGCGCGACCGTAATCTCCTGCATAAATCTTGTGGTCGCCTGCGAACGCGCTGCCGTGATGCAAATCAAGCGCCTCACCCTCGGCTAGCTCCTTGTTTGCATCCAGTATCTGGATCTCTGAAACCAATCCCCCACATTGCAGCGCATACGCCGCACACGAACCAACCCGTCCGCCGCCGCCGATGATTGTTACCTTCATAATAAAACCACGAATGAACACCAAAGAACACGAATCATAAGATGATTCGCGCCCACTTCTTGAAACCCCTTCTCCTTGAGTAACAACTTTGCTTCTTCATTCGTGTCCATTGGTGTTTATTCGTGGTTTTTGGTTTCATAACACTATGCGCTCCTACTCAAGCTTGGGATTTTTGAAATTTAGAATGACGCCAACACGCATTTCTGTGATTCGCAGATAGTTCAGTATTTGACCCCGCTCTAGGTCTGTAATTCGTTGAATGACCTTCGTGTCCACGATTACCGAATCGAACGCGATCAAATCAGGAATGAAGAGCCCAATTCCGTGTCCTTTGTACATCATCGGAAAGCTCGGTTGTTGCTTGTACGGAAACTTTCGCAATCCAAACTCAACAACGAGAGCGTTCTCGTAAGGCTTCTCATGAAAGCCGTGCCCAATTCCGTTAAGCACGTCCATTGCTGCGCCCACAATCTGAAACACCTCCTCTTTGAGCAACAACTTTGCCCTCTCATTCGTGTTCATTGGTGTTTATTCGTGGTTTCTTGTTATCGGGAGCCGTTGATGATCTGGTCCGTTATGGCTTGAACCAGCGCCTCTGCCTCAGCATCGGCTGAATTCTGTGCAATTCCGTGTTCCGTTGCCGTTCCATTGATCGCGCACGTCACTCCCGGCCGCCAACCCTCGTTATCGCATAACTCGCACTCCTTCAATCCGATGCGCGGGTCAGGAATTCCGAGGCTCTGTTTGATCTTGAGCAAGTCCTGCAGTTGCGCGGGTGTCATGGTTTTCACCGGTTTGCCGAGCTGCGAAGCGACCAGAACAGTGCGGCAATACGCCTCCAAAATCTCCATTTTGAAATAGGCGTCCTCGACATTGTTATGGCTCCAGGCAACAACACCATGATTTGCCATCAAGATCGTGTTGTGTTTGTCCACCAGGTCCGCCACCAACTTGCCCATTTCCGGCGTGCCCGGTGTCCGATAAGGCGCTATGGCTACGGACGAAAAAACCTCATACTCAGGAATCATGCACGTCGGCGGCTCAACTCCGGCCACCGCAAATCCCGTGCTATAGGGTGGATGGCAGTGAACGGTCGCCACCGCGCGCGGTTGGCGTTTCATGATCTGCAAATGCATCAGAATCTCGCTCGTCCGCTTTTTGCCATTCCCGCTGCACAACTGGTTTCCTTCCAAATCCACCAGGCACATGTCGTCCTCTTTCATGAACCCCTTTGAAACCAGGGTAGGCGTGCAGAGGGCAATATCTTCACCGACGCGAACCGCGATGTTGCCGCCATTTCCGTCCACGTAAGCACGTTGCCAGAGACGCCGTCCGATGTCGCAGATCTGTGTCTTCAATGCATTTATTTTCGGCGTATTGAAGAACGCATCAATTTCAGCCTTCGAACTTTTAGATGTGACCGGCTTTTCTGATTCGAAATTCTCGCCGTTCTTTGCGTCAGATGCTTTATGGGAATTAGCGCCTTCCAGGTCTCTTAGAAAATCCCGGGCGGAAGGCGTCAACAACACTCCATCCGGTAAAGAACGCACGTCTTTGCCGCCGCGCACCATCTCTTCCAAATCTTTGACGCTAATGACTTGCTTCACTTTGTAAATGGATTGTAAAAAATCTCGTCCACCAGCGCCGCGTTAATCGCATCCACTGGTGTTGGTTTTTCAAACGGCGAAGCCGCTTCCCGCCCTTCGACAAAGCCAATCGTTTGTCCTACTCCGCCACCCAAATCATCATACACTACCAGAGTCGGCTCGTTACTCATGCCCGGCGGCGTGTCCGTCCCTCGTTGAAAATGTTCACGCGTGAACGGACTCACAATCAGCCAGCGTGCGCCTGTCAGTGCCGGCATCGACTGGCTAAGCGTGACGCGGCCTATGACAGTTCCGAGACGCATCAGAAAGCTCCAAATCCCAAATCCCAACCCCAAAAAAAATCCCAGGCACCAAGCTCCAAAGCACATGAGGTGCCAGCTTGGATTTTGGAATTTGGAATTTGGAGTATTTCTGAGGTTTGGGATTTGGAATTTGGGATTTTCATATCGCTTTCTCATCCACGATTCCCACAATCATGCACCTGACCGGACTCTTTTCATTTTTCACTGCTTTGCGCGCTGCCATTCCATCCGACGAAATAATCACTCGCTGATGCATCGCGGCTCCATGCGCATCAATCGCGACTTGCGGCACACCTTCCGGATCACCAGCGTCGTTGATCGGCTGGCAAATGATCAAGCGCCAGCCCTCGAAGCTTGGATGTTTTCGAGTCGCCGTCAGATTTCCTTCAACGCGAGCTAACAGCATATGGGAAACAACAGAACCACTAATAAACACCAATGAACACGAATTAAGCGCAAAACTCCGCATGCGCGGACCCGATCGCATACAGGGAACTTGAACGTATCAGATTCGTGTTTATTTGTGTTCATTCGTGGTTAATAAATCCTCAAATTGTCCACCATGACGCAACGTCTGACCCGGCAAAACGTCTTTGGATTCGTCACTCCTTCGCCGGTGGGTGTCGCAATCGAGTAGCTTAAATAGCCTTCTCCTCCTAATCCCAGTCCTGCCATACACGGCCCGTTCTTCACAAACAATGTGGTATCCAGCGCCCGGGCCATTGCTGTCATGTGCTCGACGTCGTGCGAATGAATGATCGAGGTGTGTTTGTAATTGTGCTCCGCAGCCTTTGCCGCTTCGATGCCTTCCTCAATACTTCTGACTCTCACGATCGGAACGAAAGGCATCATCTGCTCCTCTCTCACAAAGAGATGGTCCTTATCCGTTTCAGCAAAAAGCAGTTCGGTTTTCTCCGGCACATTCGCCCCAGCCGCTTTGGCCAGCACCGAAGCATCCTTGCCAATCAGCGCCTTGTTCACAATCGGCTCCGGGCAACCCGCGCCTTGACCTTCCTTGAAAGTGAATGCTTCTTTTGTGAGCCGCTCCAATTGCGGGGAGTTGAGCCTCACCGCTCCAGCCCTTTCCATCTCGCTCATCAATTCATCGGCGATCTTTTCCAGCGCAAATACTTCTTTCTCGCCGATGCAAAGCAAATTGTTGTCGTAAGCTCCGCCTTGAATGATCGATTTCGCCGCGCGCTTCATGCACGCCGTATCATCAACGAGCACCGGCGGATTTCCCGGCCCCGCGCAAATTGCGCGTTTACCCGTTTGCATCGCCGCTTTTACGACCGCCGGTCCCCCGGTCACGCACAGCAATCGCACAGCCTCGTGATTACAAATCGTTTTGAACGAATCGAGCGTTGGTTGCTCAATAATCGTCACAAGATTCTCGATGCCAATCTCCCGCTCGATCGCCCGATTATATTCCCGCACGGCCAGCGCCGCGCATTTTGCTGCTGACGGATGTGCGTTGAAAACGACGCCATTACCCGCTGCGACAATATTCACAATATTTCCGCTCAACGTCGGGATGGAATGTGTCGAAGGCGTGATCGCCGCCACTACGCCGAAAGGCGTGTACTCCTCCAGCATGATGCCGTGATCTCCACTCCGCCCATCCGGATGCAACCATTCAACACCGGGAACGAGCTTGATAATTTTCAGCTTCTCAATCTTGTGATCGAGCCGGCCAATCTTCGTCTCTTCCAGTTCAATACGCCCCCACTCGCTGGCATTGGCTTCAGCCAACGCCTTCACGATCTCGACAACCTTTGTGCGCGCGGCCACTCCTTTCTGCTTCAGCTTGAGAAATCCTTCGTGTGCGGCGGCACAAGCTTCATTCGCATCCTGAAAAACGCCGTACTTCCCGGTCCTGATACTGCCGCCACTGACATGCCCATTTCCGCCGCATCCGCAACTTTCCTTCGCTGGCGTTCTGGCGGCGGCAGTTGCTCCATCGCCGCCCGTTTTGCCCAGCCGTCCCAGCACTTCGGCAACCACATCACGAATCAATGTCTCGTTAATTGCGCTCATTCAAATTGTTTCGCATTTCAAATTTTAAACTTGGAATTTGCTCACTGTTTCGCGCTGTAAATCTGTTTGCCCAGCACATCGACCGTATCCACGATTCCGATAATCACCGCGTCCACCGGCGCATCCTTCAAATTCGGTGCCAGCCGCGCCGAACTGCCCTGGCAAAACATCACCAGTTCCCCGATCCCCGCGCCCACACTATCGACGGCCACAATCGTATTCGTGCCGCCTCGAAACTTCGTAGGGTCTTTGTCATCCACAAGTTGCGGCCTCACCAGCAACAGCTTCCGTCCATCCATCGACGGATCTTTCTTTGTGGCAACAACCGAACCTTCTACACGCGCGAGAAACATAGGTTTGGTAATCGGTAATCAGTGATTTGCACTTGAAGACTACTGATTTGTATCAGTGACGTCCCGGGATGGGTGCGGAAAGCACAGGGTAATTTCCCGGCTGGGAATCACCAGTCACTCCATCCCTCACTTCGCGACCGGTCTCTTCGGCAGTACCGCTTCGACATCGGAATGTGGCCGCGCAATCACGTGAACGCTGACCAGCTCGCCTTTGATTGCCTTAATGGCTTGCGCCCCAGCGTCGGTCGCTGCTTTGACCGCCGCAACATCTCCGACGACGACCGCTGTCACCAGCGCGTTGCCGACTTGCGTCATCGGTCCAGCCAATTCTACGTTCGCCGCTTTCAACATCGCGTCCGTGCCCTCGACGAGAGCGACGAGACCGCGGGTTTCGATAAGTCCAATTGCTTGATGTGCCATGATTAATTGATGGTTAATAGTTGACCTTTGCTAACAGATTGTTTTGTGTGTGTTTTCCCTAAAAATCGTTTCACCTCGCGTGCCACAACCAGTTCTTCATTTGTGGGCACGACGATTACTTTCGCGCGTGATTCCGGCGCGCTGATGACCGCCTCTTGTGCTTTAGTCGAACCGTTCTTTCCCAAATCGAGCACGATGCCGAGTTGCTCCAAATCTTTGCAGACCGCCTCGCGGAATGCTGGCCGGTTCTCACCAATACCTGCCGTGAACACCAGCGCGTCCACCCCATTCAATTCCAAATAAAACGAACCTATCCAACGTCGCGCCTCATGAGCAAATACATCCAGCGCGAGCTGCGCCTTTTGATTTCCTTTCGCAGCCTGTTCTTCAATATCACGAAAATCGTTATACCCACCGGACAACGCCTTTAACCCCGACTCCTTGCACATCAGCTTTTCCGCTTCATCCAACGTCAAATTTTTTGACCGCATCAGAAAGGGCAAGGCGAACGAATCCAGGTCACCGACACGATTGTTCTGCGACATACCCGATTGCGGACTTAGGCCCATGCTCGTCCCAATCGCAACGCCATTCAATATTCCCGTGATGGAGGAACTTCCGCCCAGGTGGCACGAGATGACCCGAAGATTCGGTTTCCGAACGGATGTCGTTGCGCCATCGACATAAAGTTGCCGCGCGCGCTCCGCGATGTCCTCGCGCCCGAGCAATTCAGCGGACCGCTCCGCAATGAACTTGTGACTTGCACCATGAAATCCCCAGCGCCTCACACCCGCTTCATGCCATTCCTCCGGCACTGCATATCGCATGGCGGCTTCCGGCGCCCACTGATAAAAAGCCGTCTCAAATAGTCCAACCAACGGCACTTCCGGCATTCGCTGAGCAAAAAATCGAATCCCGGAGATATATGGCGGATTATGTGCAGGGGCGACGCCGTTGAAAGCTTCCATCGCTTTTACTACTTGTTCATCCAATCGTACGCACCCATTTACTCCTCGCGCCATGATGGTCTTGAATCCGACCGCCGCGAGGTCGCGTTCACTTTCGATGTGCCCACCTTCTTTCAATTGCTGAAGGCAATCCCCAATCGCTTTCGGATAATCCGTTACCCGCTCGAAGCCACCCTTGTGCAACAATCGCTCGCCGCCGTTCGAAAAATCGAACAGCCGCCACTTCAGCGACGTTGATCCAAGGTTAGCGACGAGAATTTTCACGTCTTCCGATTTAACGGTTTAGCGTTTCAACGTTTTAATGATTATTGCAGCCACTTCCCCAATCCCGACAACCCATCATGTGGCCGCGGGATCACTTGGACACTCACCACTTGCCCGACCTGCGCAGCCGCAGCCGCGCCCGCGTCCGTCGCAGCTTTCACCGCCGCGACATCGCCACGGAAAAATCCCGTGACATACCCGCTGCCGATTTTTTCCCAGCCGACCAGAGTCACATTCGCCGCTTTCAGAGCTGCGTCGCACGCTTCGAGCAAAGCACAAAGCCCTTTGCACTCGATCATTCCAACTGCTTGTTGAGTCATAAATTATTTGATGGTTAATTGTTCAAAAATTTGCGGCTACCTCACTGCCGCCTTGTTTACGTCGCCGAGAAAAGATTTCAGCAGATCCTCATGCGGCCTCGCGAGGATATGCGAGCTAACCAGTTCGCCGACCTTCGATGCCGCCTTTGATCCGGCATCCACTGCCGCTTTCACACTCCCGACGTCGCCGCGGCACAAAACCGTGATCAAGCCGCCGCCGATCGGTATGGTTTTTATCAGGCTCACGTTGGCCGCTTTGACCATGGCATCGCTCGCCTCGACGCTGCCGACGTAACCCTTCGTTTCGATCATTCCTAATGCTTCGCTCATTGTTTAATTGATGGTTGACCCCGAAAGCTTTCGGGGTTGATTGTTAATTACCAAAAAACTCATTTCATCAGCTCGCACGGCGTCTCTGGTTGTAAATTACACGCGTTCCCCTCATCTGTATCAATGTGCACCTCCAACTTGAAACTTTTATCTACCCGTACCAGCATCCTGTCCAAAGTTATCCCGCACGCCCCCCCAATTTTCAGCTTCATCGCGTCCCCCGCTTTAACGCCATAAAATTCCCCATCTGCCAACGACATATGCACGTGGCGCATCGCGCGAATCACTCCCTCGTTCATCTCAAAGAATCCTGCTGGCCCCATCAACATGCACCCCAATGTCCCTTTGATGTCTCCCGAAATTCGCAGCGGCAACTCAAACCCCAGTGCAATCCCATCCGTGTAAGCCAACTCCACCTGGTTCAAGGTTCGGCACGGTCCCAGAATTCGCAGGTTCGAAATCACTCGGCTGCGCGGCCCGATCAGTGTCAGCGTCTCTTTCGCCGCGAACTGTCCCTCCTGGTATAACCACTTGTGGACCGTGAGTTGATGTCCCTTCCCAAATAGAATTTCCACCGCCTCCTGAGTCAAATGGCAATGGCGCGCGCTCACGTTCACGACAAGCGGATTCGGCGCGGTCGCGGGCCGCGGCAACGGCTTTCCCAAGCGCTGATACACCGCCTGGCGGACCAAGTGTTCCACCACAGCCCGATGCGGTAATTGGCTTTCTAAAACCATAAAGCTGCTCGATTCTGACAGATTATGGTAGATTGTCAAAATAAATCTTGCAAAATCTTTCACAATCTTCCATACTCGTGCTCGAATGCAGCCGGAAGAGCGTCAGCACCGCATCGCTGAATATCTGCAAAAGGTTGAATTTGCAGCACTTGAAGAGATTTCCAAGCAAGTCGGCGGCTCGCTTTCGACGATCCGGCGAGACCTGGCAGTTTTGGAAAGTTCCGGCAACATTCAACGCACCCACGGCGGTGCTCGTGTGATGAATCCCCGAAGTGACGAATTCACCTTCACTGCACGCGATACGCATCAACTTGCCGAAAAAGAGGCGATCGGCCGGGCAGCGGCTGAACTTATTCCCGCCAATCAAAGCGTCATCATTGATGCCGGCACTACCGTGTATCACGTCGCTCGCTATCTCGAAAGCAAAGCGCCCCAAATCATTACCAACTCGCTGCCCGTGGCGAACCTCTTCGCTTCCGCCAATCGCGTCGAAGTGGTCGTATCCGGCGGGGTGATATATCCGCGCCTCGGCGTGCTCGTTGGCCCGCTCGCAGTCGAAGGCTTCAAAAAAATTCACGCTGACATTGCTGTCATGAGTGCCGGCGGAATTTCGCTCGATGGCGTCACGAACTCCCACGGTCTCCTCATCGATATTCAACGCGCCATGATCAATGCCGCGCAAAAAGTGATTTTCTGTTTCGACCACACCAAACTCGGCCGTAAATCCGTCTCCCCACTTTGCGATCTCGATTGCATTGATACCATCGTGACTGATGCTGGCGCGCCGACTGAATTGCTGGACCAACTGAGAGGGAAGGGGATTGAGGTGATTGTGGCACCGCTTTCAATCGAACAAACCGCGAACTCGAATAGATAATCATAGCAAGACATTCGTTTTAGCGATTTTCCCCTCCGACCGCCTTTTCACAGCGTCTTGCAAATTTTTCATGGCGTGATCCCTTGACACGTAATCCCTCAAATTCCTAGCGTTCCCCTCGCAACTGCCCATATGTCCAAATCCAAAAACCTCGAACGCTCTTTCGCGCTCGCTAAGGAACGCTACTCCGAACTCGGCGTGAACGTTGACAAAGTCCTTTCTCGACTTTCCCACATTCCCATCTCCCTCCACTGCTGGCAAGGCGACGACGTCGGCGGTTTCGAAAATGCCGAGACCAGCCTCGGCGGCGGTCTCGCCGTCACCGGCAATTATCCCGGCAAAGCTCGAACACCGGACGAACTGCGCGGCGACCTCACTCAAGCCCTCTCGCTTATCCCCGGCAAACATCGCCTGAGTCTCCACGCTTCATACGCTGAAACTCGCGGCAGGCGCGTCGAACGTGACGAACTTCAGCCCGAGCATTTCCATGGTTGGATCGATTGGGCCAAAGCAAATGGACTAGGACTCGATTTCAATCAGACTTTCTTTTCTCACCCCAAAGCCGCTGACGGTTTCACTCTTGCCCATCGGGACAAAGCGATTCGCCAATTCTGGATCGATCACGGCATCGCCTGCCGCAAAATCGGCGCATCCATTGGTAAGCGTCTTGGTAAAACTTGCATCACCAATCTTTGGATCCCTGACGGCTACAAAGACACTCCCGCTGATCGAAAAAGCCCCCGCGAGCGCCTTGCCCAATCGCTTGATGCCATTTTCAAGGAACCAATTTCATCAAAACTCAACCTCGATTCCGTTGAGCCAAAACTCTTCGGCATCGGCTCCGAAAGCTACGTTGTCGGCTCGCACGAATTTTACCTCGGCTACGCTATCTCTCGAGAAAAGCTCCTCACCCTCGATGCCGGTCACTACCACCCGACCGAAAGCATCGCCGATAAAATCTCCGGCGTGCTCCAATTTCTCCCCGAGATGATGCTGCACGTTAGCCGCGGTGTTCGTTGGGATAGTGATCACGTCGTAACGCTCACCGACGATCTCCTCGCGATCGCGCGCGAAATCGTCGCCAACGGCTACGCCAATCGCGTCCACATCGGCCTCGATTACTTCGACGCCAGCATCAACCGCGTCGCCGCCTGGGTCATCGGCACCCGCAACATGCTTCGCGCCTTGCTCATCGCATTCCTCGAACCACCGGGCGTACGAGCCGCCGAAATCGAAGGCGACCACACCGCTCGTCTCGCCCTCCAGGAAGAATCCAAGTCCCTCCCATTTGGCGCAGTCTGGGATTATTACTGCGCCTCGAAGTCAGTGCCCACTTCCAACGCTTGGCTTCCAGTAATCAAAAAATACGAGAAAGAAATTTTATCCGCTCGTTGAGAGAATGCTGCAATACTTCCTCCATAATTCTAGTCTTAATCGTATTCGTAATTCAATTTTTCCCTTTTCATTCAAATTCGCGCCAATTCGCGTAATTCGCGGATAAAAAGAAATTGAACCCCCTTCTCCAACTTACTCAAATCACCAAATCCTTTGGCGCAGTCCGCGCCCTCAAAGGCGTCTCCTTCGATCTTCGTTCTGGCGAAGTCCATGCGCTTTTGGGCGAAAACGGCGCCGGCAAATCCACGCTCATCAAAATCATAACCGGCGCCCGTCAACCCGATTCCGGCAAAGTTGAAATTGACGGTCGCGAAATCCCGCGCCTTACCCCGGCCTCCGCTCACACTTGCGGTATCGCTGCCATCTACCAACAGCCCGCCCTCTTTCCCGATCTCTCCGTCGCTGAAAACATCGCGCTCGCCCTCGAAAAACCTTCCGCCCTCCGTTCGATCCGCTGGCGCGCTCGTCACACTCGCGCCGCCGAACTCCTCAAACGCGTTGGCGCAGACATCGACCCGTCACGCGAAGTCCGGCAACTCTCCATGCCCGAACAACAACTCGTCGAAATTGCCCGCGCTATCGGCGTCGGCGCTCGCATTCTCGTTCTCGATGAACCCACTGCTTCTCTCACCAAAAAAGAAATCGAGTTGCTTTACACTGTTATCCGCGACCTTCGTTCCCGCGGCGTTGGCATGATTTACATCTCTCATCGCCTCGAAGAAATATTTTCTGTTGCCGACCGCGTTACGGTTTTGCGCGACGGCGAAAGCATCGGCACCAACCAAATCGATTCCATCAACGATTCTCAACTCATCCGCATGATGATCGGCCGCGAAGTCTCAACGATCAATCCTCCGCGTGAATCGCCTTCCCCTCTCCCCTTCCGATGGGGAGAGGGCCAGGGTGAGGGGGAATTCAGGGTCGCTCTCTCCGTCCGAAGCCTCGGCTGTCGCATCTCAAACAGCACAAACGTTTCCTTCGAACTTCGCTCGGGCGAAATCCTCGGCCTTGCTGGACTCGTTGGCGCTGGTCGCACCGAACTTGCTCGGATCCTCTTTGGCATCACGCCCGCCGACTCCGGCGAAATCCTGGTGAATGGGAAAAGGGTCCAACTCCAGTCTCCCCGCGACGCCATCAAACATGGCATCGCTTACGTCCCCGAAGATCGTCGTCGTCACGGCGTCATTCTCGAAATGCCTGTCGCCGCTAATATTACCATGAGCATCCATTCCGAGGTTTTCCGGGGTACATGGCTGCGATTCGACTCCGAACGCACACTTTCGCAAAACTTCGTCCGCGATCTCGCCATCAAAACTTCCAGCGTTGACGCCCCTGCCGCCACACTTTCCGGCGGCAACCAACAAAAAGTTGCACTGGCACGCTGGCTTGCAGCGAAACCTAAAATCCTCATTCTGGACGAGCCCACTCAAGGCGTGGACGTCGGCGCAAAATCCGAAATCCACAAACTCATTCGCCGTCTGGCGGCTCAGGGTCTCGCGGTTCTAATGATTTCCTCCGACCTCCCCGAAATCCTCGGCATGAGCAACCGCATCGCTGTGATGCGCGGCGGCACGATTGCCACAATTCTGCCGGGTGACTCTACAGCTCACGACATCATGGCCGCCGCTCTTGGCCCAACAAAATGAAATGCTCCAACTTACCGCTCTTTCCCATTTTGAAATCTGATATTTCGAATTTGGGATCTTTGGGATTTGAAGGTTGGAATTTGGAGTTTCTCTGGAACTTGGAACTTGGAGCTTGGAGCTTTCCCCACGAGGACCGTCCATGTTAAAGCGCCATTTCCGCGAAATCTCTGTCGCCTCCGCCCTCCTTCTCCTCCTCCTCGCTCTTGGCATCTTCGCCCCGGCTTTCTTCTCGCCCCAACCTCTCCTCTCCCGCCTCACTCGCGAAACTCCCGCACTCGTCGTCGCCTGCGGCATCGCACTCGTCATCATCTGCCGCCAAATCGACATCTCCGTTGGCTCACAGTTCTCCGTTTGCAGCGTCTGCGCCGGACTCCTCGCTGCCTCCGGTTGGTCTTTTCCATTTGTTTTCCTCGCTTCAGTCCTCATCGGCGCATTTCAAGGCGCTTTCAACGGCATACTCATCGCCGGCCTTCGTCTTCCTTCAATTGTCGTCACCCTCGCGACCATGGTCATCTTGCGCGAAGGCAACCGCTGGGCGCGACAAGGCCAATTCGTCAACCTTCCTGACAAACTTCAATGGTTCGGCCTCACCCAACAATCCGGCCAACTTCTCCTCATCGCGATTGCACTGCTCCTGTTTGTAGCTCTGCTTTTCGTCCTGAGATACTTCGCCGCAGGCCGATTTGTTTATGCCGTCGGTTCCGATGCCGAGGCTGCCCGGCTTGCGGGTATTCATCCGCAACTTGTCACCTTCCTGGTATTCGTTTTCACCGGCGCGCTCATCGGTCTCGCCTCCCTCATGAACATCATCCAATCTCCGCAGGTGGACCCCAATTCCGGTTCTGGTCTTGAACTCAAAACCATCGCTGCAGCGGTGGTCGGCGGCGTCGCAGTTTCCGGCGGACGCGGCAATCTCATCGGCGTCTTCCTCGGCTTGCTTCTGCTCGGCTGCATCGATCCCGCTTTGATCTACTTGCACATCGAAGCCTACTGGGAAAAAGCCATTCAAGGCGCAATCATTCTCCTCGCCGTCATTGCCGACGGCCTCCGAACCCGCCGTCAATCAACATGAAACCAAATTCATGCAAGATCATTGGTGGCACGATCATAAAGAAAGGAGTCCCCGGGACTCACGAGCGATCCTTCATGATCTTGCCCCTTATGATCTTGCCTTTTTTTGTTCTTGCTGGGCGCGACCTTCCGCCACACGCCCTATGAGCACGCCTCTAAAATCTCTCAAACCCTTCCTCCTCCGCCACGAAACCATTCTGCTCCTCATCCTCATCCTCGAATGGCTCTACTTCAATGCCGTCGGTCGCCGCTTCGCTTCCTACGACAATACCTGCGACATCCTTCGCCACTCCGTCGAAATCGGCCTCCTCGCTTTGGTCATGACCCCAATCATTCTCACGGGCGGCATTGACCTCTCCGTCGGTTCACTCCTCGGCCTTTGCGCCATTGTGTTCGGCAAACTCTGGCGCGACGCTCATCTGCCGATCCCTTTCGCCATCCTCCTCACCCTTTGCATCGGCTCACTCGCGGGTGGACTCAACGCCTCTCTCATCACCTTGCTTCGACTTCCGCCGCTCATTGTCACACTTGGCACGTATTCACTTTTTCGCGGCCTCGCTGAAGCCATCACTCACGGCGTGGACACTTTCACAAACTTCCCTTCCTGGTTTTTTTCTCTCGGCCAGGAACGTTTTCTCGGCATTCCCGCTCAAGCGCCCATTTTCCTCATCGTTCTCATCGCCATCTGGCTGCTCGTCCATCGCACGACCTTTGGCCGTTCCTTCCGCGCCATCGGTTTCTCGCCCGAAGGCACTCGCTACGCCGGCATTCCGGTCGAGCGTCGAATCGCTCTAGCCTATATCCTCGCCGGCTTCGTTTCGGCCCTCGCTGCTATCATCTACACCGCCCGTCTCGGCCAGGCCAAAGCCGATGCCGGCACCGGCTACGAACTCTATGCGATCACCGCCGTTGTCCTCGGCGGCACCAGCATCTTCGGCGGCATCGGTTCGGTCCATGGCACGATCCTTGGCGTCGCCGCGATTGCCGTTCTCAGCAACGGCCTGGTTCATGCGCATCAACCGCGCGAACTCGCCGGCATCCTTACCGGCGCGCTCCTCCTCCTCGCCCTCACCACCTCTGCGATTCCAAAAATATTGACCACCCTCCGCTCCCGACACCAAACTCTCCCATCAAACACACAACCTGCAAACTCCGCATGACGCGCCATATTCCTACTCTTACTCTCTCTCATACTCCTCTCATTAACACCTCGCTGAAGCGAGGTGTGTGCGTACTGAGCGAGAAGAAAAACTGTTTCAACAGTTTCTGCTTCACTGCGCTGATTTTTCGTATTTCCGCGATTCCCTTGTCCGTTCTCTCTGTTATCTCCTGTTTGATTCTTTCATTCCTTTTCACCGGCTGCTCCAAATCTTCCTCCGATTCCTCACCCTCCCCATCCGGCTCCACCAACAAAAAACTCATCATCGCTCTCATGCCCAAGAGCAAAGGCAACGCCTACTTCATCTCTTGCAAACAGGGCGCGGATGAAGCCGCCAAAGAACTCGGCGTCGAACTCCTCTTCGACGGCCCCACCGATCCCGATCCCGCTAAACAAAACGAGATCATCGAAAACTGGATTACTCTCGGCGTAGACGCCATTGCTGCCGCGTGCGAAAACAAAGAAGGCATCTCCACCGCGCTCCGCAAAGCCAAACAGAAAGGCATCAAAGTCCTCACCTATGATTCCGACGCCAATCCCGATGCCCGCGATTTCTTCGTCAACCAGGCCACTCCGGAAGGCATTGGCAACACTCTCATGGACGAAGCCGCGCGCCTCTGCAACGACGATGGCGAATTCGCCATCATCACCGCCAGTCTTACCGCCGCCAATATGAACGAATGGCAGAAATACATCGAAGCCCGTCGTTCCTCCAAACATCCCAATATGAAAATGGTCGCCCTTCGCCCCTGCGACGACCTCAAAGATAAAGCCCAGAGCGAAGCCACCGCTGTCCTCAGCGCCAACCCAAACCTCAAACTCATCATGGCCATTTGCTCACCCGCCGTCCCCGGCGCTGCCGAAGCCGTCAAACAAGCTGGTAAAACCGGAGCTGTAAAAGTCATCGGCCTCGGACTTCCGAGCGAGAACCGCAAATATGTTAAAGACGGCGTCACCCAATCCGTCATTCTTTGGAAAACCATCGACCTCGGCTACCTGACTGTTCACGCCACAACCGCTCTCGCCAAAGGCGAGCTCAAACCCGGCGCAACGACCTACAAGGCTGGCCGACTCGGCGAGATGCAAATCCAGGGCGACAACATCCTTCTCGGCCAGCCCTTCATCTTCAACAAAGACAACATAGACCAATTTAATTTTTGACCGCGCATGAAGCAGGACGAGACGTTTACAAAACACCAAATCCCAAGCTCCAAGCTCCAGAGAAACATCAAGCTCCAAACTTCAAATCCCGACAGAGTCCCGAACTTCAAATCGCGACCATTTGTCTTCGCAGAGATTCTCTTGATGCTTGGAATTTGGATCTTCTCTGGAGCTTGGAGCTTGGTTCTTGGAGCTTCTTTGGCCGCTGTCGATCTGCGTTGCGAATACCTCGCGTCTCCTCTCGGCCTCGACGAACTGCACCCGCGCCTTTCCTGGCGCATCGAGTCCTCCGAACGCGGCGAGAAGCAGACCGCCTACGAAATTTTAGTCGTTTCCGAGCTCGGTAAGATTGATTCCCCCGATCTCTGGGACTCTGAGAAAGTCACCAACTCTCAAACCGTAAACGTCGTCTACTCCGGCAAACCCCTCACCTCCCGCCAACGCTGCTTCTGGAAAGTCAAAGTCTGGAACACGGATGGCCAACCCTCTGAATGGAGCGAGACTGCCAAATGGACTATGGGCCTGCTCAAATCAGATGATTGGAAAGCCGACTACATCACCTTCCGTGACACCACAGCTATTACCAAAACTCCCAGCCCGCTCACACTTCCACCGGCCCATCGATACCGCAAACAATTCTCGGCCTCCAAACCAATCCGTCGCGCGACCATTTATGCCACCGCTCTCGGCATTTACGAACTTCACCTCAACAACCAACGCGTCGGCGACGCTTACTTCACTCCAGGTTGGACCGATTACCATCAGCGCGCGTACTACAACACCTACGACGTCACATCCCTCCTCCAATCCGGCACCAACTCCCTCCACGCCTGGGTTGCCGATGGCTGGTATTCCGGCTATGTCGGCTTCGGTCTCCTGACGGGCCTCGGTACCGAACACATTGGCCGCTACATCTACGGCAAGACTCCCGCAGTTATGGTCCAACTCGAAATCGAATATTCCGACAGCTCCCGGGACACCATTGTCACCGACGGTTCATGGCAGGTCGGCGAAGGTCCAATTCAGCAAGCCGATTTGCTGATGGGCGAGTTCTACGACGCCCGCAAGGAAGGTGGGGCGAGCGTCCCCGCGAGCCGCTCTGAGGACTCATGGGAACCTGCCATCCTCGCTTCTGAAAACGGGCCCGCGAAAGCCACCTTCTATGAATTCCGCAACCCCGGTCCCGATGGCAGAGTGAAAGTCGAAGGCCGCGAAATTGACCTCGGCTTTCATCGTCCACCTAAACTCGAATCTTTTCCGGGCCTTCCTGTGCGTCGTCTGCAGGAAATCAAACCCATCGCCATCACTTCCCCGTCGACCAACGTTTACATCTTTAATCTCGGTCAAAATTTCGCCGGTGTCGTCCGCCTCAAAGTAAAAGGCCCAACAGGCACGATGGTTCGTTTACGCTATGGCGAAATGCTGCATCCCGATGGCCGTCTCATGACCGAAAATCTTCGCAAAGCCCGCGCTACAGATTTCTACATCCTCCGTGGTGATCCCAACGGTGAAACCTACACCCCTCGCTTCACTTTCCACGGTTTTCAATACGTCGAACTCACGGATTTTCCCGGCAAACCCGACCTCGACACCATCACCGGCATCGTCATGCATTCCGACACTCCGTTCACCAGCGATTTCGAGTGCTCCGATCCGATGGTGAATCAACTCTTCAAAAACGTTGTTTGGACCCAACGGGCCAACTTTCTCGATCTTCCAACCGATTGCCCCCAACGCGACGAACGTTTCGGCTGGACCGGTGACGCACAGGTTTACATCCGCACTGCTACTTACAACGCCGATGTCGCAGCGTTCTATTCCAAGTGGCTCCGCGAACTCATGGAATCGCAACGCCCCAGCGGCACGTTTCCCGGATATGCGCCATTTCCCTTTCAGCATGGCATGGATTTCGGCACGGCCTGGTGCGACGCCGGCGTGATTTGTCCTTGGACAATTTGGAAAGCCTATGGTGATACTCGCCTCCTCGAACGCTGTTGGGAACCAATGACTAAATTCATTCAATGGCGTCAAAGCGAAAGCAAAGATTTCCTCGGCGTTGTCCACGGCAACGATTGGGGCGATTGGCTTTCAGTGAATGAAAAAACTCCACTCGATTACATAGATACTGCCTACTTTGCCTATTCAACAAAGCTCATGAGCGAGATGGCCCGTGCCCTTGGCAGGACTGATGAAGCATCTCACTACGACGAACTTTTCGGAAACATTAAGTCCGCTTTCAATAAAAAGTACGTTCAGCCTGACGCGAAACTCGCCGTCGATACCCAAACCGCTTGCGCGCTCGCTCTCTATATGGATTTGCTTCCGCAGGAACTTCGTAGCATGGCCGCCGAGCGGCTCGCAAAAAAAATCCGCGACAACGAAACTCGCATGACTACTGGGTTTATTGGCACGCACGTACTGCTGCCGGCCCTTTCCTCAGCCGGCCAAAACGATCTCGCCGTTCAACTCCTCCAGAGCCACAAATTCCCCTCCTGGGGATACGAAGTCGACCAGGGCGCAACCACAATTTGGGAACGCTGGAACAGTTACACCAAAGAAAAGGGTTTCGGCGGCGAACAAAATGCCTCGATGAATTCGTTCGCTCATTACTCCTTCGGCGCGGTTTGCGAATGGATGTTCACCACCCTCGCCGGCATCGACACACTCAATGGCGACTACGGTGGCTACGACCATATCATCATCCACCCGATGCCTCCCTCTCTCGACAGCAATCCCGACCATCCGCCTATAAACTGGGTCCGCGCCCATTACGATTCCATTCACGGACGAATTTCCTCCTCATGGAAACGAACCAAAGACAGCTTTGAGCTCGACGTTTCGATTCCTGCAAATACGACCGGTACAGTTTACTTGCCCGCATACGAGCTTTACCGCGTTACGGAAAGGCACGTACCATTGAACGAAGTCAAAGGAGTGAAGGTTTTGTCCGCCGATCGTGACCATGCCGCACTCTCGATTGAATCTGGCGAGTATCATTTTGCGATTAGGTCCTCCGAACTGAGATTGATTCCGCAAAAACCATGACTCTTTCTGGAAGAAGTTCCGAAGTCCGTACTTTTCCCGATGTGACACTCCCTGTCACACCCCCTCCCTTATTCTCTCTCGCAAAAAATCGAACATGAAAATCAAACCCCTCTCATTAACACATCGCTTTTCCACGCCGGAAACTTTCGGGGCAGCGAGGTGCGTCGTTTCCTTATGCGAATTCTTGAACTTTTTCAACAGTTTGCGTGCGACCCGTCGTCCCCAATCGAAAATCAAAAATCAAGATGCAAGTTTCGTAACCGTTAGTAACCCATAGTAACCTATAGTAACCCATAGTAACCCATAGTAACCCATAGTAACCTATAGTAACCTATAGTAACCTATAGACGCCAAAAAAAAGATTCCTTATTGCCTGCCAACCAGGATTTTTTCTGGCGTAATGAGCCGACGGTAAAGAAACGGTAAAGTCTTCCGCGACTAATCAATGAAACCCCAGTGCTACCTCGGAGTTGATCTCGGCGCTGAAAGTGGCCGCGTCATGGCCGGTCTTTGGGACGGCAAACGCATCCGCCTCGAAGAACTTCACCGTTTCCCGAACGGCCCGGTGGAAATTGCCGGCACACTTCGCTGGGACGTGCTCCGCCTCTGGTCAGAAATTCAGCACGGCCTCGGCTTGGCCGCTCGCAAGTATGGCCAATCGGTCAGGTCCGTCGGCGTAGATACCTGGGGCGTGGACTTTGTCCTCCTTTCCAAATCCAACGAACTCCTCGGCCAGCCTTTTCATTATCGCGATGCTCGCACTAACGGTGTAATGGCCAGTGCTTTCCGCCGCATTCCGCGCGAGAAAATCTTTGCGGCCACTGGTCTCCAATTCATGGAGATCAATACGCTCTATCAATTGCTCGCTTTACAGAAACGCAATCCCGAGATTCTCGCCGCCGCAGACTGTCTGCTCATGATGCCCGATTTTTTTCATTGGTGTTTGTGCGGTGCACGAGTTGCAGAATTTACGAATGCGACGACGACGCAGTTTTTTCATCCGACCAGGCGCACCTGGTCATATGATTTGCTGAAGAAATTCAATCTCCCAACGAAAATCCTTCCCGAAGTTGTTCCGCCCGGCACGCGTCTCGATTCCCTTCGCAAATCCGTAGCCAATCATGCCGGATTGAATGAAGTTTCGGTAGTCGCTCCGGCTTCACACGATACCGGCTCGGCGGTCGCCGCAGTCCCTGCGCTCTCCCTCTCCCCATCCAATGGGGAGAGGGGCTCCTCGAGGACTTGGGCATATCTCAGCTCCGGAACATGGTCGCTTATGGGGATCGAAGTGTGCGAGGCGCAACTTTCAAAACGTGTCCTCGATCTCAACCTTACGAACGAGGGCGGCGTAGATGGCACTTATCGCCTTCTGAAAAACATCACTGGTCTTTGGCTGGTTCAACAATGCAAACGCTCATTCGAAGGTCGCGGCAAAAAAGTCGAATACTCCCAACTCGTTCGCCTTGCCAAAGCAGCTCGGCCTTTGCGCTCTTTCGTCGATCCCGATGACCCTCGCTTCGGGAATCCACCCGACATGCCTGCTGCGATTCGGAGTTTCTGCAAAGAAACTCGCCAGCCTGTTCCTGATTCCGAAGGCGCGTTGATACGTTGTGCTCTGGAAAGCCTCGCATTGAAATATCAACACGTCCTCGAATGCCTCGAACAAGTCAGCGCCAAGCGCGTCGAAGTCATTCACATTGTCGGCGGCGGTTCGCGCAACGCTTTGCTCAACCAATTTACCGCTGATGCCTGCAATCGCATGGTCCTTGCCGGGCCGATTGAGGCAACAGTTTTGGGAAATGTCCTGATTCAGGCGCGGGCCTGCTCGGAGATCGGCTCTTTGGCTGAACTCCGCGCCATTGTTCGCAACTCGTGCGAAATTCAAACCTTCGCTCCAAAACCATCACAAGTCTCCGCCTGGCGGGAAGCACGAACCCGCTTTACGGCGTTGTTGAATCATTAGCCGGCGAGTGGCGATTGACGCCAGCCGGACGCAGATAGAGAATAACTAAGTGGCCGAAAGAAGCTTTGCAGAAATCGCCGTGCTGCTCCGCGACAATGACAACGTCGCGGTGCTGAAGCGGCCGGTAAGAATCGGCGACCATATAGTCAACGGTTCGATTGAACTTTGCGCATCGCAGAATATCGGAGCCGGGCACAAAATCGCCGTTATAGAAATTGCCGATGGAGCGCCGGTCAGGAGATACGGCCAAATCATCGGCTTTGCGCAAGGTCGCATTGCGGCGGGTGCGCATGTCCATACGCATAACGTCGTGATGAAAGAGTTTGGTCGAGATTATCAATTTTGTGCCGATGCCAGACCAGTCAATCTCTACGCGCCCCATGAAATGCGCTATTTTCAAGGGTTTGCTCGGCCTGATGGAAATGTTGGCACGCGCAATTACGTGGCAGTGATTTCGAGCGTCAATTGTTCGGCTTCAGTTTCGCATTACGTGCGGGATCGATTTCGCACAGAGGAATCCAAGCGCGATTTTCCAAATGTGGATGGGGTAATTGCGTTCACGCACAAAGGGGGTTGTGCGATCGATCCGCGTGAGCCGCAGGCGATTCTTCAGCGCGTTCTGGCGGGTATCGCGCAGCATCCCAATGTCTCTGGATATGTGATGATTGGATTGGGATGCGAGACAAATCAAATTGATGCAATCAGATCCTCGCAGAAGCTCGACGAGCCGGTGGCATCCGGTCGGTCCGTAGCCGCGCCAGTCTTCATGAACATTCAGAGCGTCGGCGGGGTGCGAAAAACGGTCGAGGCAGGCGTTTCGGCAGTTACGAAATTGTTGCGGGCCGCGAATGATTTCAAGCGAACGCATCAGCCAATCAGCAAATTAATGCTGGCGGAGAATTGCGGCGGGTCGGACGGCAATAGCGGCATCACGGCTAACCCGGCACTCGGCGTCGCATCGGATGAATTAGTGCGTTATCGAGGAACCTCGGTGTTGGCGGAGACGCCGGAGATTTATGGGGCGGAACATTTGCTGACGCGGCGGGCGGTGTCACGCGAAGTCGGTGAGAAGTTGCTCGAAATGGTTCATTGGTGGGAAGAGCATGCGGCGAGGCACAATTGCTCGATCAATAACAACCCATCCCATGGGAACAAGGAAGGCGGGTTGACGAATATTTATGAAAAGAGCCTTGGCGCGATTGCGAAGGGCGGCCAATCGCCCTTGTCTGCAGTTTACAAATATGCTGAGCGCATTACGACATCGGGATTCTGTTTTATGGATACGCCTGGATATGATCCGGTGAGCATGACGGGGTTGGTCGCGGGCGGTTGCAATGTCGCCGTGTTCACGACCGGTCGCGGGAGTGTATATGGTTGCAAGCCAACACCGTGCATCAAGGTCTCGACGAATACACCTCTCTACAATTGGATGGAAGAGGATATGGATATCAATGCCGGGACGATTCTCGATGGAACAGAGACAGTGGAGCAGGTTGGAATGAGGATTTTTGAAAAGATCATCGCCGTTGCTGGAGGCCAGAAGACAAAGAGCGAGTTGGCTGGCATTGGCGATGAGGAGTTTGCGCCTTGGGCGTTAGGGCCGACGTTTTAAGACAGCGGATAAGTGGATTGGTGGGAGAGCGTCCTCGCCCCGCCGAGCATGTCGGTCTTACGTGATATGCGCACCTTTTGTATCGACATAGAGCGCGTAGAGCGATTGGCTGGCGACCATGAAGAGGCGGTTCCGTTTTTCTCCGCCGAAACACAAATTGGCGCAGATTTCGGGCAGCGTGATCATGCCGATGCGCTGGCCATCAGGCGCGAAGATATGGACGCCGTCGTAGCCCGCGCCGGCCCAGCCAGCAGCGGACCAAATGTTGCCATCAATGTCAGCGCGGATTCCGTCTGAGCCACCGAATCTGCCATTGAGTTCCATTGAACAAAAGCGGCGGCGCTTCTCAAGTTTCCGTTCGTCTTTGACATCATACACGTCAATGCCCCGCGGATCCGGGCCGCCGGTGTCGGCGACGTAAAGTTTTTTGTAATCGGGCGAGAAACAAAGGCCATTGGGCTTAAAGCCCTCGTCTGTAACGATATCCATTTTGCCGGATTTCGGATCGATGCGGTAAATGGCTTCTTTGATTTGCAGCGTGTCTTTATGGCCTTCGTAATTCGACATGATTCCGTAGCCGGGGTCCGTAAACCAGATGCCGCCGTCGGGATGGACAACAATGTCGTTTGGAGCGTTAAGTGGCTCGTCATTCTATTTGTCTGCGAGGGTGGTGACGCCGCCGTTGTGTTCGTAGCGAACGACGCGGCGGGTATCGTGCTCGCAGGAGAGTTGACGTCCTTCGAAATCGAAGGTGTTACCATTGCTGTTGTTGGAAGGTCTGCGAAAAACGCTGACATGATTGTCCTCGTCGAGCCAGCGCATCTGGCGATTGTTCGGAATGTCGCTCCAGACCAGGTAACGCCCGACCCCGTTCCACGCGCAACCTTCAGCCCAGAGAGCGCCGGTCCAGAGGCGTTGGATGGCGGCGTTGCCGATTTTGTATTTGGCGAAACGTGCATCGACAACGACGACCGAGGGATCGGGATAGCGCGTGATCGGCTGGTTTTCCGATGTATCACCCGCGCTCGATCTGATTGGCAGCAAAGTCGCGCCCGAAATTGCGGCGGCGCCGACGGCGAGGAATGAGCGGCGATCCATATTTGCGTGTGTTTTGGGTGAAGGCAATAATTGGAAGCGATCTGGTTTCATTTCCGTGTTGGCTATGCGCGAATCGTGGCGAGAGTTCAGTTTGGAATCAAGGCAAAGTCCGAGAAGCGGCACGGACGAGTGTAAAATCATCAATGCCAAAATCAGGAAAGATTAATTCTGGATTGGTCGCGCCGCGAGGATTCGGGCGGGTTTATTGGACGGCAATCCGCTAGAAGTAGAGACCCGGCTGAGCGTTCATGTGAATCCAATGCAATTTGAATCGGGTGATCCGTCATACGTTTGTGACCTGAACGTCACCGAATCGCCATTCTTTGTTGGTAGAGTGACAACATGGAATGGCGGGTTGAGGAAATCGAACAAGCGGGTCACCGGCTGGCGGGCTATGCCGATAGGGAAGTCGTTGAGCTGGACGAGGTGTCCAGGGTCATCGGGGAATTGCGTAGTTGGGCTGATCCCTTCGCACTGGCATCCTGGGTCGAGCAAGAGGCTGAGATATTAAATCACGGTGCCAGAATATCGGGGGTGTTCGATTCAACGGCTGAGTGCGATCCGAGCATGATTCTATCCGTGCTTGGCTATTCGTATGCGATAGGGGTTTTCAGCAGTGAGGATATAGCGCGAAATAGCCGAGCGAATAATGCTTTCAACGCGTTGGCGGGAGGGAAATTCTTGTTTCGGCAGGAGCTGACCGTCTTCCGCCGCCGAAATCGCGCGCTGCTTACTGAATTGGTTGCACGCGTATTCGTTCGCGCCGTTTGTGAATGGTATGGTCTTGGACGGACGGAAGTTGCGCCGTACCTCGATAGTTACCTTCGGCGGCTCGCGATTGAACGTTTGGATATTGCGCGGCATCTCGATGCAGTGGATGAGTGTTGAAAACGTTAAAACGGTCAATCGTTAAAGCGCGGGAAAAGGAGCGGTTTACCACGGTGTTGTGAGAAGCGTTGTGTCGCGTTCGAGTATGAATGGCAAGGGGGAAGCGAAGTTCAGGATGAGGATTAAGATGGCGAATTTGTTGTGGAGGTTATTCGAGGAGAAGGTCTCGCTCATCTCTTGCAAGGAGGCGCCAGGTGCCGACCGGAATATCGGCAAGATGGAACCCGCCGATGCGGACGCGAATCAGTCGAAGGGTGGGGTGGCCAATGGAAGCGGTCATTCGTCTGACCTGGCGGTTTTTGCCTTCAATCAATTCCAATTTAAGCCAGCACGTAGGAACCGTTTTACGAAAGCGAATGGGCGGATCGCGGGGCGGGACGTCCGGTTGTGGATCAAGAAGCCATGCGCGGCATTGGCGTGTTTTCGCGCCTTGAATAACCGGCCCGGCTTCGAGTTTGCGCAAGGATTCGGGTGCCGGAATGTGTTCGACTTGAACCCAATATTCACGCTCATGCGCATACCGAGGGTGCAATAATCTCTCGTTCAGTTCAGGTTCATCACTGAGCAACAAAAGACCTTCGGAGTCGGCATCGAGGCGGCCGATGGGATAGACATTTTTCGGGAAGCCGAAATCGGCCAGTGTACGGTTCGAAGAGCCATCGAAGGTGAATTGGGAGAGCACGCCGTAGGGTTTGTTGAATGCGATGAGCACTGCGGGGAGGTTAAATAAGGTCCTGGCGATTTGTAGTTTGTAATTGGGGATTGGCGACTGGCAATCGGCAGAAATCGCTCCGAACAGGTTGACTCGCATTATGGCTGAACCTGGACTCGGAACATGCGAGCATTCGGGCTGAGCGACGGAAGCGAATAGGTTGTTGCGGCTGTGGTCGCCTGAATCCAGTTTGAAATGGGAGACCAGCCGGTGGCATTGGTGCTGGCTTCGACACGGTAGCCGCGACCAGCAACCGAGTTCCAGGTGAGGTTGACTGTGCCGTTGGGCAGGCGCTGCGCGGAAATATGGAAATCAAACGGCTGGCCCGCCGCGGGCGGCGTGGTCCACGCTTCGATTCTGAAAAATGAACGCGGACCCGGTGTCATTGGAACATCGAGACGGGACACCGCGCCCGTGGCTTCAAGCCAGCCCGTGTACGGAACCCAGGAAACCAAATTCGAGCTGGATTGAACGCGATACTGCACGGCGGGAACCGATGACCATTCGAGACGGCAGGTCGCGCTCGAAAGCTTCTGTGCGCTGAGTTGGAAGCGGCGCGGCGGATTGTTCGGATCAGTACCCGCGATGAATTCGGCCAGGTCGCTCATGCCGTCGCCGTCGCTATCAGTGAAGGCGGTACGATTGCTCGAAACATTGCCGAAGTACTGAAGTTCCCATGCGTCCGAAATGCCGTTCGCGTTGACGTCTTTGAAGGTATAGTTGCCGGTGAAGGAAATGGTTCCACCGGACACGAGATTGCTAGTTTGCGGCGGGGGAGTTTGGTAATAAAGAACGTCGCCGAAATTAATGATATATTGACCCGGCGGCGCGTTGGTGATTGTAGCCGTGCGGCCCTTGGCTTTTTGCAGGACGGGACCGCTGAGGATGTAGTTTGCCTGCCAGATATTGTTGGAGATTTGCACCGTACCGGGTTGGACGTTGGTGATGGTGATGGACACATCATCAACGAGCCAGCCGGGTTGAGAGCGCGTATCGAAGGTAAAGAATTCGTAGTCCCACACCAGATAAATTACCTGGCCAACGAAGGGGCTCAGGTCAATTGTTTCTTCAATCCAACCCGGCGTAACGTCATCGGAATAAGAGGCGAGCGTGATCGGAGTGGTCGCGTTATTCGTAATAAGCAGCAAATCACCTTCGTTGAGGATGTCATTGTCCGACTGCAATGTGAAATCGTAGCTGTGCCAGAATCGAAGCGTGGCAGAGTTGCCGCCGATCAATTCAATGGCTGGGCTGATGAGGTAAGTCTCGGCAGAATCGATAACATCGCCCTTGAGATTGCTGCCCCAGGCAGCAGACGGAGAATGCGCGCTGGTTTCCTGCCCATTGTTGGGAATGCCGAGGGTCCATTCAGTTTGAGAGCCGTCGCTGGCTACAACGCTCCAGTTCGTCGCGCCGGTATTCATGTTGTCTGACCACGGCGGCAAGAGTGGAAGCAGCGTGTGAAATGTGTAAAGCCGCCCATTGTTATCGTCGGTCCTGGAATTGCCCGCGGCATCCCGGCTGATGACGCGGTAATAGTAAGTTTGGTCCGGAGCAAGGCCGTCGAGCTCAACGGCATGCGAACTGTCTAAATTGGGATCGTATGCCGTCCGGCCCAGGAAAGTCGATTCGCCAAATTCGACCAGTGCATCCGCCGCTTCGGATGTATCCCACGAAATCAGCGCCTGCTGATAATCAGGTTCGGCGGAAACGCCCGAAATCGTCGGCGGTACGGTATCGACTGCGGCGCTCGCGGATATGTTGTGAGCGACAGACGCATCGAAATAATCCACGCGAAGTGTGTCGCCGTTAGTCGCGCGTAACTTGCCTGCCGCTGGTGGATTAGTGGAAGCGATGAGACTGAACGAGCCGACGAAATCTCCCCGATTTACGGTCTCGTGAAGAGTGATGGAAAGTCCGCCGCTTTCGGTTGTGCTGGAGGCAGTGACATTCAGTGTACCCTGGCCCGCAAGGTCTGAGTCTCCGACTTCTACGGTAACCGTCGCTGGAAGGTTATAGGCGGGGGCGTCGAGAGACACGGTCCCGAGGCCCGAAGCGCCTGGAGCAAGAAACGAGAGCACGTTCCGCAGGAGATTCACACGGTCGTTGACACCAGAACCCATTGGGGCGGCATCGAGCGGGAATGTGAAAAGAACGAGGCGGCCGGGTGCGGTATTGCCGACGGCCGGCCAGCGCAAACCGACGATATCGCCGAAGTCGTTTCGCAGGACCGGAGAAGCATTCGCAGCGGGCGTGATGGTGTCGGAGATGTCGGGTCCGAGCAAACCGCCCCAGAGATCATCGTATACACTGTAATCCATCACAATATCGATCCCGTTGCCGACGGTTTCATTTTGAGAGCCGATGATTTCCGCTGCGCCGGTGCTATCCGGGTCCACAATGTAGGATTGGACCTGAAGGACCTGGTGCGTGAAGTTGGTTGCGCCGACCTCTTCGAGTCGGGAAAGAATTTCCATCGAAGAAACGAGCAGCGAACCGCCGCTGTGAAGATAATTGCTGATGGCATTTTGCTCGGACGCGCTCCAGGCGCCCGTCAATTCCGGGACGCGCCAAATGACAGCGCGATAAGGATGAAGAGTGTTGAAGGTAGGTTCACCCCGGTCGGCGACAATCCAAAGGTCATAATTGATGCCGACTTGATTGAGGGCATTGGTGTAGCCGCTTAGCGGTGGAGCGCCGAAAAAGGCATCGGTGTATTCATCGATCATTAATAGCGGCGCAACTGCTGGAGCGGTGAAGGAAAAGAGCGCGCTGCTATTGTTGTTGGTCGCCGTGTTGCCGGCTTCATCGGTCGAGACGACGTAAAAGTAATAGGTGCGTCCAGCAACCAGCCCATCAATCGAAAGGGAGTGGGAGGTTGTCAGCGCGGAATTAGTGACGCTAAACGTGAGGCTGTTGACGACTGGATTGGTGCCGTAGAAAAGCAGCGAACTTGCGGGCTCATCGGACGCCCAAGAAATTGTTTCCTGTCCGAAATTGTTCGTTGCCGTGACGCCAGTCAACACAGGGGGCGTGAAGTCAGCGTGGGCAGTAGCGATTCGGGTTTGATTGGCGGAAGCGTCCAGGTAATCCGCTTCGATAGCGTCGCCGTTGGAAATTTGCAGCTTGCCATCGGGTGTCGCGGGACCGGTGGCAGTCGCCACAGCGCCGGTGAAAACGCCAGACGCGCCGGCGGGCTGCAGGGTGATGGATTCGCCAACGGGTTCCGTGGTGCTCTTGAGCAGCACTGAAACATTTGGGTGTCCCGCGAGATCGCTGTCAGTCAGTATAATTCCGATTTTGCCTGGAACACGATAGAAGTTGTGATCGAAGGAAATGATGCCCTGGCCCGGCGCAGCAAGATTGGCGGAGGTGACGAGAGCAAAATCCTGATCGGTGGCGAAGGTATCCTGCCGGGAGTCCTGTTGGATGCTGCGAGCGCGGACGCGGATCAGGTATTGACCAGCAATCGGAGCGTTGAGAATAACGCCTTCCACGTTATTGATTGAATCGGGATTCGGCGCATTCGGAATAGACTCGCCATTTTGAATTTGGTTGCCGCGGTAGAGTGTGGCATCAGGACCGACCACTTCGAGATCGAGATCGTTTACCAGGGCTTTGGCCGCGCCGGGAAAGCCGGGAACGTCGGTGTAAGTCAGTGTGACCTTGAGAGGTTGATTGGCGCTGGCTACGACGAGAGGGCGCTCAAAGATCTGCGAATTGGTGAGCAGCACCGTTTGGTCCAGAAAATCGAAACTGAGAGAAGAATCAAAGAGCGGTGTCAGATCAATGCGCCCCCAGCCTTCATCATTGTTCGGAATTGGTCCGGTGCCAAAGTCATCGTCCATATTGACCGCCGTATTGATGAGCGCGGCTTTGACCAGGGCAGGGGAGGGAGTCGCATTAGTATGTGATTGGCGATAGAACTGAACAAAAACCGCTGCTGCACCGGAGGCGTGGGGCCCCGCCTGACTGGTGCCGCCCTGGTATTGATAATTGCCGTCAATTGGCGCCCACGCGTATATGTCGGAGGCAGAAGCCGATTGCAGCGAGGCAATCCAGGTGCCTGGCGCGACGATGTCTGGTTTGATGCGGCCATCGGCGCAAGGGCCGCGACTCGAGAAATCGGCCATCGCTTCGGGTCCATCGTCGTAAATCAGCAGATCTTCGCGGTCATTTTCGGACGCGCCGGTGGCAATGACGTTTTTAGCGACCGCTGGACTGCCAATCGTTTGCCCCGCGGGACCGGCGTTACCCGCAGAGAATTCGAGGATGTAAGGTTGATCGCCCAGGGTAAGCGAGTTGGCGTCGCGCACCAGTTCGTCAAATTCCATTGCGCTGGTGTCGTAAGCGCCCTGAGTGTCATCACCCCAACTATTCGAGCCGATCACTGCGCCCGCGCCAGTCGCCTCGCGGGTGAGTTGTTCGAATCCGCCTGCTGGCGGTTCGAAGTTACCGACGGCATCGAAAATACGCTGTGCGATGATACTCGCGCCCGGGGCAACGCCGAGTCCGTAAAGAAAACCATTGTCGTCCGTTTCGCCGGTCGCGCCATTGCCGGCGATAATGCCAGAGACGTGCGTGCCGTGGCTGTGTTCGTCGGCAGCGCCGGTAAGATTGCCGTAGTAGAAAAAAGCCGGCGTCCGTCCAAGCAAGTCGGGATGCATCGTTGCAGCATCGCCATTATTGAGGCCGCTGTCCGCGACGGCGACTTTGACTCCGGAGCCGTCGTAGCCCAGTGATTGCGAAAGCAGGACATTCGGTCCGCCGTCGCCTGCGACGAGCTTGGAAGAGATTTCATCGACGAGTTTCATCGGATGATAAGGTTCGATCCACAGGACTGTTTCGGAGCGAGAGAGCGCATCGAGTTGTGCGGAGGTGACTTGCCCGCGAAGGATTGTGCCGGAACGAAGATTGGATTGTTGGCGGACTTTGGTGAGCGAGTTCCGTGCTTGCGCGATTTCAGCGGAGTTGGCGCGCGGCACGAGCAGGACAGTAACGTCGATTGTTTGCCCGGCCAGTTGCGGAGCCAGTTTCTCGGCAAGGTTTCGGTGCAGCTTATGTTCAGGCCGATACTCCCCGATCCACTGAACATAAGGCAGCGTGCGGAGCAGAGTGACCCGCGCAGAACGAAAGCGAGCGACGAATGTATCGTCCGGAACGTAGTGCAAAAGCTCAACGCCAAGCGCAGCAAGTTGTTCGCGCGATTCGGTGGTGATTGGCCCCGCAAATTGAATCAGGAAAAGGCCAGATGGATTGGCACTCAGCCCATTGGCCTCCTTAGGCTCCAGGCTCCTGGCGGTCTTCGGAGGAATTGGCTGATTTCGGAGTCGGATAAGCTTCGTCGGCGCCGCTGAAGCAGATAAAAGGAATAGAAGAACCAAAATGACTGCACCGCATGCCCGGCGCGTAAACAAACTGGGCTTCACCGGACAATAATAGTTGACCTTGGGAGGAAAGACAAGGGTGGCGTGAAAGCTCCAAATCCCAAAAAAACTCCAATAACCAAATTCCAATGTGCGTCTGGCCTGCTTTTTGAACAGGCAGCTTTTCATAGTTTCAATGAGTGAATCGAGAATCATTGCCGCTACGGTTGTTCCGGCTCAGGGGAGGGAGATGTCTGGGGTGGTGATTGCGCTTTGGCGTCACGGGCGGCGATGACGTTGCACAGCTCCTGGAAGATTTGATGGTGGATTTCCGTGTTGTCACGAGGGGGATCTTGTTGCGGGAGGGCTGGGTAGCCGTTTTTGGGCAGAAGATTGCGGTGGGAGAGGTCGGGTTCGTTGATGGATTCGCTGAGTTTTTCGGCGCTGTAAATGTCGCGCGTGGATTCGAGAATTTGTTCGGTTTCGCGTTTGAGGCTTTCGGGGTTGTGTTCGGGGCCAAGTTCTTTGGCGGATTGGTCGCGGTATTTTTGGAGGATGTGAATCTGGCGCGCGAGCCGGCAGAGGATGCCGATGGTGCGAGCGAG
>Ga0193709_1000062_pt1 | contig 48138 bp, 46 predicted proteins | sample H3c2metaG_FD_160571 | JGI IMG/M metagenome (GOLD analysis project Ga0193709, IMG submission 160571) | Soil microbial communities from a riparian zone of the East river system, Colorado, United States - H3c2 | ecosystem: Environmental > Terrestrial > Soil > Riparian zone | place: USA: East River...
TGGCGATGACGGCAGCGAATATTTCCTTGCTTATGCCCCGCGAGGCGTCACCGAAGGCGCGGCGCTCAATGTGGAAATCACGCGCGAAGCGATCCCCGGCAACGAGGCGTGGAAGCGCTCGCTCGCTCGAGTCAGCGATGCATTGCCATCTCCGGCGCCAGCGCTCGAAGGCACGACCGTGCCCTTCCCCTCGCCTAGCCAGGACATCCTCGAGGCGGCGGGATGGTCCGACTTGCTCGAGGAAGCGGCGAGCGGGATGGTCGAATTTCCCGGCGGGCGGCTGCGCATCTCGCCGACGCCGGCGATGGTGCTGATCGACGTCGATGGCACGCTTCCAGCACCGGACCTTGCCGTCGCCGGCGCGCGCGCCGCAGGCCAGTCGATCCGCCGCCTCGGCCTCGCCGGGTCGATCGGAATCGACCTGCCTACGGTCGAGGGGAAGGCCCAGCGACAATCGGCGGGCGCCGCGATCGACGCAGTCCTCCCGCATCTGTTTGAGCGGACCGCGGTCAACGGCTTCGGCTTTGTCCAGATCATTCGCCCGCGAACCCGCGCCTCGCTGGTCGAGCTTTACGCCGGCGACCGCGCCGCCGCCGAAGCGCGCGCCTTGCTCCGCCGCGCCGCGGGCGAAACCGGCGCGAGGCGCCTCGTGGCTCACCCGGCGGTAATCGCGATACTCGAGCGCCATCCCGAATGGACCGAAGCCCTCGCCGCCCAAATCGGCGGAGCGATCGCCTTGCGCGCCGACCCATCGCTCCCCATTCATGGTAGCCATGCCGAACCGTTCGCCTAAGCCCTGCCCCTTGTGCCGCAAACCCTCGAGTGAGGAGCATGCGCCCTTCTGCTCGCGCGGCTGCAAGGACCGCGACCTGCTGAAGTGGCTCGGCGGCGGTTACGCCATCCCCGGGCCGCCGGCTGATGCCGACGGCGGCGAGAGTGACGGGCTGGACAGTGAGGGGGGTGGCGGTTAGGGACCGCGCTGCTCGAACGGATGATCGGTCCCGACGGTGCGCCCGGGTAGCTCAGTGGTAGAGCAGACGACTGAAAATCGTCGTGTCGGTGGTTCGACTCCGCCCCTGGGCACCATTCTCCTCCGAAATCGGAGACTGCTCTGAGCTGGTCTCTCTCAGCACTAAGCCAAGAACCGCCGTTTCTGGGCTCTTTTGCGAATTTGATGGGGTTTGACGGCTGCCCGCGGAAACCAAATACGCGGCGCTAAAGCGCGGCGGTGCTCCACTCATCTCCGATCGCTCCAAATGGACAAGGAAGCACCGCTGGACTCGTTCCCCAGAGAAGGCGCATTATTTGCGCCGCAAGTGACCTTAATTTCGTGCTATGGCCAGTAAATGCAATGACATGCATAGAAACGAGGAATTCGAGATTTTCCAGGACGCTCGGCCTCTCATTCTGACGATCGGACACCTCAAACGATTTGGGCTTCTCAATTCGAAGCCCCAAGAGCTCATTGTAGACATCGGTGCCAGGATCCACGTGCGGAGAAGAGATAAGCAACAACTTATCGTGCATGTCCCTAGAACCCCGTACGGCGCGAGTTACACTTTCCCAATTCAAGATGGAAGGTTTTGGACATCTCATCTCATTCAGTACGTGTTCCGGGAGCTAAAATTCGGGGGTCGACCATACTTTCTGTGTCCGCTTATGCCCGCTTCCACCCACACCGGCCACTTACGACCCGAAGCGGACTGGAAATGCCTCTTTGAAATTCAGTGATTAATTCGGCGGTTGGGCGGATCGGTCCAACATAATGGGTGCATCGAAGGATAAGCCCACTAGACCATTTTCAGTCCACTTCACCACGGCGGACACTAGGATCCCTCCTTCGAAGCGGACGCAGACGTTGGTGCCCGGGCTGAGGTTCGAAGTGCCATCACCCATCGCGCCGCCTTCGGAGATGTTGTGCAATGCGAAGCTGCTCGGCGATCCGTCAATCAGCAGCTGTAGCCTGCGTCCTTTCGCTGGCATCCTCGCATGGCGTCGCTGGTCTGTCGTGCTGGCAGCAATTCGCGCGCGCGAAGTCGCAGTGCCGCCACTTGGGCCGACGTCGTCGTGTCTTGCTTCCGCAAGCGGCACGGCGGTCCCGCAAAATCCGCACTCGGCGCTGATCCGTCCGATATACCATTGCGAGCGGCCGCAGCCGGGGCAGTGATTCTCCGCGTTCGTGCGATAGACGATGTGGTGCCCGCGCCGCGCGAGGCTAGCTGCAAAGGAAGATGTTGCCCGCTCGAACAATTGTACGTCCGACATTCGTTGCACTCCACCCACCGAGGACTCGATTGACATCGTAGATTGCAGTGCTTGAGAAGTGATTACCGACCGACCGGATTGTCCGCTTTCTACCCTTACCGGACATTAGGCGGCTGATGCTCGCACAGCCGCGAACGGCAGCGATGGGTGTAAAGGGGCGGACTTTACCCGGTTTTCTTTTCTAATTGGTCTGCCGCTTCGTCGAAGTCTTTGGCCACACGTTTAAGCATCGCCTGGTCTTGATCACTTGAGACATTCTCGGCCAAGCGACGGCAACGTTTAGCTTCACTCCGAAGATGCGCTGCGTCGTCGCTCATACTTGGTGAACGAGCTGTGTGATGAATTTCATCCAGTCGCGAGGAGCTGCGCCGCGGCCTCGATAGACAGCTTTGGGCGGTTAGCGGGCACTCCTTCATCGGGGTTATGCCGAGAATGGTGGACAAGCGTCTGCCTAACCTTCCCGCAATCATTGGGATCCGCACCTTGCCGTTACCCCGTAGGCTCCCACAGGCGGGTGATGACCGAATCCCGCTGCCTCAAGTTTGCCCGGCACAATACTGGGAGAGTCTCGTATTGAAGCACCCCCGGTTCGCGTTGCCAAATTAGATTGTTTAGTTGGTTAAATTACTGTTAATTACGGGCGATTTTTTGGCAGGGTAATTGCGATGAGTCGTCGTAGGGAGCAAGAAAGCGAGGCCGACTTTCACTTCCGGATGGTGGGAACGCGTGAGCGACGCATCCGCGCTCTCCGCGCGCGCATGGACGAAGCGACCAATGAAACCTCTCGCGGCCTGCTTCAGAAAAAAATCGCCCAGGAAATTACCAAACTGCATATCGAAAAGATAATCCTAAAAGGCCTGTCAGACTCTAATGATTAGCCTCCGCGAGATTTGGACGAAGTTGTGAAATCGTCCAAGCCCATAATAATAAAAATCCAATACCTCCGCGGCTTGGCTGCATTGATGGTCGTGTTGGTGCATCTGCAAATCCAGCGCGAGCGCCTGGGCTCCCTGCACTATGACATTTCCATTCTGAGTGCTGGCGTGGATATCTTCTTTGTGATCAGCGGTTTCGTGATGTGGTTTACCACTTCTGATTTGCGATTGGACCCAAAGGAGTTCTTGCGACGAAGGATAATCCGGATTGTCCCCATATATTGGGCCATAACCGGCGTGATGCTGGTGTCGCTGCTGGTATATCCAAAAATCGTGCAAACTGCTGTCATTGAGCAAAGCCACGTATTGGCGTCTTTCCTGTTCTTTCCATACCCAAACCCCGTTTCCGGCGAGTATACGCCCTTGCTGATTCCCGGTTGGACGCTGAACTACGAGATGTTCTTTTATGTCGTGTTCGCGGCTGCAATGGGCCTTTGCGGGCGACGCTTGATCGCGCGCTGTATGCTGATCGTCGGCACGCTTTTGACGCTCGTCATGATCGGAAAGACTCTCGCCCCGACCGGGTTGGGCGCTTTCTACACCGCGGAAATCATCTTGAACTTCGCGTGCGGAATCCTCGTTTGCATTGCCTTCCAGTCCGGCAGGATCGTGCGAAGTTCTTGGTGGTGGCTGCTCGTTGCGGCAGGAGTGGCGACGCTCATCGCCGTTGGCCTGGCTGGAGAGGCAATCGCTGGACACCCGTTCATCATTCTCGCTGCCACCGCGATTGTCTTCGGGACGGTGCAAACCCTGCCCGCTCAGCCAGTCCCGCCTCTCGCCGCGCTGGGCGACTGGTCCTATTCCCTTTATCTTGTGCACCCCCTGGTTTTGTCGGCATCCTATCAAGCCTGGCGCAAAGTGAACCCTCCTCTTTCGGTCGAAGTCTTCAGCGTGATGAGCGTGGTGGCATGCATCGCGGCCGGCGCTCTATGCTTCAGCCTCGTCGAAAGACCGGTGACGGCGTACCTGCGGGACCGGCGAAAGGGCCCACGGCCCGCGGCCAAAATGGCGGTTTCATAAAGGCGTCGGGGCAACGGGCGTCTTGCGGAGCAAGCCCGGCATTTGCCGTCTGGTAATCCTTTCCCCCTATCACCAACGCATGCAGAAAGTCGCACTCATTGCCGTCATAGTTTTGGGGCTATTCATCGGGCTCATTTGGACCAGCGGGCAACTCACCAGCGCGAACCAGCCGCTGCCCAATCCGTTCACGCAAGTCGACCTGAACCGAAGTTCGGATGGCCATTTCTATGCCGATGCAAAGGTCAACGGGCACCCGGGTCGCTTCTTGATCGACACAGGGGCGAGTGCAATTGCCCTAACTGAGGCTGATGCTCGCAGGGCCGGCATCGTCTTCGACCCCGCCGATTATGAGTTTCTCGGCCAAGGCGCCTCGGGAATCGTGCGGGGCAAGGAAATCACACTTTCCAAGCTTGATATCGATGACATCGGCGCCACGGACGTAAAAGCCGTCGTCGTCGGGGGTGCGACCGTTTCGCTGCTGGGATTGCCGTTCCTGAATAACGTTGACGAGATCGTGATCAGAAAGAGCCAGATGACCTTGCGCAAGGCTGGCTGACAACGGGCTTCTATCTTAGCGGGTCTGGACGGCCGGGACCTTCAAGGCGAGCGGACGACGGTCCCTTCGCGGCACGGCACTTCGATCCGTCACGCTCAGGGCCACAATTATCCCCGTGTTGATCGCAAATAAATAGTGAATGTAAAATGTCATGGCGATCCACTCGAACGCGAAATACGCGCTCGCGGCGATTGCCGCCGTGGTCGCCCCGACAAGCAATTCCGAACGCTCGCTCCAACCCGCACGCTTGAGCGAGCGAATTCCAACTAGGATGATTCCGACTTGGAGCGTGAACAATCCGATCAGTCCAAGCAGCCCAAGCTCTGCCGCGAAGAGGTAGTAAAAATTGTGCACCGGCGCCGCCCGCTGCGATGTGTTCCACGGAACGCCTGCGCGGTCCGAATAGCCACCCAGATTGGCGACAATCACGTAGCGGTTGGCGCCAACGCCCAAAGGGTTGTCTGCGATGATCATGCGCGCGGCATGGTCGAAGCGCTGGCGTTCGTCGTTGCTTGCGACGCGCAGCGCCTCCGGCCGGCGTTCAATCGCCAACATCATAACAGGCGCGGCGCACACAAGAGCAATGATCGCTGCCGCGCCCGCCATGGCCTTGCGGCCGCTACCACGGTGCCAGACCGAAAGCGCAATGGCCACCAGCAAGCCAATCGCGGCCAGGCCCACCGTTGCGCGCGAACCGCCAGCATAGACGATTATGGCTTCGCAGGTCACTATGCCCAGCGCCAGCGCGGTCCTCCGCCCCGCCAGCAGCAACGCGAAGGCCGGCAAGACGACAAACAGCGACGCCATGCCAAGCAAATTCTGATGCCCGAAATTCCCGCCGGCTTGAATTGCCCCGCCCATAAATTGCCAAGCGGCGGTCACCGCTTCGATCGCCAACCCGAGGCCCATGCCGAATAAAATCTGGATGGGCGCCGCGGGCAGGGCAGCGGTCGCCCGCGCAACCGCCATGTACACCAGCACCGCGCGCAAGAACTGCCAAGCGTAGAACATGCAGGGCCAAAATTGACCGGAGGCGATTGTCGAGACGCAGAGCGCGACTAGGATAATCCCGACTGCGAATTTCAGTACCAGCGGTGTCTTGACCGGTTTGGTCGCGGCGATAATCGCAATCGCAAGTGCGTCCAGCAACGACAGTTCGATGCCCTTAACGGCGCCTGGCCAGCCAGCCCATGAGACGGGGGCCACGTAGAGATGGAGGGGGCTCATCACGAAGGGCATAAGGCCCACCAGAAACGCGGCTGGCAAAAGATAGCGCGGACGCTGGCGAAGGGAGATCGCCAGTGCCGGCGTCAGGACCAACAGCGCCAGGACGAATAGCCATTTCACGGGAAGAGGCGACCCAAATGACTGCAGTTCAACATAAAGCAGCTACCCTTCAGATTCACTTGGCCGCGGCGACGACTTCCGTAAGGAAGTCACGATAGCGTTTCGCGACGGACAACCAAGAAAATCGTTTCGCATGCTCGGCGCGGCTTTCACGCCCTGTCCTCTTCTCGCGCAGCGCCAAGCCAAGTTGCTCGGCGATCGATCTGACCTCCATTTTGGGAACATAATTGGCCTGATCGCCAAGGATCCATCGGGTACGCGGCAGATCGTGGGCAACGATCGGGGTGCCGCAGGCCAACGCTTCGATGAACACATTGCCAAAGGATTCATCGCGCGAGAGATGCAAAAACGCATCCGCCGACCGGTAGAGCCGCGGCATGTCATCGGCCGCGACGCGAAGTTGCCTGTACCGTCCCGGAAGCAGGCGCGCGGCAAGCTCGTGGAGGTCGTCGCGCAAAGGGCCATCGCCGGCGACAACCAGCATCGCGTTTTCGAGTTCGGCAACGGCCCGAATTCCATCCGCGACATTTTTGCTTGGGATGAGCGCGCTGACCATCACGATGATCGGCTGGTTCCGCGCAAATCCAAAATATTCAGGTTCGCTGGCTCCGCATCTGAACCGTGACACATCGACGCCATTGGGAATGAGTGCTGAACGATAGCGGCCGGCGTTGCGATCAAAATATTCGGGGTTGGTGCAGACCAAACCCTCGCACCCAAACAAGCGATACTCCGCTTTGCTGGAAAGGGCCGGCCAGTCGCCATTCTGGGTGACGAATATGTGCGGCGGGCGCCTTCCACCGAAAACCGGGCGCCGAAGCGCGATATTGGTGAACGGAAAAGAACAGGTCAGGGTGACGTCATAGTCGCTCGGCTTGTAGTGCCGCAGCAAGCCGGGAAGAAAGCTTGCTTCTTCCCAGGCGGTGTCGCTGCGGAGCATTGGCAGGGTCGGAAAATGCTCGAACCTCTCCCGCGCAACCGACTGAGCGGCGATGTAACGGTATGGCCGCCCGGGCAACTGCGGTCCCGAGCCGATGAGCGTGACCGTGTCGCCCAATCGCTCAAGTTCGGACGCGATCGCGATGAAGGCGATCTCGGCGCCCCGTTCCGTTCGATGAAGACCGGGAAGAGCAAGTAAAATCCTCACTTGATCCTCTCTATAGATGCGGTCCAAGACGAGCGAGGGGATTATCGATTCAGTGAACTGGAATTTTTATTTTCGAGCCGCAGATAGCGATCGGGCCGGCTGGAGAGAGTTGGCGGATTGTCCGTGACAATTTCTAGGCGCGCGGCGATCACACAGCTTGGCTGGACAACCCTCTCTTACGGGATCGTACAGTTCATCCGGCTTCTCAATAATATCGTCCTCGCCCGTCTTCTGGCGCCGCCGCTGTTCGGACTGATGCTTATTGTCAATACGATCCGCACCGGCATCGAACTCTTGTCGGATGTCGGCATCAACCAGAACATCGTCAGCCATCGCAACGGCGCTTCCCCGGATTTTGTCGATACGGCCTGGACCTTGCAGATGTTGCGGGGCCTGTTTCTGGGGGCCGTATGCTTTTCCTCCGCTAAACTTGCCGCGGACTTTTTCGAACAGCCCGAGCTTGCGCAAATCCTTCCCGTTGCCGCGCTCTTCTTCCTTTTTACGGGCTTCGATTCCGCGGGACGGGCGCTCGCCCAAAAACAAATGTTGGTGAAGCGGTTAAGTGTTTTCGAGGTCGGCATCGCACTCTTTTCGCTCGCCGCTCATGTCACTCTCGCGCTGATCACGCCGACCATTTGGGCGCTGGTCCTGGGCAGCGTGATGACCGCGGGGGTCACGCTCGTCGCGAGCTATTTCCTGGTCCCGCATATCCGCCACCGGATCATGATCGATCGCCCCAGCCTGACCCAGCTGCTTGTCTTCGGGAAATGGATCTTCCTGTCGTCGATCATCTATTTCCTGGCGATGAATTTCGATCGCCTATATTTTTCGCGGCAAATCTCCCTCACTGACCTCGGCATTTTCGGGATTGCCCGAACATTGGCCGACACGGTTACGCTGCTCGTTGCACGCTGCGGAAACATGCTGCTGTTTCCGATGGTCGCGGCGATGCAGGTCGAGGGTCCCGAAATTCGCCGGCGGCTGCAGCACGATCGGCGGTTATTGCTTCTGGGATCGGCAATCGCCCTCTCGTTTTTCGTTGCTGTGTCCGACCGGGTCGTTGCCTTGCTGTACGACGAGAGGTATCAAGCCGCGGCGATCCTCCTCCCCGTACTACTCCTCGGCGTCTGGTTTGCCATTCTCAGCACGGTCAACGAATCGATCCTCACCGGAATTCGCAAACCTGCTGCGTCGGCCTTTGCCAATATCGCGAAATTCGTCACCTATCTCATGGCCGTCCCCCTCGCCTTTCAGTCGCATGGTTTGACAGTCGCAGTCCTCGTTCTCAGCACGGGCGAAGCGGTGAAATATGTCACCCTTTGGATTTTCGGGCGTCGAGAGCATCTCGGATTTGGCCGGGACGACTTGGTCCTGACACTCATTTTCCTGTTTGGGATTCTGGGGTTCCGGGAACTGCTGGAGGCGAGCGGTCTCACGGGTGGGCTGAATCAATTGTTTCCCTGGGTTTTGGTGATGCTGGGCAAACAATGAGAGCGGCGAAATCCTCCAAACCCCATCGCCCAACAGGACTGGGGTTTGTCGTAATCGGCCGCAATGAAGGCTTGCGGCTGTCATGCTGCCTTGAATCGCTCAAACAGATCGGCGCCCCGGTGGTTTATGCGGACTCTGCGTCGATGGACCATAGCCCCGCCACGGCGCGAAAGGCGGGCGCAATGACTGTTGAGCTCAATCCAGATCGGCCTTTGAACGCGGCGCGCGGACGAAATGCCGGTCTTGCGGCACTACGGACAAAATATCCCGGCCTCGAATTCGTCCAGTTCATCGATGGCGATTGCGAACTCCAAGCCCAGTGGACAGAGACAGCGCTTGAATTCCTGCGCGCCCATCCGCGCGCGGCGGTCGCCTGCGGCCTTCGCTTTGAGGCGCATCCACACGCATCGATCTACAATCGGATCGTCAATGAGGAGTGGAAAACACCCATTGGCAAGGCTCAATCATGCGGCGGAGATGCGATGATGCGCCTAGCCTCGCTCGACGAAATTGGGCTGTTCGATCCGACTCTGATCGCCGGCGAAGAGGCCGAACTCTGCTCCAGGTTCCGAGGTCACGGCTGGGAGATCTGGCGGCTCGATGCACCAATGACCCGACATGACGCCGCGATGATGCGGCTCAGCCAATGGACACGCCGGGCTGATCGCAGCGGCTATGGGTACGCCCAGGCATGGCTGCGCACGCGCGGCGGCGACCGCCTATATGCCTCACAGCTGCGCAGCGCAGTTTTTTGGACCGCCCTGGTTCCGCTAATGGCACTGATCGGCGCGTTGTTAACACGCCAGCCAGCGATTCTCCTGGCCGTGCCACTGCTCTACTTTCTGCAAAGTGCCCGGATCGCGGCACGCCGGGGCCTTTTTTCCATGTGGTCATGGCGCTACGCAGCGTTGATGGTGATCGCCAAGTTTCCTGAGTTCCTCGGCGCTCTCCGCGGCTTCCTGGCGCGAGGCCGCCCTCCACCAGCCACTCCTGTGGCAGCGCCCGCGTCATGACCGCGCAGCGCAATGGCTTGTCCGCGCCGACGCAGCAACAGGGCCTGATCGCTTATGTGATGACCCATTATCCGCGTGTCGCGCTGACCTTCATTTCCGGTGAGATCGATGCCCTTGAGCGCCGGGGGGTCCCGATCGCTCCATTTGCCATGAACCCACCTTCGGATTGCGACCTTGGATCCGAGCAGCTGAAGCTTCGGCGCGATCGGACGACCTATCTCAAATCGTCCTGGTTGGCGGCGTTTGGCGCATTCTTCCGACAAGCGTTGAGACATCCGCTTGCCATGACCCGGCTCCTAATTCGCGCCATTGCTTCCGCGCGATGGGACCTTGGTCGTGCCGCCCGGAGGATGGCGCATTTGATGGAAGCTGCGTTGCTGGCAAGGCAATGCTCGAGGCGTGGGGTGAGGCATATTCACGCGCATTTCGGCCAGGCGCCCGCGACGATTGCCTGGCTCGCATCCGAAATCATGAATTTTCGGCATGCGGAAATCACGGGTTGGAGCTTCACGATCCATGGTTTCCATGATTTCATCGACGATGCGGAAGCACGCCTGGACTTGAAAGCCGCCGCCGCCGGCTTCGTTATCTGCGTCAGTGATTTCACCAAATCGCAGCTTTGCCGGATCACTCCGCCGCAACTGTGGAACCGCTTTCATGTGGTTCGCTGCGGCATCGATCTGGCGGCATTTCCTTTCCGCGGCGAGCGAAGTCTGGCCGCGACACTGCGCGTCGTTTCGGTCGGGCGCCTATCGCCGGAAAAGGGGCAGCTCATACTCCTTGGGGCGGTCGCTATGCTGTGCGCGAAGGGGTTTATGGTGGAACTCGTCCTGGTTGGCGATGGCCCATTCAAGGAGGGCATCGAGCGGGAGGTTTCACGCTTGGGGCTACAAGACCAGGTGACACTAACGGGCGAGCTGTCGGCCGAGGATGTGCAGGCCCATCTTCTTTCGGCGGACGTCTTCTGTTTGCCGTCGTTCGCCGAAGGTTTGCCTGTGTCGATCATGGAAGCCATGGCGATTGGGGTGCCCGTGGTTTCGACATTGATCGGCGGAATCCCGGAGCTCGCCATCGATGGTAAGACGGCGCTGACGGTGCCGGCCAGCAACGTCGACGCGCTGGCTGAGGCATTGAGCCGAATGATGAGCGATGACGATTTCCGACAAAGAGCGGTTAAGGCCGCCCGCGAAGCGGTGGTGCAACGGCATGATCGCGAGCGGAATGCCGATCAGCTCGCGACGTTGCTGGCCCCCAAAGCGATTCAGGAGCGATGACCGCGATGCCGACGCAACCACGCACCAAGGCCGCGATCGTCGGTTGTGGGGCGATTTCCGTCGAGCATCTGAAATATCTGAGCGCGTCACCGCTGGTTGACGTTGTTGCTGTTTGCGATGTTTCGAAAGCCGCCACGGAATTCGCGCGCGATCGCTTCGGCGCAGCGGGCGCCTTCACCGACTGCCAGATCATGCTCGATCAGGCGCGCCCGGAAATTGTGCATGTCCTGACGCCTCCCCATCACCATGCGCCGCTGGTCCTGGCGTGCCTTGATGCAGGCGCCCATGTCATTTGCGAAAAGCCCATGGCCGGCACTGCCGAAGAAACGGAAATGCTCCTTCAGCATGCGCGCAAGCGCGGTCGTCGGTTGATCGAAAGCCGCAACTATCTGTACAACGACATCGTCATCAAATTGAGCGCGATGATTGCGGATGGGCGCCTCGGCGAGGTGGTTGAGGTCGATCTGCTGCTTTCTCTGGACTTTCTTTCCGGTCCGCTCGGCGACACCAATCTTGAGGGTGCGAGCGTGCGTATGCCGGGGGGAGCGGTCCATGATTTTCTCCCCCATCTCGCTTATCTCTTCCTGCATTTCACTGGTCATCATGGTGAGCTCGACGATGCGCGCGGTTTCTTCGGAAATCGGTCGGGCAATGCGCGAGCTGTCTTCGATCATCTTGACGCGCTCGTGCGCGCGGCCGGCAAGCGCGGGCGGCTGCGGGTGGTCAGCGACGTTGCCCCCGACATGTTCCGGGTCGCAATCCGCGGCACCCTCGCCACGGTCGAGGCCGATCTTTTTAGCCCCTACCTTCGCCTCGAAGGCGATCCAGACATCGGCAAGCGCGCGCCCTTGGGACAGATCCGCAACGGCCTGACGTTGATCCGAGCGGGCGTCCGCAATTTTCGAGAGAAGGTCCTGCAACACGGCACCTATCACGGGATGCCACGGATGCTGGACGCGATTTACCGATCGATCCGCGATGACACTCCGCCGCCGGTGAGCGAAAGGGACATGGTCGCGTCGGCCCGCCTAATCGACCGCCTTATCCAACTCGGCCCTCCGCGATGAAGGTGCTAATTACCGGCTCGTCCGGTTTTTTGGGGCGCTCGGTGGTCGCAAAATGCGCCGAAGCTGGTCACAAGATTTTGGCAGTCGTTCGGCCAAACGCGCCCGACAGGGACGATTGGCCCGACGGTCTAGAATTTGTCGTCGGGGATCTCAGGCAGCGCAAAGATTGGTACCATGCGCTGGAGGGCGTGGAAGCGGTCATCCATCTTGCGGCAGCGACGTCCGGCGACCTGCCGCAACAATTCGCCGGGACGGTGATCGCCACGGAAAATCTGTTGCAAACGCTCCCCTCGACGGTTCGCCGCTTTGTCCATGTCAGCAGTTTTTCGGTCTACGATTTCGGATCAATGGAAACTGGGAGCGAGCTGGATGAACGCAGCGCCCTGGAAGCGCGCCCAGACCAGCGCGATCCTTACACCTGGGCCAAGCTGCTTCAGGAAAGGTTGGTCGTGGACCATTGCAAGAACAAGCTCTCGCTCGTCGTGATCAGACCGGGTGCCATTTTCGGGCCGGGCAAACATTGGGACTTCGGCAGGGCCCTGAAGCTGCGCGGCCTGGACATCATTTTTGCGCCATTCGCCCGCATGAGGCTGACTAATGTCGACAATTGTGCCGATGCAATCGTGCGCGGTCTGGAATGTCCCGGGGGGGGCACCTTCAACATCGTCGATTCCGATCTTCCTACGCATGCCACCTATCACCGACTCTCCCGCCTCGCGGGCGCGTCGACCGGACGCGCAGTCTATGTGCCCTGGATCGTGGTGGCCGCCACCGGACTTGCCATCCGCGCCGTCAATCGATTGATCCTTGGCGGGCGAGCGAGGCTTCCTGAGATTCTCGACTTTCCCCGTCAGCAAGCGCGATGGAAGCCGCTCCGCTATTCCAACAATCATGCTATTCTGGAGCTTGGGTGGAGACCTAGACTGTCCATCTCCGAAGGGGTGACTCGAATGTTTGCTGACGGTGCGCCCCCGCTGCCCAAGCCCGACCAGTCCGTGAGGTCATCGAGTGGCGCGCGAGGCGCAAAATCGTGAAGCCCTGGTCCTCGGCCTTTGATCTCCTTCGAACAATCAGGCGCGGCGACCTTACATTCGGGGGTCCGCAGGCGATCGTGTTAGCCATCGTGGGCGTTACGATCGCCATCCTGGCAGCGATGCGTAACGGCTAACGCCCTGGGCGCAGCCAGTCCTGCTGTCCCTTGAGTCGCAAGCCCAGATAGAGCGGCAGCTTCCAGACGACATATAAGGGCATCAAGACCAGCGTGCCGAGGCCGATGAAGCGGCGGCCTTCGGACCACCATGCGGCGAGCACCGCCATTCCCGCAGCAATGAAAACGCCCATCTGCACGATGACTGGACCCCACCCGGCCGACGTTGCGAACGTGAGGCCCGCGGCGATCGCCAAAGTTACCAGGTTCAGCAGGACAAGCAGGGCAGCCGGCGGGACACATAGATCCATTGCCCGACAGAAAGCGCGCGGGCTCTTGCGATGCAGAGCTTGCCGGAAGGACTGGGGAGCGGATTCGAGCGCCAGGGCAATATAGCCCCCTTCCCACCGCTTTCGCTGGGCAAGCGTGCCCGACGTTGTGCTGGGATCGCTCCAAATGGTCGCCTCGGGCACCAGGATGGGCCCATTGCCCGCACCCGTCAGGGCGAGTCCAAGTTTCACGTCTTCAACAATGCTCGAATCGGCAAGGCGCCGATGGTCGAACAGCTCCCAGGGGATTGCCATTCCGGTCCCAGTCAGATGCACCGACCCTGCCAGTCTCTGAAGCCCGCGCTGCCTGACAAGATTCCTCAGCATGAAAGCAAAACTGGACAGTGCGACAAATGTGGAAGCGCCAGCCTTGGGCCGAAGCAGATTGACCGCCTGGCACGGCCGGGCACCCGTTTGCGCTGCCACGGCAAGCGCCACGAGGCTGGCTCGGTCGATTGTGCAATCCGCATCAACAACGACGACCGTTGCCGGTGGATTCCGCGCCAAATGCTTTTGCGCGAAGGCGAGCGCAAAGCCCTTCCCGGGATTGGCTGGATCGCTCCGCTCAATCACCTCCACGCCATAGTTCCGGGCGGCGCGAGCCGTCTCGTCGAGGCAATTATCGGCGACGAGCAAGATTTCCGCGAGGCCCCGGGTTTCAGCTTTCAAAAGCGGGAGAGTTTCACAAATGATGCGCTCTTCGTCATGGGCGGGCACGACAATCACTACCCGATCGCGCGGCGAAGGCGCCGTTCCCGGAATCGCCGGTCCTCCACGAATTCCGGCAAGAATCTCTATGGCGAAAAAACCGCTCACCATAACAATCGGCGCGACCAATATGGCAATCAGCAAAGCCACGGCCCATCCCTGTCTGTGCCGATCGGCAAAATGAAAATGCGCATCACTTGCGAGGGCCAGTCGATCAAACTAGGCTTTCCTTTCGATGTCCGCTCGCGATGGCACAATTGAGTCAGACTCTTTGCTAAGCGTTTCGACGTCCAACGGGAAGCGCGAGCCTCGCGCATGGCTGACCTGGTCCAATGCGATCCTCGCGATCGGCGCGGCGGCGATCATCTTGCCTACCATGTTCGACGTTGCCCGGTTCAATTGGTCAACCGAGCAAGGCGGACACGGGCCGATCGTGCTGGTCACCGGGCTCTGGTTGCTTTGGCGCGAAGGGCAAACCATCGACGGGCTTGAGAAACGCCCAGTCGCGGTGCCGGGCCTAATAACATTTGGCTTCCTGATTCTCTACATTGCGGCGCGCATCACCGGCATCATCGAGATCGAAGCGTTCGCGATGTATGGCGCCCTCGTCGCTTCGGCTTTCATGTTTTTGAACGGAAAGGTCCTTCGGCGCATATGGTTTCCGCTATTCTACCTTGCCTTGGCCATCCCCCCCCCGGATTCCGTCGTCGCGGCGATCACCCAGCCGATCAAGATCATGATCTCGCAAGAAGCGGTGAGTTTGCTTTTCAAGCTGGGCTACCCCGTCGCCAGTTCCGGCGTCACAATTCAGATCGCCCAATATGAATTGCTCGTTGCCGCGGCATGCGCCGGCCTTAATTCGATCATCAGCCTGAGCGCGATCTGCCTGTTGTACGTCTACCTCCGCCACCGCTCCGACCCAGCCTATCTCGTGGCCTTGGTCTTGATGATCGTCCCGGTGACGATTTTCTCCAATTTCATTCGGGTGATCTTGCTGATTCTCATCACTTATTATCTTGGAGAAGCGACCGCACAGGGGTTCCTTCACGACTTTGCGGGCCTGCTGATGTTCGGCGTCGCCCTCGTCGCTATCTTTCTTCTCGACGAACTGGTCAGCCCATTATTCAATGCGCGCCGGAGACTTGCGAAGTCGTGAGCCGCGTTCCTCCCGAAATCGACCGTATCCAGCTGGATCGCCGGCGCTTCAGTCTTGGGCTTGCCTTTTTGACGGCGGCCGGGCTGGCGGCATGGGGCACGCCTCGGGTCGCTCTCAATTACCTTGGACAACGCAAACTCGAAGACGTCATTCCCAAGCACATCGGCGAGTGGGAATTCTTGACCGCAAGCGGGCTCGTCGTTCCGCCCGAGGATCAACTGTCGCAAGCCACCTACAGCCAATTGCTGACCAGAGTGTACGCGGATGCCACGTCGCCCGCGATCATGCTGCTTGTCGCGCAGAGCGCGAGCCAGACTGGCGTACTCCAAATCCATCGGCCCGAAGTCTGCTATCCCGCGGGTGGCTACACTTTGTCCCCGGTAACCGCAGTTGATATTGAACTATCAGATCGCAGGTTGCGGGCAAACAGCCTGTCGGCAACAAACCAGCGCGGCACCGAGCATGTCCTGTATTGGACGCGTGTCGGTCGCCACATGCCATCGAGCTGGGCCCAGCAGCGTTGGGCGGTTGCCGAGGACAATCTTCACCAGCTTATCCCTGACGCCGTATTGGTGCGCATTTCCACCATCCATGAGGACCGCGGAGAGGCTCTCGCCACCATAACCCAATTCATTCGATCGCTTTGGGATTCCCTGCCGCCGGAGGTCCGTAACGTCCTGGTCGCCCAAGGCGCCGGCTAGACTTTGGGCCCGACTTGGAACGGCTTGAGAAAATGAACAACGAATCCGACGGTCGCGACAATCAGGAGGATTGCGAGCAAATTCTGACCCTGGTTGCCGAGATAGTTGGCGCATGCGCAACCCAGGCCGGCAACAAGATAATGGAGAATTGAATCTCTAAGCTCAGCCTCCATCGAGCGCTGAAGAAAAAGGACCGCGAGCCCCGCGAACAGCCCCATGGTGACCCAATCATAAATGGTTTCCATGGACCCCACCCCCATCCTAGCGCAGGCTGCGACACTCATGCTATTGGCGACCGCAACAATTTGCAAACGCTAGGAGGTTTTGTGCGCTACCGGGTATCAATTTTGGCGGCTGCGCTCATTCTCTCGGGCTGCGATCGGAAAGCTGAAGGTCAGTCCGTCGCCGTCGTCAATGGGGAGGAGATTACGATCTCCGAACTCAATTCTGAGCTTGGCATGGCCAAATTGCCTCCGGGAATGGACAAGAAGGCGGCGACAACCCAGGTCCTGCAAGCGATGATCGATCGCCGGCTTTTGGCGCAACAGGCGCGAGCCGACGGCCTCGACAAGTCGCCGGAATTCGTTACGCGCCAGCGCCGCGTGACTGAGGATTTGCTGATTGGCATGCTCGCGGCGCGCAAGCTGAATAGTTCCAAGCTTCCGTCGCCCAATGAGGTGGCCAGCTTCGAAGCAAGCCGGCCCGAACTGTTTGCGAAACGCGAGGTTTGGAACATTGAGCAGCTTCGCTACGCTACGCCCCAGGACCCCAATGTCCTGAATCAGATCGCGGCCGCGCACTCCCTGGAAGCGCTGGCGCAGGTGCTGACCGCAAACGGAATTGAATTTAGACGCTCGAAAACGAGCCTGAGCTCGGCGATCGTGCCTCATCCGCTGTACGAAAAAATCGCGTCTCTGCCTTCAGCCGAGCCATTCATCATTCCGGCCGGCTCGCAATCGGTGGCCAACGTCATCGCCTCCAAAGAGGCTACTCCACTGCCGGACGATGCATCGCGGCCGGTTGCGGTTGCCAAGATGCGTCAGGCGCAAGGCGAAAAGGTGATGGAGGGTCATCTGCGGGATCTTCGGGCCAAGGCGAAGATTGACTATAAAGCAGGCTTCGCGCCCAAAAAATAAAGCGGCCGGGACCAGCGGGTGCGGCAGCTATTCTGAAATTCGGTCGTAGCCGCTGCTGTAATAATCGTTGACGCCATAGCCTTCGTTGACGACGCCGCCGCGATATTTGTTGAGGATGACGCCCGCTTGACGGTCTTCCCCCAGCAAAGCCGTGACGTCTTTCAGTTCGCGCTCGGTTGTTTTGCCTTCTTCGGCGACAAGAATGTAGGCGTCGAGATGAACCATCGCGATTGAGGCATCGTCATTGGCGAATACGGGTGGCAGGTCGACAATGAATAAACAGTCCGGTCCCGAAGAGCGCATCGCCTGGAACAGATTCTGCGCGCGTTGCCCGGCCAGGAGCTCCGCCGAGGCCGCAAGCTTGGGTTTTGTTGGAACGATCACGAGATTTTCGCTTTCGAACCGGTAGGCCGTCGGTCGGTCGGCACCGTCCGCATGCTCCAGATATTCGCCTACATTTCCATTCGCCGCCAGGCCGCAAAGAATACTTACCGATCCGCGCCGAAGGTCGAGATCCATGAGATAGGTCTGAACCTTTGGCGTGCGGCTTAGGGACGCCGCAAGGTTCGCTGCAATGAAGGATTTGCCGACCTGCGGCGTCGCAGACACGATGCCAAACATCCGCCAGGACCGTTCGCGGCTCAGTTCGATCAGGCGCGAGCGGATCAGGTTGAAGCTTCGCGAGCGGTGGTCGATGCTGTCGAAGCCATAAATGCCCCACGCCTTGAGCTCCTGAGACGTCGTCGGGATTACCTCGGCCTGGTCCGGCTCGGGCAACACACTCGGCAATGCAGGCGGCTCGTGAATCATCCTATTCCTATGATATTGCCTTGCCAGCGAAAGCCGGGAGGTTTCGGCCGCGCTTGAAGAAGGATTTCCAGCGCGATGGAGTGGCCGAGCCAAGAATTGGAACCAGGCCGAGAACAGGCAGCCCCATAGCTTCGATCTGCGCCGGGCTGCGCAGAGGCTTGGACATGAACTCGGCAGCCAGCGCGAGGAACAACCCGAGCACGATTCCGGCGCCGAGCCCTCCCCAAATGAACAGCGGGCGGTTGGGTGACTGCGGTGCATCAGGAAGATCAGGTGCATCGACCAGCGACAGTCGCTCCGCGCGCTGTTCACCCGCCATGCGAGCACTGTTTTGCGCTTTGAGCAGGTCGATCGAAACGCCCTTATACTGCTCGCGTAACGCGCTTGCCCGGCTTTCGAGCTGCATGGCCTGCTCGAGAATGGCTGGCGCGCGCGCCGATCCAGCCATCGCCGAGCTGGCGCGCCCAATGGCGTTGTTGCGCTGTTGGGAAAGCGATGCGATTGCCGCATTATTCTCCCTGACCTGGTCCTGGACGACGGCCGCCTCACTTTGTTCCGAGCCGCTACGATCCAGTTGGCGCAATTGCCGCAATCGCTCTTGCGCTTGGATAACATCCGGATGGGTGTCGCTATATTGCGCCCGGGCGGCCGCCAATGCCGTTTCGGCCGCAGCGATTTGCGGGTCTTTCTCGGTTCGCCGAGCGGATGCCAGAAGCATACGATTTTGATTTTCGAGGTTGGCGATCTGCGAACTATAGCTTCCCGTATCGATCATCGGTGACAGCCCGCTGCTTGCCAATGCCGACCCGTTGCGTGCCTTCAGACCGGTGATTTCGCCCTCGATTTGGCTGATCTGCGTCTGAAGTTTTCGCGCCTGGTCCTCAAGGAAGCGAACCGACAAGGTTGCCTGGTCCTCGATGTCGTCGCTGTCGATGCGCATGAAATTCGAGACATAGTCTTGGAGAACCGCCTGAGCCGTGGTGGGGTCGGGATAATCAAAGCTCATTGTGATCGCGATTGTCTTGTCGAGGCTCGAACTGGCATCACCAAGGTTGCCCGCAAGGGCGCTGACCATCGTCGCCTCACGCATCTTATTGACCACTTTCGACAGCGGTTTTGAACGGCGCTCCTTGGGATAAAGATCTTTTTCCTGAATGAGGGTGATCAAATCGCCTCGGCTCAGCACGCGCTCCCGGATCTTGGCGATGCGCTGCTCTATGGCCCCCGACACCGGCGATTCGACAATGCTGGATGGCAGATCCTGTGCCTGAACCAGCAAGGTCGCCTTTGACCGGTACATGGTGGGCAGCGTGAACGCGGCGACGACCGCAGCAAGGAATATGACAACAACCGTGCCGGCGATAAGCTTGCGTCGCTGCCATAACATGCTGGGCAGATGGTTGATGAGCCAGCCGGATTGCGGATCACCGGCCAATTGGCTTGAACCGGTCGTCACATCAAGTCCCCAAGCCGGTATCTGACAAAAGCCGAAAGGGTGAAGTCGAATGGAATCGTTCCGGTCGAATTCTGAACAGCCTTGCGCGCGCCCGCGTCGGCGCCTGTCGAGAAGCGGTCGGAAAATTTGTGGCTGAAGGACATGCCGCCGGTGTAATAATTGGTACCCGTGACCTCGGTCCCGAAATTGCCTCCCGAATAATGAATGTAACCCAGCCGGGCCTGGATCGTGTTCTTCAAGTCCAGCCGATTGAAATAATCGATACCGGCTGTCGTCGTTTGCAAGGCCTCCTGGGTGCTTGCAGTTTGGGTCGAATATGACCCCCTGCCGCAGTAGCGCTGGGACTCGGTCGTGCGGCAAATCTCGAAGTCCGCCGACGGGTTAACCGACTTATCATCACCCGTTTCCGAATTGCGGTGAACCACGGACAGGCCACCCGCAACATTGGCCTCCCACCCACCGCTTAAAAGCGTGTGGAGCGTAAGTTGTGGGTTGAACACTGTCGAATTATGGTCAGGCCCTGGATAGTTCGCTCTTTGCACACTCATCTGCGCGCCGCCGGTCGTACGTTCGGAGAATTCGCGCTGCCAGGCGACCGTCCCCGTCACGACGCTGTAGTTCAGATCGTCGCTATCCTTGCTGAAAAAGACATATTGCCCCGATCCCGCGACGGTCAATGTGTCGCGTGCGCTCAATGTCAGCGTTGCCCCGGCCTGGCCCACCAGCCGATATTGGCGCCGGTTGAGGTTGAGCACATTGGCGTCGAAGGAATCGCCCGGCGGGGGTTCCACCCCACCGGGTTCAGGCGGTGGAGGCGCGCTCGGCACTGTGTTGAAGCGATTAATGAGTTGCCCGCCTATGTCGCCGCTGAATTGCGCGTTGGCAAACATCTCGACGAGCTCGGAAACCTGATAGCGGGTGCTGGCATGCAGGTCGAAAATCTGTTTCGAACCATAATCCTTCAAATATGTGGTATTTTCGACATAGCCGGACAGGTCCGTCTCACCTCGCTCGCCGCGGATAGAATGATATCCTGCCGCCGAAATCCGCCCAAAAAAACTGCCGTCGGCGCCCTGGAGCAGAAACGGATTTTGCGAGTATCCCGCCGTTCCGGTTAAATCGACATGGGATTGCGTTTGGGCAATCGCCGCGGTCGGCAAGGCCATTGCGCACAGCAAGACGCAGGGCATCCCGAACGGATTGGACTTGCGGAACCTAATCTGCATCACGGCACAACTAACGTGTCGCCGCTACGGATCGCTGGAATATCGCTGCTTGTGAGGGAGTCCGCCTGGCCTTTCAGGGCGCCGCTGACGCGAATCCTGAAGGTTTGCAATTCCTGACCTTCCTTGCGAACGATGCGGATGTCGGCGATTTGCGCGAATTCGGTCGGACCGCCCGCCATGCTGAGTGCTTCAAGCGCATTCACATAGCGGCCCGGAGTGAAGGTGCCGGGATTGCGGACTTTACCGATCACGGAAAATTGAAAACCCGCGGGGCTTTTCACCGAGACCGTCACTTGCGGGACGGCTCCCCGATACTGGGGTTGCAATCCGGCCGAAATCAGCCGCTCAATTTCCCCCGGAAGCTTGCCCAAGGCGACCACTTGCCCGACCAGGGGAAATGCAAAGGTGCCGTCGGGAAGAACGTGGACCACGCGTTGCAGCCGTTCCTCACCCCAAACCGATATTTCCAGTTCATCGCCGGGATTGATCCGATACGCAGGCATTGCAGCCGCGGGACTGGGTGCCTGTGCCCCGCCCAAAGCTGGCAACGTTATTGCCAGCGCAAATCCGATGACATTGGCGAATGCTCGTTTGTTCACACGCAATCTCTTTCCAACCAAGCCGACAGGCCGGCGCTCGAGCGGAGCGTAATGGAAAATTACCCGAACTAATATAGGTTTCTACGTGGTAGAGTATCCCAGAAATGAACGCCCGAAAGCTTCTCCTTTCCCTCCCCCCGACCGCATTTTTGGTTAGCGCCATCCTGGTAGCGGGGTGCAGCACGGACGCATCGCGCGCCCAGTCTGCTTATGATGACTATATGGTTGCCGCATCCGCCGGCGATCTTGTTGCTGCCCGCGATGCCCTTCTCAAGCTTGTTGCTGTCGACGAGGATGTCGCGGAGTATTGGGTCGACCTGGGCAAGGTTCAGGCCGCGCTTGGATCTTATTCCGATGCCTATTACGCGTTCGCGCGCGCCTTGGAGCTCGACCGGAGTGACCAGGATGTCATCCGGATGTTGACGCAAATCGCGTTGCGCAGCGGCAACATCGACCTCGCCAACGAATATGCGCGCCAACTCGAGCTGCTTGTTCCCAGTGATCCCTCCGTCAAGATGACTTACGGCATAATCGCGCTGCGCCGCGGCGATCTTGACGGCGCAAGCCGCCAAGCCGAGCTGATCCTTGCAAGCCAGCCGGCCGATAGCGACGCAAAGGTCTTGAAGTCGGAAGTGCTGATGCGTTCGGGCAAAACCGACGATGCCATCGCGCTGCTTACCGATCAGCTACGGTCGCAGCCTAAGGACCGGGCTAGCTACCGCGCATTGGTCTCCATCTTTGAACGCCTGGGAGATACGCTACGCGTCGCGGAATTGAGGAAGCGCGTCTGGAATTTGGATCGCGAGGATTTCGCCGCCACCCTGGATTATGTCGACGCGGCCTTTCAGGCTGGCGACACTCCCGGTGCTCGCGCGGCTTCGCTTTCTCAATTGACGCCGACGGCGCCACAGGCGCGAATTAGCGCCATACTCGATCTTTGGCGCGACAATTGGCCGGGAACCGCGCGGCTCGATGAAGCCCGGCGCCTGTCCCGGTCGGCGGGCCCGGAGCAAAAGTGGGCCTATGCGGCCTTCTTCAATTCGGTCATGGCGCCGGCCGATGCCTTCCCGCTTGTTACGCCGGAGGCGCGCTTGCCGGTATCGGCCCGTAATGTTCGGCCCAACGCCATATTCGCAATGTCTTTGGTTCTAACGGGCCAGCTCGACGCGGCACGGGACCGCCTTCGCCGCATCCTCAAACTTGATCCCGACAACGTCGACGCTCTGCGGGCGCGGGTCAGATTGAGCCTAGTCACCAAGGTACCATCGTCCGCCGTCAACGATGCTCAGAAGCTCGTCAGCCTGACCCCCAATTCGGTCAGCGACCGGCTCTTGCTGGCGCAAAGCTACACGGCCAACGGAGACGATCGAAACTCTCGTCGTGTGTTGTGGGAGGCATTTCACGATATTCCCGCGGACCGGCATATTTACGGCGCCTTGCGCGATAGACTGGCACGCCGTGGGGACTTAGATTCGGTGCGCAAGGTGGATGCAGAATTTGCAGATCAGAAGCGGGCCACGTTCATGAAAGAGCTTGCGTAATGGCGCTCGACGCGCAGCCAGGCGATGGCGAGCCCGCAAATTCGATGATCGGCGACAATCGGGCAGGGTCGCCGGGCGCCAAGCGAGTTCGCTTCACCTCCAACATCATCGGTCCGATGTTTCTCTTGACGGATTCGGTGTGCCTTTTGCTCTGCGCTCCGCTGGCGTTGCTGGTTTACAATTTGGCCTTCGGTCAGCAGCTGGAGCCAAAAGTCCATCTGTTTGCCTTTGTGGTCATGGTCGTAAGCTTTCTGCTTCTCCGATCTTCGAGGCAGGCCTACCAAAAGACGTTTTTGGGCGGCATGGATGACGAAGGCGATGCGACCTTTGACGCCGTTGTCGGCACGTTCCTGACCGCGGCGCTGGTCTGGCAGTTCGGCTTGATCGAACATTATTCGCGCGGCCTCAGCCTCGCCTATCTGGGCTGCCTGGTTGCATGTCTTTGGCTTTCGCGGCCGTTGCTGCGGCGCATGCTCACGTCAATGGCGCGCAGGGGTGTGATTGGCCAACGGATCGCCTTCTATGGCGCGGATCCGGGATCGCTGGCGATGATTGAACGCATGCTCTGGCTGATCGACATGCCGCATTTGCGATTCATCGGCGTGGCGGACGATCGTCTCAAGGCTGAGCCCGTCGGCGAGTTGCCATGGATCGGCGGCTTCAACGAACTCGCAACGCTCGCTCGCCAGGGAGAAATCGACCAAGTATTCATCAGTGTCGCCGATATGAACAAAGATCGGCTAAGGAAAATTGTCGAGGAATTAAGCGAAGTGTCGATCGACGTTTCCTTGATCCCGCCACAGGCGATTGATTTTTCGCCCGACTACCGTGTCAACCTGCTGGGCTCGATTCCGGTTCTCACTCTGTGGCAGCGGCCGTTCCGGGACATTAATCGGATCGTGAAGCGCGCGGAGGACGTGATCATCGGCGGACTGGCGCTGCTGCTCGCGTCGCCGGTCATGGCGGTGGCCGCGCTGTGCATTCGAGCCACGACCAAGGGACCTGTCCTGTTCGTTCAGCCCAGGATCGGCTTCAACAATGAGGTGATCAAAGTTATCAAATTCCGCACTATGTACGCGGACCAGAGCGATTTGCAGGGCCTCAAAACCACCTCCCGCAACGATGTCAGGATCACGCCGGTAGGACGGATTTTGCGCTACCTCAGCATCGATGAGCTGCCCCAATTGTTCAACGTTCTCAAAGGGGAAATGTCTCTGGTCGGCCCACGCCCGCACGCCATCCAAATGAAGGTCGGTGATCGATTCTACGTCGATGCGGTTCGCGGCTACGCTGGCCGCCATCGCGTCAAGCCGGGCATAACCGGACTCGCGCAGGTCCGCGGGCTGCGAGGAGAAATTCGAACGATTGAACGCGCCGAGCGCCGGATTGAACTTGATAAGGAATATATCGACAGCTGGTCTGTGTGGCTCGATCTCAAGATCATGTTCGCGACCGCCCGCGCGGTGATGTTCGATGCCGATGCCTACTAATTCCAGAGTTGGCTTCCTCGATGTCGAGTTCGACGCAGTGACGATGGATGGCGCACTCGCCAGGCTGGCGGCGTTCGCGCTAGAGGACGGGTTTCACTATGTCGTTACCCCCAACGTCGATCATATTGTGAGGCTCGATGCCGCCGATGCCCAAGCGCGCGCGCTTGGTGAGGCCTATCGGCACGCTTCGCTTTGCCTCTGCGACAGCCGCGTCCTCAGCCGCCTCGCGCGTTTCTGCGGAATTGGCCTCCCGGTCGTAGCCGGCAGCGACCTGACCGCGGAGCTATTCCGAAATGTGATCCGCGCCGGAGATCGGATCGGCATCGTCGGAGGGGATGCCTTGCTCGTCGGTGGTCTCGCCGGGCGGTTCCCTGGCGTCGAACTCGTCCAGCACCAGCCGCCGATGGGACTGTCCTCCAACGCCGCCGCTCTCGATGAAGCCGCGGCGTTCGTGGCCAAGCAACGCGCTCGCTTCACCTTTTTAGCGGTCGGGTCACCCCAGCAGGAAATGATTGCGTCGCGCGTGGAATTGATCCCTGGCGCATCGGGGACCGCGCTCTGCATTGGTGCGAGCCTGCAATTCCTGGTGGGCCAGGAAAGGCGAGCTCCGCGCCTCGTGCGGGGTTTCGGCTTCGAATGGGCCTTTCGCCTTCTCGTGCAGCCCCGCAAGATGTGGCGAAGGTATTTGGTCGAGGGACCTCGGATCTTTGCCATTGCCTGGCGCTGGCGAAGGCAATCGCAATTGCGGCCTTTGTGATGGGGGAAGCTCGACACTTGGAGCTCGCTGTGCCGGGGGCAGGCATGACCCCGCGGCCCGGGCGCACCTTGGTCGTGATGGCTGCGGTTTTCGGACTGATCGCGGTCGTGGTCGCGTTTGCCTGGAGCTCCGGATTCCGCATCAGCGGCGGAATTCTTTCGCGCGATTCCGCACGCGCAAATCCGCCCAATGTGGCGCTTGTGCCGCCACCCAATTTGATTCGTCTGGTCCCACCCGAGACGGCCCTCAAACTTAATGCCATCCGCCCATTTTCGACGCGCGCCGATCAACCCGCGGCCAGCTTTTGGACCGGGAAGGTGAAGGACGCCGACCTGTCACGTGCGATCGACTGTCTTGCCCAGGCGATTTATTATGAAGCGGGCGGAGAAGGGCAGGACGGCGAACGGGCCGTTGCGCAGGTGATTCTCAACCGTGTCCGTCATCCCGGCTTTCCGCCCAGTATTTGCGGAGCGGTCTATCAGGGCGCGGAACGGGCGACCGGCTGCCAATTCACTTTCACCTGTGACGGCTCGCTCCTCCGAACACCCCTTGGCCCGCTGTGGACGCGGGCGCGGCGCCTTGCCCGGGACGCGCTGGTATCGGGGTATGTCTACGGACCTGTCGGCCACGCCACCCATTACCATGCCGATTACGTGATTCCCTATTGGGCCGATTCCCTCGAAAAGGAGATAAAGATCGGCCAGCACATTTTCTATCGCCTGCCGGGCTTCCTTGGAACGGCTACGGCATTTGGCCAGCGTTACGCGCGCGTGGAGCCGGCTCCTCCCTCTCCGAGCGCGGCGAAGGTCGCAGCCGAGGCGATACAAGGGGTCGTCGACGACCAGGCCGCCCAAGAGGACCCACTCGGCGCAATCGTCGGATCAAGGCCAGGGGATTCCACGCTGCCGCCGGCGCTTCCGCTGACAGCCGACGAAAATGCCGGAAGCTTGATCACGCCATACGCATCCCACCTTACAAGCGCGGTGCCGAACATGCTGGGCTGCGCGCCTGCGGTAGGACCAAAACAGATCAAGCCCGCGGCGGCCAACGACCTCCGAACGAGGTCACGTGCGACGATTTGCTGAAATGAGCTGACGCCGTTTCAGACAGCCCTCGACAAGGCAACGCCGCCGAGAGCAGACTCTCAGCGGCGTTTCTCCTGCCCCGAGCCGATTAGGCGATTTGCATTGACCCCATGACGGGGCGTTTGCGACGCCGCAACGCGAAACCCGCCGCGCCAAAGCCGAGCAGCATCATGGCCCATGTTCCCGGTTCCGGAACGGCCGCTACAGTCTCGTTGATGCGAACCTGCTTAAGGATGGTCAGTTCGGCCGGAGGGGTGTCGGCCGAATAGTGGACATTGGTGATCGACGTTCCGCCGTTAGCCAGGAACCCAAAGAACGTGTCGCCCGAACCTAGAAGCTGATCAAGGAACGAGACGGTCGTTGCGTCACTTAGCGTGATAATGAAGTCGACAGTTCCGCTAGTAAGTCCTGTCAGGCCAAACTCGATCCAGTCCATGCCAGCGTGACCGGTCAGGAAGATGTCGCCGCTAAGCAGATTGTAGAGGTCGTTAGCCGGTCCGCCGACCGTGATTTCGGCTCCGGTGATGTCGGCCTGTCCTTGGCCGTCCTGAAGTCTTAGCGTATCTACCGTACCGGCGGTCTCAGTCGTATCGCCGGTGAAATGGACGATGGTCGGCCCACCAGCACCCAGGTTGGCGATAACTTCCGTGCTGACCTGCAATACTCCGGTACCATGGACCAGCGTGCCCTGCAGCAAAGAAGCGGCCTCTATCGTCACCGAGGCGAATGCCGGCGATCCACCAAAAAAGGTGAGGGCCGCCGAAGCCAGAATCAACTGCAATTTCTTCATTACCGTAGCCTCCTTGCGCGCTAAGGCCTCGCCCCCGCGACTCGCTGTTAAACATTCGTTAACTGATTCCGTTATAAGAGTCGAATCAAGCGGTTGTTTCAAAAGGATTACAGTCCCGAACCGGGATTTTGGGGCTTTCCCGCTCGATTGAAGAGCTTCAGCGGGGCATTAAGATGGAATTGACTCTGCCGGGAAAGCCATGGGCTACTCGTGGCGGAGTTAATGTGCTTAGTTCCCGCTTAACCTGTTAGCGCCATTATGTCCGCGACCACATTTTGGGGCATTGGAAAATGATAGGCGAGGATAGATACGGATTCAGGGCGATGGCCTTGATGGTCGGCGCACTTGCCGTCGTGGGCGGGATGGCGACGAGCGAGACGAGCAGCCGCTGGGAGCGCGTTTCGGCTTCGGCGAAGCCCCCCAAGCAGCCGAGGCCAGGCCCGACCTCGCCGACCCCACCACCGCCCCCACCGGCTACGAATCCGCTCTATTCTGAGGCGAGTCTGGTTCCTTCGAACTTTGACATCAGTTCGGAACTTACGCCGGCCTGGGGAAGCGGTATCATTCCGCCTTCAGCCTCTCCCGACCCGGTCGGGGCCTTCCGGTTTGCCTGCAACGCCGGTCAATTGCTGCGCGACGATCCGATCGCATTTCCGGGTCAACCTAACGCGTCGCACCTTCACCAGTTCTTCGGAAACACCGGGGCCAATGCCTCTTCGACTTATAGCTCGCTTCGGCAAAGCGGGTCGAGCACCTGCATGTCGCCGCTCAATCGTTCGGCCTATTGGATGCCGGCGATGCTTGACGGCAAAGGCAGCGCCGTGCGCCCTGACTTCGTCACCATTTACTACAAGCGCCGACCAATCAGCGATCCGAAATGTTCCTTGACGAGCGGTGATCCTGCGGCGGAAGGCAACTGCATTCCGCTTCCAAACGGCCTGAGGTTCATTTTCGGCTACAACATGTTGAACCCCGCCGACACCCCGACAGGAAGCCTTTGGTTCAACTGTGACGGAGCAACGGCCGCTCCCGGCCATTACCAGTCAATCACTGCGGCAATGGCCAACTGCCCGGCAAAACAAAATCCGGACGGCAGCTTCAACAGGCTCGGCGCGGTGATCCAGGCCCCGTCATGTTGGGATGGCAAGAACCTCGATTCCCCCGATCACCGCAGCCACGTTGCCTACCCCAATTATAACGGTGGAGACGGCGCCCTACGCTGCCCCCTGACCCACTCGTTCGTCATTCCGGCCTTTACGATGGGCGTTTGGTACACCGTCGACCAGAATCTTGGCACCTGGCACTTATCTTCCGACGAGATGATGCCTGGCGTGACCCCGGGCACGACCTTTCACGCAGATTGGTTCGGGGCCTGGGACAATGGTGTCGAAGCGATGTGGCTAGATAATTGCATCAACAAGAAGCTCAATTGCTCCGGCGGTGATCTCGGAAACGGCAAACAGATGAAAATGTTCAGTACGTTTAGCTGGACCGCAAATCCGCGGTTGGTCCCACTCCCATCCTAACAATGGCCAACGGCAAAGTAGGAAGGAAAAGGCGCGCCATGCTCAAGTCGCTTGGTCTAGCATCGTTCTGCCTGCTCGCGGCGGGATGCAGCAGCGGCAGGCCCGTAGATCCCCTCGCGGCGGAGAATGCCGAGCTCCATGCGCAGATCGACGCGATGAAACACCACCCGTCGGTTCTGGAACGAGCGAAACTGCAGTCGGATAAAGCGCGCGTGGAGCAGAAGAAGAAATGACCTTTTATAGGTCGCTTCGCCTGTTCGACTCAGGACAGGACAATCGCAGGCAAATGGGGAAAAGAGATCTGCCCATCCGAAAGTCGCTTTGGCGCAACGAGGGCGGAAACACGCTCGTCCTTGCCGCGCTGATGTTTCCCTTGATCGTGGGGAGCGCGGGGCTCGCGGTTGACACTACCATGTGGATTTTGACGAAGCGCCAAATTCAGCAGGCGGCCGATGCCGCGGCAATCGCCGGCTCTTATGAGGCGGTCCAAGAGGGCGATGTTGACTATGCCGTGGACAAGGCCCTCGCCCCAACCTTCGCGAAAATTCGAGATCTGTCCGCCCAAACGACCTTGACGCCCGACGATCGTGACGGCGACCCGTTCGCTGTAGGCGTACGCTTAACTACCCTGGGATCGCTCCCATTTTCATCCATGTTTCTGCGCAGACCCATCACCATTTCCGCCAGCGCTACCGCGACGGTCGTCGAAACTGGCGATTTTTGCGCGTTGGCGATGGGTTCGTCCGCTGAAACGGGATTAAGACTTCAACCCAACACCTCCGTTGAAGCAGAATGCGGCATCGCGACCAATTCGTCTGCTTCAAACGCGGTTTCAGGTCACGAGTCATCGACAATGACCGTCCCGAAATTGCTCGCCTCGGGCGGAATAGAGGGAGGCGCGGCAATGGCGGGGTCGCGCGTGCGCGCGTACGCGCTCAAACAGAAAGATCCCCTTGCCAGTATTAATCCGCCCGAGGTTCCGAACACCGGCTGCCCAAATGTCACTGTGAATGCCAGCTCGGAGAGGCAGTTAACGCTCAAACCGGGATGCTACGGAAATTTGATCATCAACGGGAGCGTCACTCTCGAACCCGGAAACTACATCCTCAATCGCGGCAATCTGGTTGTCGGATCAAGTGCGAACGTGACTTGCGATGGCTGCTCCATCTTCCTCACCAGCGAGGATGCCGATGCCGATAGCGGGTCGATTGGTCGAGTCAGGATTGACAAGGCAGCTTCAATGAAGCTTTCAGCCCCAACCACGGGTCCCTATGCGGGCATTCTCTTGTTTCAGGATCGGCGCGCCGGCGCGGATGCCGATGACGAGACAAATGTAATCTCCGGCGATCAAGCGTCAAAATTCGAGGGCGCTGTGTATTTTCCATCCCAGTCGCTGAAAATGGTCGGAACGGGATCGTCAAACTTCAACTGCGCCCGAATTATCGGCCGTCGCCTAATCCTCGAGGGTCAGATATTCATCGCCAAGAGCTGCTCGACGGACACCGGGGGTATCGCGCTCAAGGGAGCCGAGGTCAGGCTTGTGGAATAGGCCCAAGCTTCAGTTTGGCGGGCAGGCCAACCCCGTGCCGTCGGGATCAAGATCACGATTGTAGCCGGGCCTTCCGGCCATCAACGGTGCAAGGCCCTTTGCGCGGACCTCATCGCAATTCTTGAAAGCCACGGTTTCCGCATTGGCTTGAGCGGCGGGCCGTTGCAATGCGTTTGGGGCCGTATCCATGAACTTCCACGTCGCCGCGAACGCGGTTCCGCTTGCACAAAGCAATAGCAATGCAAATTTGCCGTCCATGGTGCCGCAATAGCCGAAAAAGATTGATGCTTGGTAAGCTTTCGGTTGTCTCACTGGCGCTTAGTTTCGCGGAATTTCGCGCCGGCGAGATCGCAAAGTCGGAGGCCGACTTACGCAAGGCAAGGCATCTGTCGGATACAACCCGATTTATTCCGACCCGGATGGAATTGCCGCCGCCATCCCCTGGTACCTCAGCCATTCGTAATTATTTGTCTCCTTGCTGGGCAAAATAGGCAATTGTGTGCTCCAGCCCGGCCTCAAGCTCGACGGCAGGCTCCCATTTGAGGAGCATACGGGCCTTGGTTGTGTCGGGCTGGCGCCGGCGAGGGTCGTCACTAGGCAAGGGCTCGAATTGAATTGCGGATTTGCTGCCGGTCTTTTTGAGGACAGCTTCGGCCAATTCCCGCATCGAAAATTCGTTGGGATTCCCAAGGTTGATAGGGCCGGTGATTTCCGCATCGCTGTTCATCAGGCGAATGAGTCCGTCGATCAGGTCGTCGACGTAGCAAAAGCTCCGCGATTGCTCCCCGTCGCCATACAGCGTGATCGGCTGGCCCGAGAGCGCCTGGACAATGAAGTTGGAGACGACCCGGCCATCCGCATGATGCATCCGAGGCCCATAGGTGTTGAAGATTCGAGCGACCTTGATCTCAAGTCCAAGCTGCCGGTGATAGTCGAAAAACAATGTTTCGGCGCACCTCTTTCCTTCGTCGTAGCAAGACCGCACGCCGATCGGATTGACGTGACCCCAATAGTCCTCGGTCTGTGGGTGCACGGCCGGATCGCCATAGACTTCGCTGGTTGAGGCCTGAAGGATTCGTGCACCCAGCCGCTTGGCCAGGCCCAGCATGTTGATGGCGCCATGGACTGACGTCTTGGTCGTCTGAACCGGGTCATGCTGATAATGAATTGGCGAAGCGGGGCAGGCCAGATTGTAAATCTGGTCGACCTCCACGAATAGTGGAAAGGTCACATCGTGGCGCAATAGCTCGAAGCTCGGATTTCCAAGCAAATGCGCAATGTTGGCCTTAGCGCCGGTAAAGAAATTATCGACGCAGAGCACTTCGTGGCCCTCGGCAATAAGCCGATCGCACAGATGTGAGCCAAGGAAGCCGGCACCGCCGGTAACAAGGACGCGTTTTTGCGTGTTATATTGCCTTGCCATCAAAGACTGCCTGCTCTTGGGGAAGGCGCTACGATACCCTGTCGGCTTTCCAAGGCAAGCATGCGGCGCGTTCGATTTATGGAACCGCATTGACCCCCGTGTTAAGCCGCGGCAGCAATTAGCATTAGCTGTTTATGAGATTTGACCTGTTTTGACCGATAAAAACGCACGCATCCGTCCTGTAATCCTCTCCGGAGGAATTGGTGCTCGCCTGTGGCCGTCCTCGCGTTCGGAGTGCCCGAAGCAACTCCTGCCTATGGCAGAGCCCGCAACGATGCTGCAGGCGACCCTGGCTCGCGTAAGATCCTCCCATTTCGCGCCTCCCATCCTGATCGCGAACGAAAACCATAGGCACCTCGTCAAAGCGCAATTGGAGCAAGCCGGCGTGACCCCCGAAGCCATCCTATTGGAGCCGGAAGGGCGGAACACGGCTGCGGCGATCGCGCTCGTGGCGCAATGGGCCCTGTCGCGCGGGACCGATGAATATCTTCTGGTCATGCCGTCGGATCATGTCATCGCGGATGTTGCCCCCTTTGACCGGGCAGTCGATGCAGCGCTTTCAGCGGCTGACGAGGGCCATCTTGTTACCTTCGGGATCGCGCCAACTCGCCCGGAAACGGGTTATGGCTATATCGAGGCGGGGAGCAAATTGGGAGCATCTCCGGCGGCACGAGCCGTGCGACGGTTCGTCGAAAAGCCGGACCTGGAGTCCGCGAGAGCCTATGCCGTCAGTCCTGACTTTTATTGGAACAGCGGGATGTTCCTGTTCAAGGCTAGCGCCATCAACGGCGAACTTCAAAAATATGCTCCTGACATCCTGCAAAGGTGCGTCGCTGCGATCGAAAATCTGACGATCGATGATGTTTTTGTTCGTCCCGAGCCGAAGGCCTTCCTCTCCTGCGATAATATTTCGATCGATTATGCGGTGATGGAAAGAACGGATCGCGCCTGTGTCGTGCCGGTGGACATGGGTTGGTCGGACGTTGGCTCCTGGCAGACGCTGTGGGGCATCTCGGCCAAGGACGGTGACGGGAATGTCGCGCAAGGGAATGTCGTGGCGGTCGATACCCACGGCTCGCTGCTGCGCAGTGAATGCGACATCCAAATCGCCGCCCTGGGGCTTAGCGACATGGTTATTGTCGCGACCCGCGATGCCATCCTGGTGGCGCCGCGCGAGCGGTCGCAGGATGTTAAGCTGATCGTCGATCGTCTCGAGGAAGAGAATAGCCCCACCCGCCAAGCGCATGCCAAGGTCTACAGACCGTGGGGATCATATGAGACGGTCGATCGCGGCGACAATTTTCAAGTCAAACGCCTGGTCGTGAAACCCGGCGGGCAGCTCTCGCTGCAATTCCATCATCGGCGTTCGGAGCATTGGGTTGTGGTCAGCGGAACGGCCGAAGTCACGATCGGAAATGATGTCTCGCTATTGAACGAAAATGAATCGGCCTACGTGCCCATTGGCGTGGTTCATCGCCTCGCCAATCCGGGCACCAAGGATGTGCATCTCATCGAGGTGCAGTCCGGGGCCTATCTGGGTGAAGATGACATTGTCCGCTTGGAAGATCACTACGGTCGCGCCTAAGCGGCATTTCGCAACGTAGCAGGCCTCCGATTGACGGTGATGAGGCGCGGTCTGTCACAGCTTGATCACCGCCAAGCTGAATTTTCCGCAAAACTTGGGAGGCGCCCAGGCGCGGGAAATCCTAGCGGACTCCCCGCGCTGGAGGGATTGGGGCCTAGGCGGCCTGCGCGAGCAGGGCCGGCTTGCGGCGCCGACGCATGGCGAAGCCGATCGCGCCGAAGCCGAACAACATCGTCGCCCATGTCGCCGGCTCGGGAACCGCCGCATTGATCGTATAATTATCGGTCTCGAAAGCGTTCTGGCCCGAGCTCAGCCGCAGGGTGGTAGCGGCGCCAACGTCCGCTCCATCGAACAGCAAAGTCACTAGCGGGTTCGTAAACGGACTGGTCTGGTCACCGTTTGCAAAGGCGTAAGCGTTGATCCCGGTGAACGTCGCCAGGATCCCGCCCACCCCATCGAGCACCTCGAGCGTATTATAGGGGTCAGTCGAGCCCCAAATGAAGCTGATCGAGTTGATGTCGCCAAATCCCGACAGGTCGAACAGGCCAGGCGAACCGTCCGACGGCCCCACCGTCCAATAATTACCGGTGCTGCCAAAAGGCTGGGCGCGAATGCCGCCAACCGACGTGTTCGTCACCAGGCCACCGGATACGGGCGCCGGACTTTCGAAATCATAGGTCGGCACCGGTCCCGTGTATGGGTTGGTGCCGGCAACTGCAGTCAGAGTGATGGCGGCCTGAGCGGCCGAGCCAAACGAAATTGCCGCCGAAGCAGCAAGCACCATTGCAAGTGCACGCATAACCAGTCTCCTGTCCCCGAACCGACTCAGACTGCCAGCTTCCAACCCGAGTCGCATTTGGCAATAACAGAAAATTAACGCTTCGAGTTTGTAAAAGTTTAATAAATCGTGCGTCCCATATTGGGACATTTTTCTAGAGGTTGCGGATTCTCGGTCTTTCTTGTTCGGTCATTCTGGGCGGATTTTAGGTTGCCAAGGCGGGGGGCTGAAGGTTGCTTGCGCGCATTCAGTCTCGGCTTGAACTCAATCGAAGATGAAGCGGCCTGGCCGAAGCGGCGAGCCCACGGGGGCGAAGAGCATATCGATCTGAACCAGCCGGTCGCGAGGTCGGCTGAATCCCGAAATTTCGATCGGCAGGAAATTCCGCTCAGCCATGAAAGCGACCGTCTCAGGCATCAGCGGGGCGCCTTCATTATATTGGAGCAAGGCGACTTCGAGCTGGACCAGAGAGCATTTGCCAAGCGTTTTCCTCCCGCCCCTGAGCACCTCCAGTTCCGCACCCTGGACGTCGATTTTGAGGAAGATATCCTTTGCATCAGGGAGACAATCGCCGACGACGTCATCAAGTGTTCGCGTCACGAGCATCCGCTCTTTGCGAACCACATCGCTTCGTTCGGGCATCATCGATGATCCCGTGCCCATTTCGAAGAACGATCGTTTCTGTCCTCCTTCGCTGCCGAGCAGGCAGTTAGCCAGCCGCACATCGGGAAGATCTTGAACGACTTGCTTCAGATATGGAGCAAGGTCGCCTTGCGCTTCCGCCATGAGCGACGGAACTGGACCGAATTGCCGTTGCGCGAGCCGAGTCCAATCGCCGCGAAATGCTCCGACGTCGATGATCGCCTTGGGCTTGAATCCCATATGTGCCAGACGGTCGTAAGTGATCTCTTCAAAGGATCGGCAGACGAGGTCGGCCAAGTGCACCTTGGTCGTTGTCGATGCGCGATGGAAAAAGCGGCTGATCAGGGCGCGATGCCAATGGTTCGGCATTTTACTCGCTCACTCCCGGTCGGCTGAGCCCAAGAATTAGGCGGAAGGCTGGCTAAGCGCAAATCTCGCTGCCTGTAGGATGGGCTGGCGATGCTCGAGAATAGGAATCTTCGAGTTTGGCGGATTGGCCGCAACGGGTGAAGGTCGCAGGTTGGACTACCGCATCCCTAAATCGCAAAAGGCAATTCTCCTCCCGCCTCCGGGAAATGCGGACCTTATGGCCCAGCCCACTGTGCAGCGGATCGACGTTTCGGCTTACGCGCAACGAGAATGAAATGCGGGCGCAGGGCAAATAGCCGCTTGTTGATCGCCCGAATGCCGATGTTGTTGAATAGGCGATAGGGTATCTTGCGAAACAAGTGGCGCAGTTGAACTTTGAAGCCGCGCGCCTTGAGCATGTCCGCTAGCTCAAACGGGTCCAGCAGCCGCTCCGAATACTCGCCTGTTGTCGGGTTCCGAGACCATCCGAACGGATCCGGTGTTGGAAGACTGCCGTCCTCCTTGAAACGCTTCACGGCTCCCTCAATCTCGGGCCTTATCATCCCAGCCGTGGCTTTACGGAGCTTCGCAACGGACGCCTCGTCGAGACTTGAATCGGCGTCGCGGATCATTTCCTGGCGCATCACTCCAAACGGTTTGGCGTCGGCGTGTTCAACCGGCCTGATTTCCCTCTTGAGCCATTCGACATGTTCCCAGGAATCATCGCGTTCGCCCCACGAGCCCCACGAATGGGATCTGGAGCCCTCGTTGAAGCGATTACTGTCGTTGACGATCACCGCGGTGCCGCCGGGCGTCAACAGCCGATAAGCGTTGTCAAACATCTCGCCGAGATCGTGGACATGCTCGATCGCTTCCGTTGAAAAGATCCCGTCGAATGAAGCGTCGGGCAACTCCAGCTTGCAAATATCGCCTTGGAGAGGGGTCACCGTAAGCGGGGTGCCGGCTGCCTTCATGGCATCAAGGCATTGCGACATCCCATCCACCATTGAAGGAAGGATATCGCTCGCAACGACCGCGTTATTGCCGACTACCGCGATTCCGACAGCGTCCCATCCGAAGCCGCAGCCGACCTCCAGGATGCGCTTGTTGTAGAAGTCGCCGAGATCGCAGAAATGTTTGGTCCTCCAAAACCAGAGCTTGTGACTCGCCGGATCCACCATGTCCCTGCGATAGACTTGGAGGTCCGGGTGTTCTGACCCCTGAACATACTGCAGCATCAACTTGGACAAGTCGGTTTCGTGGATCACTGCAAGCTCTCCGCGATGCACCTGGTGTTTATTCCCAAGGATGCGGGCGTTTCAAAGTCAAGGAGCTGCCGTCAGACCGTTATGTCCGCTATGGGCCGTTAACGGACATTAGCGCTCCCGCGCTGCACTCAGCCGAATCCCTGAAAAAATGCAGAGACGCGTTCGCTCGAGACTGCCCAGCGCACCATTTTCCTATTTCGACCCCTGTTCCGAATGGGCGCCAAATTCAAAGCGCAACGCGGACAATAATTTGTCGGCAAACGCCGATTCCCCACGCGAACTGAACCTCGAGTAAAGCGCGGAGCTGAGGACCGGCGCGGGCACGCCCTCGTCGATCGCTGCCTTGATCGTCCACCGTCCTTCGCCACTGTCGGAGACATTTCCTTGAAACGCGGCGAGCTCCGGATCCTTGAGCAGTGCCGACGCGGTCAAATCGAGCAGCCACGACGTGATCACGCTGCCCCGCCGCCACACCTCGGCGATATCGCGCAGGTCGAAGTCATATTGAAACTCTTCTGGGTGGGCCAAGGGGGTGGTTTCGGCGTCCTTGGCCCGCTCACCCTTGCCGGCATTGGCGTGGCTCAGGATGTCCATACCTTCGGCGTAAGCCGCCATCAGGCCGTACTCGATGCCGTTATGGACCATCTTGACGAAGTGGCCCGCCCCACTCGGCCCGCAATAGAGATAGCCCTCCTCCGCAGTGCCGGTGATTTTCTCGCGGCCCGGGGTTCCCGGGATGTCCCCTTTGCCCGGGGCCAATGTCTTGAAGATGGGGTCGAGCCGCCGGACGGCCTCAGCCGGGCCGCCGATCATCAGGCAATAGCCGCGATCAAGGCCAAAAACGCCGCCGCTCGTGCCGCAATCGACATAGTTGATCTGCTTGTCGGCGAGCAACTTGGCGCGCTCGATGTCGTGGACATAATAGCTATTGCCGCCATCGATCAGCACATCGCCGGGATCGAGATGGGGTATGAGATCGGCGACTAGCTGGCTGACATATTCCGCCGGGACCATCATCCAGATCGCTCGCGGTTTCTGCAGCTTTGACACGAGATCGGATAGCGAAGCCGCGCCGACGGCTTCCTCCTTGGCCACGGCCTTCACCGCGTCGGCCGAATGATCGAACACCACGCAGCGATGGCCGCCCCGAATTAGCCGCCTGACCATATTGGCACCCATGCGGCCAAGCCCGATCATCCCAAGGTCCATGTTTGCTTCCTTCAATTGACCGACAACACGGCTTGCACTGCACGATCCCAGCGAGCGATCCGCTCTAGGCGAATATCGGCGCTCATGGTGGTGCTGAACGTCGTCAACGCGCCGCGCGCGCCGGCGGCCTCTTCCAATGAGGCGAACATACCGCAGCCGAGCCCGGCGAGCATCGCGGCGCCGAGCGCCGTCGTCTCGACGTTAGCTGGCCGCTCGACCTGCATGTCGAGCAGGTCGGCGAGATCCTGGGCGAGGAAGTCATTGGCCGCCATCGCCCCGTCGATCCGGAGGTGTGACCACTCGACGCCATCGGCGGCGAAGGCGCGGCGCAACTCTTCTGTCTGATTGGCAACCCCCTCCAGCGCGGCGCGGACGATGTGGGCCCGGGTCGAGCCCAAGGTCAGCCCGAGCACAGCGCCGCGCGCGTCGGGTCGCCAATGCGGCGCGCCAAGGCCGGCAAAGGCGGGGACGAATTGCACCCCTGCGCTGTCCGGGACCGCGCGCGCCAGTGCTTCGCAATCGGCCGACGCGGCGAACAGCCCGAGCGCATCGCGCAGCCATTGCAGCGCGCTGCCGGCGACGAACAATGAGCCTTCGAGGGCGTAATGGCGCTGTCCGCCGAGCTGCCAGGCGATGGTGGTCAGCAGCCGCTGGCAGGACACCGGCTGCACGTCGCCGGAATGAGTGAGCACGAACGCTCCGGTGCCAAAGGTCGCCTTGGTGTTGCCGGGGGCGAAGCAAGCTTGGCCGATCGCGGCGGACTGCTGGTCGCCGGCCAGCCCGCAAATCGGCAGCGGGTCGCCGAAATGCTCCGGCAGGCAATCTCCGAACTCACCGGCGCAATCGACGATCTCGGGCAGCGCTCCTTTGGGCACGCCAAACAGGTCGAGCAGTGCATCGTCCCAGCGGCCCTGACCGATATCCATCAATGCGGTGCGCGAGGCATTGGTCGCGTCACTGATGTGCAGCCCACCAGTCAGCCGGAACACCAGCCAGCTTTCGATCGTGCCGATACACAGATCATCGCCCGCCTCGCGCAGTTGCGGCCAATTGGTCAGCGCCCAGGCAATCTTGGTTGCGCTGAAATAGGGGTCGAGGAGCAGCCCGGTCTTGGCCTGGAGTGCCGGCTCGTGCCCTTCGGCGCGGAGCTTGGCGCACATTTCGCTGGTCCGCCGGTCCTGCCACACGATCGCGGGAGCGAGCGCCCGCCCGCTGCTTCGGCTCCAAAAGACCACCGTCTCGCGCTGGTTGGTGATGCCGATCGCGGCGATCGAGCCTTTGCTCTTGGCGACCATCTCGCGCGCGCACTCGAGCGACAGCGCCCAGATTTCCTCCGCGTCCTGCTCGACCCATCCGGGGGCCGGGAATAAATTCGTCAGCGCTTTCTGGGCGATGCCGAGGCAAATTCCGTCGCGAGCGAACAGCATCGACCGCGTGCTGGTCGTGCCCTCGTCGATCACCAGCAGATTGTCGCCCACTTGCTGTCCCTCGCTGTCACCGCCTTAATGGCGGAGTCGCGAGGGCTTGCAAGCCTAGCGCCAGCCCCGGTCCTTCGCGGCCCGCTCCTGATTAGCGTCGAATGGGTCACCGGCGATGGTCGAATCGATCAGCGCGGCGAGCGCCGGATCGGCGCCGGCAGCCATGCGATAGTCGCCTCGGCTACCTTCGGGCGCAGCGAACAGGCCGCGGATCTGCCATTGCCCCCGGTTGTGGCAGGCGAGCCCGCTCGAGCCCGTATCGATAAAGCTGCGGCAGATCGCACCCGATCCATCGCGGAAGGTCAGGCCGACCCGAAGCGGGCCGCTTTGTGCGGCGCTGGCGAGCTGGACGTCCAGGGCTTTGCCGAGCCCGGCCGCAGCGACCAGCCGTCCGTTGCTCGCCTCGACCGGCGACGTGTTGCCGCTTTGAAGCATCGTACCGGTGATCACGCCGACCACCAAAGTCGCCGCGATCGCCCCCCATTGTGGGAGGCCGAAGCGTGGGGGCGCGCGGCGCTTTTCTCGCGCTGCGGCGAAGTCGGCGACGGTTCCTTGGGTACGCGCCGCCGCCAGCAGTTGCTCGGGAACTGGCGACGACGCGATAGGTTCAAACGCATTGCGCAGCGTCGAGTTCAAGGCGCGATGCTGCTCGGCAAGTCTGGTCAGCGCCGGGTCGGCCGCGACTCGGGCCGCGACTTCCGCCGCGGTCTCGGTATCAAGTTCGCCGTCGAGCCAGGCGTAGAATTGCTCGTCTTCACTCATCGTCTCATTCCTCACCGAACATCGCCAGCAGTGCGTTGCGCCCGCGCACCAGCCGGCTCGACACCGTGCCGATCGGCAGATCGAGCATCTCGGCGGTCTCGCGATAGCCGACGCCTTCGATCAGGATCAGCGCGACGACTTCGCGCTGCTCGTCGGGCAGGCGATCCATCGCCGCCATCACGCGCTGCAAATCGATCGACGCGTCGATCCCCGCGCGCGGGTCGTGGCCAATCGCCTCGCCTGCTTCCGGCGGCGCTTCGAACCTGGCCTTGCGCCCACGAGAGCGGACCGTATCGATCCACAAATTGCGCATGATCTTGAAGAGCCAGCTGTCGAGCCGTGTGCCTTCCCGCCATTGATCGCGCGATCTCAATGCGCGCTCGATCGTCATTTGCGCGAGATCGTCCGCGTCCGCGGCGTCCCGGCTGAGCGCGTGCGCGAAGCGGCGCAGCCGCGGGAGCGTCTGCGTCAGCTCGCTTTCGAATCTCAAACCGGGACCCATTCAACATCATCCGGATAAAACGGCACAACTGAATCGTTTCATCCACAAGAACAGACAGAAAGGACGTTTTATGTCCAGCTTGTCGCGCAGGATCGCGATCGCGCTCGCCGCCACCTGCTTGGCTGGTTCGGCATACGCCCAAGACATTGGCGGAACCGTCGGCGGAATTGTCGGCGGAATTGGCGGAGCCTTGAGCGGCCCGGTAGGCGATGCAATCAATGTCGTTTCCGACAGCCCCGTGGGAAACACCGTCGGCGGAGTGATGGGTGGGCCGGCAGGCGGAGGTTTCGGCGGACTGGGCAGCAGCCCGATAAGCGGGACGATCGGCACTCTTTCCAGCACCACCGCGTGGAAGCCGGACAATGGCGCGTGGCTCCAGAATCTCCTGGGGCTGGATCCCGAACTGACCAGACCGACGCTTGATTCGCTTGGACCGAGCGAGATCGTCGAACGTCTCGACGCGCCATCGCTGGCGGCGATTCGCAAGCTTCGGCTGGAAGCATTGGTCAGCGACTATCCGCGCATCCTCGACATCGACGGCGCGGAAAATCCGGTGCGGCGCGGCGAGCTGATCGGGATCAATCCTGATGCTGCTTCATTGGCCGCAGCGCGCGCCGCGGGCTTCACATTCCTTCGCGCGGAAACCAATTCCGATTTGGGCATGACCATCGTCACTTTGGCGACCCCGAAGGGACAGTCGACCCGGGCGGCAATGAAGCAGTTGCGCAAGATCGCGCCGCGCATGACGGTCGAATATGACCATGTCTACGAACCGGCGGGCGGCGCGCTCGCCCCGAGCCGGGTACTCAGGGCCGCGCGCGGCGGGCCGACCAGCGGAATTCGCATTGCGATGATCGACGGAGCGGTCGCGTCCCATCCGTCGTTTGCCAGCGCGCGCATCGAACAGCGTGCCTTCGCTGGTCCGCCCCAAGCCACCGGCCACGGAACAGCTGTGGCCTCGCTGCTCGTCGGCAACCAGGGCCCGTTCCATGGCGCGGCGCGCGGGGCGACATTGTTCGTCGCCGATGTCTATGGCGGGAACCGTTCGGCCGGATCGGCCTCGGCGATCGTCAAAGCGCTCGCCTGGGCTGCGTCGAAGCACCCGCAAGTGATCAATATCAGCTTGGTCGGCCCGCAGAACGCCCTCCTTCAGCAGGCCATTGCTTCCATCGTCGCTCGCGGCATTCCCGTGGTTGCCGCGGTCGGCAATGACGGCCCCGCCGCCCCTCCTCAATATCCCGCGTCCTACCCAAATGTCATCGCCGTCACCGGCGTCGATGCGAGCAGTCGCGCGCTCCCCGAGGCCGGCCGGGCCAAGGATCTCGATTTCGCTGCCCCGGGCGCCGACATGATCGCTGCTCTGCCTGGGCGCGACTATATCAAGGTGCGCGGGACAAGCTTCGCTGCCCCTCTGGCAGCCGCGCGCGTAGCCTTGGCGGGGTCGGCGCAGGAGTTGGCGCTAGAGGCGCGTCCCGGCAAAGGCCGCGTCGGCCGCGGCATCGTTTGCGGCGATTGCCGGATCTCACCGAAACTGGCTCGCGCCAAATAGACTTCCGCCTTTCTCTGGGATGAACCGCCCCTCTGCTGTCGTTGTCGACAAGTGGAGGACGGGACATTTGCCCCGTCCCTCCTTTCGAAGGAGAGGATCATGACAAAGCTCATCCTAATGGTTGGGACGGCCGTTGCCTTGACGGCAACCCCCGCATTTGCAGGCGGAATGTTCCGGGGCGCCGCTGGCACCGCGCAAGGAGCAGTCGGGGGTCTCGCCAATCGCGGCGGGTCGCTCGGCGGCGTGGGCAGTCTTGCCGACTGCTTGCCGTCAAATGCTACCGGGGTGCTCGGTCGTGCCGGATCGCTCGGCCATGCGGGATCGATCGGGCGCGTCGGCTCGCTCGGCAATGTCGGTGGATTGACCCGCAGTATTGTTGGGCTGAGATCCGGCCATGGCAACGGATCGGGGAATGGTGCGCTGCGAGGCACCGGCCTGGCCGGAACCGTTAGCAGCGCGACAGCCATATCGGCTTCGGTCAACCGGCTGGGCCACGGCAGCGGCCGGGGATTGGGTCTCGCCGGAATGGCCACCAATGCAACCAACGCTGCGGCTTCGGTTAGCCGCGCCGGACACGGCAGTGGCAGTGCCCTCGGCCTCGCCGGGACAGTTGCTGGCGTAACCAGTGCCACGGCTTCGCTGAACGGTCGCGGACACGGACTGGGCAATGGACGAGGCCATGGCCTTGCCGGAACGGTAAACAGCGCGACCGGTGTCGCGGCTTCGCTTACCAACCGCAGTCACGGCCAAGGCCACGCGCGAGGGCTTAATCTAACAGCCGCGGCTACTAATGTGACGCGTGTTGCGGTTGGGCTGGGCAAGGCCGGCAACGGCAATGGCCGCGCTTTGGGTCTCGCCGGGACGGTCAATAATGCGACCGGCGTGGTGGTGTCTTTGGGTAAGGGCGGTCATGGCCGAGGGCTTGGCGTGAATGCCGCCCTCAGCAATGCGACCAGCGCTGCCGCCAATCTGACGGGCAGCAGGAAACTGGCTCTGATCTCAACGACGACCAACGCCTCGGCCAACGCGCGGACATCGCGTGGCGGCCTGCGCGTGAACGGCGCGCTAAATGCCGGAGCCGAAGTCGGCGTAATGCTGAGCCGTGCCCGGTTGGTCGGCAACGGCTCAGGTCATGGAACGGGCAACGGCCTCGCGCTCCCTGGACTTGGAAATCTGGTCAAAGGGGTAGCCGACTGCAACTGCCACAACGGCAATAGCAGCGGCACGACCACCGCCGGCAATCGCCCAAGCGACAGCGGCCGGACACCGAATAGCGCCGGGAACCCCACGCCGGCGGCAACTCCGGCAGCGGCGCCTTCCGCGAGTTCGAGCGGACCGGCGACGGCGGGCGGACAAGGACGGAATTTCCACGGCAGCGGCCGGGAAACGGCTCTCCTTGGCCCGAGCCGCGACGACTAATCGCGAAAGCCCATCAGGTCTCCTCAGGCCCGCTGCCTCGCTCCCCGGCGGCGGGCCATTTTTCTGGCGCGGAGAGATAGAGTGGTTATGGCTTGCCAATGGCCGGCCCTTCGCACTCCCAGCTGGCGCGCGACCGAACAGCCGGCCTTCTGCTGATCGCCGCAACCGCTGTCGCGCTGATGGCGGCCAATTCGCCACTCGCCCACGGCTATCACGCACTACTCGAAGCACGGATCGGCGCGATGAGTCTGCATGCCCTGATCGCCGATGGGCTGATGGCCGTCTTCTTCCTGCTCGTGGGGCTGGAAGTGAAGCGCGAATGGTATGAGGGGCAACTGGCCAGCCCGGCGGCTCGGCGGTTGCCGATTGTTGCTGCGATCGCCGGAATGGCGGTCCCGGCCCTGGTCTATCTCGCGGTTGTCGGATTTCACCCGGAACTGGTGCGCGGCTGGGCGATCCCCGCTGCCACCGACATCGCCTTTGCCATTGGCGTGCTGGCTTTGCTTGGGCCGCGCGCACCGCCGTCGCTCAAGCTGTTGCTGGTGTCGATCGCGATCATCGACGACATCGGCGCGGTGGCGATCATCGCCGTCGCTTACACCGCCAAGCTCAACCTGCTCGCGCTCGGGGTAGCCGCTCTGATCACCGGCGCGATGACGGCGATGGCGTGGCTCGGCGTGCGGAAATTGTGGCCGTTCCTCGTCGGCTTCGCGGCCCTTTGGCTGGCGATGCATGAATCAGGTGTTCATGCGACGATCGCCGGCGTCGTCGCGGCGCTGACCATACCGCTGGGGCGAGGCGAGGCGCATTCGCCGCTGAAAAGCCTTGAACATGCCGTCCACCCGTGGGTGATGCTGGGCGTGGTGCCTTTGTTCGGCCTTGCCAGCGCGGGCGTCGCATTGGGCGGCGGCGCATTGCTTACGCCGTTGCCGCGGGCGATCCTGCTCGGGTTGTTCATCGGCAAGCAGGCCGGCGTGTTCGGCGCGATCTGGCTGGCGGTGCGAATGGGGTTCGCGCCCAAGCCCTCCGGGACAAGCTGGCCGCAAATCTACGGCACCGCTTTGCTGTGCGGAATCGGTTTCACCATGAGCCTGTTCATCGGCGCATTGGCGTTTCCCGGCGATCCGGTTCTGGCCGATGAGGCCAAGGTCGGAATCCTCGCCGGTTCGATCGCCTCGGCGATTGCGGGGTTCCTGATCCTGAGGTTCGATGCGCCGGTCAAACGCAGCGCCGACGACAACGACGAAGTGGGCGAACTCTTCGCCGCCGATTTCGACCAATAGGGCTGGTTGCGGATCGCCGGCCGCTGCCGCACAAGCCGCCCCATGATCCGAACATTCTTCACCCTCCTCGTCGCCGCCTCGCTCGCCGCGTGCGACAAATCCGCCGCTCCCACCGACAGCCTCGACACAATCGCGCGCGACTATGTCGAATTGAGCCTGGCGATCGGCGAAAAGGAGGAAGGCTATATCGACGCCTATTACGGCCCGCCCGAGCTCCAGGTGAAGGCCAAGGCGGAGGCGCCGAAGCTCAGCCTTGACGCACTGGCAAGCCGGGTCGCGGCGCTCAAGTCCCGCGCGGCCGTATTCGATGCGTCGGGCAATCCGCTGGAGGCCCGCCGCGCGCACTTCCTCGTGGCGCAACTGACCGCCGCCGCGATTCGGCTGCGAATGATGAAGGGCGAGAAGTTGAGCTTCGCCAATGAGGCTAAGGGCCTGTTCGGTGTCAGCCCCAATCTTCAGCCGCTGGCCGCTTACGACCCCGTCTTGGCGCGAATCGAAACGCTGCTTCCGGGCAGCGGCGCGTTGGCCGACCGGGTCGACGCCTTCCAGTCGCGCTTCGATATTCCCAAAGCCAAGCTGAAGCCGGTGTTCGACGCCGCTATCGCCGAGTGCCGCCGGCGCACCTTGCAGCACATCACGCTGCCGAGGAACGAGAGCTTCAACCTGGAATTCGTGACTGGCAAAAGCTGGGGCGGCTATAATTATTACAAGGGGAACGCCCACAGCCTGATTCAGGTCAACACCGACCTGCCGATCCGCATCGGCCGCGCGGTCGATCTTGGCTGCCACGAAGGCTATCCCGGTCACCATGTGCTGAACGCGTTGCTCGAGGAGAAGCTGACCCAAGGCCACAAGTGGATCGAGTTCAGCGTCTATCCGCTCTATTCGCCGCAATCGCTAATCGCCGAGGGATCGGCCAATTATGGCATCGACCTCGCCTTCCCAGGCAACGAGCAGCTCGCGTTCGAAACCACGACGCTCTATCCTCTGGCCGGCTTGCCGACCGCCGAGGCGGCGCGCTACCTCGCGTTGAGCAGGGCAATGCGCGACCTCGGCGGCGCCCGCTTCACCATTTCGCGAGACTATCTCGAAGGGAGCATCGACAAGGCCGAAGCGATCCGCCTCACACAGAAATATCAGCTCCAGTCAAAGGACCGCGCGACCAAGTCGATTGCCTTCACCGACCAGTATCGCACCTATGTAATCAACTACGGCCTCGGCCAAGACATGGTCCGCGCCTATGTCGAGGCGGGGGGGCAGGACCCCAAGGTCAGATGGGCGCGGATGGAGAAGTTGCTGTCGGAGCCGACTCTACCGAGCGACCTGAAGCCCTAGAGTTTCCCCGTCAGTTCCGGGACAATCTTGAACAGGTCGCCGACCAGGCCGATGTCGGCGACCTGGAAGATCGGCGCGTCCTCATCCTTATTGATGGCGATGATGGTCTTCGAATCCTTCATCCCCGCGAGATGCTGGATCGCGCCCGAAATGCCGATCGCGATGTAGATTTCGGGGGCGACGATCTTGCCGGTCTGGCCCACCTGGTAATCGTTGGGGGCGTAGCCCGCGTCGACCGCGGCGCGGCTCGCGCCGACGCCCGCGCCAAGCTTGTCGGCGAGCGGGTCGAGCAGCCCGTGGAACTGGTCGTTCGATCCGAACGCGCGGCCGCCCGAAACGATGATCTTCGCGCTGGTCAGCTCGGGCCGCGCACTCTTGGCCAGCTCGGCCGAGACGAATTTCGACTTGCCCTCGTCGCCCGACGCATCGACCGCCTCGATCGTCCCGCTGCCGCCGTCGCGTGCCGCTTTTTCGAAAGCGGTGCCGCGCACGGTGATGACCAATTTCTTGTCCTTCGACTTGACCGTGGCGATGGCGTTGCCGGCATAGATCGGGCGGGTGAAAGTGTCCGGGCCTTCTACCGAGAGGATGTCCGAAATCTGCATCACGTCAAGCATCGCCGCGACACGCGGGGCGATGTTCTTGCCGCTTGTCGTGGACGGCGCGAGGAAGGCGTCGTGATCGGCCATCAGTCTGGCGGCGATCGGCGCGACGGTCTCGGCCAGCGGATGGCCAAGGTTCGCGGCGTCGGCGACATGGACCTTGTTCACGCCGGCGATCTTGGCCGCCGCGTCGGCGACCGAGCCAACGCCCGACCCGACGACGAGCAGATGCACTTCGCCCAATTTGGCGGCGGCGGTCACCGCAACAAGGGTGGCATCCTTGACCGCCTTGCCGTCATGTTCGACCAGAACCAGCGTCTTCATGCGACCACTCCCAGACCCTTGAGTTTGGCGACCAGCTCATCGACCGATCCGACCTTGATCCCGGCGCTGCGCTTGGCCGGCTCGACCACCTTCAGCGTCTCCAGCCGCGGCGCGATGTCGACGCCGAGTTCGGCCGCGGTCTTGACCGCCATCGGCTTCGACTTGGCCTTCATGATGTTGGGCAGCGAAGCGTAGCGCGGCTCGTTGAGGCGCAGGTCGGTTGTGACGATCGCGGGGATGTTCAGTTCGACCGTCTCCAGCCCGCCATCGACTTCGCGGGTCACCTGGACGCTGTCGCCGGACACCTCGACCTTCGAGGCGAACGTACCCTGCGGCCAGCCGAGCAACGCGCCGAGCATCTGCCCGACCTGGTTCGAATCATCGTCGATCGCCTGCTTGCCGAGAATGATCATCCCCGGTTGCTCTTCCTGGGCAATCTTGGCGAGCAATTTGGCAACGCCGAGCGGTTCGACATCGTCGTCACTCTGGATGAGGATCGCGCGATCGGCGCCCATCGCCAGGGCGGTGCGCAGCGTGTCCTGCGCCTTTTGCGGGCCGACCGAGACCGCGACGATCTCGGTCGCGACGCCCTTTTCCTTGAGGCGAATGGCTTCCTCGACCGCGATTTCGTCGAATGGATTCATGCTCATCTTGACGTTGGCGAGATCGACCCCGCTGCCATCCATCTTGACCCGCGGCTTGACGTTGAAATCGATCACCCGCTTGACCGCGACGAGGAGTTTCATGCGCTCTTCTCCAGGAAACTAGGCAGCGTTTTTGACTTCGGCGACGATCTTCTTGGCGGCGTCGCCGAGGTCGTTGGCGGCGACGATTGGCAGGCCGCTCATCGCCAATATGTCCTTGCCTTCGGCAACATTGGTGCCCTCGAGGCGGACCACCAGCGGCACCGACAATTTAACTTCGCGCGCGGCTTCAACGATGCCCTCGGCGATGATGTCGCAGCGCATGATCCCGCCGAAGATGTTGACCAGGATCCCCTTCACCGCCGGGTCGCTCAAAATGATCTTGAACGCCGCGGTGACCTTTTCCTTCGACGCGCCGCCGCCGACGTCGAGGAAGTTGGCGGGGAAGGCGCCGTTCAATTTGATGATGTCCATCGTCGCCATTGCGAGGCCGGCGCCATTGACCATGCAGCCGATGTCGCCGTCCAATTTGATGTAGGCGAGGTCGTATTTCGACGCCTCGATCTCCATCGGATCCTCTTCGCTGAGATCGCGCAGCGCGGCGAGGTCCTTGTGGCGGAACATGGCGTTGGAATCGAATCCGACCTTGGCGTCGAGCACGAGCAACCTGCCGTCATCGGTCACCGCCAGCGGGTTGATCTCGATCTGGCTGGCGTCGGTGCCGAGGAAAGCGTCGTACAACTTCGACAGCACAGAGGTCGCCTGCTTGGCGAGGTCACCCGAAAGACCGAGCGTCGCAGCGACCGAGCGGCCGTGGTGGGGCATCAGCCCGGTCACCGGGTCGATGGTAATCGTCTCGATCTTCT
>Ga0193709_1000063_pt1 | contig 47296 bp, 66 predicted proteins | sample H3c2metaG_FD_160571 | JGI IMG/M metagenome (GOLD analysis project Ga0193709, IMG submission 160571) | Soil microbial communities from a riparian zone of the East river system, Colorado, United States - H3c2 | ecosystem: Environmental > Terrestrial > Soil > Riparian zone | place: USA: East River...
CGCAGGGGCTAAGGTAGAAATTAAACGTCAATTAGATGCACAATTACAAGGTACAGGTACTGGTCAAGTAGGAACTATTACAACTGCTACTACATCAGGTGGTGTTGATACTTATGTTATGGATGCTGAGTATGGAGCTAGATTAGTTCGATTTGATCAGGTAGTTCAAGTTTATGATACTACATTAGCTACATTTAGAGGAAAAGGTGTTATTACACAATGGGACGTAGAAAATAAGCAGATTCAGGTAACTCCAGCTATTGCAGGTGCTACAAATACGGATGTATTAGTTGTTGATGGATTATCTAATCCTACAGCTTTACCTGGCTTGTATGGTGTTCAATATCATCATAGTAATGCTAGTACTGGTACTTGGTTAGGTTATGATAGAGCTAGCACTCCTGAAATTCGGTCTAACCGAGTGAATGGTGGAAGTTCTGCATTAACTTTACCATTACCACGATTAGCTATCAATAAGATTGGTAATAGAGTTGGTATTGATAATAATTTTGATCCCGTTGCTTGGACACATCCTTGTCAGGCACAGGCATATGAGGAAATTGGACAATTAATTTCTATTATTCATAAAGCACCTAAGGATGAAGCATTAAATCTTTATTTTGGTGATAATATGCAGTTAGCTGGTGCTCCTATTAAACAACATTTTAATTGGTCTAAGAAACGTGTTGATTTTGTCGTATCTAGTATTTGGGGTAGAGCAGAAATTCTCCCTATTGGATTCTATACATCTGATGGGCGTAGAATTTTTGAATTAAGAGGAGCTAGTGGTGGTGTAGCCGCAGCAGATATTTTCTATATGGTAGTTGGTTTCCAAACTTTCTTGCTAAATCCTGCTGCTACCGCTTATATTGACGCTCTTGCTATCCCAAGTGGATATTAAAGGAGATATGAACAATGCCTGACCTACAATTCCAGCAGCTTAGTACAGTAAATGATGGTGCTCAGCCTACACCTCCTACAGTTACTGCGGCTGCTACAATTAGTCCGAGTACATTTTTAACTATTTTAACAGGTAATACAGCAGTAGCTACTATTGTTCCTCCTGTAGCTGGTGCTCATATGTTAGCTATTGTTCCTGGAACAACCACTGGTTTTACGACTGGTGGTAATATTGTTGGTGGAACAGCTACAGTAGCTAACAAGTTGTATTTAATGATTTTTAATCCATTACCGGATGCCGCTTATGCAACTACAGGTGGACATTACTTAATTGTTAACGCAACAACGAGTTAAATAATAAAATGGGGGGCGCGTATCCATAAAAACGCGCAACTCTTTTAAAAAAGGAAAAGCAAAAATGAAAGTAATGATTGGGTTATCAACAGCAGAAGATTTAAGAAAAGCAGAATTTCTTCCGTATTTTATGAGTTTAAATAGACCTGAAAACTCAATGCAATGTACTGTACATGGTCAATCTCCTGCTAAATCTAGAAATCTCATTGCTGAAAGAGCATTAGAAAATAATTGCACTCATATTTTATTTTTAGATGATGATATGACTCCTCCAGGTGATACATTGATGAAATTATTGAAACATGATAAAGATGTAGTCTCTGCTCTTTATCTTCTTAGAAGCTATCCTCATTATCCAGCCGCTTTTAATAAGAAATATTGGAATGGAAAAAATAAACACGCATTTCTCACATCTGACATGACTGGACTAGTTCCAATTACAAATTGTGGATTGGGATGTGTTCTTGTCAAAATTGAAGTTTTTAAAAAACTCGAAAAACCTTGGGTTCGTCTTGCTGAACTTGCAAAAGACGAATGGTGTGATGACATTGGATTTTTTAATCGTGTTGGAGAAGCTGGATTTGAGATGTTTTGTGATTTAGATACTCCAGTAGGACACATAAACAATATAAGTATTTGGCCTGAAAAAAAGGAACATGGTTGGTTCACTACATATAAAAATATGAATGGTAATATTACATTTCCTCAATACATTCCAACTAGAGAAGAAATGGAAAAACAAGAAATTGATAATGAAAAAGATAAACTAGTTGATTCTCTGACTCCAATTTAGGAGTTCGAGCATAGCTCGGGAGAAAAATGGCTACTGCTGACCCAGGAGTAGGTTCATGGACGCCCATAAATATGTGGGCAATGCTACGTGCATTAATTAATGCTAACGTTCCTATTCTAACTAATGCTGGTGCTCCTGTAAATGGAACATCTGGAACATATGTTGGTAAAGCTGCGAAAGGTTCTTTATTAATTGATATTACAAATGGTCCATTATATCAAAATACTGGAACATTAGCTAGTCCTACATGGTCTTTAGCCGCTATCCCTCCTGGAGGTATTGCATCTGCTCAAATAGCTCCAGGTGTTATTCAGGTTGCTACTGGTCAAATTACAAAAGCTAATATTATTGGAACTGCTGCTGGTCAATTAGGTCACGCAAATGGTGTTGTATTAGTTCCAGCCGCTCCAGCAGGTTGTATTAATGAATTAATTAGTTTAGTAGCCGCTATGGACTTTGCAACTGCTGCATATACTGGAGCGGCTGGAAACGTAACAGCTAATATTAGTGGAGGTGGAGCGGCTTTAACAGGTATTGTTACAGGTACTATTCTTATTCAAGCCGCTGCTGATATTATTATTGAATTAGTTCCTTTGGCCGCTACAAAGAATACTTATACAGCCGCTAACGGCTTAGCACTTGTCTGTACTGCTGCTCCTACAGATCCAGGAACAGCGGCAGGAGTAATTAATTGGGTGTGTTCATATCGTCAAACTGGAGTTCTTGTAACCTAAATGAAACTTGAAATTAATGATTTCAATGAATTAGTAAAATTTATTGATCTATTTAGACATTTGGATGACGAAAGACTTAAATCTTTTACTACCGAACTTAATAAAGATAGTGATAAACTTATTCAAGCAGAACAAAAGGATGGAAAACATGTCAGCACAAGTTCTAGTTGATCTCAGTGCCGCTACCACTAAGGCTAAGGGAGCTATGGAATCTGCTACAGTTCTTATTAATGGTATTGGTGCTCGTGTTCAGGCAGCCGTTGATGCTGCTATTGCTAATGGCGCTACTGCTGAAGAATTAGCTCCAGTTACTCAGGTAGTTTCTGATTTGAATACTGATGCTGATGCTTTAGCGTCTGCTGTTGCTTCTAATCCATAAAGATTGAGTTGGACTGTTTCTGATGTTCCCTGTCACACTTTGTATAATTTCACAATTCAGTGAAACAAAGTGGAGCTGAAGAAACAGTCCATTTTTTCCAGGAGTTTTATGGATCTCAGAGAACCAATAGAACGTATAAATGAACAATTAATAAATGAATATGGTACTGATATTGCTGATAACAGACCTAAATATAGATTAGTTTGGAGTGATGATCAATATGAGAATAGAATAACTACACATGATGATCATGGAAATGAACTTATACGTCCAGAAGTTCGTTATTTGCCTAAATATAAACAATATATAAGACATAGATATATTTTAGAACGATTAACAGTTGTTTTAGGAGAAACCGATCTTACTGAAAAGGTAGTATACGAAGTTGTTTGGACATTTCAAGATAATCAAGGTAAGTATCTTCCTCCTTGGTTTGAGGCTTGCAGACATATCATTGAGAATATTCTCATGAATATGGGAGCAAAAAACTACTTTGCTAAATATAAAGATATTATGAGTAAAGAAGAATATATAGCTGGTATTGATAGAATGGAAAAAGAGTTATTTGGAAATGAAACTCCTGTTGGAGATGCATTAGCTTATGGTTCTGGTGTAGTAGTTCCTGGAACTATTCATTAAGGAGAAAAAATGTCTGATGAAGTTGGAGCACCAATTCTAATAAGAGATGTAAAAACTGGAGCTACATCTCAAATGGAATTTACTAATATTTCTATGAATAAACGTAGATTAATTAGAAGTTTCAAGAATCCAATGGACCGTTCTACAATAGTTAACATATTTCCTAAAGATATTTATGAAGAGAAACCAACGATTGAACCAGGTAAATTCAATATTCCTGCAGGAACATATGATAAACCAGCCGTTCTTACTATAGGTTCTAGTTCATGGTGGAAGGATATTGATGCAGATCAACCTATGTTAGAAATGCAACGTAGTAGTATTGAGGTAGCAAATGCAGTTGTTACAGATTATTGTAATAGTATGTTAGGTTCAAATATGGGAGACTCAATGCCTGGTCTCTTTTTTGTTCTTGGAGAACAGAGTTCTAATGATATTGTAGTTAAATTTAAGACAAAATTAGATGAAATGAAAGCGAAACAAATTAATTGGTATAAAGTTCTAGTTCGTATCGCAGATAGTCTTTGGGCACGTACACAGGGTAATAGTCTTGCTATTTGGGATGAGATGAGATTAGCCGCTCGGGAATTAAATTTTAATGATAAACCTTGGCTTAAGGACTATCAAATTTCTGAGCTTGTTCGTTGTAAGGCTTGTGGAGGTATGAGAAATCCATTATTCCCAATTTGTCCATCTTGTAAGGTTATTGATCAGGATCATCCAGAAGCAAAGAATCTCAAGTTTGCTATTTAGAGAAATAAATGAGTGTTACAAGTAGTCGTACGATTCAGATAGAATTTTCTGGTGATGTAGATGCTGAAATAATACAATCCGCTTTAGATAATGCATTTTCTTTTGGTCAAATTGATACTATTAATTTAGCTTCTGGAGCTAATACAATAACAGGTCCAGGAGTTAGTTTTCTAGTTACAGGATTAACAATTATTCCACCAGCCGGTAACACCTCATTAATAACTCTTAAAGGAGTTGCTGGAGACACAGGAGTTAATCTTCACAAAACAGATCCTACATCTATAGCATTGGATAATACACCCTTTGTAAGTTTAGTATTGAACGCTGCGGCTGCAATTGTTGGAGTTAGATTGATTTGGAGTTAAATTGCCTAAACCAAGTGATATTATAACCACCGTAGCGGCAGCGATGATGAATGATGCCGCTCAGGCAGTATATACTAATGATGTTTGTTTGCCTCTTCTTAATTTAGCTTTAGATGAGTTACAAGAAATATATGAATTAAATGATATTCCGGCAACAAGTGATACCTCAACGGCTATTACGATTCCAGCAGGAATTTCTAGTATAGGATTTGATACAACTCCTGCCCTGCCATCTAATTTTATTGAAATGAAGCAATTATGGGAATCTCAAAATGGATTAAATCAATGGACTCCAGTTGCTAAGAAAGAAACACTTCCTCATTATTTGGAAAATAATTCAACTATTTCTATGTTCCTAATATGGGCTTGGGAACATGGAAGGATAACTTTAATACCTGCTAATACTCCTATAGATCTCAAATTGGATTATATTGGTAATCTATTTAATACACCAATTCATATTAAAGATGTTAATGTAAATCTTCCATTCACTAATATTAAAACATATCTTGAGTATAAAACAGGTGCGCTCTGTGCTATGTTTATTGCTGAAAATCCAGAAAGAGCTGGTGCTTTAGATGGCTTAGCAGGAACAGCTCTTTCACGAGCTCTCGGAATACCTATTAAAGGTATGCAATCTATTACTACTAGACGCAGACCATTTAGAGCCTCATTTAAAAGACGAGGAACCTCCTTTTAGGAGGAATAAATGACTATTAGAGATCATCAAGGTATCTCATTTGAACAATTTAATGGTCTATGGGATCGTGGAGATATAGATTCAACACCTAAAGATCATTTCTCTGAATGTAATAATATAGACTATGCAGCACAAGGTTTCTTTACAAGAGCCGGAATAGGTATTTCTCAAGACGTTTTAGTTCCACTTACAAATGTACGCCGTATATATAATTATGCTACTCAAACTGCTAACACATTAATAGTTCTTACATATGACTACATTTCTGGATTTGGTAGTATTCATCATGTAATTGATTCTAATACAGTATTTGGTCCTCTTTTAACTATTCGAGGTATGACAGATTTTGCTTTTATTCCTTTCGCTGGTAGAGGCTATATTTCTCCTTTTAGTGACTATATAAATGGTGATTTAACCTTTCAAAAAGGTTTACAGAATGAATTTGTATATGTATATGCTGGAAATGGAACTCCTGCTAGAAAAGCTGCTGGAGCTGGTTTATCTGGAGCTATGACTATTGCTTTTGGAACACCTGGTCATACAGATGTTGGACAGAAAATATTTGGCATAGTATCACAAACTATATCTGGATACAATTCTCCTCCTACATTGCTTCAAACATTTATTACAAATGGTGCAAATTCTGTATCATTTGGTAACATTCCTACTAGTGGAGATCCAAACGTAGTTAAACGTCTTCTTGTATCAACTATAACTATTCCAGCTGGAACCTTCAATGGAAATTTAGATGGATATCCATTATTTTTTGTTCCCGACGCCGTTATCAACAATAACACAGATACATTCCTTAATAATATATCCTTCTATGATGCTGATCTCCTAGAAGACGCCTCACATCTATTAAATAATTATACGTCGATTCCGGCTGGTGCCGTTCTAGCATTATATCATAACAGATTATGTGTTGCAACAACATTCACAGACATTTCACTTGTTTTAGTAAGTGAACCAGGAGAACCTGAAGCTATTAGCCAACTTACAGGATTAATAGTCTTTCCTTTAGATGGTAATCCTATCACAAATGCTCAAGAAATGAGAGATGTTCTGTATCTATTTAAAAGATCTAAAACTAAAGCATATGTTGATAATCAAGATGTTCCATCTTCTTGGCTTCCTATTACAATTGATGAAGCGCTTGGAACTTGTCCCCATGGTATTGCTACTGTATTGGATTCTGGTGGTTCCACAGTAGATTTTCTTCTTATAGCTACATATCAAGGAATTAGCCAATTTAATGGAAAATTTGTAACTCCTGAATTAAGTTGGAAAATTGAAAATTATTGGAAACAATTAAATAGAAATCAATTTGGACTAATTCAATTTATAAATGCTCCAATTCAGAAAGAAATTTATGTTATATTACCTACTCGTCAGATATTGATGGGAAATTATTCTAATGGTTTAGATTGGAAAAATATAAGATGGGCACCTTGGGCATTTAGAATGGGTATAAATACTATTGCAATTTATAATATTGATGAAATCATTCTCGGAGCCGATCTCCTATAAGCCATGCCTATTGTAGGCTCATACGTTTGTAAATTTACTCTTTTTGGTGTTCCAACTGGTTCTCCATTGCATATTGGAGGGCCAGGATATGAATGGGGTCCATCTTTAGGTACTGGTTTAAGTGGAGTAGCAACTTATACAGCAATAGGAAATTGTTTCTCCCTTAATGGTGGAGCTTTAATTTCATTCAATGGATTACCTTCTGGATTCACTCCTCTTTCAGTAAATTTTAGAAAGACTGGAGGAGGTGTTGTAGGATCATTATCTAATGGTAATCTCTTAGATAGTGCTCATGCTACTACTGCATTTGGAATATTCGGTCCTCAACAAACTAATTTAACGGCAGTAGGAACTGCTAATATTTTCCCACCTTCTGTAATTGGAGCAAGTGCAATTGATTTAATTGCTTTATTTACAATTTCAATTAATTTAAGTTTTGGTTCCGGCGCCGATGTTAGTCTATTAGCAATAGTCCTTGAAAACTTAGAAATTTTTGGAAATTATGATATTGTAGCTGTTCCATTTACTCCTCCTGTAACTCCTATTCCTACTTTACAAGGTACAACAAAACGAGTAGGTGAGAGAGTTAAAATTATTTCAACTTTGAAAGATTTAGATGATGTAGAAGAAATAAAACTCGATTTCGGTGTGCATACTATAATCTTAAAAACTCATGAACCTATTATAAATGTAGATGGTGTTGATATTTATGGATATAATTTTATAGAATTTTTCTCTGAAGATGAAATTTGGTTTGATATTCCTTTATATTTTGACACATATGCTGGACCTTACATAGTTACAATTATATACTTTCCAGGAACACAATTTTCAGGTTCTGTTCTTTTAGGCACTCTTAACATCTTATATGAAGATGCTTCTGGAATCTATAGATTTATTAAAAATAAAACAAATGATACATTATATTTCAGAGATGGATTTACTACAGATGTAAGTTTCCTGATGCTTCCTGAAGATGAAATAATTGAAGATGATTTCTTTAGTTTTCTCTCATATCCTTATAGAATTTTAGCTAAAACTGAAGATGATGAAGAAATTAATGATTTTACACAATTTGCTTCTCTTAGAGAAGTTGTAGTAACTGAAGATGTGAATATTCCTACTTCATTTATCAAAACAGCATTTCTACCATAGAGAAGATGTCTGTAGATCCTTCACGTCTGTATTCAGCCTTAATGAATACAGGTCTGCAACAAAAGGATAATGCTCTCTATCAAGTTATTCATGATTTAATTGGTGCTTTATCACTTGTAACTAAGCAAACAAATACAATTATTTCTGGAGGAGGAGGTTCTACTGGTCCTCAAGGTTTTCAGGGTATTCCGGGTATTCCAGGATCAGATGGATTAGATGGAGAAGATTCTCCTATAATACAAGGTTTACGAGGTTTACAAGGTTTACAAGGTCTTAGTTCTCAGGGAATACCTGGATTAGATGGAATTGATGGAGAAGATGCATTAGTTATACCTGGTCCTCAAGGTATTCAAGGAATTCCAGGTTCTAGTTCTGGATCTAGTTCTGGAACACCTGGAATGCCAGGATTAGATGGAGAAGACGCTTTTGGTGATATTTGGTTTCCTCCAGATAGAATAAATGTATCTGGTCAAGAATATGGTTCTGCATTTCATAATACAACACAATCAATTTTAGATTCTACATTTACAATATTAAATTTCAATTCAGAAGATTTTCAATTTAGTACATTACATAGCACTTCGGTAAATAATTCTCGTGTTACAGCACAACAAGTTGGAATTTATTTATTTGTAGCTCAAGTTAATTTTGCTAGTAATGTAATTGGTTATCGTATTATTGCTATTCAAAAAAGTGGAAATTTTATTACAATATCAAAATTTCCTCCTGTTGCATCTGCTGGTGGAGCAACTTCTCAACAATGTACATTTATTGTTCAATTAGCTGTTGGGGAATATATTGAAGTATTAGCTTGGCAGAATACTACAGGTACTTTATCGGTTGGTGATCCAAGTTCACGATTTGCTCAAAATTCTCTTGCTTGGATGAGATTAGCTTAAATGAGTTTCTTCTCAGTTTTTCATCCAATTCGTACAACAGAAGTTGATTTACCTAGCTTATTATCTACTCTTAAATCTTTAGATGCTTCGGCTTCAATTAATTATGAAGTAGTGAATAAAACTTATACAATAGGCAAAGATACTATATGGACAACGCCACAGAATACAGCAGTTTTATCTGCTATTGAAAATGCTCCGATTGCATCTTTCGAATTAACAGCACAGGATCATATAGATACATGGCCTGTTGAATTACGTGCTCTTGTTTTAGCACTAATTGATCAAATTAATGTTATACGAGGAGCATTAGTTCCTCCTAAGACTGCAATAACATCTGCACAAGCTATACAAGCTATAAGAGATAAAGCCGGAACACTATAAGGGAGATTTTTAAATGCCAGCAAACAAAACGATTCGATTCGGTCCAGTTGCTCTTTCAAACACACTTACTACGAATATTATTAATCCTAATATTACATCATTAGCTGGACCTATAGGATTTACTATGACACAAATTTATGTTCTCCTTAAACATATTCGTGTAGTTAATAAAACTGCTGGAGCCGTTACCTTCTCATTATGGATTGGTGCCACAGGAGGTAACGTTGCTGGAACAGAGTTTATTGGAACTGGTCTTTCAGTAGCCGCTAACAGTGCATTCGATTGGTATGGATTAGTTAGATTAGATGCCGCAGACTTTTTAGTTGGTGGAGCAAGTGCAGCTACTAGTTTAACAATAGAAGCAGAAGGTGAAGTAGGAGTTGCCTAAATCAGAAGAAGTAATAAATCATTATGGAGCTGTACGTTTACGTGTTACTGGTATTGCGAACTTGAAATTAAAATTATTTAGTCTTAATGAAATTAAACAATTCAATCTTCTTCCTTTAACAATACAATCTAGAACTAATATTGAGCCTAATAGATTATCAAATTTTACGCAACAAAGAGCTAAATTAGAGATTAGAACTACTGAATTAGATGAAGTCTTTAATATTTCTAAAGTTATTATTTTTGTAAGACCAGTCGCAAAATCCTATCCAGAATGAAATGAGAGGAGAATATGGCTGCCGGTAATGTACTTTATGGTGGAGGAGTTGCTCCTACTAAGCCTCCTTTGCCAACTACTCAATTTGGTAATCCATCTACATTTACTGCTGCCGCTAACCAACAGGCTAGTGATTATGATAAAATCATGGCTGGATATGATAACTTAATTGCGTCTACACAAGCGAATCCAGTAACGGCAGGAACGGCATCGAGTGGTCAAGTATCTGCTCCAGAACGGATAAATCCGAGTCAAGTAAATTTTGGTTCAGTAACTCCTCAAACATCTAGATATCAACAATCAGGAGATGTAACTAGTTCATTAGCTGGATTATCTGATTTAGCAACTACGGGTGGATATACACCTCAAGGTATTGCAGATATTAGAGAAAGAGATATTTCTCCAATTCGTTCTATCTATGCTAATGCTAGACAAAATACTGAAAGAACTAAAGCATTAGGTGGTGGTTATAGTCCTAATTTTAATGCTACAACGGCTCAAATGGCTAGAGATGAAGCCGGTCAGATAGGTGGTATTACAACAGCCGCTAACGCTGGTATTGCTCAAAATGTAGCTTCAAATAGAATAGCTGCCGCTCCTGCTTATGCTTCAGCAAGTGCAAATGCTAATGCTGCACAAACAGAAGCTGATAAACATAATGCTGATATTGTTAATCAAATTAATCAGTATAATTCACAAGGTAGAGCAGCTGTTGATGCTAATAATGCAGCAAATTCATTAGGTGCTCAACAATTCAATAGTTCTGCACTAACTGGTGTTAATACTGGAAATGTTAATAGAGCTGTTGGAACTAGTCAATTTAACGTACAATCTGCTTTAGATGCCGCTAAGGCTAATCAAGGGACTATATCTAGTGCTCTTGCAGGTAAAACCAATCTTTATGGAACTACTCCAGCTTTAACGAATACATTTGGTAATCAAGTAACACAAGCTGCTCAATTAGGTCAAAATCAACAACAAATTAATACACAAAGATTGAATCAGGGATATAGTGCTATTAACGGTCTCATGCACTGAAGAAAAACAATGGGATTTGTAGATAACATCGCAGCAAACGCACCTGGTAGAAGTGGTATTTATGGACAACCTGGACAAGGCCAAGATTTAGATGTTTTAGGAATTGTTAACAAATTAAAAGATAGAGAATTACAAGATTTTAAAGATAAATCTAATTTTATGTCAGATTTATCAGTTAAACAACAAGGTAAACTTAGGACAATGTATGATCCTAATAATCAACCTATTGATCAACAGACTGGATTACGTCATACACCTGATGGACAACAGATGGGAGTTCAATTAGGTTACGACTCTAAGATGATGCCTCAATCTGCACCTATGAATGATTATCAAAAAGGTGAATTAGGAATTAGACAACAAGGTGTTAATTTAGAAAGTCAGAAATTAGCTCAAACTGGGAAATTAGGTCAAGAAAGTATGGATATTAAAACTAGACAAGAAGCATTAAATAAGGAAAAGAGTGATCAAATAAATGCAACTAAACAGGCTGATATGCAACGTAAAATTACTGAATCTGAAGCTAAAATTGAACAGGCTCAAGCCGTTCTGGAATCTAAAAATACTAATGCAGAAGCACAATTAGAAGCTCATAAAGCATTAGCTACTGCTGTAGAAGAGAGACATAAGTTAGAAATGACTCAGAAACAAGGACAATTTGATAAACTTAATGAACAACATCAAGAACTTATTAAACAATCAGAAAAGAAATTAAAACAAGGTTCTAGATCCCAGACTACAGTTGAACAAGGTGGAGAGAAGAGAACTACAACTACTACAAGAGGTGATGCCGCTGACACCGTGAATGTAATGGGTAAAGATGGTAAACAGTATACAATTCCAAAAGATAAATTGAATGATATGGATGCAGATGGTACTCCTCACTGGAAACAACAGGAAGAATAATGGCTTATCCCATTAGACAAGGTGATGGAGATCCTCCTGAATGGCAACCTCCTGATTACGCTAAACCTTTAGATGAGGAGGAAGATTGGACTCCTCCTAGTTATGCTAAAGCTGTAGAAGAACCAAAGATTAAGAAAAGTATATTTAGTAAAGTTAAGGAAGCTTTAACACCTAAGCCATTTAATCCTACTTCAACTCCTCCTCTTGCTAAATCTGATATAGGAGATCCTTCTTCAGAAGAACGTATTAAAAATGCTAATGAATTACAAGATCCTGGTCAAGGCGATTATTTTGCTAAACATCCAAGTAGTCTAGCAGAACCTAAACATGAAATAGGACAAGATATTAAATCATTTGCACAAAGTGTTATTCCTACTGTTAAAAGTGCAATTAATACAGCAACTACTGCGCCTAAATTTATAACTAATCCAGCAGATAGATTCGCTAATGAAGTTTTAGATCCTCCAAGAGAGAATTCAGATCCAAGAGCTGCGTTTGGTGCCGGTGTAGTACAAGCTGGTGCTAAAATGTTAACTCCTGTTAACGTAGCTTTATCCGCAATAGGAGCTGGTGAAACTGCTTTAATTAAATCAATAGGTGCTGGTGCTAAAGAATTAATACCAGCATTAATGAATGTACAAAAAGCTAGACAAGCAATTTCAATACCTATTGCAGTACATGGAGCATATGGTGTTGCTGCTCCCAATAAAACATGGATGGAAAGATTAGAATCTATTCCAGAATTAGCAGGAGGATTATTAGGAACATTTGGTGGAAAATTTGCTCATATTGCTGATGAAGAGATGCCTAAAGGATTAGGGTCTGGGTCTAGTGAAATTCCTTATAGGATGAATGAACCTCCTCCTCCGAGTCCTATTAATCAAGAACCTCCTATTAAACAAGAAGTTAAACCTAACTTTGTTAATCCTTTTGAAAAATCTGTAGCTCCTACTAAAGAGACTATCGATAAATTACAATCTGATAATCCTCCAATAATAGATGATCAAGGTGGTACAGATTTTATTCCAGAAGAAAATCAAAGAGGATATACAGGCGAATCTAGTCCAAAATTAGAAAAATTTCTTCAAGATGTCCGGCAACAAGTTTCAGAACCTACTCAAGAAGTTTCAGAATCTCCTCTTCCTATAAGAAGTCCTAATCTTGATCCTAATCGTTATCCAATACCAAATTCTGAAACTCCAGTATCAAAAGGAAAGAGTATTGAAGATTTACAATTTGAATTAGCTCAAAATAAATTCAATATGGGTAAATCTCTTCCTGGAGGTGTTAGACCTAAAGAATGGACTCCTCCAGAATATGCTAAGGAAACAGAAGAACCTAAAACTGAACTTGCTAAAGAAATAAAATTTAGTCACAATAATCCTGAATTAGGTGGAAGACAATATGATGTAGAAGGTGGTTCTACAATAAGTGAACAAGAAGCCTTAAAAAGAGGATATACACTTCCTGAATCTCCTACTGCTGAAGAAGCCGCTAACCAGCCTAGATTAAGCGGAAAAGATTTAAGGGAGAAAGCTCTTGCTGAAAGAGCTGGAAAAACATGGACTCCTCCTAACTATGCTAAGCCTATAGAAGAATCTAAATTTAAGCCTGTTAAGAGAACTATATCTGAAGAACAATTAACTAAAGGATTTGGCGGTTCAGGACATCCTGAAAATGCTGATTTTACATCTAAAGTTCTCAGTGCCGCAGGCAAGGGCACTCCAGGATTATCTGTAGAACCTGTCTCTGCTGTAGGAAAAAATACAGCTAATCTTAATGCTCAACACATTGTATTTAGAGATCCAGAAGGTAATCCAGTAGTTGTTGCTAAGATAGTACAAGATAGCAAAGGTAAGAATCTGGTTATGGACTTAGCAGCTGATAAGACTAAAGGACTATTAACTGGACGTGGAACTACTGCTGTAGCTAAGAAACTCCTTGAATTAGGTGCTACTGAACCTGCTGGAACTATGAGTCCTGATGCAGAAAACTTCTTAAAGAGAATGAAGGGTTACGTAAAGAGTTCTAAATTTACAGATGAAGTAGCTCCAAAAGAATCCTCTGAGCCTTCCTTCTCCAGAACTGAAGGAGGAGGGACAAGAATGGATATTGGTGATAAGAAAGATATGATTCGTGTATTTAGAAATACTTATAGTGGTTCTATCCCTCATGTTGCTACTAAAGAATTAATACAAAATGCTATTGATGCTACTTCAGATATGGGAGCTGAAGGTAAAGTTGATGTAAAAACAAGTGCTAAAACTGGAGTTGTAGAAGTAACAGATAATGGACCTGGATTAACTAGAGATATGATTGATACCGTTTATTCTAATCTTTCATCATCCGGTAAACGTGCTGAAGGTTCTAATAAAATTGGAGAAATGGGTGTTGGAAAGACTACCTACATGGTAGCTGGAAAACACGTAGCCGTTGACACAGTAGCTAGAGAACCTTCCGATGGAAAATTATATAGGCATACATTTGAAGGAACGCCAGAAGAATTAATGGATGAATTCCATCCTAAACAAACTGAAGTTCCTGAAGGAACACCTACTGGAACTAAAGTTACTATGCAATCTCCTGAAGGTTCTAAATATGAAGGTTTAAAACAATATCTTACTAATTTTGGAAAATATTCAAAAAATCCTGTTCCTATCAGTATAGAACATGAAGGAGTATATTCTTTCGAAAAAGCTGAGAAGAAAGATGTTCCTGTTAGAACTGAAATTAGTGGTCGTGATCTTGGAGGAGAGGAAGTACCAGGAACAAAATATAATCTCACTATTCCAGATGATGCTCAATGGATTGAATCTGATAGAATACCGCTTATTCTAAATAATAGAGGAATGTTTCAAGGAGTTGATCAACATTATATTGGTGATAAAGCAGAAGTTCCAGATAGGATAGTAGTGGAAATAGATCCAAATGTTATGGCTACAGATGATAAATACCCCTTAACGGCTCCGACTAGAGAAAGATTAAAAGATGATATTCGCTCTAAAATAGGAGCATATATAGATAAAAATTTAGTTAATGCTCAAAAAGAAAAAAGAACAAATGAAATTAAAAGGGTATATGATAAATTAGAAAATAGTAAGGATAAACATATAGTTTATGATGGTGGAGAGAGATACACTCCTGAAGAATTAACTAGGATAAAACGTAGTCCAGTTATGAATAAAATAGGCGATATTATTAAAAATGTAGTTGATGAATTATCAACAGTAATTAATATTGGTACTAAGAAAGTTACTAGAACTGGATTTATATTTGACAAATTAAGGGGTGTAAATTTAAAGTTACCAGGGAATGATGATGTTATATTAATGGTAAATCCATTTTCTGAGATGCAACCTGGTATGACTCCTAAACAAACTGCTCAAGGAATAGTACATATTATTATACATGAATTTACTCACGTTAATGAAAGAAGTGAAGGTTCAAATTATACTGCTCATTTAGCTTCCGTTTATGAAAAATTCGATTTAGAGAGACAACTAAATGCCAGAAACAAAATCCTCAGCGCTCTCACAGAAGGAAAATATTTCAAAACAGAAGGAGCCGAGCTATCTCCAGAAATTCAGGACTTATTACAAGAGTATACTGAATCAAGAAGGCGCTATGCAACTTCAAATGACCTTCTCCTTAGAGAGGCGGGCAGCAGTTTCGTTAAAGAAGAAGGACCAAGAGGAGTTTCTAAAGATGATAAACCAGATGGAGAAGGAACTTCTGCCGCAGCCGTAGATAAATTATTCTCAGCAATGAATGATGCTAGAGAAGGGATGGAAGAGCAAGAAACTATAAATAAGCAGGAGAGAGCTAAGAGATTTTCTGATTTTGTTTCTGTAAAACAAGGTGGAGCAGCAGGAGCCGCTAAGAGCCTAGGAAAGTTAAGAGGAGAAATTGAAAAGGTTAATCCAGGTGAAAGATTAAATCTAACTCAAGCTGATACTGATTCATTATTCACAGCTATTAAGAAAGCTAAAATAACTCCAGGTGAACAAGCTAGAGGATATACAGCTATGTTTAAATTAATGAATGGGGAATCAACTCCTCAACGTAACGAGTTGAAAATTTTAGATGATGTATTTGGTGGTGGTTTTAGTGATAAAATTATAGAAATGCATGGAGGATTAGGAGTAACTGGACTCAAAATAGCTAAATTAGCTAACACCATGAAATCTCTTGAGAATGCTATGTCCTTAGCGGCACCGTTGAGACATGGTATTGGTCTTGCTTATAGAAAAGAATTTTATCCTGCATTTAGAGATATGTTTAAATTCTTTGCAAATAAAGATTTCTATCAAGAAGGAATGAAAGCAATAGTTGAACGACCTAATTATCTTCTTAAAAGAGAAGCTGGATTATTCACAGCTAAACCTGGTAGTTTATTAGGAGCAGAAGAAGAATTTTTAAATAGTTATGCTGGGAACATTCCTATTGCTAGAAATATGGTTGGTTCCTCTCAGAGAGGATATGTTGGTTTCCTTAATAAATTAAGAGATGATACATCTGAAAATATGCTTCGTAGAATGGAAGAGTTAGGATATAAGAAATCTACTATTGTAGGTCAGGGAGATAAAGCTATAGAAATTCCAACTAAAGAAACGAAGGCTATTATGAGATTTGTTAATATATTTTCTGGAAGAGGAGAATTACCATTTGGATTAGAGAAGATGACTAATGAACTTAACGTTCTTCTTTGGTCTCCTAGAATGCTGGCTTCACGTATTCAGATGTTCACTAATCCTAAACTTTATATGGATTTGCCCAAAGGAATGAGATTGGAAGGACTAAAGAGTGCTTTAGCCGTTGCCGCTCTGGGGACTATAATTGATACTAGCCTAGCATATGCAGGAGCTAAGATTAGTTATAATATCTTATCAACAGATTTTGGTAAATCAAGATTTGGTACTAGATTAATGGACCCTTGGGGTGGATTACAACAGTTTGTTGTAGGATTTGCTAGATTCTTAGCAGGTAAAACAGATAATTCTCAACCTACTTCACGTTTAGAAATAGCAGGACGTTTCTTAGCTAATAAAGAGTCTCCTGCTGCTAGTTTAGCTCATACTCTCTTAACGGCTAAGAAATTTACTGGAAAAAGTGATGACCCATTAACGGCTGGAAACTTTACCGATCAATACGGTAATAAGACTAATATTCAAAGTGAAATTGGAAAACGATTTCTTCCTATATTTGTACAAGATGTTAAAGATTTATCAGATAGTGATAAAGAATGGTCTGAGGATATTGGTTTAAATGCTATTATGGGTTTAGGAAGTTTAACTGGCATGGCACAAAATTATCCTGAGAAAAAAGGTGGATTACAAATGAGGAAAATGAAAACTAATGTATTAAAACCTGTTCAATAATTATTCCCTAGGAGTTACGTATTGATCATGTCTATAATAATAATACCAACGATATAGATAACGAAAGAATTTAATCATCTTTTTCCTCCTCCTTGAATAAATCCATCTGGATATCTTTCTTCTAATTTAGAAATATTACGTTCCATAACAACTTCTAGGGGAATATTTAATTCCGTACAAATAGCAGCCACGTACCATAGAACATCTCCTAATTCCTTAATTATTCTAGGAATATCTAATCCAGTATCATGAAAAATAGCTTTTTTAATATCATCACAAACTTCTCCAGCTTCTCCAGACATTCCCATAGCATTCCAAATTATCATAATTTCAACAGAAGAATATTCTCTAGGAGGTTTATTTAATAAAGTTCTTGCAGCAGATTCTTGATATTGCTTAGGAGTCATCTCATTCTCCTATCTCTGCGAGAAGCCATCCATAAAACTGTTATTGTACAAATATCTATTTCTGTATCTTCTACAGATTCATTCAAAGCTTCTTTACCCAAGCCGTTCTCTAGGTTAGCAAGACGATACCATTTCTCAGCAATTCTTCCTACGAATCCGGCATCGTCTGGATTATCGAATAATTTCGACATTGTTCCAGCGAATTTATAGTTAGCAAAAGGATCTTCATCACTAGAATAATCATGTGATTTTTTACTATGAATTTCACTCATTTTTTCTAACAAATTATAGAAAATTGGACTTCCATGTTTTTGTGTCATTTAACTCCTTGTGCTCTGAATCTCACTAGTTTATCTTTTGTCTCTCCAGACAACATGATGAGCCAATCGCTATTCTTTCCAATTCCAATCTTCTGCCTTTTTACCCATCCCATTTCCATAAGAGTGTCAATGATTCTATCAAGAGCCATAGGATCATAATCTCCAAATCCACGAATAAGAAGTTCTTTTCTTGTAAGATTATTTTCATTCGCTGCCATTAAAGTATCTACAACTCTTTTAGTCTGAGCCGCTAAGGGGTCTAATCCTCCACCAGCAGCAGCTTTTTCACTAGCGTAAATTAATCCAGTTACTTTAATAATACCTTCTGTTATATCAGATTCAGATAATACTCCTTCACTTTCATATCTAGCCAAACAAAGACACATAGCTACTTTAAGAACATGATCTGGAACTCGATTAACAAATCCTGTTCTATCATTATACTGTGATTGAGTAGAACGCCATTCCTTTCTCCAAGTATTAAATACTACTCTTGCTTTCTCATCTGGAACTAATCTAGCCTTGTTCTCAGCAATTTTCTTTAGATGAGGAACATATTTAGGAATTATATAATTTGTAAATCTATCTTCATCAACAGATTCTTCTTCTGAGTCAAGGAGATCAACATCTTTTGATCTTTTTTCCTCGTAGATAACGAGATTACGTCCAATATAACCGCCCTCGATATTCGGTTGCGGAATTGAATCGTAGAAGTGGGCAGGTGAACTACCAAACAAACAGGTAATGTAAGGTTCTTTAAGTTTCTCGGCACCGTCACCCTTCAAAAGATTTGTCCAGTTGGGATTATAATTACGATCATAAAGATCTGTAAGAATCGTAAGACTATCTGGATCTTGAATAATAGCTGTAGAAAGTTCACCATTAACAATAAAACCACGAGAATCAATAATAATTGCTTTACCTTGCACGCTACGTGTGGTAGCTAATTCTTTAATTATAGCTTGAATACTTGATCTTCCCGCTATTACCCTTGTATTGTCTGCTGCGATAACTAATCTTTTTGCAAGGTTTACAGGAAATCCTTTTCCTAAACCCGACTCTCCCATCAATATAACATATATATTCGGATAGTATAATAAATTTCCCTTCAACGTCCGTAAAGTATAAGCATTTGCTGCTACACTGCTGATGCAACACATTAATGACCAGAATAGCCATGACTCTGGGGTCTCAACGGCTTGATGCTCTTGAATTAAATCGTCTATCCAACTTTGAGACAAATTTATTTGAACTCATTTAATCTAAATAAAAGTTTGTGATAAAGTTTAAATTGTATAACCTCTGTATTAACAGTCGGTGCCGCACTACCCGTAGCCTTAACTAACACTTCTAATTCTTCTTTTGTAAATTCAATTGTGACAGTTTTATCATCTTCTGTCAACTTTTCCCCTTTCGAGAGCTAACTGATATATTTTCTCAAAGATACTAGATGGAAAATTAAATCCAGCATTTCCTACTACAATAACATGAAAATTACTTCGAAATAAAAGATCATTCGCATCTTTAGGAAAAAACCATTGATCACGTTCTAAATTTTGTACACGCGCAAATCTGTAGGCTTCTTCGGCATTACCAGCGATTAAACAAATTTTAGTCATTCTTGTTTATAGCCCTCAATAGGCTCATTCCAAGTATAACATATATCTTGATCAAAGAATTTATGAGCTTCTTTTAGAAATATTAGTTCTGCTTCTTTTCTATCATTAGCTTCAATATATACTGTCATACTTCTAATTGATCCTTTTTCCCAAGGAATGCAATCAACTTTCCATGAGAAGATTTTAGTCATTCTTTAATCTAAACTTCCTGATACTGTTCTTGGTTCAATAAGTTTTCCATCATCATCTAGATAATATCCTTGATCTGCTAATGCTAGTCTACAGTATTTACACCCACATTGAATATATTCTTCAAGCTCAGGAGGATAACTTGGACTATCCAAATCTAGAATACAATTTTCTCTCAAATTTTTTCCAATCTTTTTAAAACGTCCAATGATGTGTGTCCATCCCATTGTGGAGCACGTTCAACTTCAGGGATATTAAATTTATCCCAATGTTTAAGTTTGTAATGGTAACTAATTTGACCAAAATCAGTTAGTAGCATTACAATAAAATATCCACCTTCAAACATAGTTCCATCATAATGAAATTTGCTTTTCAATACCTTCCAATATTTTGCAGTATGAATACAATTAAACAATGCAATAGTTAGAGCCATCCTCTGTTGATAAAGTTCATGCATTGTATGAAACTCATCTCCAATTTCTTCTGCTTCAATTTCAATATATTTAATTGTTTTTTTGCCACTATTAATAAGAGTTGGAGCATAGATTCTAAATTTTCTCATAACTTCACCTTCTCACTTAATTACCAATTGAATTTTAACAATTTCCAAATCTTCCTTCTTTCTACCATCTTCCTTAATATCTATATAATCTTCATATTCTCCAAATGAAGTTTGAACACCTCTCCTTCTACCATTTTGACAAGCAAACCATTCAACAATACATCTCTTAGCTTTTTTTTGAGTCTCAAACAATCGAGGAACAAACTTAAATATTTTAACTGGCATATTAGGATTATCTGGATTCCAATGTGAATATCCACCTCTAGTTTTAACTTCTGGGAATAATTGGCCAGTTCTAATGTGACGAATTACGTAGAATGTCACAATTTCACCATAATAGATTTTGGACGTGGGATATTATCAATCGCTACTGCTATATTTGTGAATATATCTGTTGCCATTAAACATTTTCCACCAACGATAAGTAATGGTGATATTCCATTACTCTCCTTAATAAAATTATCTCTCCATGAACGAACAAGTTGTGCTGCTAACATTTGATTATCTATAACTAAATTTTTCTTTTTCACAATTTCACCTTCTCGAAAGCTGCATAATGTGTATGACTAATCTCAACATCGCAAGGAATAACTAAATCATAATCTCTCTTAAGAGTACAATATGTTCTAAAATCAATCGGTTTTTCCATATGTTTCTTCATAAGTTTTGCGTATGGTTCCCAATTGTTTTCTGGAGCTTGCAGATAGAGAGCATCATGTTTTTCTTGACTCCAAAGGAAACCTTTGTCATCCTTTAATTCTTCATCAATAGCTAAGGCTGCTTTTTGAATGAGATGAGCTTCAGTACGTTGTGGAATATTCGCATAACCCTCCCCATATAAAGAATCGTCCATACGACCGTTAAAAATTCTAACACCCCCAAAAGGATCAATAAGAACGCGAGACGAATCCAATGCATCTTTGATATCTCTCCAATAAATCTGTTCTAATTTAGGACTAGCAGCATGAAATATTTCAAGCATCTGTTTAGCTCTCCATTCTGATATATCCATAGGAATTTCATATTTCTGTGCATTCGTATTGAATGTAACCATGAATGTATGTTTCTTCATATCGAAATTACCAGCGTGTCTAGTTGTCTTACCTGTATATCTTTCAGGCCCATCTTTCGGAAGGAAATCAACTATAGGGTGTTTAAAGTTTGGAGAAAGCTCAAGTTTAGACGTATAACCAAAAATCAATCCAGCCGTTCGCCTATGTATATCAACCTTATCGAATGCTTGTAGAAGTTCCCAATCTTCACTGAGAACGGCTACTATTCTTGCCTGACATTGACTGGCATCAGCCGCTAAGATAACCATTCCATCATCTGCTATAAACATGCTTTTAATATCTTTACCTAATCTTCCATGAGCAGATATTGTATGATCCGCAAGACCAATTTTCTTTGGCCTAAGTGGTTTCTTGAGAATTCCTGTTGATGAACGACATGTTTCAGTCGCTGAAATATTGTAAGCTGATTTGCATCTGCCGTCATAATCAGGACTGAAAGAGATTTGGCGACTTTTCTGATCTCTGATTCTTCTTTCTTCAAGGACATCATTCAAAATAACCTTTTGTTCTTTTTTCTTTGTTTGTCCAAGAAGAGCAACAATTGAATCTTCACTAGTTGGATCTCTTTTTCTTAACTTAAATTTCATAATCTTGTATAGAAGCTCAAACATCTGAGGATAACTCTTAACATTAACTTCCTGACCAATTGCTTCAGTTAATCTATCATGCACAACCTTAGCCATCTCTGTATATTTTTTCATTAATTCTTTTTGTCTAGTATGATTAATTCTCTTACCAGTCATTTGTAATTTCAAATATAATTTATGTTTCTTCATCATATAATCATAATAATAAGATTTAAGAGGAACATTAAATTTATCAGCAAGTGCTAACAAATCTTCTTCTTGAGCTTCATCTACTTCATATTCGACAGCGCAGTCTCTAGCATTGTATTCAAGAAACTTATCAAATTTAATTTTGCCCAACTTGAACTCTTTTCCGTCATCTTTATAATATGGTTCTCTTGTCCATATGCTACTGACAACACATAACCTTTTATCGGGTAATTCGGGAAAGATAACTCTAGTTTTAATAAGGGTGTCTGAATAGACAAATGGAGTCTCAAATCCGATGAGGCCCAATTTGTATTCGTCGTACATAAAATTATGTCCAATAATTCTGCATCTTCTGAGCTGAGCATCAATCATCCTCCAAACTTCATCAAGCTCGTTATCACCCATATCAGTAAGATTGCTATTACCGATAGATCGAAGAAGGGGAATAGAGATTGCGTGATGCTTATTAAAAGCAAATCCAACACAAACAGGAACACAATTAATGCTCTCAATATCCACAGCAGCTTTATCAAAATTTTCGTATTCGCGAAAAAATCTGTGAACATCGAGACTGTTCCTTGCTATTGAAAGTGTTCGGGATGGAAGATTTAATTCTTTAGTGAGTGACTCCTCAGCGGCTCGAATAATATCTGCTTCTATTAGTTTTAAATAGACCCAAGATAATCCTCCGCGAGAGTCTTCAGAATCTGTTGCTCCATGTGAGAACAGAGCGGCTGGATGTATTGTTGCTACAACCTTTGTGTGACCATCATTAGCAGTGAGAATAGAACCGCGATAATTAAGAATACCACTAACACCGGCAACGGCTTGTAAAGCAAGATCCCCAATAGCAAGAATACAATTAGGATGAAGTTTATTAATTTCATTTTCCCAAAGCTCCTTAACCGAATCATCTATACTAACGTTAATTAAATGTAATTTTTTAAGATCATTTAGAGGAGGACGATACTTAATAACATTAGTTATGTATGTGTCTGAACGACGTATTCCAGCTTTGAATAAACAATCATCTAAAATTCTGCCTGTTGGACCAACAAATGGAATTCCTTGTTCATCCTCATAACGTCCTGGAGCTTCACCTACAATTAATAGTTGAGGAGTGACTGAACCAATTCCAGGGATGTAATTAGGCATTATTCAATAAATCTCTTCTTAATCCATTCAGCATCTTTTCCAACTGGCGTACTAATATGAGTTATCTTTTTACCATATAAAACTGTAACTCCATCTTCACTTAACCATCCATCACACTTATTGCATACTAAAAAATTATAAGCATATGATTTTGTTACCCATTCATGTTCACATTTATTTTTTTCCATTATGCAACCAGCTCTGATGAAGACATCAGTCTATAATAATTTCATAGTAATATTTAAAAATATTTTCATAATCTAAACAATGTGGAAGTGCTTCTATATGATCTTCTTTAATCCATTCAATATATTCTTCTCTAGTTGCTTCTTTTATGATTAATACATTTCCATAATACTCACCAAGTTCTCTACTGTGTAATCCTGCAAAACCTTCATCACCAATCTTTAGTATTCCTAATGGAATAGGCTTATGGGAACGAAAAATCATGCTATATCTTCTCTTTCTTGTTCCTTCTGTTTCTCTCTTATCCATTCTAAAGCTTGATAACCGTATTTAAATTTTTCTAACTGAACCTCATGCGTGCGGCTCCAACGAGCTATTAGAAGATCTTCTGAAATTGAGCCTAAACTACGTCTCAACGATTTAGAAGTTTGAACTGTTGTCCATTTAGGATTAACTAACAATTTTTCTCTATGAAATCTATATGTTTCTTTCGCTCGCTCAATCCATTTTCGCATTTGTTCTCCAAGAGAAAAACACAGAAAAATCTCATCTCCGATCTGAGTTTCTTATTCATTTGTTTTTTCCTCTTGGTCGTAGCAGGAAGTTAGCCGCTGTGCCTATTTAGTAATTAAATAACAAACCAAGCTTGTACTTAATCCACCAGATGGACTTTTTAATTCAAATATTTTTTTACCATCACATTCATACCAACCAACATTAGATGGGAGCCGAATATCATTTAAGGCTAGACCTAAATATTTTTTATCCCTAGACCAAACTTCAAAGCCGTATTTCATCGGCCTTAATTGTGATGTGTCAAAAAACATATTCTGTTCTGCAATTATGGCTTGAAAAATATTAGCAATGTGTGGAGCAATAATAGCTAATTCTAATGCTGTTACTTTAACTCCACGTCCTAAATCTCCACCATCAGGATCGAATCTTAATAGAATGCTCATTCATCCTCCTCATCTAACATAATGGGGTCCGTTTGCCTGATCCCATATTATCATTTGGCATGTTGAGCATGACGGACCAAGCGGCCACACTTAAACCAAATGCCGGCGAATCAGACTACGTTATTAAACTAGCTCATAGGCTTGAAATCTGCTACGTCATTATAATCATTCCCTTTATTTGATTTTCCACGTTTCACATAAATCATTAACTTATGTCCAACAGTCTGTTCAAATAACTGAGAAGAAAGTTCATAGCCCTTAACGGTATCATATGGGAAATTAAGAGTTTTCCATAGAGACTTACCAAATCCTAGAGCTTTCTCATTAAATAACTTTTGGCAAATAACACCCTTACCGGCTCCATCAATAATTTTAAAGTAAAATAAACAATTAGTTGAGTGATCTGTGTCTGCTTCCTTTTCTTTATATTCTACTATTTCCGCAGGATGCCAAGTTGTCTCTACAAGATCTCCTCGTTTGAGATCATCGGGTGTAAGGATTGCTCTCATTGTTGTTTTTCCTTTTGTTGTTGGTTTGTTGGATTGTTTACTCGTTACAAGCAATAGCCTTATTTACCATAGTAACTACTTTTTCTAAGTCAGTTAATGCTATAGAAAGCTCCCTTGATTTAGGTGCATTCTCACAACATAAAATAGCAAATGCTTTAGCTGCATCTCTAATAAGGACATATCTTTCAGGTTGGTCTTCTTTAGGAGCATGATATGTATAACTATTATCAAGTGCTTTCTGAGTTGCTAAATCAATTTTATATTTAGCCATTAGATATGTAACTTTCTCATTTTATCAAGAATATCTTCTACTCCAGGAGCATTATCTAATGCAAGTAATAATTCTTTACGGGCTTTAATTTCTTTCTCTAATTCTGTAATTTGTTGTGTAACTAACATTCTAACAGGAGGATTACGAAGTTTATTAATAGCTTGATTAGCAAGTGTCTGATCGTATTCGTTTTCCGACATTTACACCTTCCATCCTGTTCTCTGTTCAAATGGATTAGTTAAGTCTCTAGTTGGAATATTTTCATCTAAATCTATAGGTTTCTTAGGTTCAATTCCTCTACTCTTATCAATAAGTTCCTTCCATACAGTATAAAATAATTTATCAGTAATATCAAATTCCTTTACATAATCACCTAGAAGAGGAGATTTAGCATATTCATCTCCCATAGCTTCAGTATTAACTATGTATCTTTTCCTACTTGAACCTGAAGAGAAATCGGATAGTTGTGAAAAATGATAAATCTCTGTGAACGAACCTGGAACCATACTAGCTACTTTAGAACCATAAGATACTATAGGATTAGTTCTAATAACTTTCATAGTAACACCACTGCCGCTAAGACTCACTCCAGCTAGAGGATGTGCAGTCCAGATTACATGACAGGGAAGTTTTTTAGATATATCTATACATTGACTTACTATACTAGTTTCAACTTTGTATTCATCCCAATCTGGAAGAACATCTTTAATCTTTTTCTTGAGTTTTGGGTCTTTACCGAAATTCATAGACCAGTTAACGGCACCGGCAGTCATAAATGTAATAGAATCATTAATGATAGCAAAGTAACGACAATCATTAGTAAAATCAATAAGTTTATTAAGATATGCATTGGCATTGTCCGAGCCGTAAACATCATATTCAATATTGTCCAGAATTTTCTTAGCAAGAGAACCAAACCTTTTCTCTGTGAAATACGTAGTTAGTTCAACAGGTTTACTTTTATCCCAATAAGCTAAATAGACTGGACCTTCTACTGCGAAAGATGCTGCGGCTAATGTTTTACCAAATCCAGGACTAGATTTGAATAAGAAAGATATGTTGTTGTCAGGAGTTATTTGTGAAGCTTTCAAGCTCTTTTCCTTTTCTTTATTAATTTCAGGTTTTTTGTCTCAAACGGTTTGATAACATCTATATTATAGAATGCACCAGCTACAGTAACCCATATCCATGATTCACTACAGTTCCAACGAATTGCATCTCTACGAACGGCTTCCTTGATTTGTGTGATTGCACGTAGTGTTGTTTGATATTTTTTCTGTTTTGTTCGTGGTTGATATTTCATTTTATATCTCATCCTCTTCTGGTTGTGTAATTTGTTGGAGTCTATCCGATAAATTTATTGTAGGGGGAACTATTTCATTTTTAGGCTTATGACAATTATTGCAATGAGGCTTAGCAAGACGTAGAGAATACTCATTCATAATGAATGGTTCACCACATCTCCAACAAATAGAACGTTTGCCTAATGCTAAAGATTGATTAATTTTAGCTGAACAATCTGGAAGAGTACAAAAGAAAATCTCATTCCCAGATTTGTAACGAAGTCTTCGAAACTTGTGAACGTGCTTCTCAGTCATTTCTTTCTCTCTGCTTAGTGCCGGATTCCAGATTCGAACTGGAAAATCATCTCTGATGTTGGATTTTAAGTCCAATGCGTTTGCCTATTTCGCCAATCCGGCATGAACTTCTACACTATCCTTGAGAACTACTTCTACACTATCCTACTTCTACACTATCCTACTTCTACACAATGTGTCGGGGAAACCGTTGTAGAAGGTCATCATTTAGTGACGCATACTAATCAACGATTTCCCCTATCATTTTCTCGAGCACTACTGTTGACTCGTACCACTTTCATACGTACACAACGGCAACGAGAAAATGAGTTTCAATGTTGTTTTTCATCTTGTATTTTTATTGTAAGTTTAAGCATAAGATATTGTTTGTTTAATTCTTTAAGAAAGAATGGATCTAATATAGCTAGTGTAGTACAAAAACCTAAAAGACTTATACAAAATTCATAATCTGTTCTCATTCTTGTTGCTATAATTTTTATATTTTCATCAAGAACGCATTCAATAATTTTATCCAAAGATTGATTTAAAATTTCTTGATTTGTCATTAACTTGTTCCATCTGAAAGATTCTTTGTAACATCCCAAGGTTCAGCAATAATATATTCATTTTCTAATTTATTATCTTTAGCCTCCTGTCCAGAAGAATCACAGATTGAGTAATATTCACAAAGACGATTGAACTTATTACAACTCGTAGGCTTCTCAACCCATACTCCTGTAGCTACTGCTGTGAGATATTCATTCAATATCATCTTAGTTAAGTTGTCTTTCCAATCGTTGATATAGATTGGGTCGTATGAAAGAGGAAGGCGTTTGAACTTATCTTCTGCCTTTAGAGTCTTTTGTAAACCTATTCTATTAATAACTATATAATTAGATTCCACAGCATTACAATAGTTGATGAATTGATTACTTTTTCTCAAGAGCATTGAATCACGAGAAAATGTCTTATGATCCATAGGAAGCCGTTCGTATGATGCGTTACGACCTATTCCTGTGAAATCTACAAGAAGATCTATCTTACCTGAAATAATAATTCTTATTGAATCATCCTCATATAATACGTATGCAAAAGGATTCTCTACAGCAAGGATTTTTAAGGAATTCTCATCTTCAGCTCTCCAATAATCACAACTTTGTTCAATAGCAGAGAGAAGAACAGAAACTTCATCTGGGTCACTGTTACTTTCTTCAGGGTTACAAGAAAGTTCTCTAATTTTCATAAGGCAGGCTTGCATACGGTCATTATAATGTGTTCCAGAAGCTAATTCTTTGTAATATACTTCTAATCCTCCGTGAGCTAAACTTCCTAAATCCAACGCTTTAGCTTTGTGTATGATTGGTAATGTTCTATTATGATTATGTCTGAAGTTATATCTGGCAGGACATGTCTCGAAAAGGTCTATCTTACTCGCATCTAATATAATCGTAGCCTTTGAAGACGGAATAATGTCAGTCATTGATTAATTCCTTCGTAGAATTTGGATAACTCCTAAATCTCTTAATACCATTCTGAAATGTTCTTCTTTCCCACTCCATTCTAAATATTGTTAACCATGCTATCTTAACAGTTTCCATTGCTCTACATTTTGTATAACCCATACCCATCAGAAATAATGCACTATTTCGAATATGTTTATCTTCCATATCTTTAACGTAGATTAATTCTCTCTCTTTAGTTCTCCATTGAATGGTAGATAATATATCTTTTGTGATAGTAACATAAACTATTTCTGCATCAACAAAATCTTCGTCAATCATTGTTGTATTTTTCCTCTCGTGTCTTTTTATAAAACCAATCTTTACAGTTTGCACTCTTATTAAATACCCAAATATTTTTACATTTCTGACATTTAAATGCCCACATTAATACACCTTCTCTAACTGTATCTAATGCTTTATAGTCACAGTTAGGACATTCTTTATTAGTCGTTAACTCTTTCATCGCGATGGCGCTTTCTGAATCATCGCAACGGCGACAAGAGCTTCCGGCCGTGTAGACTTTCCGCAATACTGACAATCGAAGAATACTTCGATATCACCATGCTTCTCTTTCATGGCATGTAGGAGTTCAATCGCTCGTTGAATAGTCAATTTTCGCTTTCCTCTATTATACTGATGCTAATGTGATGATTTGGATGTTGTACCATGTGAGTATAAGCATCGCTAAATGAATCAAATTCATATTCTAACAACTCAAATCCTGGCATACCTAATCTATCTTTATTAATATGTTGACAATCATGACAAACTAAACGAACAATCATTTTGTCCTCTTAAATGAAAATTTGTTAATTTCATCTTTCTTATCTATTTCGTAATTTTCACCTTGTTGTTGCTTCTTCCATTCTGCTCTTTCTTGTTTAGAACGTCCTTGACTATCTCTTGTACCTCTGCATTGAGGATAAGAACGACATCCCCAGAATGTTCCATACTGACCTGTACGAGACATCATCTGTCCGCCACAATCAGGACAGAGAGTTTCTTCGTATTTAAAGCTCATTTGTTCACCTTATTCAAAATGAGTTGAGCTAAATCTAATACATCTTCAAATGAAAGATTTGGGAATCTTTTCTTTAAAATCTTAGCTATTTCAGTAAGTTTTTGACTCTCAGTCATATTTTACATTTTCATAAAAATTATTAATTTTATATAATATGTCTTCTAACTCTTTCTTATCCTTATAATATATGTATCCTAGAGAAGTTTTTGTATTATCTTCTTCATTTTCATAATAACTATATTTATTAATATTAATTCTACTAGTAAGTTTAGTTAATTCAATTTCTTCTCTAATAAGCTTTGGAATAGGATGAGGAAAGACTTTCCATACAGCCTCAACCCTCTGCATTAATCTAGCTGAAGATTTGATATCTAATGGAGTCTTTGAGTGGTTGTCACAGATGAATATCTCTTTGTTTGTGACCTCAACTGCAACTACATGATGAGGAACGAAGACTACATATAGTCCAGCTTGACTACGAAGTCTATACAAGACTCCATAGAGACTTGAACCTGAATGATTTGTTACTTCTACATCAAACTTTAGTCTCTTAAATGCTTCTCGAAGATGTCCTCTATCAACGGCTTTAATCTCTTTCTCGCCACTTATAGCACTGATAACGGCTGCACATCTATCTGTAGATTCTCCTGTTAAAATACTAAGAACAGCTGGACCACAATATTGATTCAATCCAAAGTTAACTTCTTTAAGATTTGTCATTATTATTTCTTCCTATAAAATCTTTAGAAGTTTTCCACTTCTTCACCTGTTGTTTCAATCTTCTTAATTCCATAGTGATGATTATCTGGAGTTGATAATGAGTCTCCTACAGCTTCGATGAACTCTTCTAAAGTTGGAACATTACTGTTGGTTTCATCTACTTCAATAAACGTTATGAGTTTGTAAGTTTTCATCTTATTTTTCCTTTGAGCTGCTCCGCTTGAGTCATCTTTTTATTTATTTTTAAATCTTTAAATTCAATTATATTACAATCATATTCTTTTGCTAAATTTTCAATTATTTGATTAATATGATTTGCAAATTCTATAGTTTTGGAATCTGTAAACCATTCAGAATCTCTATCTAATATAACTAGATGAGTTGGAATGACGAATTCTGAACGATAACCCTCATTATATGAGAAAATTCTACCCCATAATTTAATTTTAAGTTCTATAGTATAAAAATTATTATAACCATAAGAATAATTCTTATAATTATAAGAATAATAATAACTATTATAATAATTTTTATAATTATAATAATTATAAGAATAATTCTTATGATAATTATAATTATTATGGTTATAATAATTTTTATATGAGTAAATACCTTTTGAATTTTCTTTTGTAGGATTTGCTCTTATTATTTCTTTTTTATTCCAAATAAAATCTTGATTAATTGATTTAAGAAATTTTTCATTATTATTGAATACATTAGTGATATAATTTGATCTATATCCAATTAATGCTTCTGATTCAGTAAGATCTAATTCACTTATGATTTTTGATGAATTACCAAATTGACACATTTTCATTCTCCTTAATTAACTACGATTGAATCTCTTTCATTACAAACTTCTTAGCAGATGCAACGATTGTGTGGTTTAATTTCACGTTTACATTTAGGACAATATTTTAATTCTTCAGTCATTACAAACTCCAAGCTTTCTTTCCTCTTGTTACAAGAATTTCAGCCAATTCCTTCATAAGACTCTGCTGGTCCCAAGCAATTTCTTTGTTGTCTAATGTGCTTGCTACAATTGAACGTTTAACTTCTACTAATTCTGTGAAATATTCATCTATCGTTCCGCTAGCTAACATATATGTGATAGATACATTATTCAACTGACCGAATCTGTGAAATCTTGCTTCTGCTTGTTCTTCGTTTGCAGGATTCCACTGCCTCTCTAGGATAACGGCATCGGAACAGAATTGAAGATTTATTCCTTCTCCAGCCGCTAACGTAGATGCTATCATTACTCTTCGACTAGGGTCATCTTTGAAATCTTTTACTAGCTGACTCCTAGCGTTCCCATCTAATCCAGCGTGTAGAGTACAAACCTTACCAAATCCACCGGCAGCTAACCATGAATCTAATTGAACTCTTAGTATCTCCATCACATCTTGATGATGTGTGAATACTACCATCTTTCTTTCTGTACTTAGAAGAAATTCAATTACAAAATCAACACACTCAGTGACTTTGCTTATGCCTGTAATATGTCTTAGCTTCTGCATTATTGCTATCTTAGCGGCTCCGCCTGAGAATGAATTACCTTCATCACTATAAAGTAAATCATCTAATTCCTGTAGAGCAGATTCGTATGCTTTATTGAGTTTACGGTCAAGTTCTACGTGATGAAATTTCCTATCTATACTTGGCAAATCTTTTAAAACTTCATTCTTTGTTCGTCTAATGATTATGTCTTTAGTATCTTCGTGAAATCTATCAGCATCCTTTAACCCTCCAATTTTCTGTCCCCAACCGTTAGAATAGGCATCACAGTAGTTATCTATAAATTTCTGATAGTGAGGGAAGACAGTTGGTTTGACTAGATTAAGAACGGTGAAATATTCACCAGCGTTATTCTTAATTGGTGTTCCACTCATAGGAAGAATATGCTTTGTAACCCTACCTAACCTCTGAACGGCTTTCGCTCTATCACTTAGATGATTTTTAATTCTCTGACATTCATCTATGATTAAAGTTTTGATATGTCCTTCTGGAAGGAAAGAGAACATATCTGTATTCTTTAACATATCATATGTGACTACATAAATCTTAAAGCCAGGCATTGCTCTTTCTTTACCTGACTGAATAACCTGTGTAAGGAATTCTTTACCGTTGCCGCAAATACGGTGAATCTCAAACATCCATTGCAATTTAACTGTTGAGGGACAAACAACTACGGCGGGTAAAAGCTTCTCTTGATGTAGACGTAGGAGACTAAGAACTTCTATTGTCTTACCTAAACCCTGTTCATCAGCTATTATACAACGTGCATCAGCTTCTTCAGCGAATTTAACAGCATCTATCTGGTAGGGGCGAGGACGGCAACCATCTGAGAATACTATTGTTTCGTAGCTCGTTTCACTCGCTACACCTAGAATCTCAGAATGAAGAATGTGACCACAAGCTAATTTGATGATTAATGTTTTACCAATCTTCATCCTAGACTGCTCAACGGCTATCTTCTTACACGTAGGACACTCTTGACGTATGATTTGTGTAAGGGACATTATTTCTTCTCAAATGGATTGAATACTGGTTTACTAATTTCTATTTGCTTAGTGGTAGGAGGAAGATTCTTCTTTTCTTTCTTATCTTCCTGAACTGTAAGGATGGCAGCGGCACCGGTCTTTTGGTCTGCTTCCTTCTCTGCCTCTAGTTGAGTCATTCCAGATGTCATAAATAACTTAACTAAAGTTTGTCTAATCTTTTCTTTACCTGTTAGTCTCTTTTGTCTTTCCTTAATCGTATTGATAGCATCTGTAGTTGCTTCATCTGTGTTTAGGCTACGTTCAAATCCTTTTGTTTTTTCATTCTTCTTAGAACGTTTATCTTCCTCGTCCGTAGCAGCTGTGTGTCTAGCTCTAGCTTCAAATGATATTCTTCCTAATTCTTCTCTATGTGCTCGAAGCTCAAGAATATTCATATCTCTTACTAGTAACTTCTCATGATAGAATAGTTTTGAGAAGAGCTTCTCTTGTGCTGTTAGACTGTTATTAGAATCAATCTTATTCTCAAACTCTTTCTGACTCATCTCATCTTCTTTTGTCATTGTTTCTCCAATATGTCTAACAAATACGTCTCTAACGTAATACTTATCTGGATTGTATATTGTTTCATTAAAATTAATCTTACAATATACACAGTATCCATTTAATTCTCCTAATTCTTCCTGACATTTTGGACAAAGCCATGTTAAACTCATGTGTTTGTGATGTTAAACTCATGTCTCTGCTAATCACTGTGACTGTGACCCTGAATCTAACACGGCTTTTACCTACTCTATTCTCTTTCTACTTGTGGTAGGTTAGCGGCTTCGGCAACTGATACGAATTTAATCGTCCGTGTTGCTTTTAGAAGAGTAGCAAGTTTGAATACGAGACTTGCTGGAATTTCTACTTCATCAAATTCCAGCTCACCCTCGCTGCCTTGAACAGGAGTGGCTTGTCCTGTAATCAGCACTCTTCCATTCTCTTGAATCTTAGCGTGGATGCCGTAGTGTTCTACACTTAGCGGCTGATGCACATACCTCTTTACCATTCCTTCCTTGTTCTCATTCTGCATAGTGGGATTGTTTCTAAACTGTGTCATTTTTGTCTCCCTCTGGAAATGTGATATTGTTAATTACGCTTACATAGTCCAAATCACCTACATTATCTGATAATAATTGCTCTGTAAGAATATATTTAATATGTTCTTTAAAATTCTCCTCTGTACATCCTGCAATCTCCTTGTAGTCTGTAATAACTTCTAATTCTAATTCTACTTTAACTCGCATATTTACTCCAAAGAATCATACTCATCTCCTGTAACATCTTACTGATGGCTTCGATGGACTTGAAGAATCAAAACAAATGAAGTAGTTAAACTCGTTCACTGCATACTTAATCCTATAATACCAAGCTGGATAGCTTATGACTCTGTGACAGAGACAGCAACGAATTTGGAATGGATTGAGAACACTCAAATGTTCCGGCTGTCCGAGTAGTAAGCTAGCTTTTCGAATCACGGAGGATTGTAGCCGAGCGGCACCCGAAGAAAAACTAAGAACGTCTCTTATGTTTGTATTTATCTTAATTTCTTTCTCTTCTGCACAACCGAATCTTTCTATTGAAGAAAGTATTTGGTTCTTCAATTGTTCGTCTATCATGATGGGTTCCTGGTGGGTGCGGGGGGCGGTTGTGGCTGGTTGCGGTGCGTTGCGGTGCGTTGACCGGACGGCGTAAGCCCTTTGGTGTCAACAGTTAGCACGGGTTTCGGGCATGCGTCAGCGTGCATGCCTCAGTGTAGCAGACTAGCCCCGTCGCTGTCAAGGGCCGGGGGTGGGCTCTTTATATATTATATTATATATATATAATAATATATAAAAATATATATAAAAAAGACCCAGCGGGGGAGGGGAAAGGTGTGGGGGGGGTCTGGACACCCTGACAGAGAAAACGGCCTGAATCGAACCTAACTACCTGTGTTGTCAACAGGTTAGCTGTCGGTCTGAGCGAGCTGTAACGTCTGCGCAACGTGCCTCAACGTGCGACAACGTGCGACAGCAACCGTCAAAATTTTTTGCTCCTTGCGTAAGAATCTTCTGAAATTAACCTTGACAACCAATCCTGTTTTGTGAGATTATTCCCCTGTCGGTATTTCCCGACCTTGAAGGAGACATATCATGACAACCAAGGCAGAAGAGACGAAAACGGCGAAGGAAGCAACCAAGGAAGCACTTAAGGCCCGTGAAAAGGACATGGCCGAGAGAGAAAAGGTTTTGAATGAGGGGAAGACTGGCAAGGGAACGAGAGTATTTCTCGGTCTTTCCAGGGGTCGCAATCCACAGGAAATTCAATTCGAGAATTGGGATGAATCGTTGCCGGAAACGCTCCCTGTGTCTCTCTCTGAGTTTATGGATTTGACAAAGGTGTCGGAAGAGAAGGACATTGTTCGTCGGCTCATTCTCGGTGACAACGAGATTAGGTATTCGGAAGCATCAGACCCGATTGCTGAATTTGTCGATGCCACTTGGCCGGATGATGTTCAGAAACAGTTCCGGCTTGTTGTGCGTAACTACTCCAACGCGACAAACGTTTCCATCGAGGATGCCGTAGCGCTCATCAAGCCGGGTATCGTAGCAGCTCAGACAAAGAAATAACACTGCCAGTGGGAATGGCTGCCAGTCTTAATTGATTGGCAACCATTCTCTTCCTCTCTTAGAAACTAACCCTAACCATACACCCATAGGGCACCATAGATTAGGGACTCTATTGACGTTACAGTCCGGACTATTAACCCCGCTCTAATAATACCTCGTAATAATACCCCACTCTAATATTACTAACTTTATAAATAAAAATAAAAATAAAATAAAAATAAAACATCTGAAACTTTCAGTATCAACAAAAACACCAATAAAAAAGACCTTGACAGAGCCGCTAAGCTGTGCTATGATGCAAGCTGAGGCGTAGTGTAAATGATTGTGAATGAAAAGGATGCCGCTAAGCGGTTAAACAGTCCTATGAATCTAATTAATAGATTAAAAAATTCAACAAGTTCTCGTAACAATGCTATGTCATTATTTGGTATAGGAGTGTCGAAGCAGGACAGTGTAGAAGCAGGACAGTGTAGAAGTAGTGTAGAAGTAGAATTAGAATCACCTAAACCTAGTTTTAATCCATTCATTCCTCCTCCTCCAGAAACCAAACTAGAAGACATCTTAGATAATCATGACAGTCAAATCAAACTTGGTTTGGCTCACGATACAGCTTTAGAACTACTCAATGCTTCAGTAAAAATGTTATCTGGTAAACTTGATGATGTTAGAGCTGATAAGTTACCAGCAGTCATCTCAGCGGCATCGAAGACAGTTGAATCAATTAGAAAAGAACGAGCTGAGTCTGCTAAGAATGGTAAGGATAGAGAAGTACATTATCATTTCTACACTCCTGAACAGAAGAAGGTTAGTGAATACAAGATTATCGACGTAACATGAAAGGGAAAAAATGCTAGCAGCAATGTCTGGAGTGGTAACTCCATTACAAGCAGCCGCAACCACCGGTGCCGGAACCGTATTAGCCATTCCCTCCTCTTTTAGAAACCATAGTTTCACAATTACAGGAACTGGAACAGTATCAGCTGGTGCCGTTACCATAGAAGCATCTATGGATAACGTAACGTGGGCACCATTAATTCCAGTTGCTGGAACAACGGCTAACCCAAATCCGGCAACAGTAGTTAGCGGAGTAGACGTACTAATAAATTATGTTGGTATACTAAATTTTGTAAGAGGTAGAATATCTACAACAGTTACAGGAGCTGGTGGGTCTGTAAGTGTTAATTATTATGGTGGAAAGAATTATTAACTAAATGTTTCCTAATTATTCAGCAACAGAATTCTCATTGGTCTTAGGTGCCTTTGGAATCATTTGTGTTAACATAATCAATGCATGGAAACAGAACACTAAGTTAGATAATATAGGACAAAAAGCTGCTACTATTGAAGGTCATGTAAATAGTAAAGAAACTAAATATATAGAACAGATAACTGCATTAACTAGAGAGAATGAAATTCTTCGTTCGGTAATTATAGATAAAGATAAGACAGCGGCTCTACTTGCTCAATCTGTTCTAATTGCAAGAAAGGCAGAGATGAAGCAATGAATATTCTCCTAGTCTTCGCATTCGTTCTCTTTGTTCTAGCAGCCTTTCCATATCCAGAACCTTACGAACCATATAGATTCAAATTGCTTTCAGCAGGACTAGCTTTCTGGGTTGGTTCGATGTTATTTAAATTCTAATATGTCTGCTAAAGCAGTAGTTGTATACAACTCAGCAGGCCAACCAGTAAGAGAAGCTGAAGTCTTATTGGAAGATATGATTCTAGGCTTAACCAATTCTGATGGATATATTATATCTCCTAAACCTGGAGTTGTTGGACAAACATATGTAAGAGTTCTCTGTTCAGGATACCTTCCTGCTGTATATGCTATAACATTAGATAATGAAAATCAAGAGATTCATTTAGGTGGTCCGAATTCTAATACGGCAACTAATACAATCTATCTTCCTCCTCTTGGAGGCAGTAGTAATACTTTCCCTAATTATCCCACAAGAGAACAAGTGTGTAATGTCTTTTGTGGGTTTCAGGGTATTTCAATTCGCACACAACAATTTGGATGGATTAAAGCATTCGGTCCTGAAGCCGGTGCGTTAGATGATGAAGATACTATTAGTTATTGTCGTCAGATGAAACAACTCGGATTTACTCACGTTGAATTTGATATTTCATGGCGTTACTCAGAACCAGATTTTAATTATCCAGTTCCTGGATTAGATTTAGCTTACAATCTCAATGAAGTTTGTCGTCGTATAGAACTAATCATTAAACAGGGTATGTTTATTAAATTTTCATTAGCCGGTGATGGGATGTCTATTAATAGTACTCCACAACAAGGTGAATATAACGATCCTCAAGGATGGACATATGGGTTTCAATGGTTATTAAACAATTTAGAAAGAATTATTTTAGCATTACAAAATTATAATAATCATGATTTAACTAAATTTATTTGTTTCGTTCCAGGATATGATGGAGTATTTTATGGATGGTCTGTTCCAAATGAAGTTCCAGATCTACAGCCAGCTAGAGTTATCAACTTTGGAAACTTCTTTCGCATCGTTTTACCAGATGGGAATCTAGGATTAGAACATTCAACAGGTAAGATTCCCGTAGGTGAAGACGGCATCGATTGGACAACAAATGGTCCACTTGATGCATATGATACATTATTTAGTGAATTTAATCCATTCAACTTACATGAAGATTCAACGTGGCAAATTCTTGCACGATGTACTAGACCATATAATCGTCCTAATGATCAACCAGTAGATGATGATAATAATCCACCTTTTATTATCGAGCCTTGTTCAAGAGGACCAAGATTCTATATCATGTATGAATTACTAACTTATCTCTGGGTAAGAAATCAGATTTCTATTGAAGATTGTAACAATGCTTATGATTATTTTAAATTCATGGCTCCAGCCGCAACACTTTGTATGATTCATCAAGAATGAATAATACCGAAATTCGTTCACAATTAGCGTTAGCGACCGATATTATTAACAGAGTAAGAGATTCATTTGAATCAGTTATAACTACAGAAGCCGAATTCGATACTGCTCTAGCCAGTTCTGCAGTAACAATTAATGTTAGCCCTGAATTCACATACTCTAAGCCATTAGTAATCAATAGATTAGTTAACATTAATAACGCTTCGTTGTTATCATCATCAATAGCACGCGCAAATTTTACAGATAAACAACCAGTGTTTTCTGGTGGAATGATTGTACAAGCACAAGTCACAGGATATGGACTTGAAATACATGGCACGGCGGATTCAGTTTTGAATATTAACGGCGCCGTTGGACCCCGATTCACTCAGTGTAAGATACTAGGTGATACAAATAAGCGAGGTATTAGAGCCAATGGTGGTAATATGGCTTTCATTGGCTGTTATATAGCTGGATTTAAAAGAATAGGGCAAGATACTCAAGCTATATTCACGTCTGATATGACTGCCCCTGGCTTACTAGTTGATAATTGTTATATCGAAGCCGCTGGCGAGAATTTCATGGCTGGTGGAGAAGATCCTAGTCAAGAAAGTCACATACCAAGTTTAATCACATTTAGAAATTGTGATTTCTCAAAAGATCCAAATTGGTATGCATTAGGGATACAATTAAAGAATACATTTGAATTAAAAAATGCTAAAGGAGTTCAAGTTCTAAATTGTAGGATGAAATACTCAGGTGGAATTTCAGAAGGTCAAGCTTCTGCATTCTTTGTATTCACACCTCGTAATCAGAGTACGACTGCTCCATACTCTACGATTGAGGATGTATTAGTTAAAGATTGTATTTGTGATATTGGTGGAGCTTGTATTGTAATGCAAGGTTCTGATAATAATGTTGGACATCCAAGTAGAACAATGAAAAATGTTATGTTTGATAATATTCATTTTACTAATATTGATCCATTGGGAATTACAAAAGGAACAGGACGAGCATTTACATTTTTACGTGCTCCTGAGAATATTACATTACAGAATATTACTGTAGGAGGTAAATTGAAAGCTGCAGGATATTTAATTGCACCAGCTCCAGTTAAGTTGACATTAAAGAATATTAAGGTTCCTACTAGCACATATGATTGGAAGATTGATGCAGGTCTGTCTGGAATACCAGCATGGAAAACATTAATGCCGGATTCAACTATAGAAGTCACATTGGCAGACACAGGCTCAACGATTTGAGGAAACAATGAAAAGATTTTTTCTCAGTCTCTTATTTCTTCTAGTAGCTTCAGTAAGTTATGCTCAAGGTGCAACAGCTATATGGAATCAAGGAGAGACTGTAGCTGTAGCACAGACATTCACTTACACTTTGAAAATTGATGCTTTAGCTCCAGTACCATTAGTTACAACTTGTTCATTAGTAAATAATTTAACGAGTTGTCAGGCTACGTTTACATTACTCAATCCGTCAGCGTCACACACCTACGTGCTAACGGCATCGAATAATTTTGGATCTTTTTCTACTACATTAGGTCCAGGTTCTATTCCAATCACAACATTATTTAAAATTGTTATCATCGGTTAATGCCTATTTCTATATCAAATGGTATTGTATCTTCAGATCCAGGAAATGGTTTATATGAGGACTTTCTTAGAGATAAAAATATTAAACCTCATACAGTTCAGGAAGAATTATTAACACTTCCAGATGAAGTCTTTGAAGCCCTTTATGGTGGTGCTGCCTATGGTGGAAAATCTTGGATTCTCACATTACTTCCTTTATTTCGTGGGTTCTATAAGTTTAGAGGATATAAAGGTATCATTTTACGTAACAAATTCCCAGATCTTGAACGAGAAATCATACGATTAAGTAAGGAATATTATCCTAAAACTGGAGCTAAATATAATGAACAGAAACATAGTTGGGAGTGGCCAGAAACAAATGCATATCAAGATTTTGGTCATGTACAGCATGCTGGTGATATTACTATGTACGATTCTAGTCAGTATAACTATTGCGCCTTCGATGAACTTACCCATTTTTCAGCGTATCCATATCATTATATGGTTGGTAGCCGCGTTCGTCCTAGCAGTTCGTTCAATATTGCTATTGTTAGGAACGGCTCCAATCCAGGTGGAATTGGACAAACATTCGTCTACAATAGATTTGTTAAACCATGTGAAGATGGACATCAAATAATAAGAGATGTTAGTACAGGATTATTAAGAATATTTATTCCAGCAAAAGCAGAGGATAATCCTTATGGAATGGAATATGATCCAACGTATGTTAAAAAACTTGAAATTCTTAAAGTCGTTTCTGAAGCGGAATATAAAGCAAAAAGATATGGTGACTGGCATGCTTATAAAGGATCAGTATTTACAACCTTCAGACCAATGCATTTTAGCGGTGAACCAGATAATGCATTGCATGTTATTAAACGATTCCAAATACCTGAATGGTGGCCGAGAATATTGTCTATTGACTGGGGTAAAAGAGCGATGTGTTATGCAATGTGGGGAGCTATCGCACCAAATCATAGAGTGTACATTTATAGAGAACGGTCTTGGTATGGTAGAGACATCCCATATTGGGCTTCGGAAATAAGAGAAGTTAATGCTGAAAGTAATGAAATACCAATACATACTGTTCTATGTGGTAGTGCATGGCAAAATAGAGGCGGTGAACTCATCGCTAACGAATTTCAGAAGTATTCTGATTTGGTTCCAACATCATCAGAAAATACTCCTGGTAGCCGCGTAGCCGGATTGCAGCTTGTTCATGATATGTTAAGATGGGAAAAGAAAACAAATTTAAGAGCTAAAGGTGAATTCTTTGATATTGCACTTTCTCAAGAAATTTATAGAAATTTTGGACCAATAGCTTTAGAGAATTATAAGAAACAATTCTATGACGAACCTGAGGAAGATAATCTTCCCATATTACAAATCTTCGAAGATTGTAAAATTTTAATAGAAACTATTCCAATGTGCATTTATGATGATAAGAAGATTGAAGATATCGCAGAATTTGAAGGAGATGATCCAATTGATGATCTTCGATATTTCTGCAAAGCTGCAAATAAGTTTCTTCTCGGTGAAATTGCAGGCTTAGATATAGCTGCTAAGAAACAACAAGTAATTGATTCATTAGCAACTAATGGTGATATGACAGCCTTTTATAGAAGAATGGAAGCTATTGAGAAACAAGATATTGCTACAATGCAAGATTGTATTCCTATCAGTCGAAGAAGTAGATTTGCACGAAGGAGAACTCATTGATTCGATTCATTATGTTTCTTCTTGGTAAACCTTATGAAACCTGTAAAAGTTGTGAAACTCTAAGAGCTCAATTAGCTTATGTAAATGATGAGAAGAGACAACTTACAGAAACACTTCTAAATATTGTTCAACCTAAGGTTGTAGAGTCTGCCCCAATAGAAATCAATCCAGTTATTTCAACATCTGGATTATTTAGTCGTAAGAGGGCAGCATTAGAAGCTAGGGATAGAGAAGAATCTAGAATACTTAGAGAATCTAAAAATTTAGGTAAACCTGATATTCTCATTTCTAAAAAAGATGAAAGTATTAAGAACTTAGAGAATGAATTAGGAATTGAAGAAGAGAAGGAGAAAGCAAACTAATGGCAAATGCGGCACCGGCTACTGTAACTGTTACTGGTTCTACAGGACCAGGACAAGCTGTTACTACACAGAAATTTACTGATGTTGTAGATATTGAATATGATTTTAATCGTAATGTGGTTAAACTTACACGATCCGGTGCCGGTGGCATCGTATATTATGATTATTCAGCATTAACTACTATTACACAGGTTATTACTGCTGGTGTGACTACTATTGTGATGTCATAAGATGGCAAATGTTCCTCTTACCAATGCTACTGTTAGAGTAACAGCTAAAGATATTAATAATAATAGTGTTGCCAAATTCTTTTCACAAGTAAAAAATATCAACTTCGATTACGCAGATGGTATGGTTAATGTCGTAGATGTTACAGGTTCATTTTGGTTTCCACTAACTCCTATGACAACTCTAACCTATGTTATTGTTGCTAATCCTGGTGGGCAACATACTGTTGTAATGAGTTAAGTTATGAGTAGTTGGAATAAATCTTCTTTAGCTTTTTCCGATGGGATGAGTCGTAATAATAGTATTCTAAAACCAAGAATATCTAAACAGAATTTTATGGAACATAAAATGTTTGGTTCTAAAAGAAAAGGAATATTAATTGGTAAGAATTTTAAAAAGGTTGGCAAAGGCATTATGAAAAGTTCCACATCAGGTGGAAAAATGCCAAAGTCATCTGGAATTAGTCCAGATATTGGTGAATTTGATAAGATGATGAGTTCAATTACTGGAGTAAAGAGTAATAAAAAATCTATGTTTAATAGAAAGCAATTTGGTTAAATTTCATAGTGATTAAGTTTCACAGTGACTGAAATACACAATGCTTGAACCACACAAAGACAGTGATTTTGACGAAATTTGTGATCTATTAAAGACGGTTGCTGACCACTTTGATAAAGAAGATCATATGACGCGAGAGCGTCAGATTCGTCATTGGAGGAGACAAAAATTATATTGGAACAACTTCTCCCAAATTTATTGGAGTGAATCAACAGGAGATTACAAAATATATAATAGAGAAATTAATTCTTCAGATACGGATCAAGATTATTATGATAAACCTATTAACGTATATAAAGCGTTTTTAGAGACAATCATAGCCGCTCTGAGTATACAGATTCCTGCTATTAACTGTGTCCCAGATGATGCTGAGAATCCTCTTGACATAAGCACAGCTAAAGCAGGGGATAAAATTTCTGAATTAATTTATAAGCATAATGACGTAATGTTTTTGTGGCTTCATGCCCTTTACATTTATTGTACCGAAGGATTAATTGGTTGTTATAATTATTCGAAAGAGGATAAGTCTTATGGCACATATGAGAAACCTAAATATAAAGATGAAGAAGTAGATTCTTATGTATGTCCACAATGTGGAGCTAGAATTCCAGATGAAATGTTTGATTCTCATGAAGAAGATGGAAAAGATCAATCAACAGGATTATGTTCTGAATGTTCTATGTTTTTACCGGATCAAAATAAATGCACAATTCATGGATCTGAAGATCAAATAGTACCAGAGGGAACCTGTAACTTCTTTGAAGAAGGCACTCCAGGAAGTAATGGAGATACACCAAGAGGAGAAGTAACAGTACAACAATCAAATTATCAACCAAATGCACAAGGTAACATTTGCATAGAATGTGGTGCTTCAGTAAATTCTGATTTACAAAAAACTAAACTTAAAATTCCTCGTTTAGTTGGAACAACTAAAGAACCGAAGAGTCGTGTTTGCTTAGAAATTTATGGTGGATTATATATTAAAGTAGCTAATTACGCTAAAAAACAAGCAGACACTCCTTATCTACATTTTAGTTATGAAACTCACTATGCCAACGCGATGGAATGTTATCCATATCTAAGAGAGAAAATTCCTCACGGTGGCTCTGGTTTTAGTGCAGGGGGAGTTAATGATCCTTATGAACAATATGGACGACTTAATACACAATATAGAGGTGAGTTCCCAGATGAAAATGTAACAGTTAAAAATTGTTGGCAAAGAGTTGCATCATTTAATATTTTAGAAGATGCTGATTATAAGAAACTAAAGAAAAAGTTTCCTAATGGTGTTAAATTTGTAACGGTAAATGATATTCCAGTTTATTACGAAGATGAATCTTTAGATGACCATTGGACTCTATCTCATAATCCAATGTCTGATTATCTAAATCATGATCCTCTTGGAGAGTTAGTAACAAATGTTCAAGATATTATAAATGATTTAATTAGTTTAACTCTTCAAACTATTGAGCATGGAATAGAACAGACATGGGCTGATCCTGCTGTTGTTAACTTTAATGCACAACGTCAAATAGAAGCCATGCCTGGTACGATAACTCCTACTAAACCTGTTGCAGGCTCCCGTAATATTGCAGAAGCATTTTATACATCGAAAACGGCTGCATTAGCTCCTGAAGTAGTTAATTTCTATAGAATTATTCAAGAATTAGGTCAATTCGTTTCAGGTGCTCTTCCATCAATTTTTGGTGGAAATCAAGGAGCTGGTAGCTCACGAACGGCATCGGAATATGCAATGTCCAAAGGAATGGCATTGCAAAGGTTACAGACACCTTGGAAGATGTTAATTATTTGGTGGAAAACTATATTTGGTAAAGCTATTCCAATGTATATGAAAAATATGGTTGAAGATGAAAGAATTGTTGAGAAAAATGATATGGGTAAATTTGTAAATGTATTTATTAGAAGAGCTGAAATGGATGGACGTATTGGTTCTATAGAGTTAGAACCTGATGAGAAACTTCCAATAAGTGATGAGCAACAAGCAGATATTATTTTACAATTAATGAATTTGAATAATCAAGAAGTAACAGCCGCTCTGATGGACCCTGAAAATCTACCGTATGTTAGTAAAATTATTAAAATTCCGGGATTCAAACTCCCTGGTGAAGAAGATAGACAAAAAATACATGAAGACATTGATGAACTTGTTAATAGCACTCCAATTCCTGTTGATCCTAAATCTGTTGAATTATATCAACAAGCAAAAGCGACTGGAAGTGCAGACGTACAAGAACCGCAAGAGCAGCCATCTATAGAAATTGATGCAGATGTAGTTAATCCTCAAATTGCGGCTACTATCTGTAAATCTTGGTTAATAGGCTCTGCAGGACGATTAGCTAAGAAAGAGAATCCTGATGGATATAAAAACGTTTTATTGTATATGAAAGGATATTTAAATATAATTCAACAACAGATACAAACTCAACAACTACATGATGATCAATTATCATTAGCTGGAGTAAAGGATAAACAAAAAACTTCAGATGTTCCTGCTGGAGCACCGCCTCCACCTAAGCCGAAACAATCTGGAAAAGTGAGTGGAGGCGGTAATGCACAGACTCCTATTGAATGAACCAATATTGTTGTATGCTCCACCAGAAGTTTTATCTCCTGAAGGATCTACAAAAATTCCGTCTCCGAAGACGGCTGATGATATTAATGATTTGTTTAAAACTATTGATGATGAAAAAGTTGTTCCAGATAAGATTAAAGAGAAAGTTATATCAGAGGAAGATAAAGAAGATAAGGAAGTAAGAGAGAAGGAAGAAGATGATGAATTAGAACTTATTGAGCCTGAAGAAGATGATGAAGAAATTGAAAAATTAAATATTGAGGAACGAAATGAAGAAATAGAAACTCCTCCGCGTAAAAGAGAAATTCTAAAGAAATATCCTGACGTATTTAAAGATTTTCCTTTTTTAGAAAAAATGATGTATCGTGATAAACAAATTACTGAAATGTTTGGTTCCTTTGATGATGCTAAGGAAGTAGCTGAGAAATCTGAAACATTTAATAGTTTTGAATCCCAATTACTTAGTGGAAATACAGAAGAAATATTAAGATCAGTTAAGGAGACAGATGAGAAAGCTTTTAATATTATTATTGATGATTATCTTCCTACATTAGCTAAGGTTGATAAGGAAGCATATTTCCATGTAATTGGAAATTTAAATAAAAGACTCATTATGGAAATGGTAGCAGAAGCTAACGATTTAGAAAATACTGATCCTGATAGAGCTGCTGATTTAAAACAAGCCGCTCTGATGGTTAACCAATATGTGTTTGGAAACACAAAATTTACTCCACCTACTACTCGTGTTCCGAAAAAAAGTCCTGATGAACAAAGTGAATCTGAGAAAGAAAGACTCTCTTGGGTTCAGGAAAGATTTGAATCTTCTCGTGATGATTTACAGACACGAGTTGATAATACATTAAAAGCTACTATATCTGACTATATTGATCCAAAGAATGTTATGTCAGGTTATGTAAAAAAGAATGCTGTAGCAGACGCTATGAAGATTCTTACATCTGCTATAGCTTCTGATCCAAGTGTGAGTAAAAATCTTAATAGATTATGGAAATCTGCATTTGAATCTAAATTCTCACGAGATTCTTTGGGAAGGATACAATCATTTTATCTTTCCAAAGCAAAAGGGAATCTCAAAAATGCTATTCTCAAAGCTAGAGCAGAAGCTCTAAAAGATTTAGCTCCCAAAATAAGGGAAAAAGAAGTTGACGACGAAGAAACTCCTCGCAGACAGAGGAATATAACACCTGGCAGACCTTCCCAGCCACAAAATAAAAATGGGATGAAAAAGGGAGAATCTGTAACTGACTTTTTCATGCGTGACTAAGGAGATAGCTTATGCCAGGACCTGTAGTTGAATCAGTAGTAGCCGGTACAGAACTAGAAAAAGTTCTACCGAAAGTTACTACTGTATTCGAATCTGATGACACATTTTTAGGTAATATTAAAAAACGTGATGTAGAAGTAGTTAGCTATCGCGAAATGCGAGCACCTATGGAATTAAGACCAGGTGGTAGGTTTCAATATTTTAATCCAGATGGTGGAGATATGGGACGAGGCGGCGGTCCTACTTGGGACAAAGCCGTTGTTAGACCTGTATTTCTATCAGAGAATATTGAATATACTAAATTAACTCAATGGTCTACTGACGACCGTCGTAAATCAGTAATTAATGCCGTTAGGAGATTAACCGCAGGGGCTACGGTAGAAATTAAACGTCAATTAGATGCACAATTACAAGGTACAGGTACTGGTCAAGTAGGAACTATTACAACTGCTACTACATCAGGTGGTGTTGATACTTATGTTATGGATGCTGAGTATGGAGC
>Ga0193709_1000064_pt1 | contig 47251 bp, 76 predicted proteins | sample H3c2metaG_FD_160571 | JGI IMG/M metagenome (GOLD analysis project Ga0193709, IMG submission 160571) | Soil microbial communities from a riparian zone of the East river system, Colorado, United States - H3c2 | ecosystem: Environmental > Terrestrial > Soil > Riparian zone | place: USA: East River...
GTCTACCGGCCGCCTGTCACATAGGTCGACCCCCACCCCCCCGGGTGCATCGCGTGCATGTATGTGTGAGTGGTGGGTGGTATGTGTTGCGGGAGGTGGGGGCTGTTGAGGACTCTCGTTACGCTCGCCTCTGTGATGCCGTCGTGGGCCCTCCCGCATGGCACGCCTAAGGGATCCCTTGCACGTGCCGTAAGGGATCCCTTTGATACGTGCCTCTAAGGGATCCCTTGCACGCCTAAGGGATCCCTTGCACGTCTAAGGGATTCCTTACCACGAACGTGATTGCTTTGGTTTGTTCTTTGTTTCTCTTGTTCCATTGCCTTGTGATGAGTTGCATGATCGATGTGCTTCACGCATGTTGGTCTCATCCAATGCCAACGATGCATCTATGCTCAATGGTATGACATGCTCAATGGTCCATGACATGGTGTGTGTATCAGGTAGTAGTACATCTATGTACTCACCACAGTGACAGCACACATGTGCACCATGAGTACGTATGTACTTACGTATGCGTTGTATTGGTCTACCACTACGACCACGTCTGTACTCTATGTCTTCATAGCCATACACCATGCACCACCACCATGTATGTGTGTATGAGTACACCATGCATGGGTGTGTACACCATGCATAGCCCATGAGTAAGGGCCCTACCTCATAGCGCCGTACGCCTGTGAGATAGGGCCCTGTGTACGTGGGGGGCCCTTGCTGTGCTGGGCCCCTGTGTGTGGGCAGGGCTCGCCTGCCGCAGATGACTGTACCACGTGCTAGTGGTATTGCGCTAGCGTTGGGTGGGGGGCATATTCGGCCAGCTCCCATAGATCCCAAAGGGCCCCGTTCCGGGTGGACTTGCCCCGGTTGGTTATGCGGCCGTCCCTTGCCAGGTTGGTGATTCGCTGCCGTGCCTTGCGAGTTGAGTCCGGGGTGATGGGACCGTTGGTGATGAACGCGGCGGCCACATCGGTGGGTACGAGGATGGGGGTCACTGTTCGGCCCCCTTGGCCAGATGGGCGGCCAGCCATGCGGTGCCGGACACCAGCGCTATCTGCCCTACTCGCCGGCGCACAGGGCTTTCGTGGCGCACTCCCAGAACATACCGGGCGTGATATGAGAGTGGCGCCTCGGGTTGCCCTGTGCGCAATGCCTGGTATTCGGCTATGGCGAAGGCTGTAATCCAGGTGCCCCAGATCATTGCCCACCGCCTAGCAGCGCTATCCACGTCGACCTCTCGTATTCCTGCCCGCATGGCTCCAGCTCCAATCCTATTGTTCCTGTGCAGCGCACGGATGTGGACGCGTCACGGGCCACCACCAGTGCACCACCACATTTATGGCACACGGTACCCGCGATGTGCATGGTCCCGGCGTCGTAGTCCAGGAAACGCCTTGCGGTGTCTTTGAGGGCTGCGAGTTTGCCCCACTGGCGGTTTCTCATTGCACCCATGATGTCGCCCAGCAACTCATCGGCTTCCACCGATATCGGCATGGGGGGGTGCAATGGTTTCGAGCCCCCACCGCCTTCGGAGGATTTTCTTCCCCGCATCACCTGATGGTTGAATTCTGACAGTTGCTGAATGAGCCCCTTTTGCCAGCGGTCTTCGATTTTGTCGACTCCGTGTTGCGTGTATTCGATGGTCTCGAACCATCCAAGTGTGAATGTGTCGAGGAGTTTTTGCACGGCTGGGTCAAGCGGTATCACGCGTTCACCTCCGGGCACGGGTCGTGATAAACCACGGTCCAGTAGTCGCCTATCTTCACACCGTATGGTTCCGAATTGCCCATGATGCGTTCGCATTTGCCGCATCGCCTGTAAAGGAAATCAGAACGGTGGTTCATCACAGGTGTTGCACGAGATGGGGATGAGCCCTGGGCGCTCCCCGAAGAGGGAGCCGGGGCCCACGTACGGGCCAGTGGCGCCCCGCTGGGCGCAGTCGGGCGGCTGGGGACCGCCAAGGGCCCGTAGAGCGGCACAGGGCCGCTCAGGGCTTTTGGGGGGGCCTCCACGGCCACGGGCCGGGCCGAACGGGCAGGGCAACCGTGTTCGCCCAGGGCGGTGGCCGGGTTCCTGGGGTCAACCGGGCCGGGGGCCTGTGTGCCGCCGTACGAGGTGTGGAGCGCCCAGGTGGGGCGTCCGGCCATCAGCGCCGCTCTGAAGCCCTCAACGCCCAGCGGGGTGATGTCCAGGGTCAGCCTGGCCCCGTTGTGCTGTCCGGCTAGCACGTAGACCCCGCAGCGGGGGCATGTCGCCGGCTTCACTCGGCGTCCAGTGCTGCGAGCTTGACGCGGAGGGCTTTGATCCTGGCGTCCAGGCGGGCGACATGGTCGGCTTTCTGCTTCTCGGCATACGCGATCTTGTTCATCAGCGACTTGCGTTCAGACATGATCTTCTTTTTCTTGTCGAGGGTGAAGGAATCCGCAGGGCCGTCGAAGACGGTCCCGGAGGGTTCCGGGAACCCGAACCTGAGGGGTTTACCCCGAAGGGTGTGAGGTGCGTACACCCGCACGGGACCGATCGGTTTACATGCTCTGACCTGCGAAAACGTAAGCGAACCATACCGAACCTGGGGGAGGTTCGTTTCAGGTTCGCTTACATAGCGTGAGAGGTTCGATATAGGTTCGGTGTGGTTCGGCAAGGTAACCCTTACCTTGCCTGACCTGGGATTACTACGCAGCGTGAAGGTTCGCATAACGGTTCGGGGGGTGGTTCGGTTCATGGTTCGGTCGAGGGTCAGAATCCGAGCCACGAGACCGCCTCCACGCACACCTTGCACGACGGCAAGCCCTGGTCGTTGAGCAGGTGGGTTCCTCCCGAACAGATCACGCACCGTGCAACGTTCCTCGCCCAGTGTTTGCGGTCTCGCCAGTCATGGGTCACATCGGCGGCCGGCCGGTCGGTGTTGAGCCGGGTAACGAAGTCTGCCCGTGGCATCGACTGGCGGCCCCATCGGAGTGTTCCGTCTCCGTAGTCGAGCAGCACCCTCCACCGGGCCCGCCCTGTCCACGCCGGCGGCCTCCCGGATGCCCTTCCCGACATGTCCACCACCCACAGTCCACGGGGTCCCCAGTGGGCTTCCCTCGCCCCCACCTGGGCGGGGTCTATGGGGGAGTGCTGGAATTCAACGACGAGACCGTCGGGGGTTACTGCGTCGGCCCTGTGATTCCCGGATACGATTTCCCTGCGCTCGACGGGAACTTGTGCGCTCCACGTGAGGTGCCATAGTGAAATGCCTTGCCCCCACTGGTCGCATTCCGGTGTGGACATGTGCGCCCAGTGCCAGCGGGTGAATTCACCGCACTTTGATACCACCTCGCCCTTGCAGCCCGTGCATACACCCCTCTGTCCGCTTTGTACTGCGAGGGACAGCGCCCCTTCGACTTCCGCGACGTACATGGTCAGCTCCCGTCTTCGATGCATTCACGGGCGAGGGGGGTCGTCACATAGTTGGCCCCCGTCTTTACGGCCGTGCCGTTGGAGAGTAGTTTGTTCATCCACTTTTTGGCGTTCTGGCTCATCCACTTTTCTTGCCCACCGGGTTCGCTGCGCCTCTTCGGTTCCCGCTCTTCCATGATTCGGGCAATGTCGGCGGTGTTCAGCCCGATGACTCCGGTGTCGGATATTGCCCGGAGGATAATCAGATCCCTGGACGTGAGTTCCGGTAGCGATTCGGGGATGTGGAACGACATGTCCCGGACGGGTACGAGTGACATGCGCCCGTCTTCGGGGGATACGGGTTCCATAAGGAAATGCAGGTTGTTCCTTTCCTGCTCATCCTTCTGTTTGCCCAGGGGTGAGACCGTGGACAGGGAAAGGATTCCGTCCTTTTTGCGGGTGGCGATTACCGTTGTCGCTGCCGCGTACATGGCTGACGCCCCACGCATTCCGCTTCCGGTGTCCTTGCCGAAGTGGTGTACGAGGAGTACGCATGCCCCGGTGGCTTCGCGGAGGGAGTGCAGGGCGTTCATGGTGACGCCCATGTCGGTGTTGTCCGACTCGTCTGCACCGACCGTGCACATGGCCTGGGTGTCGAAGATGATGAGCCCGTGTTTGCGCTGCACGGCAAGTGCGATGAGCGCCGGCATGGCAACGTCGAGATCTGACAGTTGGATGGCGGACGGTATGAAGTCGACCCCGGTCATGATCCGGTCGTTGTGTTCCTGCCACGCGTTCTTGCGGTGCTTGAACATGGTGGCACCTTCGGCGATGAAATACAGGGCCCTGCCGTGAGACATGTCCTCCCCGTGATAGGTCATGTCATCCGATCCGTACCGTGCCGCAAGGTCAAGGGCCAGGAACGATTTGTACGTACCGGAGGGGCCCGCTATCCATGACAGCGAGTCGAGTGACAGCCACCCGTCAATGAGCGGGTCTGGGTCGGGTATGTCGTCCAGTTGATCCCCGGTGCGGATTGATTCGGTGAGGCGTTGGAGGTATGCGTCGGCGACGGGCGACAGCTCCCCGCCGATGCGGCGGTCGGACAGTTCCCGTTTGAGTTTCTGTGCCGCTTCATGTTGCGCCGACTTGCGCCGGTACTCTATGTCCACCTCGTTGGCGTACGCCTTGCCCGTCTTGTCTTCCGCGACGGCTTCCACGGTCTCCTCGGCGGGCCCGGGCTGGTTAAACCTGGGGGGTGCGTCCATTCGGTCCCCCTTCGTGGTGTGCGGCCATGTGGGTGGGTGCAAGCTCACGGCAGCACACGCACAGGTCGGCGGGCCGGACCGGTGTGGGGTGCTGGGCCGTGGGCACGGTGCCGCACAGGGCCCGCCACCCGGGGCAGGGGGCCACCGGCCAGCACTTCATGCACACGAAGTGCTGCATGCGCCCTGTGTCGCCTTCCTGGGCGGTGTCCTGGTCGTCCAGGACTGGCGTGGTCACCACAGCCCCCCCAGTGTCAGCGAGGCGTCCAGGGCGGCCCGCTCGGCGCGGGTGTACGTGTCACGGAGGAACGGCACCTCGGTGACGACGGGCCCCGCCTGGTGGCGGCTGATGCCCAGGGCCATGCCGTAGTCCTGTGAGCCCGGCACGGGGCGCTGTACGGGCTGGTGCCTACAGTCGCACCCCTCGCACGCGGCGTGCCCGCGCAGGGGCGTGTAGCGGTACCCGGGGCACGGCCAGCGGAGCCCGAGGTCGTCGGGCGGCAGGTAGTGGATGTGGAGCACCCCGCCCTTGGGGGTGAGCGTGATGTCCCGATGGCATTCGGGGCACTCGACCCGGTCGGGCAGTAGCCCGTCCGCTTCCTGGGCGCAAAAATGACATATCATCAGATGGGCCTCCCTTCTCTGTCGGCGTGTTCGAAGTCGGCCCGGTACACGTACTCGGGTTCTCTGTCATCCGTTTTGATCATGAAGATGGGGCCGCCGAACGTCGGGGTCAGAGCAGGATCCCCCCGCATGTGCCGTTTCACATCCAAGGGGACCTTGTAGTACTCCAGCCCGTAGGCGTCCAGGGTGTACTGGGAGTTGATTGCCATCCCGGTATCACGCCCGGTGAGCATCCAGTACTCCCGCTCCAGCCACATGACCACTTCGTTTTCGTCGTGCGTGCAGCCGCTACCCTTGCACATTCCCCGCCTCCCGGTCGGCTACCTCTGCTCCGCACCCGGCGTAGCCGGCGATGTCAGTCCAGGTGTCCCTGTGTGCGGGGGTGGTGTGGAGCCGGGATACCTTCACCTGGGTCATGATGACAGCGATGTCGGCGGCGGTGATGTCCCGGGAGAACTCCTCCGCGTCGTCGCCCATGTCCCGCCCGAAACCGAGGGCGTTGAGCAGGGCGGCGGTCTGCGTGAAGTTCTCGAACGGCCCCCCGTAGTCCCTGTTGCGGTCGCCCACGACGGCCGCCTTCGCTGCGTCCAGGGCCTGGGCGCGGATGGGGGTGGGCTTCGGAGTGCCCAGGGGCGGCGGGTAGTCGCCGGGGCGTGCGACAATGGAACCTACGCATGCCGGGTGGTTGTGCCCGTATACCGACATGGGCGGCAGCAGGCACTTCACGGGACTGAAGAAGTGGGTGTTGCCCGCGATGCATTCGAGCCGGTACGCGTTGAGGCCGAGCACCTGTGCGGTGTGGACTTCGAGGCGGGCCCCCTGCGACTTCTCCCACCCCGGCAACACGGCCACGGCGTCGGCTTTCATGACCTGCTTCAGGGCGGTTCGGATATACGTGGCGTACGGTAGATCCGTTCTACCTTTGTGGTTGGCGGCCGGGTTCAGGGCTTTGTAGCCGGCGGCGCGAAGGCGCAACGCAGCAGCGTGGAAGGCGGGATAGTTGAACTCCGGGAGCCCAGTCATCCCGCCTGCGATGTACAGGGTCGAGGGGGGTCCTTCGGGTGTGCGGGTGAGTGTCACAGGATCTCCAAGAGTTGCTGTCCGATGAGACGGGTGTACGCGGGGGGTACGCATTCGGTGATGCCGTCACGGTTCATCCATGGCACCCCCAGGTCTTCCCTGGCGGCCTGCACGCCCGCGAAGTGGCCTACGTATGAACCGAACCAACCCTCGGGGATGGGGCGCCCCATTTTGGCAGTGGGTACAACATGTTGGGGGTGTGCGGGGGGGGTGATGTCAAAATTGGACTCGAAGTACCGGTGACGGTACGTCTTCAGCCCGAACGGAGCACCGCAGAGCATCACCGGGCTGCGCATGTCCCATACCGCGTCCCGGACGTTCTCGATGATGTACGGCAGGCCGGACCCTTCGAGCCGCTCCCGTACCTCGGGGATGAGCAGCGGCTCGGTGGACTCCGACATGTGCCGGGTAACTGAGTACCCCTGGCACGGGGGTGAGGCGTGTACGGCGTCGAACCCTTTGAACGACACTTGATCCCACTCGGCGACCATAAGCGGGAACGGGTAGTTGGGTTGGTCGAACAGGTCGACGCCGCATACGTCGAACCCCGCCATGTGGTAACCCATGGCGGCTCCGCCCTGGCAGCAGAACAGGTCCAGGATCCTAGGGAGTGCCACGGTGCAACCTCACAAACCGGATGAGTGCCGCGTTCGCGTTGTCGAACTCGCGGGCCGCCTCGGTTGCCGCGTTGGCGGCGTCCTGGACTTCTTCGCGGAGGAGGGTCAGTTCGTCCCGGTCATAGGAGCCCAACTGGGCCTCCCAGTCATGCCGGTTGCGCTCTACCTTCTCAGTCAAGGCCGTCAACCGCCTTCCGGATCACGGTGATAGCCGCGTCTTCGGAGAAGAGGAGCACTTCCCTCACACCAAAAGCCCTGGCTACCGCCTTCAGGTCGGGGGGGACCGCACCCTGGCCGACTCCGGTGAACACCAGGACATCCGTGGGCAAGACGTGGATGATCGAGGTGAAGTCGGAGAGTTCCAACGGCTCCGCCTCCGCGTCTGCCTGCCGGTTGGCTTCCTCGGCGGCGTCCAGGGCTTCCTTCTCGGCGGCCTTCCTCCTGTCCACCTTGCACATGGGGCAGTTGGGGTACGCGGCGCGGTGTTCGGTCATGTCTACCACGGTGGATGCCTCCCGGTTCAGGTTGTACAGGGTGTTGCGGTGATCCGATTCGTCCGCCCGGGCGACGGCCGGTTTCGGGCCACACTTGCCGTGCATGAATCGCCACTCTTCCTCGTCGCCCATGAGCGAGATGTCGATGCGGGCAGGGCACCGGTCGGCGCGGTGGCCGTTGAGGATCCGGGCGTTTTCCAGTTCCCTGGGGCTGGTGTAGCTCACGTTAGATACCCCTCAAGCCTTTTTGACTGCCTGGTCTCCTCGTTGATACGGCGGCACTTGCGACAGAAACGGCGACCAGGTGCGGCGCCGCCCTTCTGTGTGTACACGTTCTCTTCCGCCATCTCATGCCCCCGCCCGCAATGAGTGTTGGTCGACCCGGAGCGACGCTGACTATTGACACGGCAGGTGACGATCTCAATGTGCCACGGGTTGACACATCCCTTATTGAGGCAAAGGTGGTCCGCCTGGACACTGTTGGGTCCGTACTCCGGGATGGGGCCCCGCTCAAGCTCGTACGCCACGCGGTGCGCCATGCACGTCTCGCGGTTGATCTTGAACATGCCGTACCCTTTTTGGTTCTTCGTCCCGAGCCAGGGCCAGCAACGCTCTTCGTTGTGGATGTCCCAGTCAACTTTGGACCAGAACTTCTCCTCAAGCTCCATTTTTCAACTCCACTCCATAGCTAGCAGTTACCCGACCGGCCTCGGGGTCGATGAACAACAGCCATTGCGTAGGCTCCGATTGGGCCGCTAGCACTTCCTGTGCGAAAGTGTTTGTTGATTCGGTGCTGCCGTTCGCCCAGACGCTGCGGTGATTGAGGGGCACCCTGGCCAGTTGGTGATAGTGGCCCATCATTACATCCTTGAAGTCACTGTCAGCCCCCAGGCCGCCACTGCCCCATGCGTGGATTTTCTTGTTCATCCCGTACCAGGGCAGGCCCATGCTTCCTCGGATCTGATCTCCGTGGATCAACAGGGCTTTGTAGTTGCCGAGTTCCATGATGCGGTACCAGGACCGCTCACCGGCGTAGTCCGTGATGTTCCACGTGAGCCTGGGTTCGTCGCGGGTCATGAGTTTTGCAACCCGGGTGACCATCTTGTCGGCGTTATCTTCCGGCCCGAACTGCCCCTTGCGGCCGATGCGCCCGTGGTTGCCGTCGACGGAGTGCACGGTCACCGTGTCGAAGTTCGCCAACAGGACCCGCAGGAAGTCAACGATGATCGTGGGCGTGGAGTTGAACACCTGGGCGTACAGTGTCGAGTCGATGAGCCACTGCTGCCCGGGGAAAATGTCAACTCCTTCGAGCAGGTCACCCAGCAGGGGGACATGGCAGTGCCGGACGGGGTGATCGGCGCGTTGAACGTTCGTGATGGACACGATCTTCTCCGCGTACCGCATGACCCGTTCCCGGCACACATCCGAGCTGTAGTCCGGGGTGACCTTGCCCGTTTGGAGGTCGGACAGGAGGGGAACGCAGTACTCTTCCTGGGCTCCCGCCTTGCCGAGGCGGCCGACACGCGGGGCTTTCACGGGCTGGAGCGCGACGCCGGCGAGGGAGTCCTGTACGGCTTCCCATACGGTGGACAGGTAGTCCGACCGTTTGTGTTTCACGTCGAACAACTGCCGGGCGAGTGTGTCTCGTTGGCGTTTCATGGCCGCCAACTGATCAGCCAGGGCGGCGTCTTCCTCGATCGAATTCACTTCTTCGTCGGGCATGTGCACTCCTGATGACGGTGGCGCCGGATGGTGTAGGCCTTCGGGGGGTCGGGGAGCCGGGAGGCGAGTGCCTTGTAAAGCCCACTGGCCGTGAGACTGTCGTTCGCGAGGGCGCGGGTGACCGCCTCCCGGCCTGCGGGGTCGAGCCGGGCCAGGAACACCCGGACGCCGCATCCGCCCCCTGAGCGGCCTCCCAGGGCTTTCGCGTCACCGTCCAGGGAGCCCCAGTCAGTTTTCGGTTTGCTCGGCACGCTGCGCCTCCTTTTTGATCTTGTACTTTGTGCGCTCGATTGTACGCACCGCAACACCCATTGTCTCCGCGACCTGACCCGCAGTCATGCCCTCCGCGAGAAGCCGGAACATCCGTGCGGGGTCGACCTTCGTCGCGTTCCCCCACTCCTTCCGGTGTCCGGCGGCCGTGTACTCGTTGTGGGCGGTACGGCACGGCTGGCACACGAAGTGCTCGCCCTTCCGTTCGCCCTTGCGGTGCAGGTTGTATCCCTCGTTGGAACCACACGCCCCCGTCCACTCCGGGACGGCCCCGGGGTCGTCTATCGTGTCCACGTCCCAGCACGAAGGCGGCGCCCAGTGCTTTGCTGCGGCCGTTTTACGGGCCCTGCCCGCCATCACCGGGTCAATGCCCACATGTTCGGGAACAACGTGCTGCAACTTGTCGTAGAACCCCCGGATGCGAATGGCCCTGTCCGCCCACAGGAACGCCTTCTCGCCGGCCGCCAAACGGTGCAACGCCGCCTCCCCGTGGTTGCCTTCCAACCATTTGAGGGGAAACCCTGCGGCGGCCAGGGCCTGTATGCGGCGCACCGAACCCAACGGCACCACCTGGGCGCCCCTGCACCTCACGATCGTTGACTCATGCCCCACAGGGCGAATCGTGTCATCGAACCGAAGGGCCATGTACGTGTCGAACACAGGGCGGGTCATGCGGATTGTGCGGCCGTTGGCATGCCGGGACACCATCGCATGATTCGATGTGGAGCCCTGGATCTGGTACGACATATGCCCCCACGACATTCCTTCGTCGTGAAGGGCATTCAGGTGCCGTACGGCCTGGGCGAGTTCCGCCGGCGTCACATAGGCGGACAGGCCCGGTTTTCCCCGTTTGTACTCCAGCACTTTGCGTTCGCGGCGGGTCTGGACCTTGCGGTTGTACTCATTCCTTGGTTTCGGCACGGGAGACCACCCCCAGCAGTTCGCGGACGGCCCCCTTGTACGGGGAGCCCAGGGCCACGACGGTGGCGGCGGACGCCTCACGGAACATGTTTCCGGGGACGGTCACCGTGTCCCCCACGTGCAACGGGGGGTTGCCGCATTCGGTGTCCCACGAATACGTGTACTGGCGGGTTCCGGTGGAGAACTTGACCTGTACGAGTTGGTGTGTCATGTTCCTTCTTTCCTTCGCTGCAAGTTGAACGCCGAACGGATGGTGTCGGTGGCCGCCCGTGAATCCAACGTAGTGGCGGGCACCAACAGTTGAACGGCCTCTTCCTCGGTGGCGCCGTCCGTGCACATGGAACGGGCGGCCCACAGTAGGGCGTTGGACCTGTTGCCTTCCTGGGCGTACAGCACGCTGTCGACCAGGCCCCCGAAGTTGGCGTTACGCGGTTGCGCGAACGGGGATTTGGGCTGTACCGGCCGTGGCTGTTCGGTGCACAAGGCGACCAGCCATGACGGGGCCGCCAGAACGGGGGCATCGTTCACAATCCCGTAAGGCCCCTTCGAGGACACCGACCCGGCACCGAGGACGTACCCCCCTTTCTGGCCGCCGTTGGAACGCACGTCGACCTGGGGGGCGATGCCAGCCTGTGATGCTTTCACGCCGGCGGGCCAGTTGTAGTAGAAGTGGAACCCGCCGGACCCGGTGAGGACCGTGTACGTTTCGAACGCCTCCCACCCGCGTTCCTTGCCGTACCTGTCGGCGAGTTCAACCCACTGGTCGAACCCGGACACGCCCGGCTTCACGTCACAGTCCACTACCAGCAGGCCCGATTGCAGGCAGGGGATGCCGATGTTGCACTCCGGGTCCTCCCCCCACCACTTGGCGACCTGTTCGGGGTTGTTCGTGGCAACCTCCGACCAGCGCAACTTGTACGGCAGTCGGGGATTGATCAGGTGTGCGACCTTCTCTATGTTGTCCCCGGACTGGGGGCACACGGTCCCCACCGGGTTACACGGGAAACACCAAAAGCCCCTTTGCAGGGCGGCCGTTGCGGCGGGGAAGGTAGTCATGCGTCGGCGTCCAGGTCGTCAAGGTCGATGGTCAGCCACTTTTCGTACGGGTCGAACGGCGTGGACTTCCGGTAGAGGAAGATCTCACCGTAGTCGGCGCCGAACGTCACACCGTCCGCCCTGGCTTCCTTGATGAGCTTCACCAACTCGTCACGGTAATAGCCCTTCGACGCGCTCATGCGGGGATGGGCCTTGCCGGGGGCCTGCCGCCCGCACCGCCGTGAGGTGACGACCAGATGTAGCCGGCGGCGACACCCGCGAACATAACCTCCCCGGCCGCCCACTGGGCGCACTGCTGGCGTACGGGGCAGGGGTGGCAGAACTTGTTCCGCACTTCGCGGGCTTCGGCGTTGCCAGGTTGTATGCGGGCGGTGATGAACACGCCCTTCTCGTTGTCGTCGGCCTTCAGGCAGGCGGCCCGTTCCTGCCAGGGACCCCGGCGGGGGCGTTCGACGGGTGCACGGTACGGGTTCATGCGGGCTCCTCCCACGGGTGGGTGCCGTTGACGGTGAGAATGTCGGAGTCCACCTGAATGTACAGCCGGATCACGGGGGCCTTCCCGACCTCGACGCTACGGTCGTAACCGTAGATGTGGTCGGAGACGTCCACCCCGCGGACCTTGATGATGTCGTCGGTGGCGACACGAACGGCCGCGTACCCGCCGCGCCGGGGCTGCTGGGAGATGGACCCCTTGCCGAACTCGACGGTGACTACGTCCGCGGAATCGATCAAGTCGATTTCCGCTGTGTACAGTTCGCCGATATCACCGCCCACTTTCCAGCGGGTGACCCAGTCGGATACATCCTGTCCGCCTAGGATGATGGTCACGTTCCGGTAGATCTTCTTACTCACGTGAGGGGTCCTTTCGGAGAGTGGGGGGCGGGGCGTCGGGCACCCGCCCCCCACGTTGCGGGTTGATCAGAAGGAGTCCACTACGGCGGACTTGGCGACCTCGTACGCGGCGAGCGCGGCGTCGTACTCCTCCTGAACGGAGGTGGCACGGTCGACGGCCGCCTTCGCCTTCAGGAGGCGCGCCTTCGCCTTCGTGAACTCCCGTGCTGCGAGCACCTCGGGCTTCACGGTGCGGACCTTCGTCTCGGGTACTTCGGTCTCGGTTGCGGTGAACTCTGCTTCGGGCACGGGGGTCTCCTCGGGTGATGCGGCGCTGGTGGGGTTGAGCAGGGTTCCGCCGGCTTCGAGGGCGGCGGTGAACTTTTCCTTCGGGACGAACTTCCCGTCGAGGCGGTAGCCCATTAGAAAGGTGCCTCCGTCCAGTCGGGGTAGGTGCGGGCGAGGGTCAGGGCCGCCTCGGCGGAAGGCACCTGCGCCGGGTTCACACCCTTGGTGACGAGGAACGCCTGAAGGGCGTTGGGGTCAACCGGAGCAGGGGGCGTCGGTGCAGGTGCAGCGCCCCAACCGGCAGTTCCCGCCGCTGTCGCCATACCCGCCCACGGGTCCTCGGTCGGCCGCGGCGCGGCACCCCATCCACCGGCAGAGGGGGCGGGAGCCGTAGCAGCAGGGGGGTTCGGCTGGGACACGATCGGGTTCTGCGCCAGGTACTGGGTTGCCAGCGCCGCATCCTCCGGGGTGTGGTCGGTCAGAATCCACGGCGGGCTGCCCTTCTTGTTCTCCCCCTGGGCGAGGTGCCCGAGCACCATGCCCCCGATGGAGCCCTTGAGGGAGCCGACGAGGGCGCGGGGGAACACGATGGTGTTGTCGAGCTTGACGGGCGGGTTGAGGGGCTGGGAACCGTGCTGGGGGCCGGTGGCGAGGATCACGGCGTTGGCGCGTACCGCGTCGGTGTCGCCGTTGCTGGTCGAAATGGACTGAATGTATTCGGTGGGGAGGAAGAGGAACAACGCCCCCGCCCACTCGGGGTGATCCTTCGGGCTGAAGGAGTCGCCTCCGGCACCGGGCTGCTGAAACTCGCTCAACGGGTAACCTTCCTTGCTTGCTTGATGGTTGGATTGTTCGGGTCGAAACGCCAGTGGTTGCCAGGGGTGCGGATGGCCTTCAGCTTGCCTCCCCTGGCCCACCTGTTGACTGTGCGGCGGTCTACTCCGAAGATTTCGGCTACATCCTCCGAGGACAGAAGACCCTCATGCTCATTCACTGTTCACCTTCTCTCGGGTCCGGGTGCTAAACGGAGCATACAGGCACAGACGCGACTTTGTCCAGGTCAGGAGGGCTGTTCCGGCTTCCCGGAGCACCCCTCCGACAGGCTCTTGGAGCGCTTCAAATGGAAGCTACAGAACCTGCACTCCGAGGCGTCGATGGGGGCGGCGTGGGCGGCCTCGACGGGGCTCAGGCCGATCCTGGTGAGGCCCTTCAGCTTCCGGTCGAGCTGTTCGACGCGCTTCATGGCGGCGTCTGCCAGCTTCAGATCCAGGGGTTCCGTCCAGGCGTACATGTCATCGAGACTGGACGCCTCCCGGGGTAGCGACACAATCGCCACATGGCGGACCTTCTCGCCCCGGCGGTACAGGCCGGCGCCATAAGCGTGTGCCTGCACCCGGTACGTCTCCGAAGGGCCGTACGTTTTCAGCCTGTTACGGGACCATTCCCCTTGGCATTTCCAGTCGATGAGGACCATTGCCACCCTATCGAGCAGATCCCCGGTGCCCCTCGGAACCAGTACGGAGGCGAACTTGATGGGCGTTTCGACAGCGTAGCGACCGGAATCGGCCGATGCCCACTGGAAAATGTCGGCCACCCCCGCATGGATTTGAGTTCCAACCCAAGCCGCCCAACCGTCACCACCAGGGTTGACAGGCGGCAGACCGAGCAGCGACATAGCCAGGCGACGATCGCAAGGTGTTCCGATTTCGGAAGGACCCAAGTGCTTCTGAGCGGTTCGATTGCTCTCCTCCTTCCGGTTGTTGTAGGCGTAGAACGTTTCCTTGAACGAGGTGACAATGGACTGGCCTACGTCGGTCATGGGGATGAACTCGCCGGACAGGTTGGGCTGTACGGCGGACGGTTGGATGAACACAGGGTCGGTCATGCGACGCACGACCTGTCTACGGGGTGCGTGCACCCCATGGCCTGACGGTTCTTCGCCAGGGGTACACCGTACTTGGAGGCGACGAGGGCGAACCGCAGGGCTTCGGCGTGGGTTTTGAAGTGATGGAATGGTCTGGGGACGCCATCAATCTCCCAACGTTTGGGGTATGCCCCCCAGTTGCCTTCTCCGACGCAGAATCCGTACCCGCCGGTCGCGGGAGTGTGCCGGAACTTTTTCACCTTCCATTGGCCGCCGCTCATGTTCACCCGTTCTCCCCTTGGCACGCCGGGCAGTCGTCAATGGAGACCGTGAAGTCGTGGTCACGGAACCGTATGCCAGGTGGTTCAACAACCCGACCGGGCGACAGGATGGCCAGCACATCATCCGGGTTGGCCTCCCGTGGGGTGAACCGGCCGCCGGCGCGCTGCTGCGCAACCCGTTCCCACTCCTCCCACTCGGCCAGGACGCGGTCTTCCTCGGTCGGCTGTTCCCAGGCGCGGAACCAGGCGCGGAGTCGTTTCAGCATGTGCACTGCCCTTCTACGCAGTCGTCTTCCTCCACGTCGAACCATGAGTCGTTGAGCGTGGGGGTGATGATGGTCTCGGTGGCGTCCAGGACGGTGCCCGGCTCATCTTCGTCGGTGGGTTCGGGGAGAAGTTCGGCGCACACGGAGCAGTACACGTGCCCCATTTCGCGGACTACCGGGGTTTCCCCGGCTACCGTGACGTGCCCCTGGTCGACGCCTTCGCACCACACGGGGGTGGACGGCCAGTACCAGCGCTCCGGGTCAATCTCCATGCTTGTTCCATTCCTTGAATGCCCAGAAGGGCGGTGCCTTGAGGTACATGATGCAGCGCTCGAAGAACTCGACGGAGTCACGGGCGTGCCCTAGCAGGTCGTTGCAGGGGCGACAGATCGCGCCGCGCACGCACTGGCCGCAGGACACGGGACCGGGACAGCAGTCGTGGTCGTGGTCGACGGACAGTCGGCGAGTCTTCCCCGTGGCGCGTTGGCACATGGGGCAACGGCCGCCCTGAAAGGCGACCAGTTGGGCATACTCTCCGGCCGTCAGCCCGTACGTCTTGCCGACGTACCGCTCATGGTTGGCGGCCGAGCGTCGCTTCTTCTCGACCCGCCAGTGGGTTGCGCAGCGCCCCCCGGACTTCTCGACCAGGGGGCGGTTGAGCGCGGGGGGCTTCGGCGGCGCGTCCTTCTCGGCCTTGGTCGCCGGGCCGTTGCCCCAGCCGATGGACGCAGCCCACTCGTCGTAGGCAACGCACTCGGCCATGCAGTCCTTGCAGCGTTTTTCAGCCATGTTTCATGCTCCCATGCCTTACCGCATCTGCCATGTTGGCGGCGTGCGTGTCCCAGCGCAGATTGGCCACCTGATTGTTGAGGCGGTTGCCGTCGTAATGACAGACCTCAAGTCCTTCCGGCCTGGGACCGATCCAAGCTAGAGCCGTGGCGAAGTGCGCGTAAAGCCCGATCGATTTGCCGCCCACTCTGGCCATGGTGAACCAGTATCCATTGTTGACCGACAGCCTCATCCATCCGCCCTTTACCCTGGGGCGCCGCTGGGTCCATATCCTGCCGTCGTCGGTGACCGAGTAGTTCGGGAATCCGGGTATGGGTCGAAGGCTCTTACAGGGCCTCGCCGGCGTCGACATCATCCACCTTCCTGACAAGTCCGTTGACCAACACGTGTGTTGCCGACAGGGGCTTGTCCAGGCCGCACTTCACGCACCAGTCGGCGTGAATGACGACGGAGGGGAACAGTTGGGCGTTCCACACGTGACCGTCGCAGTCCTCTACGCGGGACATGGCAACCCCTGAATGTAAGCCCGGTCGTTGAACGGGTCCCACGCGGGGGCGTCCATGACCCTGTCGCTCTCCTCCCACGCCCACCTGAGAACCGTCTCCGGGTACACGAACTGTTCCATCGTCCACTCGGGAAAACCGCGTTGGTCGACGGGGGTACAGTCACAGAACCCGTCCTTGTCGAATACCCACTGGAGGTACCTACTGTCCTCGGCGAGGCATGCCCCGTCCCATTTGATGGATGCGAAGAGAACGGAGTGCTGGTCGAGTCCCAGTCCTGACCAGCCAATGTACCGGCCGCCGCAGTCCCGCATGCGGTCTAGGGTGTCGTAGTCCGCTTCGATGCCGGCGACGATGTACTCGGTTGCCTTATCCACGGTCCGCCCTGGTCGTCCGGCTCACGTAGGCCATAGCCTCGGCATGCGTAGCGACCCTCCGGCGGGGGCCGCCAGCCCTGTCGGTGGTGATCAGCCACGGGCGGTCCGGCCATGCCTTCACGGGCACCCTGCGGACCGTGAAGAACCTGAATCGGGGCGTCACTGCGGCGGCCCGAACACAGAGGCCCACGGCCCGTACAGTGCATCGAACTGGGTGTCGGTCACCAGGTCCTTGACGACCAGGGCGAGGGCAGCGTCCCGGGCAGCGTCCCGGGCAGCGCCCCAGACAGCGTCCCGGGCAGCGCCCCGGGCAGCGCCCCGGGCAGCGTCCCGGGCAGCGCCCCGGGCAGCGCCCCGGGCAGCGTCCCAGGCAGCGCCCCGGGCAGCGCCCCAGACAGCGTCCCGGGCAGCGTCCAGCCGGGTGATTTGGTCCGGGGTGGCCCCAGCGGCCTGGGCGATGAGCGCGACGACCTGCTCACCGTTGGGACCCAACGCCTGCCATGCGGGGACCTCCCGGACAACCCGGAGGGACCGGAACCCGTACTTGCGGCCTGACTGGGCGACGGGGCGGCCGGTGATCTCGAAGAGGCGGCAGGGGAACTTGCCGCCGATCAACGTCTCGGAGGGGGTGTCGGATGCGTGGTACACGGTGTCCGTGCAGCACTCGTACACGCCATCGTCGGAGGTGAGCCGCTTGAGGGGTTTGCCCGAGGCGAGGTGTCCGGCGTAGTCGACGGTGCCGGTATGGAAGTCCCTGCCTTCGGTGTCGGTCGCTTTGAAGTAGGTCTTGGTCATCTAGCGTGCGTCCTTTGCTCCGTCGATGTATCCGCGACCGTACTGGGCGTCCAGGGCGGCGTTCACGCAGTCCTGAAGATCCCGGGTGCGCTTGTCTCCCAGCTCGGGGCGCCTGTTCTCGATCATCCGATGCAGGGCCGACAGGCGGGCGTCAATGGCTTCCCCCGGTACCTGGGCCGCCGGCGTGGTGCCCGTACCAAGGTTCAGGGACGCGGGGCGCACAATGGGCTGTGTGGCCATCAGTTGTCCTTCGGCAGGGAGTCCGGGTGGGTGACCATCTCGTACAGTTCGTGCTGCTCCGCACGCTTCTGTCCTTCATGCCAAAGGTGCTTGGCGACTTCCCCTTCGGGAACGGGGATCTCGAACGGAGTCAGGTCGTTGTCGGTCATACAAGCCTCTCTCGTTGTGCGGGCGGTGCGGGGGTGGGTCGGTCATCCACAAGCTTCGTCCAGCCTTTGCCCACCAGGGTGAGTGCCAGCTTCGTGGTGTGGTGGCCGCACAGGGTTATTTCGAGCAGGCCTTTCGTCCAGTGCGACAGGGCCGGAACTGTCGGTCCGCAGTGGTCGCACGTTTCGGTGGCCACCTAGTACCTGTCGGGGCGCTGGGCCCACTCGACCAGGTGGGGCAGGGTGCCGTTCTCCACGGCGGTGCGCGCCTTCCGGTTGCCGTAGAGCATGACCAGGGCGTTCAGGTCGGCTGCCTCGGTGGCGATGGCGGTGATCTCGGCGGGGCTCATCATGCGGTTCATGCGTCCTTCTTCCGGCTGTTGTTGTACTCGGCGGCGGATTGAGTGCACGGGGTGCAGCGACAGTTGTAGTTGACGTACCCGTTCCTTGAGCCGTGGACCCGGTTGGGGACGATGGTGGCCCGCCGAGCCCTTGCGTCCAGATGATAGGCGGTGTTGGCGTCCCGGCATCGGGCGCAACGGCACTTATGGTTGGTGTATGACGAGTACTTGCCGTGAGGAATGTACGTCACGAGAAGATCACCGACCCGAGGCCCCACGTCACCGCAAGGGCGACCAGGATGAACAGAACCGCCACTAGCGGCATCACGACCCCGTTGATCCACTTGTTGGGCCAGCGTTGCGGGTTCATCGGGTCTCCTCGTTGGGGCGGATCGGCGCCCAGTTGCGTTCCTGGGCGTTGGCTTCCTCGGTGACAGTCCACCCGGTGCTGATGAGGGTGGAGAAGTCGGCGAACACGTCCGCCATTTGCTCGATGGGAGTCTCGGCGGCGGTGAAGCGTTCCTCGGGCCCTGTGTGGGCGCGGATGGGCCGGATGCGGTTAGGCATGGTCCACTTCCAGGATGAAAGCGATACGGGCAACCTGCTCCGGGGTGACACTCAGGCCGGCCAGGTTTATGGCGTCGGCGGCGAGCAGGCGCACCCCGCTTGCGCTGCCGAGCATGGCTCCCCGTTCGTCGCATTCGTCGTACAGGAAGTACGACCACCATCCGGGAGCGCGGCGGGACTTGTTGGCCAGGGCCAGGCACGTGGTGCCCGGTATGCGAATCATGCGGTCGGTCGCGGCGTTCACGGTCAATGCCTCGCAGCGTCGTAGGCGGCGGTGTGTGTGGTGGCCCCGGCGGGGATGACCCCGTTCCGTAGGTCCCGCTTTCGCTCAACCTCTTCAGCTTCGGCGGCTGTGGTGGTTCGGAGGGAGCGCAGTCGGGCGGCGAACTCGGCCTCGGTCATGGCCGATCATCTTCTTTCCTAGAGGAGGAAGGTTGTGCTCTTTCAGTGCCCGTGCCGGGTTTCGAACCCAACTGCCCACAGGTGACTGTGGGGCGACCACGGATACAGGCATGTGGCTTGGTGCTTAAGGACTTTGAGGCTTCCATCGGACTGGTTACCGGCGGCTTTTACATCCGCTGAGGAGTGAGGCTCTGTGTCCCGTTCGTTCCCTTTGTGCCTATGTCTCAAGCTTGCTCGTGACGCACGCCATAGTCAAGGTTCTGGGGCGGGCAATTTTGCCTGGTTCGCACACCGGGCCCTGACCTGCACTTTCCGGACGCGCAACCCCCTAGCATTTTTGCGCTAGCTGTGCTCTTGACTCCCGGGGGGTGGTTCCTGCATGGTTGGACGCATGGCCAAACAGGCCTAAACGCGACACAGGTACTCGGGAAGGAGCGTGGTCCCGCATGGGACGGAAGGGAGCGGCATTCGCGACGTGGCTTGATGCCACACTCAGCGAAAAAAAGATCATGGGCCGGACGCTGGCCGAGAAGGTAGGCGTCAACGACTCGGCGGTCAGCAGGTGGCGTGCAGGCACGGCGGTACCCCCCATGGATACCCTGGCGCACATCGCCCAGGCCCTCGGCGCGGACCCCCTGCGCCTCGCCGTCACAGCAGGGCACCTGTCGTCCTCCGTGGCCGGGGTGGAGCCTTTGCCCGTACCACCGCCCACGGCCCGCCACGAAGCCGTGAAACGGCAGCTCGGGCACATCAAGGGCCTCACCCGGGAGTCCAGGCGGAAGCTCATGGAAACGTACGAGGAAATAGCGATGGAGGAGGAGCAGAAATGAAAGACCCGGAAACAGTGTTCAGGCGGGCCCTGCTGTCAGGCGCCGTGGTGTGCTGGGCGGCATCGACAACCCTGTCGGTGCTGATCATAAACAAGACCATCGACCAGGTTGCGCACCCTGGAATCGGCCTCATCGTGTTCCTCATCCAAGGGCTCGCCATCACCCTGACCATCGTGTGGGCACAGTTCAGGTTCCGAAGGGTCATGGTCGAGGTCCTGAAAGCCGGCATCGAACTGGGGCAGAACGCAGAGAAGGCCCCCACCCCCCCGAAGGGAAGTGAGGGCGACTACTCGGATTAGGCCGGGGGCTCTTCCTTTGTGGACAGGCCGACCCGGGCCAGAAGATCCTGGACGGAATCCAGGGCCATGACCCGGGCGACACCACCAGCAACGGCCAGGGCGCCGACGACGATCCCCGCCTGAAGGGGAACACCGGACGCGGCCAGGATGCCCGGAAGGGCAACCGCCAGGGCCACCCCCGCCTGAAGGGCCGTACGGATACTGCGCTTCGTGTCATTCGTTGCCAACAGAACACACCTCATTTCAGATTTGAGCAAACCCCAACAACCGGAAGGTATTGAGGAAAATGGGATTCTTCAGCACACAGAAGAAGGACGGTACACCCCTCGAAACGTTCGCCGAGATCAAGGCCCGCCAGGAAGCGGCCAGGGTCGCGAAGAAGCAGGCGAAGGCTGATGCGCCGAAGGACCCCGCGAAGGAAGCGAAAGCTGCCGCGAAGGCCCTCAAGCACCAAGTGAAGGTGGACCGCAAGCGGGACGCACGGGAAGCCGTGGGGCCTGTCGCCGTGGAGGTCACAGACAACCTGACCCGGGCCGCCGGCGGGTTCAACAACACGAAGGCCATGCGGTACCGGTGGCGGGTCTACTCGGCCACCACGGGGCGCACCCTGAAGGTCGGATACGCGTTCACGTACAAGTCGGCCGAGGACGTGGCGTACGCGTACGCCCGCAAGGTCGGCGTCGTCACCAGCGCCACCATGGGCGCCTGATGCGCACCCGGGCGAAGGCCGCTGTCGTGACGGTTCTCCTCCTCGGCGGGATCACCACCGGGATAGTGTCCTGCGGCGGGGGCGGGGGCGACAGCGGGGCCACCGCCCAGGACAGGATCCGTGTGTGGCAGCAGGCCACCACCGACGACCCCGGATTCCAGGCCGTGGACGCCGAAGTGAACAGCGGCGACGGGTTCGACACGACGAACTGTGACCTGTCCGTCAACGACACGAAGGCGTTCGCCGACCACCACCCCGCCGCACCGTACGGCGAGAAGCACTGGCAGAAGGCCCTGGACAACCTGTCGAAGGAGATCAGGGCGGCCTGTGACGGGGACCTGACGAAGGCGGCGAAGTACGAGCAGGCGGCGGCGGATGAACTCGATGCCGCACAGGAGGCCATGACGGCCGCCCTGCATGGCAAGCCGATGCCGTCGATCTGGGACTGACCGTGAAACCCGCCCGCGTCCCGAAGGTGTACCGCCCCCTCGCGAAGCAGGCGAGGCGGCAGCACTGGACGATCCGGCGCACCGGGGGCGGGCACCTGTGCTGGCGGTCACCGTCCGGAAGGAAAGTTTTCACCCCGTCGACGCCCAGTGAATACCGGGGCCTTGACAACGCCGAACACCAACTCCGGGATGCGGGGTTGCACTTGAAAAGGAACGATCATCATGGCTGAAATGGCGACACTGTACCTGTTCGCGGGGCCGCACCCCATCGAACACGTACGCGGGGAGATCACCGACGCCGACCTGAGCGTTGTGCACGTCATCGACTTCGTGGGGAACGAGTGGGAGATCCCGTGGACGTCGATTCAGAAGGTCGGGTATCTGCCCGGCCTCGACAAGCCCACGGCAGGGGCAGGGGCCAAGCGGGCGAATCCCGACGCCGAGGAAGCCACCGCCAGGGCACTGCGGGACCTGTCATGACACCTGTGGTCGTCCGGAAGCTGCGAAGGGCACACGCGGCCTTGTGGGACTTCCTCGCCTGGTGTATCGCCCGCTGAACCCCCTGAAACCCCCCACCTGTTGCAGGTGGGGGTTTCCTGTTGCTCTCAGTACCCGCCGACGCGGTTCGGGTCAGGGTCGAACTGGCCGACCCTTGCCGCCAGATCATGCCCGTCATCCGCGACCCCGTACTCCGTGGCCACATACCCGATGGCGGCGGTGATCGAAGCAACCGGGTTGTAGATCATGTCCGACGCACCCGGGCAGTGATACCGGGCGAACGTCTGCGGAATGCACTGCACCACACCACGCGAGCACTGATAGTTGGTGAGCACCCCGCCCAGGTTGCCACCCGGGTAGCCGTCCCCGAAGTCCGCAACCCGCGAGTACCCCGCGGGCGTCGTGTTGTTCGAGTCGTTGCGGTTGCACGCGTTCGGGTTGAACGAAGACTCCCGCGCCGCAGCGGTCTTGATCCCCACCGTCCAATTGTGCACTGCGGCCGGGGCGGTGATGCCCTTAAGCTTCAACGCCTGGGCGATCCACTGGTCGATGTTGCCACCGCCCGTATACCGGGCGTACGACACCCCGGTCTTGTTGTTGATCGGCACCGAAGTGACCCATGCGGTAGGCACCACCACCGGGGGCGGTGTGGTGCCGTCAACGAAATCCGGTGCGTATGTTCCCGTGAGCTGCGTGCCGACGTACGACTTGGTTTCGACGCCCAGCCTGACGAACGACGTGGGACCCGGCACCCCGTTGGCGTCCCCGCCCGAGTAGCCCAGGTGGACTTGGTACTTGGCGTACGCGGCCTGCGTGGTGGAACCGAAACCGCCGCGTCCGAACGAACCGGCCTTCATCCACCCGCCCTTAACCAGGGCATCCTGGACAACACCAACATCATCCTTCGGGTTGGACGGGCCGGGCTTCACCCGGTTCTCATCGGCCTCGGAATGCGTGGCGGACCACAGGACCTGAATGAACGACGCCTGCGGCAGGGCGTCCGCCGGGGGCGCGGCCGGTGCCAGATTCAGGGACGCCGTGGCCTTGTACGTTGAGCCGGCGACGTGGTGCACCGGGTCGGCCGTGACGATGCCCCCGGTGAAGTTGGGGTAACCGTAGCCGTACACGTACGCGTCGCGGCGGGCCCGCTTCTTCCGGTACACGCCGTCACCCTCGGCGGAGCCGTTGGTGTTGGTGTTCCCTTCGATGGTGTAAATGTAGTCGGCGTCGTAGGCGTACACGAACCCGACGTGGGAGCCCGCGCCGGGGCCGAAGAACACCAGGGCGCCCGCAGCGGGGTACGGGGAGACCCGGGAGCGGGCGCCGTACCAGGAATATCCGGCCGCAGTGGAAGCCGTCACCGGGCCAAGGGTCTTGATGCCAGCCGTTTGCAGACACCACGACTGGAAGGTCATGCACCACGCCTGGTTCTGCGACCACTCCAGCCCGGGAACCGCCGGGGAGTACTTCTGAAGGTTGTTGTGGTTCGAACTGCCGTTGTTCTCCCGGTAGCCGACTTCCTTGTTCTCGACCTGATACAGCTTGTCTGACTGGGCGGTCATGTTGACCCTTCCTCTCGGTTGCCGTTGCTACTTGCGGGTGGACTGTCGGGGAAGTACGTGAAGGGAATTTCCCTCAGCTCCGGGGGGAACGGCGACAGCGGGCGCCCCAGCCGGACATCGGTACGGATGTCGATGATGTGCCCCAGCGACACCCGCAACCACCGTTCCGTTTTGGACAGGCGGGAGTTGATTGTCTGAAACTGATCATTCATGGAGTCTTCGAGTTGCTTGAACGCTGTTTGGTCGACCTTCCGGTTTTCCATGTCGATGCGCGCCTGGTCAATTTTGGCACCCGACTTCGCCATGTACCGGACGCCGAGGAACGTGATGAGGCCACCGGCGATGACGCCCAGGAAACCGAGTAGCTCATTCATGTGGACCGTCCTCGGAAGCGTGCGAGGAGTTCAGCTCTCGTACGCCGATCATCCCCGAAACGATGAGCGGAACGAGGGCGTACCCGAACCACAGGACCCCGCCACGGACGGCGTAAACCATGCCCAGCGGGTAATGGCCGAGGATGCCCGAGAACAGGTAAGAGAACCCGTACACGAACGGTGTCAGCGACAGAAGCTGAAACCCCTTGATGTCCCGGGGTGTTGACGTGAAAGCGAACAGAGCGCCCAGGAACCCGAAAACGATCTGAGTGGTGCCGACGACGGCCGGGGTAGTCGAGTTGAGAATGGGCAGCGCGGCCAGGTTTGCGGGGTTCGCCGCCAACGTCGCCCAGCCGATCATCACCTGCACGAACCCAAGGGCCATTAGTACCGCGCCCCGGCGGCCTATGGCCTGCTTTCGTATGCTCACGGTTTCCCCCTTAGATGAAAAATTCGGTGTCATCGAACCAAACGTCATTGGGCAGGGTCGGTGTGGTGTTGGGAACCTGAAGTGTGACCGTGCCGTTGGTGTTGAACACGAACCGGCCGTCGGAGTTGCTGGCTATGACGCACGGTACGACGCGCTGCTGCGACGGCCGGTAATTGACCGTGGAGTTCGGCAGCGTGAACAGAGAACTGCTGGACGGTGTGGCCAGGCCCCGGAACTCTACCTTCAGGGAACCCTCAACGATCTTGATGCGGTACTCGATACCCGACAGCGTTGCATTCTGCCAGCCGTGAGCCTGAATACCGTCAGCAACCCGGCCGGTGGCCAGCACCGACGCCCCCTGTTTCACGAGGATGACCGTATCGTCAACGTACGGGGTGAAGTTGTCCACAAACGCGACGTTGTCGACAACAACGGAATCGCCTTGCAGGGCCACGCTGATATCCATCGGAACCGTGTCGTAGTTGACGGCCGTCACAACCCCCTTGAGGACCGTGGAACCCGCCGGAGGTTTCTTGTTCAACTGGCCGGCCAACGCCCGCAGGGCCGCCTTCTCCGCCGGAGTCATTCCGCCACCTTCTTCTGCCGCAAGATGAGATCCGAAGTGCCAGACGCCTTCAGCGGGCACGGCACCGAATCAATGGCGTACACCCCGTCGACATCCGACTCCAGCCGCTGGACGTCCACCACGTCGTTCACGTCCAGTGCGGGGTTCACCATTACCGTAGTCGTCAACTGTTCGGAGAATCCCAGCACCTTCGCCAGGGCGGCGTTAGCGGCGGTGTCCGCCTTCGCCTGCGTGGTTACCGTGTCGTCCTGGATGGCCTGCGGTACTTCGCCGTACGGGCCTTTGTGGTACGTCAACGACTTGGGGTCGTTGTCCCACACCACAGAACGCACCGGGGGCTTGTCCGTACCGGGTGACGCCCCGGTGAGTACGACCCCGTTGAAACCCGGTTCGTCGGTGCGACGCTTCGTCAAGTCCAGCATCGTACAGTCCGGGCCTTCTTTGAACGTCCAGTCGGGGGCAGGTATGTGATTGATGTCAACGGGTGGGGCGATGACAACGTCTCCGTCTGCGTCGAAGTAGATTTCGGCCCCCATGCTGGTCGCCAGGTCTTCGCATGTCTGCCAAGGGTCGGCGTCTATGTCGTACACCAGGGGGGCGGGTGCGGTGTGCGTTGTTGTCATCGCATCGTAGTCGAGGTCCGCGAAGGTGCGGGCAAGGATGGCTTTGATGGCGGTGACGATGTTGACGCCCTTCGCGACGGTGTACACAGCCGTGAACTTGTCGCGCTGGACGGTCCGCGAATAGTCGTAGCCTTCGATGCTGATCTCCGGCGCCCCGTTGCCTTTGTCTACGACACTGGAGTCGGAGATACGGAACACGCCCAGGGGGACGACCTCTTCGGTGCCGTCGTCGTAGATCACCCCACGGTAGGGGCGCACTTCGGTTCCGTACGGGGCGAGGTAATCCTCGGCGTCCCCCTTGGTCAAAGCCCCCGTTGGGTCGATGCACGTCATGCTGAGATGCCGGCGGATCGTCGCCGACTTGTCGTTGGACACCGAGCCGTCCGTAGCTGTCAGCCGTATGGTTCCCTTGTTCGGGGGGGTCACGTCCACGTATGCCAGGACGGTATGGGACTTGCGGATTTCCGCCAGGAAGCGGTCAGTTACGTCTTGCACGGCAAGCCTCCCTACGACGGAAACCGGGGCCCCCGCGAAGGGGCCCCGGTACTTTACTGTTCCATGTCGACCTGTTGGAACGACAGCTTGACGTACCGCAAAGGGTTCGTCCACATCTGCCCCGACAGCATCGTCTCCGAAGGCAGGTCACCCACCGGCCGCACCCACCACGCGTTGTCCATGTTGGACTGAAGGTACAACGCGTGCCCCGAGGTGAGGGTTTGGATGAGCTTCCGGTACTGAAACCGGTCGACCTCCACGGTGATGGGGATCGTATCGCCCTTGTACCCCTCGGTGAGCACCACCGGCAAATCCCGGCCCAGGGGCTGGAATGTGCTGTCGGTGTTGACGGTGAGGACCGACAGGGGATCGGCCTTAACCTTCAGCTTCACGGAGTTGGTCTGATCGACCAAGTCCTTCAGCCACCACTCGTCTGCCTCCAACTGAACCTCGTCGGAATCCGGACCGTACTCGGATGTATAAGACTCGCCCAACAGCCCGTACGACCGAGTGCGTGCCCTGTACTTCCTGGACGACAGCGGCACGATCGTCTGATCAACGAACGTACAAAGCCCTGTGAGTTGGTCGAACTTCAGGAGTGCTTTGTCCTGTCCGGGGAGTGACGCCCAGTCTCCGTAGCCTGTCCCCAGGTCTTCGGCGTAGTCGATGATCGGCCGGGAGAACACCGGGTGGGCGGTGCGACCGGTACCGGAACGGTAGATCGCGTCAGGCCCGAACCCGACCGACATGCGGTCAAAGTACAGGACATCCCCGATCTGTCGGTCGGTGGTGAACAGCCCGATCTTCACCCTCGTTGTTCCGGGAAGGATGTCGAACACCGCCGACGAGGGAACCCACGTCGTGTCGTTGTACGAAACCCCCACGGCCGTCTGAGTGTCAATGAGATGCGTACCCACGTAGCAGTACAGCTTGAGGTACGGCACCCCGGCAACGGAACCGAGGAACGATCCGAGGACGGACATTTTCCCGCCCGCACGTGCTGTCACGGACTTGCTGACATGTGAAATGTCAACGTAGGCGACGGTGTTGGCCCCCATGTCGCCCTCAATGGTGGGGGCAATGGGTTTCAGGAACCCCAGCCAAGTGACGGTCTGGTCAACGGCCGAACCGGACCCGGGTGTGAACTGCGCGGTCACGGACTGCTCACCCTGAGCGGCAACACCGTTGGAGTCGTACACGGCCAGTGTCAGCCACGGGGGTGACGCAACGCCCGCCGTTGCGTCCTGCCGTTCCGATTCGTTGGTGCCCGCACCGGGAACCGAACCGGACGGCTTGAGGATGCCGATCCACGTGATGCACGTCCAGGGGTCATCCGAGGAGTACCCGACCCTGACCTGTGAACCCGTGGACACAGGACCGTTGGAGTCGTACATGCCCAACGTCAGGTCCGGGTAGTCCGTCAACGAAGTGTGATAGTCGGACCTTTCAGAGGATTCATTGGATGTGAAGGACGTACCGACCTGTGTGGCGTTACCGAACGAGACTATGCGCCACGCGTTGGAACTTGTGTTCGTGACGGTAGCCGTCGTCATGGTCGTGCCGGTGCCGGTGGACGAGTTCTCCGCGATGAACTGGGCGGAGGCCAGATCGGCGTTCCGGTACGCGGAACACTGTGTGATCTTCGGGGTGAACCCTGACGTGTGCGTGCCCGACCATGATGCCGGTTCGGATGCGCCGGCGGTGCGCTTCATGACGGCCATCGTCATGGAACCCGAGTGCTTGTCACCGTTGCCGTACGTTTTCTGTGTGCGGCGTACCAGCGTCCAGCCTGCGGGCGGAGTGACGGTGGCGACGACCCCGGAAACGGCCAGAGTGGCGACCATCAGGTCACCGGAAATCACCCCGGACGGCCTGTTGACCGTGAACCCGGTGGTGGTCGTCGCCGAGTTGTAAATCCACGCACCGGCCTTGCCGACGTACTGAATGGGCGGAGCCGTGGGGGCAATGATGTTCGCCACCGCAGTACCGCCCGCTACGCCGTCCCTGACCGCGAAAGCCGACAGCCGCCACGCACCCGCGTTGGAGTTCGTGACCGCTGCCGTCGTGGGGTTGAGGGTGGTTCCGCCCAGTCGCATCTGTTCCGCATCGAATTGCATGGTCGTATCGGCGGCACCTCGGTACCGGACGACGGTGGCCCTCTTGCATGCGGTGACGTTGGAGAAGTCGCCGACCCATGTGGCAGGGTCGGCGGCCAGACCGTCACGCATCATGACCGTAAGCCCCACCTCGGTCGGCACGTTCGGCTCTTCGATGTAGTCGACCACAACCCATCCGTCCGGGGGGGTTGCCCTGCCGCCGACACTGGACGACACGTAGGCGACCAACAGGTCACCGTCAGCACCCGAGGCGGGCCGGTTGAGGGTGTAGCCGGTTGCGAACGTGTTGTCGGTGTACGCCGTACCCGTAGAGATGTAACTGACGGTAGGCGTCACACCCTGGTAGGTGAGACCGAAGGCTTTCGGGGAATCGGAGCCGACCCCGGTGGCCGCAGCACGGGCGTACACGGACGCTGTGGTGTCCGTTGCCCACGGTTCGGTGGTGATGGGGTCATTGGCGTCCGACGCGCCCGCAGAGAGCAGGTTACGGCTTCCGTGGCCACCGTTCGACCACGCACTGTTTGTACCGTACATCAAACCTACGGCGTCGACCCGGTGCATCTCCGCGTTCGCCGGGCCCGAGACGAGCAGCCCCACGGTGGCGTAGCGGGCGCCCAGGGGGGCGGAACCCGTCGCGGTGACCTCAGTCCACGTACCCGTCACATCGGTGCCCGTGCCCGACAGCACAGACGCGGCGACCTCAACGAACGCATCGTCGTAGAACCGGATCTCCAGCCCCACCGTGCGACCGGTGACCGCTGCCAGAAACTGTGCCCGGCCTGTGACCGGTGCCAGCTCCGCTATCGCCGTGAACTGAGACGTGGCCGCCATGTTCGCCGCCGACGACGCCGTTACCGACATCGACCCGCCACCCGTGTTGTAAAACGCCGAAGTGTCCTGCGCCAGAGTTGCGTTCGTCCCCACGTACCCCAGTGAATCGGTGGGGGTTTCGAAGTCGCCCTGCTGCATGGACAGGAGGTTGGAGCCGTCCCGCAGCGTCACGTAGGCGTTCGACGTTACGGAGTCCGCAACCACCGATTCGAAGCCGCCACCACCACCCGTACCGACACCACCGAAGGAGCCACCGGGCGCACCCGGAGCAGACCCCTTCAGGGTGAACGCCCTGCCGGTCCACGCCGACACAGCCTTTTTTGAAGACGTTGCCTGCACGTACAGGTAGTACGTGTTCGGCGCCAGCGAAGGCAGGTAGAACGAGGTGACATCCCCCGCCTTGCTCCCCGACTTGTACGGGGTGGCGTTAGACGGGTTGAACGTCCGAACCTCTTGCTGGGCGGCGGTGAACACCTTCCAAGCGGAAGATGTCAGGTGGTCACCGTCAGCCTGTGAATACGTCCAGTCTACGTAAGGCGCCGAAGAATCAACGGTGCCCGTGGGGTTGTTGACCTTCACCGTAGGCCGGGGTGAATAGTTCACGACGGCGTAAAACTCGTACACCCGCACCTTGTCCGCAGCGGTACCCGAGTACGTGAACAGTTGGGCGCGAAGGCGGTAGATGCGATCGATCGTCCACGCCTTGCCCAGGGCATCCTTCGTATACGTGCCCACCTCCACCGTCGTGGGGGAAGTGGTCAACGGGATGGTCCGGGACGTGTACCGCGATGAGTCGTCGGAGCACATCATCTGAACCGTCAACGTGCGGGCGGTACTATCCGTGGACTCCGCCCGCACCTTGATGGTCACCGACGTGATAACCGCACCGTTCGGCACATCAATGGCCGACTCGTCGTAAAACGAGAGGCGCCCCCGCCCCTTGGTCGCCGGGCACTTCGCGTACTTCGAGTCATCGGCCAGGGCGGACCAAGCCTGATACAGCTTGGTCACACCCGCGCCCGCGTACGTCCAGCCCTCGTTAAGGAGATCCCCGGTTGCCAAGTCGTTGACCGTAGCCATCAGTTACCTCCCACGCCGGCAATCAGCATCATCTTCAATTGAGGCAACAGCTCAGACTCGACCTGCTGCATTGTCTCTTCGGTTACGGGGCCGTTGACGTTGACCTGAATGGACCCGTTCTCAAACTTCACAGTCGCCCCGCCGTCGCCCATGGTTCGGGTGCGGTTGGAGGGAATAACCTTGTCTCCGGTTCCGAACCGAGCCCACTCCGGGCCGTTCTCCCCGACCTTGTGCCAACCCCTCGTTGCCGAGGTGGTGCCCAGGCTGTAGCCCTTCGGGGGCATTGAGGCGTTGGCCTGCTGCACGTTGGTGATATTGCCGTAGGTCGCCCGGATGTACCGGATCGCTGCGGCAATGTTCGACACCGGGTCGAGAATGTTCGTGTACCCCGGCATGTGGTACGCGTCGAACGTAGGCTGGATGACCTGTGCCAGACCCTTCGAGGGGTGACCGGCGGCGGCGTTGGAGTCGGAACCGTTGACCGCACCCGAATTCCAGCCGGACTCGCGCTGAATCAGGGTGTTCAGTCCTGATTCCCACTGCTCCAACGTTCCAGGAGGGGGCGTCCCTGTCAGCTTCAACGCTTGGTCGATGATGTTCTTGTGCTCGCCAACGGGGATGACCCCGCCACCCATTGAAGCCTTCATGCCGTAATGCATGGGGAACATGGGGTCGTTCCAGCCGCGTGCGGCCGGACCCGAACGAACACGCGGAGGGGTCGCCTCATAGTTCTTGTTGTTCAGGGTTCCCGCCATATGGCCAACGCCCTCGTTGGTGACACCGACCATGAACGGGGCCTTCAGGTCCCGCTCGAACGTCGCCGGGCCCTTCTTCGCACCCGTGAACGCGAACGTCGTGAACAGGGGCGACGCGGTCTTGCCCAGGATGACCTGGGCGATACCCGACATGAAGTTGGAACAGTCCATCGTGGCACCGAACCCGCCCAGTTGGTACGGCTTGCCGACCTGGGCGTCGGCCCACTTCTGGGCGCCGGCCGTGTTACCGCCCGACGTGGGGGCAATATCGTGCGCGGTGATCCACTTCTTTATGTAGTTCGCCATGGTCTGGATCAAACCGTCGTTCTTCACCGTGGTGTCCTGGGGGTTCTTGCCCCCGGTGTGACCGAGGGAGTTGCCGCCCGCGATCAACTTTTCCATCATCGGCGAACCCGGAATGATCTTCTTCACGGCGGTCTTGCCACCATCGGCAGCTTTCTGAATCAGCGGATTGATGATCCCGCCGATAGCGCCCAGGGCCAACTTTTCAAGCTTCTTCAGGATGTCGCCGCCAAAGCCGGTGACGGCATTGAATCCACCCTTGACGGCGCCCGTGATTCCGCCGAGGATGTCTCCGGGGTCGGGGATGATGCCGCCCAGCGCGTACGAGTTGGCACCGTTCTTGCCGTTGGAGCCCTTCAGGCGCACAGGCTTGCCGCCCATGGCGTCGGACCGCAGGGAAGCCACCGCACCATGTCCACCGGCGCCACGGACTTCCTTAGCGGTCCACACGTGCTCGCCGGCCGACAGGTTCGCCGGCACCGAGTCGGACGTGGCCGTACCGAACCCGTTGACCTTGCCGCCCTTCGCGAAGTTGGGCAGGGTGAAGTTCGACAGCTTGGGTGCGCCGAACACGCCGGCGACCTTGTTCCACAGGGACACGATGCCCTTGTTGTAGACGACGTTCACGACGGCTTGGATCGGGTCACGGACAAGCTTCTTCAGCTTAGCCCACGCCTTGCCCAACGCCGTTGCCGACGCGTTGAACGCAGCCGGTATCGTCTTGAGGAAGAAGTTTTTGACCGGGTTCCAGAACGTGTTCCGCAACCACGAAGACCCTTGGTTGAACATGGCCTTGATGTGGTTCCAGAACACGATGCACGCGGACCGAACCTGATTCCATGCCGCTATCACGTAGTTGCGGATGAACGACCACGCCGCAGACCAACCAGCCTTTACGGCATTCAACGCTGCGTTGAACGTCGACTTCATGGCATTCCAGAACGCAACTGCCGCACCACGAATCTGGTTCCAAGCCGCGATGGCGTAGTTTTTGATGAACGTCCACACCGCAGACCAGGCCGCCTTGAGGGCGTTGGAGAACGTCGCCCACGAAAGGCCAAGCCGTCCAAGGGTGTTGTCCCACATTTTGCCGATGATGCCCCAGATGACGGCCACCATGTTTTTGATGGCGTTCCACATCCCCGACCAATTCCCTGTGAACAGGTTCTTGAAAATGTTGAATATGCCCTGGAAGTAGGCCCACAACAGAGACCACATGAGCTTGAGCTGATTCCAGTAGAATACGGCGGACGCTTTGATGACCATCCAGCACCAATTCCATGCGGCGACCAACGCCCGCGACACAACACCCCAGTTGGCGACCAGCATGTAAATCGCTGCACCCAGGGCCGCAATCGCTAGGATTACCAGGAAGATCGGGGACAGCAGCACAGCAAGGGCCGCGTCCAGCAACCAAGTTGCGGCCGCCCACGCGCCCGTGGCGACGGCGCATATACCCGACCATATGGCCATTGCCCCGGCGGCAATGACCGTGCCTAGTGCGGCAAGGCGGGTCATTTCCATGCCCGACGCTGCGGCAATGGCGGAGTCTGCCAGAAGCCAGTTGACCCCGGCGGCGACGGCGGCAACGCCCGTGTAAAGCATCATGGACACACGGATGCCCTCATAGGCGACCGCGATGGCCTGAATCATCCACACCGGCATGGCCGCTATGACCTTCGCCAGGGCGGTGGCAAGACCGAGCGCACCCGGACCCAACCCCGCCAGGGACTGGCCCACATGCCCCAGGGCCATGCCCAACGCCTTCAGGAACTCCCGGACTTGCGGCCCGTTGTCGTGCACGTATTGCATGAACCGTGCGAACCCGCCACCGTCAGCCCACTTCCGCAACGATGCGGCGCCCCGGTCGATGGCCGCCGAGATGGGTACGATCATCGGGGCCATGGCACGGAAGCCGTCGCCCAGCACTCGGATGACGGACCGGCCGGCGTTCATCAGGTGATCAAGTGCGGGCACACCCGTCTTTATGATCAGGTCGGTGTACTGCTTCAGGGCTTTGCCGTTCGTCCACTTCAGGAACGCTTCCGACACCTTCTTTATGACAGGGTAGAACCCATTGAAAATCGGGATGAGCATCTTCGATGCGTTAGTCAGTCCCTTGATGCCATCGGTGGCTATGCGAAGGGACTTGCCGCCCGTCTTCTCATAGAAGTTGTCCGTGGCCTGACTGAGTGAGTTCAGCGCCCGCAGGTAGACTTGCATGTCCTTCGGGGCTGCGCCGATGTTCCCACGAAACGTCTGGGCGGCGGCCGTGGCGCGCTTCATGCTCATACCCACGACGCCCAGGCCGATGCCGGCCGACACACCCATGGCAAGGAACCCCGCACCAACCCCCAGGGCAACGCCCGAAAGGGGGATGAGTGCGGGGGCCAGGCCGAGTGCGGCCGTCGTGAGCGCGTTGAACGACACCTTCGTACTGGCCATGCCTACATTGACCGTACCAAGGTCATCGTTCAGTCCGCGCACATCACGACGGGCCGCCGAAACACCGCGACCGCTGTACGTCGAAAAGATGCTAAAAAGCCTAGCGAAGTTGTCGTCGCCATGGCTACCACCTGCCCCTCTTTAGCTATCTGACCCGTCGTCGTCCTGCGGTCGCCTGTGCCAGTTCCGCGCCCGGGGGAAGTCGGTCGGGGCGGGAATCGGATTATCCTTGCCGTCCTTGTCCGCGAAGTTCGCCTGCCCGAACGAGTAGTTGAGGGCCTGCAACTGTTCGTGAATGGCGGCAAGGGCTTCGTTGCTCACATCCTGGTCGAGTGGGCCGGTGGCCATTTCGTACGCGCGCCACATGGCCCACTCCCGGGACGTGATCTCTGACAGCATGCGGCGGACATCGATCCGCCCCATTCGAAGGGCTAGGCGGTAGCCGAACCTTCGTCCGGGGTCGTCTCGAAAGAATCCGCCAACTCCTCAATCAGGTCGTCGGAGATGTCCGACAGTTCCTGTGCGGCGTTGCACACCCGCTGGAGAGCCGCCGACGACTTCTGACCGAGACGGACCACGGCCGCGCCGGAGAACAGCTTCTCGCCCTGGGCGTTGACACAGGAGGCGGCGACGAGGCGGGCGCGGACGTTCGCCCGGTTGTCCTGCGTCGAGCCGTCCTTCTTCATCTTCACCATGGACGTTTCGTATGCGTCCCTCTCGGCGCCCGTGAGGGTACGAATCCGCACGACGGCGTTCTTCGACCACTCCGGAACCTTCACGTCTCGGGTGGTGAGGTCGTCGGCGTTGAGGATGTCATCTGCGCCCAGAAGGACGGCGTTCGGGTCGGACTCTTCGCTGTGTTCGAACTTCTTCGGCTCGGAAGTCATTGCGGGTTTCTCCTTCGTGTGTGCGGGTTGCGGGAAAAGGTGGCGCCCACGGACCCGCGACCGTGGGCGCCCGTACTTGGGTTACAGCCGCCCGCCTGCGCGGACCACTGTCGTTCGTGCCTCTTCGAGAACGCCGTTGATCTTGCGTTCGATGAGGTCTTTGTCTTCGATGATGGTTTCGCGGAACCATGACCCGCCGGCCTGGTGAACCCACGGGTTGTGCCCGAACACCGGGTGGCGGAAGCCGTGGGCCCCGGAGTCTTCACCCCGGGGCAGCGCGGCTTGATCCGGCTCGGCCATCCTGGTGACGATGCGGACAGCGGACCGGCGCCCAACGGACGCACGGACCGCCACACCGCGTGCCAGCCGCTGCCGTAGCCCGGAGTGCTGCCCGGACCTGGCAGGCAGCGACAGGGCCGCCTGGCGCACGTCCCGGAGTACTGGGGTCATGGCCTTGCGGAGTTCCCTGCGCAGCTTTCCCGGAAACGACGCGTCGATTTCGCGCAATGCGTCGGCGACGCGCCGGAACTCGGGACCGGCAACGATATTGAACCGCTCCCGGTTCTGTGCCACGGCTTAGACCGTGGCCCGGGTGATGCCGGTGCGCTGCGTCGGAATCTTGATCTTCGTCTCCGACAGGTCGCCAACCTTGCCGTCCAGAGGGGAGTACTCGAAGAGAACACCGGTCGCGGTGTACTTCGGGTTGGTGGACGACACGGCCGCCGACGTGGGCCGCACCTCGATCGCGAACTCCGTCTCGTTGTTCTGAAGCGGATACAGCACCGAGTCCACGGCGGCGGCGGCGTAGTCCTGCTGAATGGACAGCTCGTACGAGTCGTCCTTCAGGCCGGCGATACGCTCACGGCCACCACCGGAGAAGGAGGTCGTCTCGATGTCGTCCTTCGACAGGTTAATGGTCACCTCCGTGATGTGGTCGGACAGGTTGGTTCCATTGATGACGATGTAGCAGTCGCGCAGAACGATCTTGCTCACGATGATCACTTACCTTTCTTGAGCACGGTCGGCGTAGGCCGCTCCGGCTTCGGGGGTTCGGCCTTCGCCGGAGGGGGAACGGGAGCGCGCTTCACGGCACCCGACTGAAGAAGGGACAGTTCCTGATTGTCGGTCAGGGTCAGGGTGACCAGCTCGCCAACCGCCCCGTACACGCACCTGCCGGACAGGACAACGTACTCCCGCTCCGGAATCGGAACGGGAGTCTTCGGCGTTGCCGGGATCGCGTCGGTCACGAGTGTCGCACCACCGCAACAGTCAGGCCGGTGACGCCGCCGGTGCCGGTGATGTTGATCGTCGCCCGGCCGGTACCGTCAGCCGCGTCGAATTCCTTGCGGATCGGAATCCACTTCTCGCCGGTCGTGATCGGAATGGGGATGGCGGGGTCCGGGTTCGGCTCGCCGTACGCGGTGTTGCCCAGGACGACGATGGTTGCGGTCTTGATGTTGGCGTCCGTGTTCTTGTACACCACGAACGTATCCTTGCCGTTGCCGACCTCAACCGTGTCGGATGCCGCAGCCGCCACGAACGTCGGGGCGGTGCCGGCGGACACGAGAAGCTGTGTAGTCAGTGCTGCCATTGTGCTCAACTCCTTTGATGTCAGTCCACGTTCACACGAAGGTGAAGCTTGGCCCCGACGTAATTGGTTGGCCCGATGTCGAAGTGCCCGCCGTAGCCGGACATCTTCTCAACGAACACATTCACATCCGGCAGGCCCAAGTCGTAGTGCGTGAAGAAGAACTCACGCAACGACTTCGAACCCTTTCCGGTTACGTACTGGTTGAGGGTGTACTGCGCCGTGGTCGTGTCAGTTCGGGCAACGACCACATACATGCTGATGCGATAGGTGTCGCCACCCATCTTCATCGCAACCGCGAAGTCGCCGTTGTCAGGCTGGACGACTGCCGCAGGACTATTCACGATGTCCTCTTGATGCCCGTATACGTACAACTCCGCGAACGACACGTCAAGGACCGTCTTCACGGCCGTCACAATGTCCTCAAGGCTGCTGCTGCTCATGCGACCAGCAACCTTCCCCGCCGGTAAGACTTCAGCTTCGCGCACGCAATACCGGAGTCCTTCACGCGAATGACCTGCCCGAACGTATCCGAACCGGCCAACCCGAGGCGGGCGTCCTTCAGTTGGAACGCGTCGGCGGCCATGATCTTCGCGGCCTGCTTCACCGGGGCGGGCACCGCCGACCACCCCCACTTGGCGGTGATCTGTACGTTGACCCTCCGGGAGTACCGGAAGTATTTCTGTCCAACGGCTTTCACGACGAAGTACGGCCACCCCTCCTGGCCATACTGCACCTGATTCAGCGGGGACAGTTCGTAGTCCGCCGCATCCCAAGTCGTCTCGAACACCCCGTCATTGTCCTCATCCGTTTTCAGGATGAACCCGGTCGCCGACGAAACGTCATCCATGATGAGCGCATGCTGGTTGAGCGGGCTGAAGACGCGCGCCGTTGCTGTGGACGCCAGTTGAAACTGTCGCCCACAGTGCCGGTTGATCTCCTGAGTGACGGCGGCCACAACATCGTTGATTACACCGTCGTTCCCGTCGCCGGGCTTGTCGAGCTTCATATAACTGCGAAGCTCCGCGTTGGTGATGTACAGGTCTCCGAGTGCCATGGTCCGCCACCTCCCTTAGGGCTAGACCGACGCGGACAGTTCGACGTATTCAACGAACACCGAGAACCGGCCCGCCGTGAGTGCGGCCGTAGCGACGGTGGCCACGATGTGCCTGTCTGCCGTGAGAAGCGCCGAGACGGCGTTCGTAATGAGACCCTGCTTTACGCCCGTGGTCGCCAGTGACGGGGCGGTTGTGAGGTCGGTTGCGACGGCGCGCACGTCCACGGCGGTCTGAATGCCGAGAGACACCGTAGCGGCGCCACCGGAGGTCACGGCCGTTTCGACCTTCACGTACGAGGACACGACGACCGCACCGGAAGGCAGGGCGTCACCGCGAAGGTTCTTCGCGCCAACCGCACCACCATCGGTGGCGAAGTCATAGAAGGCCCTGGCCCACTTGGTTCGGCCGACGTACGTACCGGAACCAACGACACCCGAAAGCCCGCGTCCCGACTGCTGATTTCCCATGATGAAACTCCCTTTGGGTACTGCCCAATTGGGCATGAAAGTGGGGCCGCCCGGGTTGGACGGCCCCACGGTTTGGCCTAGCTCAATCCTGTGACAACTCCAAAAGCCTTGGGGCGCACGTGGACCAGCACGACGCGCATGTCAGCTCGAACGGCCTGCTGACCATTGATGAACTGCGACGCGTGCGAGTTGGTGATCTGGACGTCCAGACCGCGACGGACACCAAGGAAACCGTAGTTGGCGTAGTCGCCGGCGACGAGCTTGGTCGACGGGGCGGCCATGGTCTGGACGACCGGAACGCCCCAGAGGACGGACGGGGCGCCGGAGGTCGGGGAGCCGTAGATGTAGATGCCGTCCGCCGTCTTCAGGAGGGCAACGCCCTGCCAGTAGGTGGGGCGAACGAATGCCACGGACGGCTCGGCGAAACCATCGGTGCGGATCGAGGTGAACAGCTTGTACGAGTCGTCCAGGAGGGAGAAGCCTGCACCGGCCGAGTTGCCCTGGCCTGCGGCCTGGGTCTGGATTCCGGAAACGGCCGTGGTGCCCAGGATCTGGGTGGGGGTGCCGGTGCCGGAGCCGATGAGGGCCTGAAGGTCAAGCTTCTGGCGGATCATGTTCGCCAGTCGGGCGTTCACGTACTCGGCGGCGGCAGGCTCATCCTCAAGCTGCTCGTCGGTCATCGAAAGCCAAACGGCGAGCTTCTGGACGGGCAGCGAACGCTCCGTCAGGGCGAGTGCGGCCTCGGCGTACAGGCCGGACTCGTCGGTTTCTGCGGCGGCGTTGGTGTACGTGGTCTCTTCCATGTACTTGTACGACGCCTGATTGACGGTGATCGTCGGCAGGTGGTCAGTGACGGACGGGGCCGGGATCTGCGGCGACAGGGTCACGAGGCCGGAACGGGTGGACTCCGGGGGCCAACCACCGGTGGACGTGCCGGACCGGTTGAACACCTTCAGGTCGATGTCCAGGTGGGAGGTCTGGCCGCGCTCCTTGAACGCCTTCGACTCGGTGAAGAGCTTTCCGAAGGACTTGAACTCCGGGCGGGCGCCCTGGTCGTCGTTGTCGGCACCGGACTGGCTACCTTCGGCGGAGAACTCGGCGGCACGCTTGAGCTGGGTGTGCTTGTCGACTTCCTTCTTCAGGTCGGCAAGTTCCTCGTTGGCCTTGCGGATGTGGGAGAGCTTGTCGTCCTTGGAACCGGACACGGACTTGATCTTGTCCATGTCGTAGGTGCCGTTTTCGAGCTTGGCCTCACCCATGATCTTGGCGAGGTCGGCGCGCTTGGCGTCCAACTTGCCCTGGGCGTCCTTGAGAGCGGGGAATTCCATGGTCCTACTCCTCTTCATTCAGGTCGTCGGCGAGCATGCCCAGGAAGATGCTGTTCAGCTCATCCTGTGCTGCGTCACCCGTGTTGTCTTCCGTGGTGCTGGTGAGGGTTTTGAGCTGTGTCAGCAGCGCGTCGAGTTCTTCCAAACTCTTCACATTGACCTTCGACAGTTCGGAGCCCTTCTCGGCACGGAGGGCAACTACCCGTTCCGCGCTCTCTATTGCATCCTTCGCCGCAGCTACGGCGCCGGAGATTTCCTCGTTGAGGGTTTTGAAACCCTTGGCCGAAGTGGTGTGGGTACCGATACCGGCACCCCGGAGAACCGGGGACACTTCGTGCACGGTCATCTTCTTCAGGAAGCGGACCGACTTACCTTCATGGTCGCCGTCTTCGGAATCGTCCACGTTGAACCCGTAGGACCATTCCCCCTTGGAGCCAAGGGCCTTGACGGTGTTGAACGTGTCACGGCCATGGGTGGTATCCATGAAGAAATGACCCTTCATGACTACCGTGTTGCCCACTTCGTGGATGGTGCCCATGCCGACCGGCAGGGCCCCCTCCCACGACTTGTGACCGTAGGCACTGATGACGCACTGGGCGCCCTCTTCGAACGCGCCGGCACGGGTCACGTCGTTGTCGTGGTCCTTGACGCCGAGCGTGGCGAAGACCGCTTCGACTTCGCCCTTCGTTTCGTCTTTGATCTCCACGCGGGCGAGGCTCTTCTTATCCATTGCTGCCCCCTCCCGGGGAGTTGCCCGGCGGTGTCGCCGGAGGTTTGACGGGCCCTGGCGGGGCCGTGGGCGGCCTGCCAGGCGGAGCCGGGGCCCCAGGTGCGGCAGGCGCCCCAGGGCTCCCAGGCGGCGGAATACGGAGCGGCTGACCTGAAGGCGACCAGCCGTCTGGGACCGGGTTCTTCTTCAGCTTCGTCACGTCGTTCTTGTCGACGGCCTCTACCGCGGACTCCTCCGTGAACCCTGCCGAGACGAACGCCTGGATGGCTTCACCCATCGTCTTGAGGATGCGGGCCTGCCCCTCCGTCTCCTCAATCTTGTTGTCCGGATCGACAGGGGGCTGCATCTGGACGGACACAAGCCCCGTGTGCTTCCCGACCAACTTCCTCAGGTCGTTGGCCTCGACGGCGTCAACGCACGCATCGGGTTCGAACCCGGCCTTGATCCCGGCGTCGACGGCGTTCATGTCGATACGCATGATCTCCGCACGGTCCCGCTGGTCTTCGCGCAGGAACGCGATACCCGATTCGTCCCACCAAAGTTCGGCGCCCTGCGGCACGTCCAGCAGGACGGCCAGGGACGCGACCGCGATACGCCACAACGGGCGAATCGTGCCATCGGCGAAGCGGCGCCGGTTTGCGGCCATGTTGCCCGCGTTCAACGCCGAACCCTGCATCCCTTCGGAGAACCCCACCCATGAGGCGGGGACACCGGCGGCGGCGGCAATACGAGACTCGCCCTTGCCGACGATCGCAGAAAAGTCCATGGACTTGAAATCGTGCGACAGCGGGGTTACATCCGCACCGCCGGCGAGGTACAGGGTTTTGTACGCGTTCCACGCCCCACGGTGGTCGGCGTCCATGAGCTTCACGAACTCATTGAAGTCGTCCGGTGACACGTCCTTGTCCATGGAGACAACCATGTTGGGAACGGCGGCGTTGTCGAAGAAGGCGCCCTTGTGCTTGGACGCGCCCAGGTCTGCGCCAATGTCCTTCAGTACCGGGGTTACCCATGACATGCCACGGAACCGGGCGATGGGGTCGGGCACCGGGGAGTAGTGGGCGACTTCGTCAACGGTCAACAGAGTTGAGTCGACGGTCACATCGTGGCCTATGGGCCGGTACAGGATGCCGGTGAGTTTCGCGTCGGCGGCCCGGATGTCGTTCGACTTCGACCCGATGATCATCGTCACCCAGTCGGGGCGCAGGCGAACGAGCCGTTCGCCTTCCTGGCCCTTCGCGGCGTTGCCCAACCGGCCGGCGTCGTCGCACCGGGTCCACCACGAGTTGCCGGCCAGAGAAGCATCCTGCTCCATATGGCCCAACAGTTCACCCGTGGTGCCACCGGGCCACGGCTTCTCCAGCAACCGCAGCGACGAATCACCGAACAGCTTGTGGTCCGTCACGTTGCGGTACTTGAACACCGCCTCGGAGAACACAAACTGTCGTGCCTGAATACACGCGTACACAGGGCCGGAGCGCTTGAAAATCCTCTGGACGTACGCCTCGAAGTTGTTCTCGATCTGCTCACGGTTACTCGTGTAACCAGATCCGAACGTGCCGAAACGGTCCAGCGCCTCGGGCAGGTTGGTGGTGAAGTCGTTACCCTGGTCGCCATTCCAGCCACCGGACGACCAATTTTTCTTGAGCCAGCTTCGAATGCCCATGTCTCAACTCACCTGCCCCACGCTGCCATTGGTTTCGGTCGCTTCTTCGTAACGGACTTCCTGTAACCCCAGAGGGCGTTCGTCGCGGACACCAGGGGACTGATGTCGGCGCCGTCCAAGTTCTTGTCCCACGCCCAGCGGTCTGACAGCTTCCGCTTCTCCGCGCCCGCGAGGGCCGTAGACAAGGGGGCCTGGCCGATGTGAAACAGGTCCGGGGGCGGCTGGTCGCTGTCGCGGACCGGCACCACGGAGGAATAGAACGCGCCGCACGCCTCGGCGTGCTCCCTGCCGTTCATCTGCAACACCTTCACCCCGGCGGCCTCAAGGTCGTCAATGAACTGACTTGCCTGCGTGCCGGCGTCGATGACAAACGTAGACCGCTTGTACCGTTCGTGAAGCTGAATGATGCGCGGCACAACCCACTTCGTTCCGGTGCGGTAGTCCGTGCGGTTGCGGGCTTGCGGGGCGTCGGGGTCGCCGGTGATCTCCACATGCACCCCGTCCTTGCCGTTCGACGCCGCGACGGTGATACACGAGTAGCGCATGTCCGGAGTGGTGTCGACGGCGAACACAAACGTCCCCGGCACGGGTGTCGACTGGTCATCCTGGCGGGACGCCCAGGCTTCCTTGGAAATGACTTTCCATGCTTCGCCGTCAACGGGCCAGTCTCCAACGGACAGGCGCTCGGCGTTGAAGATGTCCTCATCCTGGCCGCCGATGTCCGACAGGACGTTCTCGGCGTTGATCCGCACGCCCAGCCCTGGGTTTGCTTTCGCCCACACCTGGGGGTCGTTGCGGTCGTCGTGCTCCTCACAGTCCTTCTCGCACATGTCCTTGCACAGGTCGGCGGACCACTCGGCGAAGAACAGCCGGCGGTCGGACCCCTTGAGGCCACGGGAGCGGACCCGGCCGAAGTGCTCGCTGTCGCGGTCGCCGGCGGAACCGGTGAACACGATCTGGGCGTCGGGGCGGGCCGATGTGGCGTTGACCATGGCCGCGACGGCTTCCGGTTTCAGCACCATCGCCTCGTCCATGACCAACTTGTCGATGGAGAAGCCACGGGCGGCGCCCTTGGTGCGGGTTTTGAACAGCAGGCGGGCGCCGGGCTGGCCGTTCCTGCCCTTCAGGTTGATCGATTCGTCACCGTGAGACCACTTGATGCCGCCCCTCGCCACTTCCGCTTTCAGCTCAGGGACGGAGGAGATCAGGGCTTCCATGCGCTGGAAATGCTCCCGGGAGGTGGCGAATTCGTGCGCCGAGTGAACGATGATCTTCGCGTCGAGCATGAACAGCCAAGCCAGCTCTACAGCTTCGAGAATGGCACCCTTGCCGTTCTGGCGGGCAACAACTATGCCCGACTCGTAGGCGGACGATTTTTGCATCGTCTTGCCGGAGAAGTCGTTGAGGTACGTCTCATCCCGCGTGCCGAGGATTCGATTGACGCACCACTGCTGCCAGTCATCCAGTCGCAGGCCGGCGACCTCCGCCAGGGCGCCGGCTGCCGGTCCTACGGTCCCGCTTTCCATCGTCGGAAGATGAGACAGCCTCGGATTCTGATCCCCCACCAAGTCCATAAAGTCGTCTGACATCGGCAAGCCGGTTCACCTCCTCCCCACCCTTGGGCAGGCCCTCAAGCTCGTCCAGGACCGTTTGCAGACGTAGAATCAGCGACGCCTGATCACCGGTACGCAACCGGGACGACAGGCACGACTTGCACAGTTGGCCGTCGAGTTGGCGGGTGATGTAGTCGCGGATCGCGATCAACTGCGAGGCCCGGTCGCCCTTTACGCCCTCTGACAGTTCGTTGACAATCTCGTAATCGTCAGGTATTTCGTCGGACATCCCAACTCCGTTTCTCGCGCGGCACCTTCATGGACCGCACGGAGTTCGATATGCGGAAATTCCGCCGCTCCTTCGGGACCTTCATGGTGCGGTTCGGCGGCGTCGAGTAGTAAATGCCCGCATCCCGGGCGGTGACCGTGATGTTGACCAACTCGGCGGACGCGCCGATAGCCACCGACGCGTCAAACGCGGTCACGGCACCCGGGGCGACCCCGGTATTCATCAGGTTCACGGTCGCATCGAACGCCGTCACGGTCACCGACGCGAGACCCGCGCCCGCCGTGGAGATCGGCGAGGAGTCGAACGCGGTGACGACAACGCCCGTTGCTGCTTCTACGCCGAACGTTGAAAGAGGTGATGCGTCGTATGCGGTGACGGTGACGGTGATACCCGTATCGACAAGGGCAATTGAACCCCTACCGTCGATGTGGATGTATGCCCGTACCGGGAAACTCCTACCTGCACGGGACATAACTCACCTCACACGGCCATAGTGAATATCCCGGACGCATTCCAAACCACGGTAAACGTACCAGCCGAAACAGTCTGCGGCCCGCCGAAGTAGTGGAACGAAATACCTTGCTTGGCAACCGTTCCGCCCGTGATCGCATTGTCGTAGATCAGACACCCGTACACGTTCGACAGGGACAGGGTGCCACCGCCGGCAAGGTCCGTGGCGTCAAACGTGCACGCCCCTGACACCGCCGTAGAGAACGTCTTACCCGACAGGGCCCGCCCGCCGGCAACCCAGTTGGTTGCGTCGGTCACCTCGTTCGCGACAGCCCACGCACCCGTGTTGTACCCGGTTGAGCCTACGGCAGCATCTTTGTCCGGGGTGCCCGAGTTGTTGTACAGGGCGACATTCAGTACGTCGGTCCCCATTCCGAGGAAGTTCGTGCCGGACTTCTGGAGCACCTGGGAGGGCCACTCCCGGAACATCTTCGACTGCGTAAAAGCCATGTCAGCCCACCTCTCCCACTACCTGTACGAGCGGTGCGTACACCGCAATGTCGTTGGAACCATCCGCATGACGGGTCTCCACGGACATCACCGGCCGACCGTCGCCATCGACAGTGAGCCGTTCCTTATTGACGTAGTCCTCACGCTCATGCGTGACAACCTCACAGTCCGTTCCGGCGACGACCAGAGGGGCGGTGAGCCCGCGTAGGCCGGCGCACACATGGAACGGGGCCGCCGTCGCCGTACCCGCCCACGTGTGCGTACAGTTCGGGCACACCCAGAGTCGGCGCAGTTGGTCGAAGATGTGCGGGCGGGCGCTCACGCCTCTTCCCACACGATCCACGCCAGAGCGTTGACGGTCGCCGTGGTGGTGACCCTCATTTGCAGGAAGTTCTCCGCCGCAGCATTGCCCACGACAGGGAACTGACCCAACGGGTACTGCTGCACGAACAACTGGGGCACGTACAGGCCGGCGAGCCGGCGCAGTGTGGTGTTCGTGGTGATCGCACCGTTGCCGAAACCGGTCGTGGCACCCGAACCGGTGTACGTGAGCGATGACGCGCGGGCGTGGTTGTCGTTCAAGTGCTTCACGATGGTGTTCGTCAGGAACGATGTGGTTGTCGAGCCCGCATCGGTTGTCGCCAACTCGACCTGAGTCGGGGCGGAAGCATCCTGCGACCAGCCCCATTCCGCGATTCGGATCTCCTGATTGTCGGGGATCTGAAGCTGTATGGCGATTTTCAGACCAGCCGCGTACGACTGGCCCGCCTGCTGCGTGGTCGTCGCGTCCAGGATGGCGTTATGTGCCATGTACAGTGTCATTTTTTACCACCTCGATGCGCGGTTGAGTGCCTGAATGTTGACCAACTGCCCCGTATCCGGGCCGAATCCATTGATAAGGACGCCTAGCTGACAGCCGCCGTTGGTGGGGTTCGCCGACGACGTGAACCCACACGTAGCCAGAGAGGCACCGTTGTACCGGCCCACGGCGACGTTCGAATCAGCCGTCGACACGGTCATGTAGTTGCCGGACGAAGGGCCGTCGCACCCGTCATCGCGTTCGGTCAACGTGTCCGTCATGGTGTGGAACACCGTGTCGGAGTCGATGCACACGAAGTGCGAAATGCGGGGGAACGCCAGATCTGAACCCGAGAACACAAGGGGGAAGTTGAACTGTGCCGACCCGTACGACCTCGACCCGAACCCCCCAATGGGATTCGCCTTGTTGACACCCGAATACGAGGTCGCCACGCCGATCGCGGACACCGCGCCCGTGATCGTCCACGTCCAGTTCGACGGCTCTGATGCGGCGATCTTGTACCACATCTGCTGCCGCACGTTCCCGGTGGGCGACAACACCAGCCCGGCCCCGCAGTCCGTCCAGCCTGCGGGCGGGGTGATCGTCTGCACGGAGCTGATTATCCCCACCGAGGCGATCATCAGATCACCGTCGATGGTTCCCGCAGGCTTCCCGATGACGAACGAAGTCGCCGGCGTCACAACCTGCCCGACCGAAATGTCAGACCGGTACAGGGGGGTCGCCAGGGGCAGGCCCACGCCGTCCGGGTTGATTACCACACCGATGGCGTTGACGCCCTGCGGGGAGCCCGTGGAGTGCGTGAACGCCGTCGTCTGGGCGCCGATCCCGGCCGGACCGTTGGAGTCCGCCACAGAGCACGACAGGAAGTAGGTGGAGCCGTCGCCGCCGACCGCGTCATCCCGCTCCGTACGGCTGTCCGTCCACGTGTGCGTGGTGTTGTCCTTGCACCCGACGAACCCAACAACCCACTGGTCGGCCGTCGTCGTGGTCACAGCCGTCGTCGTGATCGGGGAAGTGACACCCGACCCGAGGAAAGCCCCCGAATCTATCGGAGACAGTGCGTCGGCACCGGAACACACCCACACTTCGGCGTTCCACTCCACCAGGGCTGACGGCCTCCACGTCCAGGAAGCGCCCTCCGACGAAGCAATCTTGCGGTACAGGTATGTGCGGATCGAACCCGACGTGGAATCCACCGGGGAACCCACCTGCACCCACCCGGCGGGGGGCTGTTGGTCGATGGTGATGACCGTGGACCGGATTGTTATCGCGCACAGGATCAAATCCCCGTCGACAACCGCCGAAGGAGACGAAGGCTTAGTCACCACGAAGGCAGTGTCCTGCGTGGCGTTCGACTGTGTGTTGCCGGCGCACCTGAAGGCGATAGCCACGTCACACCGCCCTGTTTGCCACTACCCGGATGGTCAAAGTCCGCGAATCGGTGCGTCCGCCGGTCGTCACGATGACGTTCCGCAGCGAATACACCGTGCCCTGTACCCCGCCCGACACGATGATGACAGCCGTCGCGTTGGTGTTGAGCTGGGAATCGATGGTGATACCCGGGGTTGTCGTCCAAACCGAAGATGCGATGGTCTCGAAGCCCGTGAGCCAGTCCGACCAGTCAAGTTGGTAGTCAAGGACCCCATCGAAGACCTTCGTCGCGTCGAAGTTGCTCATGCCGCCTCCACCTCTTCCCTGTTTCCACGTCGGAGGTTGCAAGACCTATGAGACAGACGCACATTCTCTCGAACGTCGCCGCCGCCCTTTGATATTGGCGTTATATGGTCAACGTTCGGCCCCATCGACACGAGACCACTAAGGCCCATGTCTACGATTCCGCCGCAAATACCACACACGTAGCACGACAGCTCCGCGACCTCGGCTAGCGTGTACCGCTCGAAGGGAAGCCCCCTGACCAAGGCGCGCCGAGCACGATTCTTTGCCGCAAGCCGCTGAACCCGCCGAAGATTGGCGCATCTTTCACAGAACCGCTTGCCATTCCTACCCCTGCGGTACGTTGCCTCGCCGCAACCGTCGCAGAACTTCAGTCCGGCCTTGAACGACGCCGCCGCACGACACTCCTGACATACATGTCCGCCGGACTCACTGCCGCCCGCAAGGCGAGTCTTGCCACATCCCGTACAAGAGACGGTCCGGGAGGTCTGTCGGGCCGGAGCACCCTCCGCCCTCTTGCGGGCGTAGTAGTCGCGGGCGTACTTTGCGGCCCCAGCCCTGCGGCACGCGCCCAGCTCACAAAACTTCGGGAACCGGCCTACTTTTTTGTCGACATCGAACAGCTCTCCACAAGACTCACATACGCGCTGGACCTGCAATGTTGTTCACCTCGCGGGTTTTCTTTCTTCTAAGACTTTTTGTGGACAGTAAATAGAGGCAGAAACGCGATTCCG
>Ga0193709_1000065_pt1 | contig 47176 bp, 85 predicted proteins | sample H3c2metaG_FD_160571 | JGI IMG/M metagenome (GOLD analysis project Ga0193709, IMG submission 160571) | Soil microbial communities from a riparian zone of the East river system, Colorado, United States - H3c2 | ecosystem: Environmental > Terrestrial > Soil > Riparian zone | place: USA: East River...
TACGCGTGGCCTTCGGGTGGGCCGCCCCACTGGAACCACTCGTCACGCGGCCGACGCTTCCCAGCGTGAATCAACAGGCGCCCGCGGTAGTCCGTCGCCTTCGCGCTATCAACAATCCGTTTCGCCCCTACCGCTATGAGAGACGCGTAAGGCTGACGAAGAGTGATCGCTTTCATGCGACTCTCAACTTCGCTTCCGAGCACTCCCACGGCCATGAACCCTTCCCGCCCTGCACATACCGTGCCGGCCAATCCCGCCCCGAATGCCGATCACCACGGAACCGTCTGACATCCATCGCCCGGCCCACCGCGTTCGCGTCGGGAACCAGGCCGAACCCGAAGTCGGGCCAGTCCTCCCACAACTTCGAGCCCCGCACCCGCATCTCATCCCCATGCGGTGCGTGGGCTTCGACCATCAGCGCACAGTTGCGACGCACCATCAGCTCACCCAACGTCGCCGCCGCGAGCTCGGCGGTCTCTTCCGATTGCTTCGAGCGTCCCGACGCCCCCCGGACCATGTTGTAGAGCGGCCCGAGGATCACCACATCCGGTGAGACCGCAGCGACCTTCGCGTCGAGCCACCGTTGATGACGTGGGGTCGTCAGATCCAGGCCTTGCGGACGAGGTTCGACCCACAGGCTCCCCGTGTACCGGTGCGAAGCGAGCCGCAACAGCGGCCGGATCGCGTGGGATGCCTGCGCCCGTGACTCCTGGCAATCGACGATCAAGACCCGCAGTGGAGGGATCGCGGTCCGGGTGAACGGATGCAAACCGGACGCCATGCACACACCCATCTGGCGCAGCAGGGTGCTCTTCCCGAAGCCGGGCTCACCGACCCACAAGACGATCTCGAGACGGGCGAGAAGGCCTTTCACGACGTACTCAGTGGAATGCTCCTCACCAGCGAGGGCGGCCGCTTCGGTTGGGGGTGCGACCGGCTCGAAGTTCGGGAGAATCCGTGCCATCGGATCGGCGAGCATCCCGTCAATCGCGGTCACGTCCCCCTCGTACGCCGCCGCGGCAAGAGAGTCCGCGAGTTGGATCGCCCGCCGTAACGCAGCTTTCTCCGCGACGATCCGGGCGTACTCCCCGACGTTCATCGACGCCGGCGTCCCCGCCGCCAGGGCACGCAACTCATCCACTGGACGGCCCGTGTCGCTCGCCACCAGGGAAGCGTCGATCGCCTGGCCTGCGTGATGCCGGGCACAGATCGCAGCGAACACTCTGCCGTGCGCCGGGACGTAGAAGTCGTCGGAGGCGAGCAGGTCGAGCACAGGGCCGACCGCGTAACCAGGGGAGAGCAGCATCGCCCCCAGCACGGCTTCTTCCATCTCGACCGAATGCGGGATCGGACGGGTCATGTCGTGTGGACGTCGTAGATCGTCGGACCGCGGCGCCCTGCGGCGGCGAGAGGACTGCCGTTCAACCAGTCGGCCCAATCGGGACCGAGGAAGCTCGCTCCGTGCTTGATGAACCGGAGGTCTGCGTCCCGGTTCGCTGCGAGATAGTTGTCTCGTGCCTGACAGAGCCGAGCGTGCGTCTCGGTCTTCCTGCGTGCCCGGTACTTCGCCCGCGCCTCAGACTTCTCGACCTTCTTCGGCCACGCCTTCCACCAGTCCTCGAAGTCGTCATCGACGGACGGACGCGCAGCGTTCGGGGGAGTCTCTTCTTGGGATTCTTTCTTCTGGTTGACATTTGCTAGCGGTTTGCTAGCCGGTTGCTGCGCCCGGGCTTTGGCTTCGCCACCACGGCGGCCAGCCTCGGCTCGTTTCTCTGCTAGTTCTTGGATCTGAGCGGCCGACCTCTGCCATTCGAGGTAGTCGTGGATCCGGTACTCGTCGCCACCATCCTCAAGGATCTCTCGGGCGACCATTGACGCGATGAGCTCGGGGCCGGCACCAAGGCGCGCCGGCAGTCCCTTCGGTACTGAGCCATCGGTTTGATTACGGTTCGACCATGCGATGAGAGTCACCCAGACTCCGATCTCGCATGGGTCAGCACCCACCCACTTGGAGTGGTCGTAGAAAGCATCATCGATGCGCACCCACGGCACTCAGGCCGCCTTCGTAGCGAACTCGAATGCCCGCAGGAACAGCTTGGCGGCCTGTTCGACCTCGCCTTCCTGAAGCATCCGCAGCGCAGCCCGAGCGAACACCTCGGCCTCGGCAGCGAAGAAGGTCGGGGGGATTTCAACGTCCATGACGGGGAGCCTCCACCCAAGACGTGACAAGCATGGCCGCGTTCATGCCGTCGCCGCCCATGGACGCCAACCCGAACCTTCGTACATGAACCGGGCGACGCGCAGGTTGCAGCCAGCGTCGAACACCATCACGTCCGGGTTTCCACCGCAGACATCGGCGACGAGTTGGCGATGCAACGGCATCATGATCTGGAACACACCCGACGCGCCCTCAGGGTGACGGGCATCAGGCTGGCAGCGCGACTCACGCCACGCGATGAGCACGGCACGGTCAGGGTCTTCGGGGAACGTGGCCCGGATGGCCCCCTCGAGCTCGCAACCAGAAGGCGCGGCGCGCGGCGCGACGGTGGTCGGCGGCTGCGTCTCCGGTGGGGCGATTGTCGTCACTGGCTCAGGCTCCGTAGTGGTGGTCGTTGCCATGGTCGTCATTGCTTCCTGGGTCACGGCGGTAGGCCGCGTCACGTGCGGTGGTTCCGCATCCATCACGGCCCACCCTGCGAGCACTCCTCCCAGCACGAGAAGCACCCGAAGGAACCGCATCAGGTAGTGCCTGACGTCGGGGACAAGGCACTTGCGTCGAGAAGTTCGTCCGCGAGTTTCGCTACACGGAGGACTTCATCGAAGGTGCGTTCCGGCGCGTCGTTCCAGTCGGCCCAACTCCATGTGCCGACCAGAAGCGTCACGATCTCATCTATGCGCGACTCGGGTCGATTGGAGACGTCTTCCGCGGGGATCTCGTATCCGCAGGCAAGGTGGACAGCCCCAGCAATACACACGGCACCGTCAGCGCCCTGGTAGCTGCCCTGATGCCAACCCCGCGTAATCAATACATCCGCGATGCTCACTTCTCGTCCTCCACCATGTTGATCGGGGTATCGGGGAACAGACGGGCCACCGTGTCGACACAATCCGCCCGGTTTTCGTACGCCTCGCCTTGCGCGTCGATCTCCCCGTTGGCTGCGCGATGACGGAAACGCCAGCCGTCCGACGCGCGGTACACCTCGACCTGCTCGCTCATTCGGCGACCTCCGCGTCGGCGTAGCCCGGGTGTGCATCAGCGACGTGCGCTGCCAGGTCCTCGAACGTGGCGTTGCAGCACGGGCAGAGACCACGGGCAGCGCGCTTGCGGACACGGGTCGCGTGACCCTTGTACGCGCGGGCTCGGCGCTCCTCGAGTTGGGCGGCGGCCCGCGCCGAGCGGGTGTTCTCGCGCTCGCTAGCAAGACGACGCTCAAGCTCGTCCTTCTCGCGGCGGAGCTTGGTCTCGGTGGTGGTGTGGTAGACGCGGCCGTCACCGTTCGGGCAATAGAAGACGTCGCCCTTGTTCCGGCGTTCGTTGAGCCAGTTCTCCGGCACCGCGAAGCCGATACCGCATTAGCCGCAGCTGATCGTCGTCAAGGTCGTGCTGTACCACTCTGTCTTCGCGATCACGGTCCCTCCTCATCCCATGCAACCAAAGCCCACTTCGCCATAGGCCGACCACGTTCACTGACCCCTTCACCCGCACGACGCAGATAGCCCGCCCGCGACAAACGAGACCGAGCGGACTTGATCGTCGGCTGGTACCAGTCAGGCAGTCGGGCGCAGAGTTGGTCGTCGGTGAGTGCGTCGCCGGAGAACACTCCGAGGATCGCGGCTTCGGCCTTGTCGCCATGCTCATGCGAGATCGCAGCCCGACTCGTCGCGCCGTCCGTTGAACGCGAGAGTGGTGCGGACACCGGCCCCGAGACGCGGCGTTCATGAGCACGTACCGGGACAGTGCGCGGGGATGCCGGCGCGTCGCCGAACAAGGTCTGCTCCGCGATCATGCGGCACCCTCGAAGTCCAGGACTTCCTGCGCGAGTCGCTTAGCTGCGACCTCGCAGTACCGTTCGTCCACCTCGATGCCGACGGCACGGTGCCCACAATCCTTCGCGGCGCGCAAGGTCGTCCCGCTCCCCATAAACGGGTCGAGGATCACCGCACGAGGCGGGACCACCTGCAGTACCCACCGCATGACATCGGCGGGCTTCTCGGCAATGTGTTCCTTGTCATCGCCGCCGACCGGGGCGCACGAAAAGACATTCTGCGGTGACCCAGCGCCGTCGATCGTTGGTCCGTTCGTCGCGTACAGGACGTACTCGGCGGAGGATGAGAAGCGGCCCTTCTGCATCCTGATCCCCGGCTTCCACCAGACCGCGACGTTGCGCCAGACCCAGCCGCCGCACTGGATCGCATCGCTCAGAGTCGGGAGCTGCCGCCAGTCGATAAATGCCGCGAGCACCGCTCCGGGGTCACAGGCTTGGCGCGCTGCGTTCGACCACAGCGAGCACCAAGCGAGGAAGGAACGCTGGTCTCGGTTGTCGCCCGCGAACTCAGGACGGTACGCAGCCGTGTCGCTGTTGACGTACTTGGTGGAGGTCTGCTGTGCCCGGTCACCCCGGAACGCGCCACCCGACGAATAGGGCGGATCGGTAATCACTGCCCCGATCCCATCGAGATCGTGGAGCAGGTCGAAGCAGTCCCCGTGGTAGATCACGCACGTTCCGTCGTCGTAGTACGGCGTCATGGAACCGGCTCCGGTACCGGCACCATCGGAGGATGCTTCGCCTTCGGGCACGTCCCGTGAGACATCGCCCGCAACGGCAACGGTGAGGAATAAATCCAATGGCACGCGGTGCACTCGTACAGGAAGATCAGGTCCTCGGTCATGCGGCCGCTTCCATCAAGCGCAACCGCTCACGGAGGTCGGCGATGATCGCCTTGTGGTCCGGTCGCACCCCGCTCAGCGCGAGGGCGCGCATCTCCGCGTAGAGGTCGTCACCCCACTCGACCTGAAGCCAGTTGTCCCACTCGATCGGCCGGTGCGTGAAGTAGACGTGGCATCCGCGGCACAGACAGAACCCGTTGCGGAGATCCCAGCGAGTAGCCCGGTAGCTGCGACTGAATCCGTGAGCACACTGGAGACCGAACTCGGTGCCGCATCGGTAACAGACACCTGGAGCACGGACGACCTTCCCGAACAGCTCATCGGCGGTCTTCGAGAGTGACTGGCGCTTGCGTTGTGTCGCCATCATGTCCCCTCCCGCACAAACCGGGTGTGTGACATGACCGCGGTGAGACGGTTCTTCAGCTCCTCGACCTTGGCTCGCGACCGGCGCTCAGTTGCCATGGCGCGGTTCCACGTCTGGCGCGCGTCGCACACGTCCTGTTGGTTGTCGCAATGCTTCGACCGCACCGTTGCCGCGACGCCATCCTCGATCGCATGGACCCAGGCCTGCGCGTGGAGCTTCAGGTACTCGTTCTCCTTCGCGGCGTTGTCGTCGCACGCGTCGCCGTACAGGTCGACGGCTTCCTCGTAGGCGCGTGAGATCCGTTCGAGAAGGGAGTCCCCCTCGAACTGGGGTGGAGCCGGATCGGCGAATGGGTCAGCGAACGGCATCGGTCAGAACGTCTCGTCACTCGGCTCGAAGGGGGCCTCGGGTGCCTCATCAGCCGCGGTCTGCTGGATCTCCTTGATCGCCGTGCGAGCGATGTCCTTGCCGGAGTCGGTGAACGGCTGCAACACGATCGAGTTGTCGTCCAGCTTCCGTGGGGTCGCCGCGACGAAGAGGCCCATGCGGTCTTCGAGTTGGGGGATGACCCGCACCCAGGAGATCCGCACCCCGGTCCCGTGCTCCACGACGCCGGCACGATCGAGTACCCACACGTCGCACTCGTAGTAGGGGCTCGGTCCCTGGGCCCGCTTCAGGACGTTGCCTTCCTCGTCGAGCTCGGCCTTCTTTGCGGGCCATTCGCCCAGCGACACCGGACGGATCAAGCACGGCTTGTTCAGGAGATCACCGGCCCGCATCGCACCTTGAAGGTCGCCGGGCTCGCCGGGATCACAGAACCCTTCGTCAGACACTCTTCGTCTCCTCATGTAGTGCGGCTTTCGCAAGCGCCGCCGCGAGCTCGACTTCGTTCTGTGGGTGACGATGACCAGGCCGCGTGCCGGCGGAATGCCCGGCCTCGATCACCGGAGCCAGGTCATGGCAGGTACCCGCCAGGAAGAAGACGGCCATCAGTCGAAGACCTGGATCGACCATCCAGCCCTCTCCGTCTCGCACCACTCCTCGGGTTCAAGGCCACGGGCACGCAACGCCAGGAGACGCGGATTGCCGAGAGGGAAGACAGCGAGCACCTTGTCGAGCGGTGATTCCTCGACCAATGTGCCTTCGTCATCGAACGTCCGGGTATCGAGCACCGCGCGGCGCAGGTCGTCCTTCTCCCACTTCGTGCGGTTCTTCTTCACGTGCGCGTCGAACACCGCGACACCGGGAACCGTGATCCGCTCGCGTTCCATCAGCGCGCCGAGCCGGTCCGTGAGTTGCTGACGGACCAACTGCAACTGGCGGTTGGCGTCCTCGATCACCTTCCAGGCGGTGAGGTCCGCGTGCAGTGTCTCGTCGGTGAAGGGGCCTTGGGCGTCCTCGTCCAGATCCGCGACGAGAGCTTCGAGAAGGCGGGCGTCTACAGCCAAAGTCATGACTCGGTGTTCCCATCACGTTCCCAGCGGAGACGGTGGTACAGCTCGTCGAGCCACTGCTCGTGCTGCTCCGTCGTGATCTCCGCGTCGCGTTCCGACCGCCAGAGCAAGTAGGCGTCCTCTTCGGCGAGGAGACGGTCATCGTCAGCACCCGCGCGCATGAAGTCCATCGCGGCGCGCTTCTCGAAACCGATGACGAGCCGGTCACTCGCCTCTCGCAACGTGCCCACCACGCCTCCGTTCGGTCTCAGTCCCCGGCACAAATACGGTCCCTCCAAAGGACCGGCCGCTCAGGTATCGCCGCGGTGCTTCCGTTTCCTCATCGGGGGAGCATCCCGGCCTTGCGCAGCACATCGCCGCAGTGCCGACAGATGCCTTGGCCCCCGCTCCTTCGCTTGCCATCGGGGATCGAATCCCCATGACGCCACTGATGGCCGCCGGAAGGCTCACCACACAACGGGCACGGCGACCAGAAGTACCCGCACGTGTTGGCGTACAGCCGGTGCAGCCAACGCGGAGCCCAGCGACCAGGCCCACGCGTCCCATCGCGTCGTGATGACTGCGGGTGCCATCGGCCTTCATCGTTGCGGCGGGACCACTGAAGGCTTCCGCCGCGCATGACGCGCCACCGGTTGATAGGCCCACCACGCGGGTACTCGCTCACGCCACGTCTCCGCGCTCGCGGCGTTGCTCGTCGAACAGCTGTTGCCAATCGACCCGATCGGCTTCGAGCAGTTCGGCGAGGTCCCGCGGGACTTGCGGTACGTCGGGCCGGGTGACAACAGCGCGAACTCCGGCACCCGACCCGACGACCGTTTCAGCGCCCCCGCTGACCTTGCGAAACCAGCGCTTCATCGGCCTCGCCAATCCCTGAGCCCCGCCGCTACCCGTGGGGCAAACGTCGGGTCGTACTTGCGGGCCACGCGCTTACGGTCGAAGTGCTCGAAGATCAGGGCGGTGAGAGAGATCGCGGCGAGCACCAAGCCCAGCGCGGCCACGCCAAGCGCGACCTCGGTAGCAGCGTCGAGTATCACGAGTGTCCTCCGTAGAAGTACCGGGTGGGGACGCTCGACCGCGCACCATCCGGGAACGCGGGAACGTCCCCACCCGTAGGCCTCGCCGGCTGGGCTTGGGCTGGGGCCGGCGAAGCTCCACGCTCATCATCAGACCGGGCAGGGTGGCCCGATGATGAGCGTGCAACCGCGCGGTCCTTGCGGTAGAGCGTCGCCATCATCCAAGCGATGCCGACGAGGGCCAGACCAGTGATGACCAGCACGCCGGTCATCGGGCCTTCTTCTCCGCTGCCCACTTCTGTGCCGCGCGTGTCGCCGCGGCCTTCTTGGCTGCCATCCGTCTCGCGATGGCCTTCGCCGCGGGGGTGCTCTTGTCGGCCCCGAGCTCGCGGGCACGACCCACCGCGGTCATCGGGCCACCAGCCGACGCGCCGCACACGCCAACGGCAACACGATCGGCAACTGGATCGCGATGAGGATCAGAGAGCTACCCAAGATCGCGACCGGAGACGGGTAGTACGTCATGACGCCTGCTCGGTGGCAGGGGACGATGCAGGAGAGAGGAGGGCTTCGACGTCCTCACGGGCGAAGCGTCGCCAGCCGCCGGGCGTGGTCCAGCACTCGACCTTGCCCTCGTCAGCCCAGCGCTTGAGCGTGTCTTCGTGGACACCGAGGATCGCAGCAGCGTCCTTGGGGGAGAGGTCGTAGCTCTTGGGCACGCCGCCACTCTACCGGGTTTCCCGGGAGAGTCAAGGATTTACCCGGAGAAACGGTCAGATTGCCCGGCTGCACTTGGCAAATGGGGCAGACTGCCGTAGAGTCCGGTAGCACGGAGGCAGGACGACGGCTAGGGAGGAAGACATGGCAATCAACCCGGAAGATCTGGAGTACACGAAGGCGACCGTGGCGCGGAACCTTCGCGAGCTCAAAGCAGCCCGTCGCGTCAGCGATGAAGTCATCGGGGCTGGGATCGAGAAGCCCGGAAGCTGGGTCCAGGAACGAATGTCCGGCAAGCGCGACTGCAAGACGACCGAGCTAGCGCGCTTCGCGCTGTTCTTCGGGGTGTCGCTGTCGCGGTTCTTCCGTCTCGACGATGAACTCGGTACGCCCCCGGGGACTCGAACCCCGAACCTAGTGATATCGGGGCTGAGCGATGTCCGTGAGACTACAGCCGGCCAACTCGCTGCGTGAATCGACATGAACCGGCGAACCCTTTACCCGCACTTGACCTGGCGTTAGATCGGTGATTGATTCAGAGCACCCTCACGCGGGCAGGGGCCTGGGCGCGTTGAGGTTGGTCGAAGGGGCAGACTTGTCATCGATCGACGCCCACCTCGCGCATCTTGCGCGCCTCAACCGCCGTCCCGGGACCATCCGCCAACGTCGCTGGGCACTCCTCCGGCTCGAACGATTCCTGCACCCGCACCCAATCAACGACGCGAACGTCGACCAGCTCCGGGCATTCCTCGATCGCAAGCCCTACGCGGCGGAGACGATGGCGTCACAAACGATTCATGTCTGTCGCTACTACCAATGGCTTGCCCGCGAAGGCCACCGTTTTGACGATCCGACTGTCCGGCTCGAGAAGCCTGCCCGGACCGTCCGCCTCCCGCGTCCGATGCCCGACGAGTACGTGACCCGGGCGTTGCATGAGGCACCGGAACCGATCCGGTCATGGTTCTACCTCGCCGCCTACGCCGGGTTGCGGGCCTGTGAGATCGGCCCGATCCGCGGTGAAGACATCGTGGGGAACCGGCTCATCATCCGCGAGCAGAAGGGTGGCGACATGGCGACGGTGCCGCTCTCCCCGATCCTCTTGCCTCTCGTTGCCCGGTACCCGCGGAAGGGCTGGTGGTTCCCGCACCGTGGCCGCGGACCGAAGGGTCCGACCTCCGCCGGTCAGGTGCAACGCCACGCGAACCATTGGCTGCACGACCATGACATCGATCACACGCTCCACACACTGCGCCACTGGTTCGGGACCCAGGTGTACCGCCAGACCCGAGACCTGAAGCTCACCCAGGAGTTGATGCGGCATCGCAGCTCGGCGAGCACTGACGGCTACGTGAAGCTGTCACCGGGGGATGGGGATGATGCGGTGGGATTGCTCCCCGCGATGTGACCGTGTAGCTTCCGGCTCTACACGGAGCAGGGAGGTCGGCGGTGGGCGAATGGCGGGCCGATCCCACCAGACGGCATCAACACCGGTTCTGGGATAACCACTGGACCGATCACGTCGCCGACAACGGCGTCGCCAGCAGCGATCCGTACCCTGAAGGTCCACCGCCGCTGCCCCCACGTGCTGGCCCGTTGGGTTGGTGGCGCGCCCAGAACACTGCCCTTCACGCCGTGCTCATCGTCGGCGCGTTTCTCGGACTCGCCGCGCTCGTCAACGCGGCAGGCGGTAGCGGGGATACCGCAGCGACGTCGAGCACGAGATCCTACGGGGCCTACCAGGCTTGCAAGTCGTCGGTCACTGACCGACTGAAGTCGCCGACCTCGGCGTCGTTCTCAAGCTTTGAGGACAGCGCGGTCACCGTGACGGGGTCCCGGTACAAGGTGGCGGGAACCGTCGATGCTGAGAACTCGTTCGGGGCGAGTATCCGAATGACGTTCCTGTGCAGCCTGCGTCTCACTGAGCATGGCGACCAGCTCAACTACGAAGCCCTTTCCGTCGACGTCGCCTGAACATGACGGTGCCCCGCCTCCGGCCGAAGCCAAAGACGGGGCAAGGTCACTCGCTGGGGGGGATGAGCGCAGCGAACTCAGGTCATGATCGGCAGCTTCTCGAACGTGCCGACGAACCGCCTCGGCAAACTCGAGATCGTTGCGGTGAGCATCCACGCATAGGTCGCCGAGTCGGTACTCGCACCGATCTGAGTCTCCGTTCCCGCCCACGTCAAGGTGATGTTCGGCGTTCCTGTCGGCTCAGTCCCAGCTCCCGCCGCGCCTGTGATCCCAGTCGTCTTCGTGAGTAACGCCGCGGAGCCGATCAGCCCGACCTTGAGCTCGAAGGCGTACCCGGTCGAGAAGTCGATCAGGCTGCCGTCGTCGTCGAACAGCCAGAGTTCGCCTACGGGGCGTAGGGATCCCCAGCGATACGAGAGCTTCGATCCCATCTATCTCTGCTCCCTCGCGGTGGCGGTATGTCCTCGGTCGTGGATCGTCAACGTGTGTCCCGTGTCCTCGATCGTGCCAGTGTGGCCGCGGTCCCGATAGGTGAGCGTCAACGGGTTCGGATCATCTGGTGTTGCTGTACCCGTCGCGATGCAGATGAAGGCTTGAAGAACCGCGACGACAGTACCGATGACACTCGACCCGGACGCATCCGCGATCGCGTTGGCGAGCGTGACCGCCACAGTCCCGACAGGCCCGAACCCTCCCGATGCGGAAGCGGTGAACAGGTCGAGCGTGTCAGCAACCGACCCGGACGGCCCGGTACCACCCGAAGCATTCGAGGTGAATGCCCCGAGTATCGCGGCAGCAGCACCAAACTCGAGCGTTGGTCGTGGTGGGCTGAGAGGAAGCGGCGGACCAGCCGGTGGTGGCCGGAGCAGTACCGCTTGGAGCCACGGTTGGGTCGGTCGGGTCGTCGATCCAGAAGCGGCGGAAGTGAGAGGATCAAGTGTGTCAGCAACCGTCCCCGAGGGGCCCGTACCACCCGACGCGGATGATGTGAACGCATCGAGAGTCGCGGCGACGGTGCCGGTAACCGTCGGGACGGCGACCCGTGCCGCGAATAGTGGCGGACCAAGGATCGGGAGTTGGATCCCGAGACGCTGAACCGCGAACAGGGTGTCGTACTGCGGGAGTTGCGGCGCGGTCGTCGAACCCGACGCGGATGAGGTGAACGCATCAAGGGTTTCGGCGACCGCGCCGGTCGGGTTGGTGATCCGACCGGTGAACAGCGGCGGGCCGAGAATCGGGAGGGCAAGCCCTACCGGGTAGACGTTGAGCAGCAGCGCCTGAACCTGTGGGAGTTGCGGTGCGGTGACAGAGCCTTGTGCAGTGTTGGTCAGGCCACCGAGGGTCTGAGCGCTGGTCCCGACAATGAGGTTCGTGTTCTTGAACAGTCGGGGACCAAGGATCGGGAGTTCGATACCGATCGCAGGGGGCGAGTTGAGCAACACCGCATGGACTTGCGGCAGTTTCGGTGGAGTTACCGTCCCTTGCGCGGCACTCGTGAACGCATCGAAAGTTTCGACACTCGTCCCAAAGATCAGGTTCGTGTTCTTGAAGAGCGTCCGCCCGAGCGCCGGGAGGTCAAGCGCAGTCGCAGGCGGCGAGTTGAGCAGGACCGCGACGTTGGCGTCGTACGTCGTGACGGATTTGGTAACTACATCAGAACCTGTAGTCCAGGACATCTCAGCCCGCCGTTAGGACGCGCATGTCAGCCCTTCACGGGGACGGGCTGCCCACCCCAAGTGGGGGGGAGTGGCTTGTCGCACTCCGCGTCGAACGAGGTCTTCGTGGCGGTGGACTCGTTCCCACTCGGCTTTGTGACCGTTGCGGGGGCTGTTGTCACCGTGAGCTTGTAGGTGGGTATGTCCTCGTCGGGGGACTAGCGCCTTGAGGGTGTTGTTATCCATTACGGGCCGCACCCATGCGGTGGTCCACTGATTCCCGAGCGCGTCCATGCCTGTCTTCTGGATCTGGCCTGGCTTCGGGATGCCTCTCGCGGCGCAGGAAGCGTCGTGGTAGTTCACGAACGAGGTCTTGTCTGCGAACTGCACCCATGTCATCGCGCTAAGCTCCGCACGTCATCTGACAAAAGGGCAGGATATGAAACGCTTGCTGCGTGCTGTGTGGCATCGGATCGCGTGGCGTAAGGACGACACGCCAGCGGACTACTGGGAGAACCAGCCGAACGTCGGTCCGCCACAGCGCTGATCACGGCGTTCCCCACTTCGCTTTCAGATAGTCCTGGACTGATACGCGGTCGCCGTCGCTCAACGCGGTTGGATACATGACGATCTCAGCGATAAGTCCATCCCACCAACCGCCGACACCACCCGCGTATGTAGCCCCTACCCACAGCACACCAGGGTTGAAGTTCGTCGTGACACTTGACATACTCCCGCCAGCCGTTCCGTTTTTCCAATGGTTCCAGGCAGCACCATTGCGTTTGACGGTGAACTGGACGGCGGAACCCGTTGTGGGTGCGGTTGTATAGGAGTTGCTGTTGTAGTCAGTCTCGAAAGCGTCAGCGTTGGTGTGAGACATGACGATTGCGCTCGACGTGTTGTCATAATCGTTCGTCGTGCTCGTTGTCGTGAACGTCGTAACGCGCGGGTTGTTGGCGTTCTTGGCGTCCGAGAGAAAGACGGCTAGCCATGTCATTGTGTTGACGTTGAACGCGAACGACGTGTTGCTTAGGTAGTCGGCCGTGCCATCGAAGTCGATGGCATTCAGGCTGTTGATCGTGCGTGTTCCAGTAGTCGGCTGGTTACTTCCTGTGCCTTGCGTCAGGTGGTAGCCGTTGCCCGACTTGTCATTCCACTGGGAGACCGCAACGCCACTCGCGGTTATCGATGAGGTGTCGGACGCGTCATACCAGGCGGTGTAACCCGCAATGGGAGGTGTGGACGCGGGGACTCGCCCGAAGACTTCCCAGTCGTAAGTCCCGACAGCGAGCCCCGCATCGACATAGCTCGTCGTGGTGATGCCCGCCGCGATCGCCGTATCCACCGCCGGATCGAACGCAGCCCTAGTCGACGGTGAACGGCGAAACACTGAATAGTCGGCGACGCCACCCGTGCCCGACGCATCCCAAGTGAGCAACGCCTTCTTGCCGGAAAGCGCGACAAAGAGATTCGTCGGATCCGCAGGCATCGGTCTCTCCGTTCGTGTGTCAGTACCGCAGGCGCCCGACCAGTTGGATAGCCGGGCGTCTGCGGACTAGCGGAGGTATGGCCGACTTACACCCACTGCAAGAAGTTCAGCGTGTACTGAAGGTCCGTCGCAGCAGTGAACACGGCGGGAGCACCCAGCGCGATCACGTTGAGGAACAGGTTCGCGGAACCCGCCGTCAAGAAATCGAGCCACAAGTTCCCAGCAGTGATCGACTGGTTCAACGCCGACGCGACCGGCGCAGCGCACTGGTATTGGATCACCTGAAGACGCGAGTTCGCATCCGACCACGAGTTCGCCGCATTGTCAGCCGCGGGGGTCGACGCCGCGTTGAACAACCGCATGTCAAGCGCGCCCGTCGTGTTCGTCGACGAGTTCTGCACCATCACCGACGTGAGGACACCTTTGCCACCCGACGCCGCAGCAGCACCTGTGACGGTGAGCTCGGCGCCGAGCATGTCGCCCGCGGTGTACGCGGTGATCGATGTCGTCAACCCGGAGGCGGTTACGACGACCTGAGCGGGTTGCAGTGTTGAGAGTGCCATCAGTGGCCCTTCCTATTGAGAGAACAATGAACGGTCATCGCATTTCGCCCCGCGGGACCATGATCCCACCGACGCTCGTTTGGCCCATCCACCACTTGAACGCTTCGCGGCACTGGGCACACAAAATCTTGGGGATGGGCGCCATGGCATGGATGTGGATGGTGACCAGGATGCAATCCCCATCCTCTTCGAGAGCGTCGCAACGATCACATGAACGGATCATCCGTAGCCCGCCAACGCGGAGCGGTGTTCGACGAACCAGTCGTGCTGTTCGCCGGTCACGGACGGTTCGTGAGGCTCGAAGACGCGGACACCGTTCACGGTGAACTGTTCTCGGAGTTCGTGATCGGCGAGGAACTGGAGGGTGCAGAAAACCCGGGAGATGACGTCGGTATCTGTCCAGCTAGGAGGAACCACGAACCGGTCCCCGAACTCTCCGAGCTGTCCGGCGTTGCGGTTGTCGGTTGGGAGTTCGGCAGCTCCGACGTGGATCCATTCGTGGTCGGCGTCTCTGGTGATCCAGATTCGCCAGCCCGTACAGATGATGGACGCGGCAAGAGCATCGAGATCCACCTATGCGTTCGGAGCGGTGATCGTGAACGACGAGATCGCGACGGGACCACCGATGACGATGCTCGTCGTGTTGAGGTTCAAGTCGGAGCCCGAGGTCGAGACATCGCCATCGATGACGAACGTCCCACCGGAAGTCGTGACCCGAAACCATGTCGCCGTCCCCGTCGCGTCCGCAGACGAGTCGTTCGTGATCGCGTTGAGGGTCAGCACCCCGCCCGAAGCTGCCGGTGCCGCAGTCGCAGACAACGGCAGGTGAGCGAGTTTCGTGGTTGCCGCGCCACCCGATGCTGGCCGTGCGCCGTTATAGATATCGACGAACCCGGAGGAGCCGATCGCGGTGGTGATCGCGTCGAGCAGCCCGTTCCGTGCGGAGGTTGAAAGCGCGAGAGTCATGGGTGCTATGTCTCCATCAGTCGATATGGATACGGGGGATCACTTCGAGCGCAAGCCAGATCGCCGCGAGGATCAGAACGACCGTCACCAACAGGTTCCGCAACATCACGACTCCTCATCGTCGCCGGGGGGTAGCCCGAGCGCCTTCTTCAACTCGCGGACCTCACGCAACGCGGACGTGAGCCGGCTGTTCACAAGCACATGGATCTGATCGAGCTTCCGTAGAATCCACCAGAACGCGAGTACCGCTACAGCCAGGAGCAGGAGGCCGAACGCCCAACGCATTAGCAGTGCTCGTCGAGATGTTCGAGTCGGTCGATACCTTTCACGATCGCGTCAAGCGCACGTTGCCGGGCCACCGCATCACCAGGCGGGGCAGAGAACGACTCCCTCAACCCGACCCACGGGCCTGCCAACTCCCGCGCAATACATTCGGTGCGGTTCTGCGAATCTGCGAAGTTCGTCGCGAAGAAGTAGCCGCCCGTCGCCATGATCAGCAGCAGAGCGAACGAGATGAGCCCCAACAGTCCTGACGGTGTACGCACGAAGTTCCTCACGCGCTGCCCCTTCCCGGAATCGCGATCCCGTGGGATTCCAGCAAGAACCGATATGTCGCCCGTTCTTCTTGGCAGCCCCGATGCTCCCGCTCTAGGTTCCCTAGCCGTTTCTCGAGCCTCTCGATCCGCTCATACGCCGGCTTCAACAGGCGTTGCTCCTGATCGACACCGAGCCGGACGATTCGCCAGATCAGGATTGCGAGCGTCCCGAACAGGCCGCTGATCCCTGCTGCCGGTATCAGATCCCCGGTCATGGCCCACCGAACCAGACTGCGACGAACCGTCGTCCCTGCCCATCCATCGCTTCTCCAATCCCTGCATGAGTGAACGCACCGAGGATGTTCGCCCGATGTGCCGGTGAGGCCATCCACAACGCTTCGAACTGGTCGACCGTGAACGTGGCCGACGCGTACGCGATGTTCTCGCCGAGCGCACGGAACTCCCGGTTCAGGCCGGACGAAACCCCGATACCAACAAGGTCGGAATGGACGAGCGCACCGAGCGCGGCGATACGTTGCGCGGCCGATTGTGCGAATGCGGTCAACAGGCCGTGAGGGGCGAGGGGGGCGAGACCGTTCGCGGCACGGTCACGGTTCATCGCCCCGATGAACCCACCCACCAGGACAGGTGGAAGCGAGGCAGTGGTCGGGGCCGCTGTAGGTGGTGCCAGGAACCGTGTGGTGGGCGGGCTGGTGACTACCGCCCCGGTCGTTGTCGGCGCCTCAGAAGTCGTTGTAGCGGGAGGTTCCGTCGTCGTCGTCGTGGCCGGCGCGCTCGAGGGGGACGGGCGGGGTAGGACACGTTCCGGTGGGTCCGAGATCGTGGCGATCATGATCGCGGTGCCCGTGAACAGCAGCGCAGCCAACGCCGCGAGGACACGGACGAGGCGCATCAGACCACCGCGGCTGCGATCTCCGCGAGTACCGCCCGAGTGCCCGACGTCCCTTTCCCGGCGTTCAGAATCGCGGCGCGTACCCGGGCCCGGGCAGGCTCCGGGTCAGGCTGGTCCGGGCCCGCCTGGATACGGCCCAGCCATTCGTTCGACCGGGAGAACGGGCCCGGGACACCCTTCGCCTGATACTCCCCGACCTGCTCGATCGTGAGCCCTTCGACCACCCAGCCGTCAACCAAAGCGATCGCGGTTTCGGTCTGGACAAGGCAAGCCATCGGGAACTCCTTCTTCTGCTCGCTCGGTTCACCGAACGGCTTGAGGATCACGTTCCAGTCGGTGCCACCCACCGGCGATTCACCGACGATCTGCAACACGTCGATGCCGTGCTTCGCCCACAACTCGGTATTGCGTTCCACATGGTCGGGTTGCCCGGTCGGAGTCGACCCCGGGATCCAGGTCTCCACCCCCCACCAGCGGGTCAACTTCGGGCTTGCTGCCTGCCCTGCCTTCAACGCGGCGAGAGGCCCGTAGCCCCCGAAGTCGGGACGCATGATCGACTCACCGAACCCGCGGGCGTACTGCCCGATCTGAATCTCGAACCCCGACACGTTCGACGTATCCCCGAGACACACCCACAACGGCTCACCACCCACCGCGTACCGTTCAGCCTGTGGCCCGTCGAACAGGCCGGCCTGATAGCCGTCGAACGCGCGGGTCGTGGTCGTCTCCCAGATCCAATGGACCCGGATCCCCGCCGCCCGCACACCATTCAGGTAACCGTCGAAGTGTGGGTCACGGGCCCGTTGCAAGCAATAGACGAACACGTCGGACACTCCGGCCCGGACCATCTCGGCTGGATCCGGGCGGCCGTCCGAGAAGTCCAGCGCAATCGGCATCGCTCAGGCAGGCTTGTTAGCGAAACTGAACACGCCGACCGCGGTCGCGAGCGCGGTCCCGAGACCCAACCATTCCGCACCCGTCACCCCACTCGGGGCTGACGCAACAACAACACCACCCCAGCCGAGCAGGCCAATCACCACCGCGCTGACAGTCTTACGGTACGGGGCGAGCTTCGCGAACATGGGATCTCCTCAGATTCCATGCCAGAGGCACCATGCCTCGGGCGAATAGTTACCGGATGCGAGAACGTTCAGCGTCGTCGAATCCTGAAACGCTTGGAGTGAGAACCAGTCCGCAACCGCCATCGCATAGAACGCTGGCACCATCGCCCGTGCTGCGATCGACGCTGACCGGGGACCGCCGAACTGCTGGCCGACAACCGTCGAGTCGTTCACCCGGATACGACCCTCACGGGTGGTACCACCCGAGTTCGCTGCCCATTCGAGATGGCCGCCCGCCAGAAACTTCCCGGCCGAACTCGCCGGGACCGTCATCCGGGCCGTCTGACTGACCGTCGAATGGATCGACGCGTTGTCGAACCGTTCGGTATCCATCGTCATGTCAGTCCAGGTGTTGGCACCCGTCGAGATGTTCGCCGACGAGTAGCCCCGGAACATCGGCTTGTCGGTCGACAACCATTTCAAATTGTCACGGATATACGTGTTGAACATCGCTCCGTCAGGAATTTCGCCACTCACCCAGGTGCGGTCCGCTGTATAGGCCATCAGATCCCCACCCACATCGCCCACGAGTAGTGCTGCCCACCGAAAGGCGAGGTCGCCCCACTGTTAAGGTTGCTGGCCGTCGCGTTGTCTTGGAACTGTGAACCGAAGTAGTCGGCTGCCGCCATCGAGTAGCACGTCAACACGGAGACATGCCCGTCGAGTGCTGCACCACCCGAGTCGTCGGTGATCGGGCCACCTTCGTTCGCAGCGATGACGGTCGCCCCATTCAACAGGGTTTGCAGGCTGCGCCGTGTACCTGCCGTGCCCGATCCGCTGTCCCACCGGGACCATGAGATCGTGCAGCCATACAGGAACTTGCCTGCCGCCTGCGCGATCACTCGCTCCGTAGCCGAGGCAATCGAATGCATCGCCGCGTTGTCGAACGACTCAGCCCCGAAAACAATGTCATTCCACGCGGAGTGCGTGAAGTTCAGGTTGTCGCCCCCAGCGAACGTGACCCGACACATCGGCTTGTCCGTCGACAACCATTTCAAATTGTCACGGATGACGTTAAACATCGCGTTGGTCGGATGCTCGCCGCTCACCCAGGTCCGGTCGGTTTGATAGGCCATCACCGGACCTTCGCCGCGACCGCCTCCAACACCGCCACCTGATCAGCCAACTCGACCGGCACATCCAGACCCGCAGCGACGAGCATCCCGTGACGTTCGACCGGCTCACTCCCAAGCATCAGGATGTTCTCCCGGATCAGGAAATCCCGGTCCTCACCCTTACGGGGATCCCAGTTCCGATGTTTCGCTTCGCGCACTGCGAGCATCCGCACGATCTCGGACCGTTCCGCCGGTGGCTGCCAGTTCACCTCGAACAGCCAACCGCACGTCAGGCAACACGCGGACGGGTTCTGATCCCAGCACGCCATCCCACCATTGCAGTTCAGACAGTCCGCCACCCACCGCGACTCGTTGATGTACGGCACGACCGACACGAGTTCTGGGGCGCGGCCTGCGGTCCCGATGATCGGCTTCGGTGGCCGTTGCCGCGCAAGGTACTCCTCCCAGTACACGTGCACCTCTGCTGCCGATTCGGCGGTGAGATGATGGATCTCACGTTGGTCGCTGATGACTTTCGGGTAGGCGTCGTCACGCGACTGTTCCGGCACGACCGGCCCGCCGACGGGGATCACCATTCGCGTCACGCCACCCAGGTCGATCAGGAGCGCGCCATCAGCACGGGTTTCTACTCTCACCGTGCCTCCTCAGAACCCGAGCGCAGTGGTGACACCCAACACCCCGGCCACCGAATCGCCGAGCGTCCAGAAGTCATTGATGTACGCCTGGGTCCCCTCGAACGTTGTGATCCACCAGTCTGGGGTGATGTCATGGGAGATCGCGTCGATCGTGCAGTCCTGTGAGATCGCAGTCCCGATGCTTTGCGGACGACGCTTGAACGTCCCGACGTTGCCGATCTCGCGGCCCAACACCTGCGGATAACAGAGCGCCGGGTTCGCGTCCGCGGTGATCGTCATCGTCACCCGGATCACCGGGTCCTTCCGGCGCGATAGGACCACTCGAGCGAACCCGGCGGTCTGGTCGTCGTCCTGGTACAGCAGACCCGAAGCCGAATACGAACGGGGGTAGTAGGTACCTTGAGAGTCGGTGTCGGAGATCACGAACTCGGTACCATTGTCCCGTTGCGCGAGGATCGAGTTCGTGAGGAGCGCTTCGTCATAGTCGATCAGCATTGCCGTGTACGGCACTTCGCCCACACCATCACCGAACGTCGCTTGCGATACCGCACCAGACGCGTCGTACCTACCATCGAGAGCGACGCGGCCTTGCCGGTCGATGAACAGCCGGCCCAGCTCGGTAAGCATGATCCGGGCGAACTCCTCGTAGATCGAGTTCGCCCCGAAGTTCGCGGCTTGCAGTGTCACGGCACCGGTCGAGATGTCCCGTTCGCTATCCGGCCACTCCATCACATCCAAGATGTGCACGACTCGTTCCCCCGCAAGGTCACCGTTCCACGGGTTCGAACCCGCCTCGTAATGGGTGAGCAGTTCCTCTTTAGCGGCAATGAAGTTGGAGAAGTCGCTGATCGATGTGAACGGCCAACGGACCGGGGTCACATAAATAGTGGCTTCGTCGAGCGTCCCATCGAAGAAGGTCGACGTCCCCCCACGACTCCCGACAAACCAGGAGTTCGGCGCCCCACGACTTGACGGGCTGCCCCAGCTGTACGTGAACGCGCCGCTCGGCACATAGATACGGACCCCATCGACGTTGAACTCGAGCACCGCCGTGCCGGCCGCATCACCCGGATAAACGGCGGCTGACGCGTGATGCGGATTCCCGTCGTTGAACACCGCGGTTGTCGTGACAGTGAGCACCAGATCGTACGGCGGGAAGTACAGCGAAAAGACGATGAGCCCAGCCGAGGTGATCCCGAGCTCGAACTGCGGGTACCCGTGCGATTCTGTGTTCAACAGGAACGTGCCCGCCGTGCCAGCAGTCGTCTTGAACCAGCACTCGCCGATCAGCAGACCGGTCCCGATCACATACTGTGGGATCGAAGTCACTGCCGCGTATTCGCTGCTCGCCGCGGTGAACGTTACTGCCTTGTTCGCGTCCGACTCGATCAGCCCCGCGACTCCCAACGTCGGGGTGTTGTAATAGGTGCCGTCGTATCCGTTCGGTCCCGAGTCGATCATGACCGTCGTGTTTTCTTCCGACATCCGATACCAGGCTGTCGGGTCCAGCCGTTCGATCGTCGCGGAATACGGCGACTTCGGGGCTTGCATCGCGAAGATCTTGAACGCATCCACCAACGACACTTCCGCAGTGGAATGCCCACCGAGCGTGTACTGCTGCTGCCAGGCTTCCGTGTACCCGACGAACATCGGGTAAGTCGCGTTCGAGTATTGGCCTCGGATACGGAAGAGGCGCATCGGGAGCAGGTTCCCGTAGTACGCCCCAGCCGTGTACAGCGGGTCGAACAGGCGGGAATCGTTGTTCAGCGTGATGACCGCGGTGCCTGCCTCGAACCGGTCGAGGTCGTTGTTACGGCCCCGACGAATCTCGATGCGATGCACATAGGTCGTGATGTCCACCCATACGGGGGGGTCAGTCGGTCCGGTAGTCGGCGACCATTCGACCGCGACGCGACCGGCGAGGTTCCCAAGGCGATGCGGAAATGTGTTCGACGTCGGAGTCGGCGGCGGGAGGGTAAGGAGCGGCATTCAATCGAGCACACAATTGAGTATGACGATGATGTCCTGGGTGCTCGTATAGGTCGGGGTTCCACGAACGACGAGCTGCATGTACAGGGTTGTGGCCGCACAGATGTACGGGATTTCCATTTTCGGTCCGACATAGTTCGCGGCCATGGTGTCGGGCAGATACGCCACCGAGTTCAGCGGCGTCCCGGGCCATGCCGTGTTGTAGCTACCAACCAACACACACACCCGGGCGGCGCTGTTCGCCTGGTCCGCATCGGAGAACGCCACCGGATTGTTGTCGCCCGCGCTGGTTACCGCATCCTTGAAAAAGAGGATGTCGATGGCGGCGCGCTGCGCTTGCGTCTTGTCGATAATCGTGACCGACTGGATCACTCCGCCGTAACCGGTTGAACGGGCAGCGTTCGCGATCGTGTTGAGACCGCCGAGGCAGTCGCCCGTCGCGTAGGCCGCACCGTTTGAGATGGTCGGGGTGATCGTGAACGCCTGCCGGTACACGCGATGGTCGACGTAGCCGATCCCATCAGTACCGACCGCTCGGCCCGCCCAGTCCGCGGTTGCGGTCCCATCCGGGCCGAGCGTCTGCTTCGTCCGCTGGTAATGCTGGGAGGAGATCAGATCGGTGGCGACGGTCGTGCCGACACCTTCCGTGATCGCGACACCATCAGGCATTCGACGCTCCTATGCGTATGCGCCGAGCGCGCTGTTGTTCCGTTTCCCGGTCTTCACGAGATCGCGGCGTACGACTTCGGAGATCACCCGGCCATCGAGCACGAGTTGGATGATCGTGGCGCCCCCACCCGTCGCGCCGCCACCCGCACCGTGCGGAACGATCGTTCCGCTCGAGGACGGGACGAACATCTCCGGGCCGTTCTCACCCACGATGTACGGCTGCCAAGCTGACACCGGGCCCCCCGCCGCACGGCCCGGCAACTTGTCGTAGAACTGGTAGGACGCTGGATCGTTCGGAGAGAGGTACTGAGCAGCTTCGAGTTCAGCGAGCTTCGCTTGCAGCGCCTTCAGCTTGCCCATCGCCGTACTCGTATCGACGTCCATCGTCGCCGTGTACGTACCCGTCGTCTTCTTCAGATCATCGATGTACTGCAACAGAAACACGCGTAGCGGGTTATCGGGGGCGAGGCTGTCGGCCATGTTCGCCAGCCAGGAGATCTGCTGCTCCGTCGCGAGACTCATCGCTTTCGCCGCACCGAGTCCGGTGTTCTCCTCTGCAACCTTGTCTCGAATCGCTTGGGATGTCGCGACGATCCCTTCTTTGTACGCGAGTTCCGCGCGGCGGATCTCCTCGAAGTTGTCTTTGCCCTTCGCGCGTTCGTCGTTCAACTTCCATTCGGCTTCTTGCATCGAGTAGGTCGCGGCCTCGACGCCGAGCTGCCCAGCCAGGTGAGCATCGAGCGCCTTCTGTGAATCACGGATTGCCTTCTCGTGCTTCTCGAACTCTTTGGTCAGCTTCCGCAACTGGCCTGCTGACATGTCCGACGCGTCACCCTGCTTCTTCTGTGACTCGGCCAGCTTGTCGGTCGCGTCCTTGGTGTTGCTCAGCAGACCGCCGAGCGGAAGCATCGACAGTCCGGCCTTCTTCAGCCCTTCGCCAAAGTGCCCGTGCAACATGTCGCCGGCACCCTTGAGACCAAGCGCGAAGTTCCCTGCGGGGCTGGCGTCCAGTGCCTTGTTCGCAATCGCGCCGATACCGCCGAGCGGCTTCGTGATCGAATCGAGGGCATGGGCGGCGTCGGTGGCTTTCAGTGCTACTTGGGTCAAGACAGGGACGAGCCCCTTGCCGAGTTCCATCGACAGGCCCTGCACCGCGCTCGACAGGCTTTTCATCGCGAGCGAGAAGTTCTTCCCGTCCTCCAAGTCCTTCTGCGAGAAGACCTTGTGATCCTTCTCTGCGAGATCGAAGATTTCCTTCAGGCCATCGCGGCCCTTCGCGAGGATCGGGATCATCGCCGTCCAGCCCTTACCGAACGCAGCGGAGGCCAGTTCGGCACGCAACGTCGCGTCGGTCATTCCCATGAACCGGTCCGACAGGTTCAGTAACGTCTTGTCGAGATCGACGGTGCCGTCCCGGCTTCGGGCGATCTTGATACCGAAACTTTCAGCCTCGAATGATCCGGTTGCGATCCCTTTTGCGAGGCGACCCATGGCGGTGCTGGCCGACTCGCTCGAGATCCCGACACGTTCGAACGCGAACACCAGCCGGGACGCGCCCTCCGCAGAAGAGAGCGTCACCCGCTGAAACTCCCGGACATGGGCGGTGGCCTCAACGAACGCCTTCGCGCCCTTGATCGCAAACGTGGCGAGGGCAGTACCAGCAGTGACCGCGCCGGCCGCGACACCGAGCGTCAAGGTCTTGCCGAGCGCGTTACCGTCGAGACCCATCTTGTTCATCACGTTCGACAGCTTCGGGAACTTCTCCGACAGCCGATCCGTCTCGGTCGATGTGTCTTTCAGGCCGGCGATCGCACCCTTCGCGGACGCGTCGATCAACAGTTCAAGGCGCTCGATGAGCGACATCAGCTCTCCCTCGCGACCCGCTGGCGCATCAGACGGTCGTGGTGTTGCATCACGAGCAAGTCACGAAACTCGAAACCCCAGCGCACCTGATCACCCGTGAAGTTGTGAGGCGGGGAGCAGTAGACGGCTATCCAGCCGTCGAGCTCCCACCGGTAGGGTTTTCCTCCGCATCACCTGTGACCGGCGCGGACGGAAGGTCGTCTTCGACCTGGACGAACCGTGCGAACAGTTCCTCGGTGTCATCGAAAGGAGTCGGGTCCGTCTTCCCGAGCTTCGCCGCGACCGCCGAGACGGTCGCTTCTGCCGCGTCGAGGAACGTGAGCGGAAACCGACAGATCGCCACCCAACTGATATCAAACTGCCGTTGAATCTTCGCGATCGCACCCGGTGACAGACTGATGATCGGGACCCGTTCCCCGTCGATCACGACCGCCCATGGGGTCCCCGAGTTGAGCAGCGCGTTGATCTGGTCGCCGGCATCGGCATCGTCGGGCATCAGGCTCCTCAGAAGATCTGGTGAAGCACCAGGTTCACATTCGACTCGTACAACGGCTTGATCTTCGGGACGGACATCGCGACGCCCCGTTCCCACGGGTGTTTGCCTTTCGTGCCGGGATGCACGACATGCGCCCGGTACTTGCCGCCGACGAGCTTCAACGGCTTCGCGTCCGTCGCTTTCGCGCTTAACCCACCGAACGCCGGGCCGAACAGTCGGCCCTTCTTCGCTCGGATCTTCCCGGTCTGCTGGCTGCTCGAGCCTTTCAACTTCGGGATCGGATGCGCTGTCGTGTCCCGTTCGATCAGATGAAACGGACCCGTCGCGAACACCAACGCCTTCGAGACCCCTTCGTAATGGCCGATGTTGTACCGGACGCCAAGCTTCGCACCCTTCTTCCCGACCCCCCGCAAACGTGCCGGTGCGAGCGCGAGCACGTTGCGTTTGACGAGCAACGCTGACTGTTCCGTCGCGGTGTGCTCGGCGTCACGCAGCTTCACGGCGGCCTTCGCCAGCTTCTCGGCCAGTTCGGCCGGCGAATGTGAGACGCCCATCAGGCGCGTTTGGTCTTCGCGGCGAACTGCTGCGGGGTCTGAGCCACTAGCCCTGCTTCGCCACTGTCGTCGCCGCCGCAAACGAACCAGTGATCGCAACCGGCCCACCGACATCGCCATCAATACTCATGTCGAAGAACGCGGTCCCGAACCAATACTGGGTCGTCAACGTGTTGTCCGGGTACAGGTAGAACTTGCGAGCCACGCCATCCGTCGCCGCCGTATACAGCTGCGCCGTCGCGTTGTCATAAAACCCGCCGTACGTGCCCTGCGTGTCAGGCAAGCCCTGGACGTAAGCCTTGCCGGTATCCCCGAACGAGGTCACGTCGGAACGATCCGACGTTTGGGCCAGCGTCCATTTGTTCAGGAACACGATCGGCTCGGCAGTGCCGGCCGACGAGATGCCTGCATAAAGACGCCCGTTGCGTCCCGCGATGCGGCTCATATCAATCTCCTATCTTGTCAAGGAACCAAGCCGCCGAAGCAGCGAAGGTACGGTCCGCGATCGCGGATCTGGCTTTGAGCGCAGCCTCTTCACGCTCAAGATCATGGGCGAGCCACCAATCGAGGAGTGGCCGCACCTCTCCCGGTTCCGTGAACGTCGGGAGCATCGGGAACAGCTCATCGGATTCGGGTCGTGGGTCCCGCAGGAAGAACAGGCCGCACGCAGCGAGCTCCACTTCACGTGGGCCCATCGCCCAGCCACCCTCGAATGGGCCGCTCACAATGTCTCGGCGGTAGAAGTTCAGCGACGATTTCGCCGAGCGGTAGAGGTCAGCGGCCTCAGCGTTGTCGATACACCAATCCTTACGGTGTGCGAGCAACGGGCTTAATGGCGACTCATCCGGTAACGACACCCAGCTCCCCGCCAACTTCACCTCGAGGCCCTCGAAGTCGACTGCCTCGAAGAACTCGACGCGGGACGGGAACCCGGTACCGACGAACGCGAAGTCGCACGCCTTGTCCGGGTCGGCTGGTCCGGGATGGTGGCGCCGCGGGTTGTAGGCGTGCGGCACGTAATAGGTGTCTTTGCAGTTCCTGCGGAACGCTTCGAGGTTGGTCGGGTCGTTGACGATGCAGAAATCTGCGAAGGCGGCCTGCTGTATCTGCCGGTCGTCTTCGTATGGGGATTCGGTGAACAGATAGACGATCTTGTGGCCCCGGCTCCGCATCGTCGCAACAGTCTCAGCTGGCACGAAGAATCCTGATGTGATGAGCACAACATCAGGCCAGAACTCGTAACACGCAGCGAGCATCGTCTTGGCTGCGAGTCGAGTCGCGGCATCACGCGAGAACGCGTGCTTGAGTTCGCCGTCCTTGTCGATCTGCGCGGAGGCATAGAAATCGAGGCGGTCATCGAAGTTGAAGTCGGCAACCGTGACACCGCATTCTCGTAGCCCGTCACGCCAACCGAAGGCGACGTCTTGAACGCTGAAGCTCGGGCCGGGACGAATGAGAAGAACGCGCATCAGGTTGTCACGATCATCTCGAACGCCCCACCGAAATAGCCGTACGCTGCGATCTCCTCGATACCAAGCGGCCGGTATCGCACAATCCGGGCGTTCACACCCGCCAGGCCCAGGCTCTTGTTGTTCGCGATCGCCAGCCACAACGACTTGTCGCCCGTATGAGATGCGTACTCGTACAACGAACCCTGCCCGACACGGGCCGTGGTGCGCGAGACGAGCACCACAAGATCGAACGGGACTTCCATCGACCCGTACCCGAACGTCTCCTCGGTGATCTCACCGAGGATGAGGATCGCAGCGGGCGGGTTGATCGAGTCGGGTACATAGTCGAAGGCGCGGAGCCCAATCACATTTTCGGCAACGTCCGCGATACCACTCGCGATTTCAGCGACGGTTGCCATCAGGCCAGCAGCACCGCGACATTGGGCCGCCGATACGGGCCGAGCAGACCAACGACGTCAGGATCCTCGAAACGGGAGATCCGTGCCGGACCGAAATCAGCGAACCCGCCAATCACACCTTCCACGGAATCCTTCCGCTTGAACAGCTTCGCTGCTTTGATGAGAGTCGCCTGCCGTACCGCGTCAGGAACAGCAGCCCAACCCCACGCAGCAGTGACCTGTACAGCTGGCCGGCTGGCCTGTGGGAACGTCCGGGCGTTCGTCGCCACGATCCGGGAGTACGGCCATGTCTGCCCGCCGAGAAGCCCGTTGAGCGGCTCGAGATAGAAGTCGGTGTTGATGGTCCATGTCGACTCGTAGGTGCCGTCAGCGCCATAGTCGAGTTTCACGATGAGGGCTGTCGTCTCCCAGAAGTCGTCGACCATGCAGTCATAGAGTCCGGCCCGGAACACACGGGCTGTGGGCGACGCGAGAGCCGTCTTGTCGAACGACCGTCCGCAATACTCGACGACGGCTTGACTCCCGGCCGCTGCTGCCGCCGAGATCCCGGTCGCGTCTTCCGTATCGTGGATTCCCAGGTAGGCGCCCAGATCCGTGTCGGCGATGATCGGCATCAGACCTCCACGATTCCGAGCCCGTTGCAGTGCTCATGATTCGTCCATGTCAAGTCATGCTGAGCACAGAACGCTTCGATGGCTCGCTTCACCGGGAACGGCACCGAAGGACCGATGAGCTCCGGGTATTCCAGCTCGGTGTCATGCAAAAGGATCCGGCCACCCGCACGAACGCGAGGCAGGTACAACTCGAGTTCCCGCAGGGTGTGTTCGTAAGCGTGGCTGGTGTCTATGAACACGATGTCGACCTCGTACGGGAGTTGCGCGAGAACTCCGGGGGAGCAGTCGTCGCCCTGTACGAACGTCCAATGTTCACAACCCTCGATCGGAGGGGCCGGTGAAACATCGACCGCCCAGAGATGCCCACGGTTTTCGAGGGCATACAGCCATGCGATGGTGCTCACCCCGGAACGGCTCCCAAGTTCGATGACTTGGCTAGCGTCGAGTTCTACGACAAGTTCAACGAACGTGCCGAGGTGGCCTTGCACGTCGGTCGGTTGGGTGGCGACCTCTTCGTAGATCTCGGTGAGTGTCATCAGCCCCTCCACGGCCATGCCCCGGGGATACTCGACTCTGCGATGACGCTCGCGGGTGTCGGCCCCTCGAATGCCCATACACGGACCGACTCGCCTTGGAACTCGATCTCGCCACCGATGCCGCATTGCTTGACGCCATCGGTGCCGACGTAGTACCCACACCACTTGCACAGCCAGCGGCGCACATGCCGAAGATCATCTTTGCGGTCGGCCCAGCCGCCATGCGGTTTCCAGGTACCCACCGCTTCACACTTCGGGCAACGCATCCGGTCGCGGAGTCTGGTCAGGCGAGCGAGATGATCAACGACCTCGAAACCGAGCGTGTTGAGAATCGGCTTCAATGTCTCCCCGATCCTTCGTACACGATCCACGGGTTCTGGGAATACGTGCCGGGGATCGTCTCGGGACGTAGGCCCATCTCACGGAACACGACGGGCTGCGACACCTGATCCTGATACGACCAGTGTTCACATTCGCTCAACCACGACTGCCCAAACATCATCATCGGACCCGTGTGCCGCCGAGCAATGAGCCCGGTCGCCCACAGTCCCCAATGTGTCGGATGCCCACGCGACTGGTAATCCCGAATCTGCTGTTCGAGCGGCTCACCGAGGTACTTGACAAGAGGGACCGACGCCAGTACCTCTTCGTAGATGCAGTCCCGGTCCCAATGCACGAACTGTGCTATCGGATCAGCAAACCCCAGGGCGTCACGAACGAACGTGGGGGACGAGATCCGAAACGACGCGTCCACCCAGACGGAACAGTCGGCGGTGGTGTACCGCCATGGGCACATCTTCGGTGCTTTCGCCGCCCGATTCGGATGCACCCCTAGGCGTGGTTCGTAGACAACCCGCCACCCCTCACAGGCGAGGTCAGGATCGTCCGTCACACAGACCGCATCGACTCCTACGTCCTGTAGGGCGAACGGCTTGAGCGAGTCATAGGAGTCGTACACGGCTGTGACCAGCGCCGCGTTCACTGGTAGTAGGCGATCGTCTCGTCAAGCCGCCACGGCCAAGGGTTAGAACAGCGTGGACTTTCGGCGATGACCGTCGCGTCTTTGGGTTCCCCAGGGCGCATCGGGAGATGCACCAGCCGTGACGACGAGTTGGTCGCCTCGATCACTGTCCGGGCCGCGTCGAGCACGGTGGTTGGTTTCCCGGTCCCAGCCTCAAGGAGCTGTCCGTAAGGCCCGGCAAGAGCGTCGACCAGAACTTCGGCAACATCATCCACGTATACGAGGTCGATGATCTGTTCACCGGACCCGTAGATCTCGATATCTGCGCCGGCGAGAGCCCGACAGATGAATGACGGCATGATCTTGCGGACTGTGCCATGCCCGAACGGAGGGGTTGCTTTCTGCCCTGGGCCGTAGACGTGGTACGCACGCACAACGTTGATCTTCTCGGCCCGGTACTGGGCTCGAGCAAGCCCAAGTTCTTCGGCCGCGGCTTTCGTGATCGCGTACGGATTGGGTTGACCTTTATGCCCGGTACCGATCTGCACGACTGGGATCCCGCGATGGAAGGCTGCGTCGTAGACGTTGACGGCTCCACCGATGTTGACGTCGACTGCTGCGCGTTCCGCACCGAAGATCTCGGTGGTGCCAAGAGCACCTGCGAGGTGGATGACTCCGGTCGCGCTCGTGAACATCGATTCGAGTTCGCCACGATCACGAACATCGCGAGGATGATCGAACGGGATCACCGTCTCGCCGCGTGCCTTCAGCACTCGGGTGACGGCAGTGCCAATGAATCCGGCTGAACCGGTAACGACGATCATCGGGTACTTGCCTTGAGGCGCTGCTTGAAAAGCTTGGCGTCTTCGTCGGCGTGTACCTGGCCGAGCTTGTAGACATCATCGTTCGCACCCTTACCCCACGCTGGGTGAAGATGCTCGACCTTCGACGCGAGCGCCATTCCCCAGACGCCACGTTGCTTCGCTGCGGTGACGATCTCGTCATCGACATACCAATGTCGGTAGCCCTCGTGGCAGACACTCTTCGGGCCGTCCCACGATGCGCCTTGCTCATCGACATACGCACGGGCGATCAGCATGTGGGTCGCGTGTTCACCACGGGTGACCCTCGGGTTGCCGAGGTCGTTGGTACCGATGACCTGCGCGCCGGTCGCTTTCGCGATGTGCTGCGCATGGTCGAGCCAACCGGCATGGAACCGGACGTCATCACCAACGATGAACAGCCACGGCTCGTCGGAGAGCTGGTACCCGACGTTGATCTTCTCGGCGAACGTATGCGCGTTGTCGCGGATGACGACATGGGCCCCGGCCGTTTCCCATGCCGTCGCGGTTTCCTCGTCGTCGTTCTCGACGATCACATACGCGGCTGCGAGTCCGGTTGAGGCTCGCAAGCTTCGCATGAACGGCTCGGCGTTCTGCGGCCGGTTCAGGACCGGGACAAGGACTGCCGTGTGCTCCGTGGCGATAGCGGGAACGACCTGCGCCCAGTAGTCCGGTTCCCCAACCCACACATTCTTGAGATGGTTGGTCTTCACCCCGGTATGAACATGGACCGGGATACCGAGCGCACCTGCCCGGTAACAGAACGAGATGTCTTCGGAGTTGTAACCCTCGTCATTGTTGGGGATCCGGTCGTACCATGTGTCGCCGTACTCGTCGCGCATCTTCTCGAAGACCGTGCGGTGGATCAGGATGCACGCACATCCGGTCCCGTCGCAACGGGTGAGCGCGTTGATCGGGTATCCGGTCCGGCCTGCCATCTTCTGTTTGCCGTCGATCTCGGCCCAGTCGAAGATCGTGGGCCGTGCCGCGGTCCGGTAACCACCAAGCCCATCGGGCCCAACGTGCTTGTTCGCGAAACACAACGCCCCGACGATCGGGGTGTCGTCTTCATCGGCGACGGCGAGGAGACGTTCGAGGGTGTTCGGCTCGAAGCCCATGTCGTCATCGAGCCACAACAGCCACTCAGCATCTTTTTCGAGGAACATCGAGACGCACTTGTTGCGACCCTCGACAATCCCGAGCGGTTCGCAACGCAGCGAGATGTACCCGCCGCCGAGATGCTCACCCTGGTCGTACATGACCATTCCGATCAGGGACTCGTGGAACGAGTACGCGGTGTGATCGGAGTGCAGGTACGCGACGGTTACCGCGTCAGCCACGGTTGATCCGCCCGTACGCGGTCCACTTCTCGAGCGGAGGAATCATCTTCAGTTCGGCACGAGCCCCAAGAGCACGGAAGGCGCGCAGTAGCTCAGACATTCTTGCGGGGCCTTCCCGGGCCACGTCGCACCTCACCCGGGACCGCGGTCATTTCCTCAACCGCTGGACGCTCGAACGAATGTTCCAGCAATGTCGGGTCATCATCCGTAAAGCATTCGGGATGAGCCCTGACAACCGGATGGTCCGCATCCCAGGGTTGGCCACGCCGGATCATCACGTTCGTTTCGATCCACACGTCACTTTTCGCTAACACGATTCGCATCTCGCTACTCCTTGTGTCGGGTGTATGGGGAGCGCGACCCGACGCCACGCCCCCCATACGCTTGGACGCGACGAAGGGACCAGGAAACCCCGGTCCCTTCACATTCGCGGTAGAACAGGTCGTCTAGCTAGCTAGCGACGCTCTATGTGTTCGGAAAGCGCGTCTACACGCTCGCGGAGGATCCCCACTACGGAACGCACCTCCGCTACCAACTCCGGTGCACGATCAGCCGGCCGCACAACCTGCCCCTCAAGCTCACGGATCCGCGCATCCTTCGCGTCGAACAACGCGAGCAGGTCACGCAACTGCCCACGCGTCAGACTCCGATTCCACGCCTCGGCCCGCGACAGTCCCACGAGAGCATCACGATCCATAGGTCACCTCTCTCAGAGAGAACTACGGCTGGCGCGCTAACGCCGCGCGTACTTCGTTCGGGTAATGCCCGACAACGAACGCCACCAGATCCGCTACGCGCTGGCCCTTCGGCTGAGCACCAAGCCCCGTCCAGATTTCGAGATTCTCCATCCGGTTGTCGTCCTTCACGCCATTGATGTGATGGACGCTCTCAAACGCTTCGAGGGGCCGACCGAGCTCGGCCTCCATGATGAGCCGATGCTCCATCGCGTACTTCTTGCGATCGGGTTGCCAGATGGAGATGTAGCCGCTGGGGGTAACCGTACGGCCAGGAGACAGCGACCGCTTCTCCCGTTTGCTGTTGATGTTCCCCGCCGGACCAGGGTCGCCATATTCACGTTGCCGGTCAAGATGGAGCCGACAGAACCCACGGCCCTTGACCTTGCGATCGCATCCCTCGACGGCGCATCTGGCGCCGATCGGGTACTTCTGGATTCGCTTGAAGATGAGCGGATCGCCATAGCGGCGCAACCGCTTGTAGTGCTTGACGCACAGCCCTTTCGCAAGAACCGGCAGATCGCATTCGTCCATGTGGTAAGGTGGGGGTCATGCCCCCACCTTACCACTAGGACTGTTACTCAGGTTTGGTTGAGCAGACGGAACCCGGCTGTATTGACCACGCCGCCGCCGATTCTTCCGTAGGCGAACCAACCTCGTTGGCCGGTGGGCCTATTGTTAGTCACGTCGAAGAGTGTCGGGACGAGTTCGACACTCATGCCGCTCCGTCGTGCAACCACGTAGTTCGACCAGTCACCAACCACCGCGACGTTCTGATGTGCGGTGGTAGCGGTGAAGTCCGCGAAGTACGGGGATTCGTAGACGGGACGTGCGAACAGTTCCTCAACCGCACCTGCCGGCAGGTTCACCGTGTACGCGTGGTACACGTTCGACGAACCAAACTGGCGGATACGGCCCATGACACCGACGTTCATCATCCACGCAGCACGCCGCCGATACTTCTGCGGCAGGTTCTTCCACGCGTTGTAGACATCCTCCTGGCCGAACTGGCCCGCGGTGGTAAGCAGCACCTCACTGCCAGCGGTCGCGTCGAGCGCGGTGACGACACCCATCGGCTCACCAGTACCCGAACCGCGGCTGAACTTGTCAACCAGCAGTTCGTCGTAACCGGCGGCGAGAAGGCGTGCCATCTCGGACTGGAATCCAGGCCAGTCTTCCCCAACCTCGATCGAGTAGGGGATGAACCCGCGGGCCATGAACACGGTCACGGAAGGTTGCGCCAACGTGATCGAGTCATCCGAGGTCGCCGTGCCTTCAGCATCGAACGACCATGAGACACCAGCCGCACTCACACCCTTCCAGGCGTTCGTGTTGATGGTCTCCTGGCGAGCCAGCGTGAGGAACGGGTTGTCGGTCTCCTGGTCCGTCAAGATCACCGAAGGGTCGATGAACACGGGGATCGCGAAACCACCGTGAGTTGTCGCGCCTTCATCTTGGGCACGGAACTCGTTGAAGCGGAGTAGCGCCTCATGCTCTTCGTGGGTGTAGATCGGTGACGGTGTGGTCGTCGCCTTCATGAACGCCGAGCGGTACGCGTCGTTTTCGGTGACGAGCACACGCCGAGCGATCTGCGGGTTCGACCGCACCAGCTTGTCCATCACATCCTGTTGATGTGGGGACAGGATGAAGTTCTGTTCCCGGTCGCTAAGGATGCGTAGAGCACCATCACGGGCTTCGCGGTAGTCCATGCGGGTCACGTCGCGGCCGAGATACTCATCGGCCGGCTTGCGAACCTCTGGCATACCGCTGATCTCGCGGAACACGTTCTTTTTGATCTCCTCGGCGCGAGCGGCACGCTCCTCGAGCTTCCGGTACTCGGGCTCGATCGCGTCGTGCTCGTTGACGAGATCCTCGTAACGTTCCGTCTGTCCCTCATCGAGAACGCCTTGCTCGGTCAGGTTCAGGATCTCGGAACGCAGATCCGTGAGCTTGTCACGCAGTTCGACAAGGCGCGGTAGGGGCTTCGCCTCTTCAGGCATTAGGTCACTCCTTCGAGTAAATGCCGCGCTGGGCGGAGAGGATGCGTCGCCGCATCTGCTCGAGCGCGGCGGGATCAGTGCTTATGGGACCCGAGGTGACCGGCTGGTCGGCGTCGGGGGTCTCGTCCGAGGTGACCGGCTGGTCGGCGTCGGACGGGGCTTCGGTTCGTGTCAGCTCGGCGGCAAGTCCACGCACAAGTTCGACACGTTGATCCTTGTCAAGATCCGCGAGGAGGGAACGAACCCCGACGGTGGTCGCCTCGTAGGCAGGAAACACGACCGGGCCGAGCTCAAACAGGTCGACCTCGCGGATCGTGCGGACCGGGATGTCGCCCGTCTCGTCCCACTCTTCACGCAACACACGGAACCTGAATGACATGCCGTCAATCGCGCCGGATTGGATCGCCTGGCGGATCGGCTCGACTCGAGGATTGTCGTGCAGACGTGCCCGGACAAACAGGCCGCGGCCGTCTTCTTGGAGATCTTCGACCTTCCCGATGGGTACAGAACCCGTAGGTCCATCGCGTCCGTGGTCGAACTGCAAGACAGGCGTCCGATCCCGGATCGTTTTCTTGAACGCACCCGGCGCGATCGTCTCATCGAACTGCCCTTCCCATGAATCAATACGCGTCGGTGTGTTGAATACCGCCGCATACCCCTCAAGGGTGAACCCGTCACCATGGTCGGCGCGCGACTCGAACGGGGCGGCACGACACACATTGTTCAGCGGAGCTTTCATTTAACTCGGCCTCCATCATTTCGTTCCATTCGACGCTCCGTTCGTGGGTGCAAGGGCAGGGCCAGGGATAGCGAGACCCGCGCCAGCCCGGTTAGCGATCTCCCGCGCTTCGTCGGCAGTCAGTACGGTGCCGACACCCAGATAAATCTTTTGGACGAGTTCGGCGAGGTCCCGGGCATCCGCAGCAGGCGATACACCACTGCCTGGTTCTTGGAGCTGGACGGAGTACAAGCCCGAGTGGTTCCGTTCAAGCTGGGAAAGATCGCCAGCTTGAACGGCGTTCACGGCCGCGTCGGGATCGAACCCGCCTTGGACGAGGGCAACGAGCGTCGCGGCGTTCGACGTGAGAATGTCTGCCTGGTCTTTGACATCTTCTCGAAGGAAGGGGATGTCGCGGTCGTCGTACCAAAGGCGGGCGTCGGGAGGGACGGGCAGGAGGCTCTGCATCGCCGAAGCGAAGAACCCCCACAGGGGCCGCATTGTCCCGTCGACAAGACGACGGCGGGCTTGGGAGTAGTTCGAGTACGTCGCGGACGACAAGCCTTCGGACAAACCAACGATGACCGGAGGCACACCCGCACACGCAGCGATGCGAGTCTCCCCGGCACCTTGCGTCGCTTTCATCGACAGGTTCTCGAAGGTCTGCCCAACGGTCTTCACGTCGGTACCACCCGAAAGGAACAGGGTCTTCCCGGCGTTCTCGGGGCCTTCGTGTTGCTCCCGGTACTTCCGCACCGCGAAGTCGAACTGCTCTTCGGTCAGGTTCGGGTCGGTCGACACCACATAGCCGAGTTGGCCACCGTTACGGACCGCCGTCTGCTTATGAGTGGTGAGCGCCACGTCCGCGTCGATGTCGGGTAACGCAGCGGAGAGCCACGACGTGCCCACGAATCGGTTCCGCAGATTCGGGTAAGGCATGTAATGCCCGACCATTTCGGGCGGATAGATGACAACCTTGTCTTTGTCGACGCGATACGCATAGCCAGCGAGGCGTTCCCCGACCATGTATCCCGCCACGTCCTCCGTCGCCGCCTCGGTCATGATCGTCACCTTGTGGGGTGCAAGGCGCAGCAGGTAGTTACCGTCGTTCACCCAGTACGAGTTCCCCGCGCTGAAGACGTCGAGCTCGGCTTGCACGAGGAGGTCGCGGGTCGAATGGCCCCGCCACGGTTCCTCGAGCGTCGCGAGGGACTGATCGCCAAACAGATCACCGGGTCGGCCGGCCCGCATCCGCTGATACTGGAACCGTGCCTCCGAAAAGAGAAGCAACCGGTTCGCCTCGCACGCGAACACCACCGAGTTCGTGTCGTAATACCCGGCGGCGGGCACGGTCGTCGAGTCGACATTGAATGCCTGATAAGCCCGGCCGTTGTAGTTGACGTGCGCGCCAGGCCGGAACATTTTCGCCCAGTCGGTGATCGACAGGCCGGTTGTCTCGTTGTCGCGCTTGAGGAGACGACCCAGCATCAGTCACGCTCCAGAGCCACCCCATAGATCACGGCACCCGCCCCCAACGCTGCGAGACCCAACCCGAGGGACACGGTCAAGGCGGCGAGACTCAACAAGACGATCCCGCCGGCTTGGAGCACTTCGACAACAACGGACTTGTTCACGCCCATGCCATCCGCAGTTCGACTTTCGTCGGAGTAACCGTCGCGACGTCGAACGCCATGACCGCGGCGACGGCAAGGTCGATCTTCCCGGCAGAGCCTTTGGGCTTATCGACCCGCGTGCCCCGGGCGTCTGTCTTCGTGGTCGTGTTGCCGATGTGGCGGGCCAGGTCGGCATTGCCGGAGTGGGTCAACGTCTTGTTCAGCACCGCCTCGTAAAAACGCTGCGTCGCTGGCACCATGCGCGCCGGGGACTGCGGGTATTCGATGATCGGCAAGTTCTCGCTTTCGAGGATCTGGTAGGTGCGCGCCCAGCGGAACGGGTCGCAGACGATCTCTCGTACCTGCCAGCGGCGGCACGCGCCGCGGATCGCTTCTTCAACATCGAAGACGGGGACGCGCCAGTCGTGCTCAGCGGTCAGGGGACGTTCCCACAACGCGGCGACGTCAAGGTGCGGGGTCTCACCAATAGTCGCGACGACAAGGGCGGTGGAGTCGTTGCTGAACGAACCGTCGAACCCGAGCACCACTTCGGTGCCGTCAGGGATCTCGCGCTCATCGGTGCACGCCGCCCACGATCCGAACGGCAACCACGGGTTCAGGGCGTAGACCCAGATGTTCAGGCGCTTCGTACGGAAGTCCGCCTCGGGCATCCGCTGACAGCGATCGCGCATGTCCTCGACGCGCAAGAAATCCCCGAGTGCAGGATTCGCCCCCGGCCAGTTCGCCTCGTCCCGATGATCAGCATCGGCGGGGGTTTCATAGACCCGGCATCCGAACGACGGATCGTCAACCTCACCAGCGAGGACTTGCTTGCAATACCGGTACTGCTGGTAGCCGAGCGAGTCGTTCCCGTCGCTACCCATCCGTGCGCCGAAGGTGGAGAGCGCCACGATCAGCGGCTGCTCACGAGTGCCTGAACCCTGGTTCATGACGTTCCACAGCTCGGCGTTTGGCTGGGCGTGAAGCTCATCGAAGAGCACCCGGGACGGATTGAGCCCCTCCTTGGTGAACGCCTCCGATGACAATGCCCGATAGACCGAACCAGTCGACGGGCACTCAATGGCGTCTCGGTAGACCTTGAGCATCGCCAACAATTCCGGGGACTGCTCAACAGCGGCGCGCACTTCTTGAAACACGATCTTCGCTTGCAGCTTGTCCGCCGCGCACGAGTACACCTCGGCGCCCATCTCGTCGAACAGCCCATCGAGCGCAAGTCCTGAACCGAGCAACGACTTCGAGTTCTTGCGGGGGATCCACAACTCGTAGGTCGTGTAACGCCGGCGGCCCGTTTCGGGATTCAGCCGAAGGATGTCGCAGTAGAGATCGCCCTGCCAATGGCGCAGCCGCACGAACTGGCCGGCCAGCGAGCCCTTCGTAATCCGGATCGTGACCTCGACAAACTCGCAGAGGTACAGCCCGTCGGTTGACTCAGACGTCCAGGGCGTCTCCTCCGGAACCCACAGTTTGGGCCCCCGCGGCAAAGCTTCCCCGTCGAGCCTGGCGGTCGGCCAAGAGTTCTTCAAGCTTTGAGACACGCTTGACCTCCGCGACCCCCAAACGAGTCCGAGCCAACGGGTTGAACCCAAGCGCCGACAGCGCATCCGTCAAGGACTTGGAGAGCGTCGCCACAATCCGCCCGTCGCTCGGTTCGCGGGTCGCCCGATACCGACCTCGAGCCGCCGCCAAATCATCAACCAGCCGGCACGCCTCCACGACCTGCGCCCAATCCGACTGCGGCGACACCCACGGCAAACCCTGACCCCACGCCCGCCGCCACAAATCCAGTCCATCCTCACCAAGCTGCATCGGAGGATCCGGCACGCCATCGGCCTGGGGCAACACATGCACGCCAGCAACCGCTGGGAGCGGACGCTTGCCCGGATTACCAATCAGGCGCTTCTGTTCAACTGGCTTCGGAGGTCTCCCGCGATTTGCCATCGGTTCACCCGATTCCTGGATTTCGCGGCTGTGCGCGCAAGGTTGGCGGGGTCTAGCGGGGATGACCTCATGGTCGCGTGAAGGCCGGGCCCCCCTCCCCTTGGGTGTCTTTCGTTTCTGCGTCTCAGTAACGCAACGTGTCTTCGGTTGCGCCTTTGCGTGAGTTGCATGAGCGGCAGAGTGGGCCGAGGTGGTGGTCGGTGGTCCACTGGTCGGGGTGGATGTCGTGGGGTGGTGTACGCCAGCCTGGGCAGCGGTCCCCGTGGGTTGCCCGGTATGTGGCTATCGCTTGGTGTGAGTGTTGCTGCCAGGCGTAGCTGTAGGTGGGGCGGGCTGCCCGTGTGGTGCATTCGGGGCAGCGGATGGTGGTGACCATGTGGGGGCAGGTGTACCCGGGGTATCCGAGGCAGGGGCGTCGGAGTCGCCCCACTCAGTGAGTCCCCGTCCGGTACCACAGCCATCGTGCGAGTCGTACCGGGATCCGGATACCCCCGAGGTACGCCTTGGGGTTGGGGTGAGCGCAGACCGTGACTCGCATGGTCACCCCTTGATGCTTGGACATGCCACCCAACGGCCTTGGCGGGTCTCGGTACCGGGGATGCCGTACACCTTGCATCTACCGCAGACGAAGACGTCGCAGGTAGGGGACTTCGGGCAGTGCTTCACCAGAGGGGTCTGGCATCCAGGACACGATGGGGGGAGGTCAGCCATGGGACCTCCGCTTGCACGGGGTGGCTGGGCCGGCTTGTCGACCGTTTAAGGGCAGTGCGCCTTGTCGGCGCCTTTGCTCGCCCAGCCAGTCTTGGGGCTGCGGGCATACCACGCAGCACTAACACGACATTGAATCACAGATCGGTAACTCGTGCTGGGATGGTCCGGGACAACGGATGCGGGGCGGTGCAGTCTCGTAGGCTCACGCCGCCGAACACTGGTCGAGCTTCAGCGCATCGGCGTTCAGCATCCTGCCACCACGGCCTTCGTGGTAACGCTTCCATTCGTCGGGATGATGATCTCGGATCATCGAGTACGGGATCCGCCGGCCCGGATTGTCGAGATGCCATGTCGTGATCCCCGGTGCCGCTTCGACTGGAACGTTGAGGACGTGATCCGCGAGCACGTCGAAGTCCAAGAGTCGATCCTGTACACCGACGAAGCCAAGAGCTACAAGGCCATCGGTACCGAGTTCACCGACCACATCGCGGTCAACCACTCGTGGGGCGAATACGTCCGCAACGGTGCCAGCACCAACAAGGCCGAGAACTACTTCTCGCAACTCAAGCGGTCGCTCGATGGAACGCACCACTCCGTCAGCCCCGAGCACCTGCCGCGGTACCTGCAAGAGTTCGACTACCGCTACACGACGTGCAAGCTCAGCGACACCGAGCGCACCATGCGGCTGTTCGGCAAGGTTGCCGGTCGTCGGCTCACCTACCGCGAGACGCGCTAGAGAGTTCGGATCGGCCAGCGATACCTATCGCGTGACCAGCGACTCGCGATAGCTAGTCATCGGCCTCAGGTACCTCGGAGCGGATTGTCCAGTCCGTCGCCTTGAGGTCTCGCGCATCCTTGGAGGACCAAGGAATTGTGGTCGCATCAAGGATGCCGTCAATCGTGTCGGCATCCGTCAACGCGTCCGTGTTGATGGTCGGGATGTCCTGCGGATTCGGGTCGGGGTCCGGCATGAGGTCTAAGCCTAGAACGTAAGTGAGAACACGGAGAGCAACACGGCGACAGCGAGAGCGAGGAGACTGAGCCACCAGCACCTCGCCTTCTGCCGAGCAACCGGCAGGTTGTCCTCGAACGTCCGAACCCGCGCGGCGGCGAGCCACTTGCTCACGTTCTCAGGCGGTTGGGGGTACTTCAGGAACGCAGCAACAAACGGCCGCGGCAGGGGTGTCTCCCAATGAGGGTATGGGCGAATCGCCACAACACCGAAGATGGTTGCGAGCCCATAAACCACGAACGCGGGGATACGCAGCCAGTTCTCAGCACCCTCTTGGGTGGCGAGGAGCGGCACGGCGGTTGCCACGAAGCCCAGCAAGATGGCTGCCTTCGTTTCGATCCGTTCGGCCGCCTGCCGCTGTGCGTCCAGCCTCAAGCGCACCGCTTCGGCAACCAGCTCGAAGCTCGCTGCACGATCACCAGGGGTTGCTTCCGTCATGCGTATCGGCCCTCCCCGCCACGAGGGGGCCGACGCTACTAATCCGCCTCTGGCTCCGTATCAAGCATCGCCTTCACCGCGTCCTCAAACGGCATGTCGATCTTGATGCGCTCATCCAGGTCGCGGCCAGAAGGCTCGCGCCGCTTCGACCCCGCCTGCTTCCGCTCCGCATCCGCGACGTTAACGACCTCGCGCTCCGTGGCGCGTCGTGTCTCCAATAGCTCGGGCTTCATCAAGACCTCCCGGACGTGCTTAATCGACAGTACGACACCCACACCCGCGTTGGATGCCAGATGCTTCGCCGAGCCGCCGTGTTCGTAGTGCTCGATGAACATGCCCCACAGGAGCGTCGCGTGGTACAGGTCGCCGATCTCGTCCCGGCGCTCCCAGTTCTCCATCCACGAGGGCCGTGCGCCCTCGAATGCGGGCCCCGGGTACGCGAACTGGGCCCACACGGGCGAACCGCTGAAGCCACCATACGAGCGGCAGTCGATGAGGTGGGCCGAGAACTCGCCGCCGTCCTTTGCTTCGAGCGGCACGCCGAGCGCTCCGACAGTCCCGGAGCGGACCATCGGAATCGCACCTTCCGTCATGCGGTTGTGCGGCTCGAACATGCCGATGTAGAAGACCGTTGCGCCAAGTGCTGGGGACGTGGGCAGCCGTGACCAGGTAGCCAGCCGTGAGCTTCGGGTGCCCGGGCCTCAGGCCACGGGCGCAGCTCTCAGAACTACAGGGATGCTACCACGCGGAACTACCGATGTGTCATCCATCCCCGGTCGGAGTAGGGCTAGCGGGTGTGTCCTGTGTCCGCATCGATGAACCACAACCACTCGGGCTTCGAGGATGATGGGAGGGCTCGTACTTGTGCCCGACGCTGCGCCCTATTCGCCATCGGCGTACTCGAAACGATGAGGACCGTCATGTCCGTGGGTCAAGGCGCAGTGATAGCTGCCTTCTTCGCCGATCAACTGAACCGAGGTCTCGCAGAAATATACGACGTAGCCCGGAGCAAAGTTTCCAAGCACCAGACGCTTCTCGCCGGGAGCAGCAGTCGCCTGCTCCACATGCAACTCGGCATCATCAAACTGCATGAGCGCCCTTTCGTTGAACGTCAGGTCCGGTGGTTGCTGCGATCTCGCTCACATCGCCTCCGCTTGGTCTTCCGGGTGGCACAAATGCCGGGGGCGCTCATTGCCCGTCCGTCGACGGTACTCGTAGCACGCGGGGCATCTCCCCGCCTTCGGGCGTTCCAACACATCCACCCTGCACGCCGGATTCGCGCACATCGGAAGATACTTGTCAGCCTCACCCGCCTTCAACGCGATCGTCCCGCCCTTCAACAAGGCTGCCGCCTGCTTCTCCGAGAGAGGCAGGAAACCTCGGCCTTGACGTTCGACCTCGCACGCCAACCGAACCAACTCCCGGACGTTGCGCACGAACGCCTCTTCCGGGCCTCGTGGAGACCGTCGCTGAAACGTCGTGGCGAACCTCCCACCCACCGGATCCGAATGGCCCGGAGCGGCACGAGACCGATCGTAACTGACCCCCGAGACAGCATCATCAGCCCCGAGGTTCCCGTGATAGGAGATCTCGCCGGCATGTTCCCCGAGGAAGTCGCCGAGTCTTCCAGCGACCTCGCCAGCGGTCAGGAGCTCGCGTTCCCGGATTTTCACTCAGCCCTCCTCGTCTAACGACCGAACCGCGACCTCGCACACATCGCCCACAGTCGGCAGAGACGCACGCCGAGACCAGTCCATCTGCACGCGATTCTCGCCTTGGACCATCGTGACCGTGAGAGACCCCAGCAGCACGTCCCGGTCCCCCCCGAACGACGTCACGTCGACCAGGTCGGCCTCAACTTCGCTCACAACGAACCGTGCGCTGAACCTCACTCAGGCTTCCTTTCGTTCTCGGTGCTCATGGGTTACTTGGTTTGGGGGATCGCGCGAATCCCGTAGGTCCACATTTCGAACTGCAAACCGAGTGCCACCAGCTCTGCGGTCTCGCCCCACTTCCCCTTCGCCCACTCCACGATCTCGTCCTGCTCCGCGAGGCCCAGCGGTTCCTTGAACCCGAAGACCTCATGAACGTTCGGTGGGACACGTAGGCGCAACAGCATGTGCACCGCCGCGACCAGCTCTGACGGGAAGCCGTCATCTCTCGCGCTCATCTGTCCGTCTCCCCTTCTCGATGAAAGGCGGGGGCTAAGACTTCGTACGCGTGCTTACGGGCCGCGCTAATCCGATCGAGGATGGCAGCATCTGAGACAGCACCGCGCTTGCGCCACGCCACGTACGCCATGAAGCCAGGACCAGCGTCCAGTACCTCGCGGAGTGCTTCCCGCAACAGGTCGCACTCGGTCCGAAGGCTGTCCAACGTGCGAAGGTGGCCCTGGGTGATCTCACCCCTTCCGCCGCACATCCCGCAGAGCGGCGAATCCCACACGGGCCAGCCCTTGTGCCCCTTACAGTTCGGGCACTTGACCATCGCCTCAGTGTCCATTGCTTCCCTCCTCGGTACTGAGAGCCGCGAGTTTCGCCCTCGCATGTTGGAGACGTTCGCGGTGCTTCTCGATGTCGGGATGGTTGGTAATCGCCATGCCTACGACCATCAGCCAGGCGTCGTCCATTTCCTCGGCTGACGCGCAAGCCCGCGCTAGTTGTTCTTCGCGGAGAGCAAGCGCGGCCTGAGTCTTCTCAAGGTCGGCTTCCGGCCCAGCAGCCACCATCACCCGCATCTCGTTCCATGCGTTCCCAAGCCGGACGATGTTTTCCTCACGCAGCCGTTCGTTCTCTGCTTGGGCTTCCTTGAGCGCGGAGAGAAGATCGAGTACGCACGCGGCCCAGTCGAACTCGTCGGGCCCCTTCGTTTCAACCGCGTTGGCTGCCCGGTCTATGAGCCCCTGGACGTCGCTCATTCCGCCTCCGTAGGTTCTGATGGGACCGCGAGCCGCGCGAGGAACATCTGAGCGTCAGCGCGTGCAGCGTCGATGCCTGAGAGGGTGTCGGCATCCTTCTCGTTCCCATCCTGCGCCCAGCGCGCATACGCCCCCCAGCCCTGGCCTACACGCAACAGCGAGCCCAGCAGCGTCACCGCGTCGTCTCGCTCCCGTTGCAGGCGCTCCACAGTTGCGACGAGATGAGCCCAACCCTGGCGCTCCAGCGGCTCGTCGAGGTCTACGTCTGGTACGGGAGCACTAGCCATCACGGGACGCGCGTCCATGGTGTGTCCAGCTTCGTGCGCTCACGGAACACCGCCCGATTGACTGCCCCGTTCGCTGCTCGCCGTGTATCAGCTGTGCCCGACGCGAACGGCGTGCTCATCAACCCTGCGTGACGTACCTCCCAACACCAGTCGTAGAGGTCACGCCGCCACACCCGCTTCTCGAACTCGTACAGGTCGTCGCTCATGTTTTCGCCTCTTCCTGCTCTATGGGGGATTCCAGGGCACGAATGCGGTAGTAGTCCTCCACGGATACCTGCTCTATCCCCAGGGCTTCCTCGATCTTGGCTGCTATATCAGCCATCCGAAGTACCCCCAAAGCGGTCTCCTCTTGCAGCACCTTCTCTACGGCGTCTGCGATGGTGCTCATGGTGCCTCCTCCGTGGACAGTGCGGACTCCCGCGCCTCCTACCGCGCTGTCCAGAGGGATGTACTCGTGCACTACCTCATCGCCAGAGTGTTGCTGGACTCGCTCGTAGCGGCAGATAGCCAGGTCATGGTCGGCCAGGTACGCGAACACAGAATCGGTGTCGTCGTAGTCGAGTGAGCTGGCCGGAGCATTTGGGTTGGTCGCTCCACCACGGAACCAGCGGCGAGAGGCCAAGACTTGCGCCAAGTCGTCTCTGAGGTTGGGTGGAGTCATCGGTCAGACCCGACGAAACGGAAGATGGGTTCCCAAATCTTGGCATCGAGAATGTCGGCGTGTGTCTCGGTGGGCCATGTGTCGATCTCGGTGAAAGACTTGTAGGGCTCGTCGTACCAGCCGACCTGCTCCACCGCGGCCCTCAGTGCAGCCTCAGCCTGACGTAGATGCATCGTCCGCCACGGTCCCTCTAGATCTACCCATCGCGTACCTTTTCGTGTCTCTCGTATGGATTCCCAAATGGCCTGTGCTGCGGCTTCTACCGCTGATTCCGGGATGGGGAGAGGTACGGTCATCGGTTGGACTTCTTCGTCCAAGCCAGCGCGAAAATGCTTACAGTCACCCACACCATCCACCCAATCTCCCATAGTTTCACAGCCCCTCCTTCTCTTCGTCCAGAATCACGAACACGGCCTCGGTTGGTCGTCGGGCAAACTCGGCATCCCCAATCGGGATGTAGCCCCAGTCGTAGAACAGGTCGGACGGCACCACCGTCGCTGGCACACGAACGGCCACTTGCTTTAGCTTCACCACTGACCAGCCTTCGGCTTCCAGTACACCTAGAGCCGCAGAAAGGACCGCGTGCGCTACCGCTCGGTGATCGTCGGGGGTTAGCTCCTTGCCTGGGAACAGGTCGAACTCCGTGGAGATCGAGTTCGCGCCTGCGGCCACCATCGCGTCCATCGGAATCACGCGGTCTCCGTTCATACGGTGGTCCCCCGGGGGCGTTTCTCGAAGATGAGCAACGTGGAGTGCTTCATGCGTGGCGTGAGTTGTCGTCGCCCAGGAGGCTGCGGTCGTCCCGCGGTCGGAATGTCGAACCGGGTGACCTTGCGCCCGCCAAGCGCCTTGATCGTCTCGGACACCATGTCGGTCTGCCAGCGCATCTGACCGCCTTCAACCTGATCCATGCATTTCACCAACAGGTTCCGGCGGCAGACCCGGTAGCACTCGATCGCGCCGAGGCGAATGTCCTCCATCACCTCGTCACGTGAGGTCCGGCGGTTCGTGCCGTAGCGGTCGTCTTGCTCGCCGAGCGCGGGGGTGCCGTTCAGCTTGTACGGCGGGTCGAACACCACCGCGTCGAACCCACCGACCCATGGCGGGAAATCTCGGTAGTCCTCGCGCCACATCGCGGGCTTGTAGAGGTCGTTGGTGATGAGGCCTTCCGGGCGCCAGACCTTCCAGAACCCGCCTTCGCCGTACGTGGCGTCGAGGACGGTGCCATCGAGGTAGCCGAGGCGGGCGACGTCGGCGATGAGCTGGGCGTTGGTGGACCATTCCCCGATGGAGAGGACCTCGCTCATGACGATGCCCCGAGCGCGAGCCGTCCGACGTGGGGCTCGAAGTTCGTCCAGATGCGCTCGACGCGCTGCCCGCGCCCGGACGTGACCGCATTGCTCGAGTGGGCGTGGACGTGCACGTCGATGGTCGGCCAGTCGCCGTAGAGGTCGTCGTACAGCGGGGAGGGATAGCCCGAGAGCACGACGGCGGCCGCGGTCTGGTGCAGTACCTCGGCGAGACGGGCGTGCTTGTCCTCAGCGCCCATGTCGCAGCGGTAGTCAGACGCCCCCGAGGTCTTGGCGCGGCTGTTCCTCGTGGAGAACAGGTAGGGGGGGTCGACATAGATCGCGGTGTCCGGCGTAGCGAGGCGTTCGACGAGGCCAGCGGCGTCGCAGTGCTCGATCGCCACGGTCGAGAGCCGGCGCGCGCACGCCATGAACCGGTCGATGCGACCCTCCACCGAGCCGCCCGTCGACTGCGTGCGCGCCGTGGTGACCGACCAGCCAGTGGCCCGGCCCGCGGTCTTCGCGAAGGACTGGTTCACCCGCACCCAAAAGCGCCGTGCCCTCTCGAGGTCGTCGAGCGGACCGTCGAGGTCCGAGGCCTGGTATTCGGCACGGGCGTACGGCGTCAGCCGGCATGCGCGCTCGAGGTCCTCGGGTCGTTCACGGAGGCAGCGGAAGAACGCGACGACGGCGTCGTCGAGGTCGTTCACGATCTCGTGCGTCGACGGGCGCTTCGCGAAGAGCACGGCGCCGGACCCGAAGAACGGCTCCATGTAGACGCGGTGTGGCGGGAGCAGTGCGACGAGGCGATCGGCCATGCCGGTCTTCCCGCCGAAGTAGGCGAACGGCGGTCTCACCGCCCCCCCCCGATGCGCGTCTTCCCGGCGCGCGAGCATGGCCTCATGCCCGAGCTCACCGACGACGAGGTGCTCGAGCAGGCCCGCGCCCGAGGCCGGGTGCTGGTGCACGAGGACACGCACGGGGGCACGTGGTCGTGGGCGAAGACCGTCGGGGATGACGGCCGGCGGCCGTGCTGGCCGGAGCAGTGGCAGGCGATCTCGTACATGCGGGGAATGCTCGTCCGATGGGACGGCTGACCGGTCACGCCGGCATCTCGTCCCAGGTACGGCCGTCGAGCACACGACCCGCGGCCTTCTTCCCGACGCGCACGACCGTCGCGGCCCCGGCATCGAGGCTCTCGCCTGCCCCTTCGGTCAGCTCGACGCGCAACCAGTCGCGTTGACCGGACGGAAGGTGCATGTGCTCGCGGTGGTCGATGAGCGGGACGTGCTCGCCCCATTGCTTGAAGAAGAACGGGACGCCCGCCGCGACGCACTGGTCGCGGATCGACCGGACCCAGTCGGGGTGCATCGGTCGCGCGCCGGGCCCGGATTCTCCACCGACGATCACCCAGCCGATCCGCGGTCCGAAGTTCTCATGCTCGGGCTCATCGAGCAGATACGCCTCGAGGTCGACAGGCCCGAGGAGCGGCTCGACCGACAGGAACCGGACCGCCGCCGGGGTCGCGGCTACATCCCCCAAGAGCCATGCAAATCTTCCGGGCGTGAAGTCGCCGAAGGGAAGTTGGTCGTGGCGCACGCTGGCCCACTTTCCGCGCTCGACGACGACGTAGTCCGCGTCGCATTCGTAGCTCGGTTCTTCGCACCACTCGATCGTCTCGGTCGGCACGCAGTCGATGAGCGTGCAGGACGCGACCACCGCACCGAGAGGCCCAGACCAGC